>WBZP01007266.1_pt1 | contig 10732 bp, 5 predicted proteins | sample 5204301 | NCBI WGS metagenome assembly WBZP01 (sample SAMN12412401, study PRJNA552823) | activated sludge metagenome | isolation source: activated sludge from nitrification reactor of wastewater treatment plant... | place: USA: Pennsylvania | collected 2017
CGGACGAGTAGGATCAGTATGACAGTAGCCACACTCCCCCTTCTTCTTGTTGTCTTCATGGCACTCCAGACACTTCTGTTCTTTGGGAAGGAAGTCTCCGGTAAGACTCTGCGCGTCATAGATCGGCTCGTGACAGACCAAGCAGTCGAGCTTGGCGCGCGCATGGACACTGTGCGAAGCCTTGATCGAGTCGCCCCCACCGATCTTGCTCCAATAGGTCGCGCAGGCAACGAGAAGTAGGACGCTGGCACAGAGCAGCCAGCGCAGGCGAAAGGCCCTCATTTCGATACCTCGCGGAAGGTCTGCGTGGCGTGATAGGCGAGCTTGACCACAAACTCAACGCGGCGCTCCACAAACGGAGTCACATCCGCAAAGCCAGTGGCGACCAGACGGAAGCCCCGGCCCAGCTCTGCCGCCACGGTGCCGGTTCCTGTGAAGGAATATCCCTGTCCATTGATCGGTTGATCGAGAAAGTAACTGTTGGCACCCAGCGTCACAAACCACGCTGGATGCAGTCGATGCGTACTATACAGACGCGCCTGGACATAGCCGTTGTTTGGTAGCTTGAGGAGTCGCAGCTCCGCGCTCAGCGTCGTGTGATCACGCGGACCCAGTGCTACCGTTGCCTTGACTCCGCCCCGCGCTCCGGCTCCCTCCAGGTTCACCACCGCGCGCAGATCACCATAGATGCGCAGCCGCGAGATCGGTCGCAGATACACCGTACCACCGACCTCATCTCGCGTCTCTTGCGAGAACACCGAGAAGATCGAGTTGAGCGGCAGAAACAGATCCGGTGCAGTGCGCCGATAGTCTGCTCCAAACTGTAGCTTCAGGTTGGGAAGCCAGGTCACAGAGAAGTCTGCTTCCGCCACCCGCGCTTCCGGAATGGCATACAGCGTATATCCGGTCAGCGCGATCTGGGGATGCGGAACATAGCGCGCGTCGACGGCCAGGTCTTGTCGCGCGGCTCGTCCTTCGCCCATCACTTGGTTGAACGACAGACCGACTTCAGTGTCAAAGGAGTGCCGATAGAACATCCGTCCGCCGAACATCGCATCTCCCCGGCTCGCGGAAAAGCGCGGCGTGACCGGAATGCCACCATAAGCCGTGATTCCCAGTCCTTTGTACAGCTGTAGCGTGGTCACTGCGCCATCGAGCTGGGCACTGCGCGCGGCTCCGCCCATCACAAACTGGCGACCGACGCGCACCTGCAAGCGCTTTTTGGCAAAGCTGCCGTCGATGTAGCCAAGATCGATGTCTCCCGACCAGTACTCGCTGCGACCGATGTCCAGCTGTACCGAGCCCCAGCCCGACATCACAATGTGAATGCTGTCAAAGTACGGACGCAGAATCGTGGCCTGTGCGCCCAGGGACTGATAGACCGGAACCACAGTGTGAACTTCGCCATCGCGGGGATCAGCACGACCGGCCAGCAGCGTCGAGACATTGAACTCTACAGAGTCCGCCTGCGCGACTCCCTGCCAGAGCAGGAGTCCGCTTCCCAGGCCACAGCACAGACCCTTCCACAGACTCCGCAAGCGGCGCTGTAGCGGCCTAGTTGCCATCGGCGACTCCGTTCAAGTGGGTGGTCTTTTGCGCGCCGACCGGACCGACAAACAGAATCGTTCCGCTGGCATCGATCGTCTTGGCATGACAAGTGGCGCAGTCGACAAGACGCATGGTAGCGGTGTGATTCCCATCCTTGGGCGGAATGCCGTGACACGATCCGCAAGAGGCCTGACTGCTCGCCGTCCACACCGGAGTGCGATTCACCCCCGGACTCAGATCGGTCAGCAGCTTGCTGCCACCGCCGTGACAGTAGTTGGTGGAGCAGCGCGCACTTGGGCGATCCCAGGTGGGCTTTGCTCCTTCCAATTCGCTCAGCTTGGCGCCGCTGCCAGAAGGAAAGATCCGGACTCCTTGTCCGGTTACGGCGTGGCGAGACGTATTGGGAATCGGGGTGACACTGCCATGACACTCACTGCATGCAAGCGGAGCGCTCAAGCGATGGCTGGCATTCACGTGTGCGGCATGGGCGCCGACTCCGAGCAGAGTCTGGTCGGTCTGTGCTGCGAGATCCTGAAACGGAGTACTTCCGGTGTAACCATGACAAGCCGCACAGGTGCCGCTGCCGTCGCCGATCTCGCTGATCCCGCTTAGATGCCGGCCTCCTGACAGCAGCTTTTGATCGGCAGTAGCGGTGCGGTTGTGACACAGACTGCAGCGGGTCTGGCTCGCATCATGAGAGCTGGGTGGCAGGCCATGACAGGTTCCGCACTCCGCTTCTTTCGCGACTCCTGTCCACAGCGGAGAGGTGTTGGTTGCGGCGCGATCTGGGAACACCCCACCATGACAGTAGACACTTGTGCACTGCTTGGTTTCGGAGTCAAAAGTGGCCGCAGAAGAGCGCATGGAAGAGGAAGGAGTGAGGTTGGCCAGACTGCCCAGCGCAACCCGGACCTTGGTGGTTCGTGCAGAGCCATCAGCCTCGGAAACGTGACCCGGATCATTCCAGAAGCGCGGCTGCGGATGACACGCTGCACAAGCAAAGGACTTGCCTTGGGTCGTGCCTTGCGTGTGGGCTCTGTGAACAGGTGACTGTCGGGCGTGACAGGTCGCACAGGTCGTGACTCCCTGCGCATGACAAGTAAGACAGGATGACTTGGCCTTGCCTCCGGACAGATCCTCACCATGACAGCCAGTGCAGGCCGACAGCTGGTAGCCCGTCGCACGCAGCAGAGTGCCGTGAAACTGTCCCTGCGGATCATCGGGATTGAGGACTCCCCCTTGATGCTGAACAGAGCGCAGATACGACACCTTGCAGTCAACCACCCAGTGCTGAAGCTGCTCGCGAACAGAGTCCGCGATGCCCTGATGTGCGGTCGTTGCAGACTCCTTCTTCAGTACCCGAAGCAGCACCGAGTCTGGATCACCAGCGACGGCACGAACCCGCACCTCTCCGCCTCCCAAGACGGCCAAGTACGAAGAGGTATCGAGTCCACCGGCAGGACTCCCGCCGCTATGACAGGAACCGCAGTTTTCGGAAAGGAGGGGCGCAATCTCCTGCTTCCAGCTGATGCACTGACTGCGGGTTCCCAGAGTTGGGCGCGGATCTCCACAGCCGACTCCCAACAGCATCATCAAGAGCACCGGCAGTGACGCACACAGCGACGACAAACGGACTCTTGCGCTGGTCAGAACGCCACCACGCAAGTGCATCGCCGTTACTCCTTCTCGCGTGAATAGGGAGGCTGGTAGGGACTGCTGATGTTGTGGACTCTGCTGACCGCAAACTCAGCAGTGGGACCATGACAGACTGCGCAGGTTTCCACCGGCTTTCCCATTGGATCGGTCCAGGTATTTAGGGCGGCATGACCGGCTGCTGCTGCGGTGTCGTGACAGCCCAGGCAAGCGGCGGTGTCAGCAGCTGTAAAGGCGATGTTCTTGCACTTCCCAGACACACAGCTCTGGCCGATTCCGCAGGGACTGTTGGCGCTGCAGCTTGCTCCAGAGTCACCGTGACACTTTTCGCAGCTGCGGACATCTTGGGGAAACAGGATCTCTGAAAGATCAAACACCCGATTCGAGTTGCCGATGTACGTGAGCGCTCCCGGCTTGATCAGACTGCTCCGCGCAGCATAGCCACCCAGCCGTCGGGCGTAGTGGGTCGAGTGAATCATCGCAGAGAACTTGATGGTCTGTCCCGGAGTCGGATCGACCGTGATGATGCAGGTATCCAGCTTGGCATCTGCGTTGGTGTCCTGACAGCTCTCCCAGCCCGCTGCTGCGCCGGGACACTGACTGCTGGTGGTACAGGCAACGCCTCTGGCACCGACGGTGCGATCGACTGCGCCAGCCGTGTGACAGATCGAACAGCCTTCGGCATCGCGGCGACTTCCGCCGTGGGCTTGCGCGATCACATGACAGGAGTTGCAGGAGTCGCGGGTGATCACGTGACGCGGACGAATCGCTTGGGAACCACCGACCCGGAAGTCCACCAGCGTGGTTCCAACATCACGCACCTGCACGCCATTATAGGTGGAAGTCTCGACGACATAGAGCCACGCGGTGTACGTTCCGGGCGGATTCGCTCGTGGCAAAAGACCCGTACTGTTGAGCGGAGCCAGCGCACTCGCCGGCCACGTCGCACTGTGCGTATAGGTATAGACAGAGGTCGCGGCATCAAACACAAGTCCGGTTCCGGTCTTGATGTTGATCGATGGGAAGATCATCTGCCGATCATCGGTCGGCCCCCCTATCAGCAGCGTTCCGGACAGTGTGGCATTGGTCTTCAGATCGGTGATCGGCGCACCTTTTCCGTCGAGCAGCTTGAAGCTGAGCTTGAGCGTGTCACCCACCATCATCGCCGCCAGCGGTCCCGATCCGCCACTTACAGAGACTTCACTGAGCTTGATCTTGCGGACTCTTGTCCGCGTGACCACTTCATGACGATCGGGAATCGGAGAGATTCCGGAAGAGTCGGCAGAGTGGCAGGTACTGCACTGCGCATCGTCACTCTGTTTGGGATGTGTCGCCGTCTGACAGACACTGAGTGCGGTGTTACACTTCGCGAGACTGCCACGCGATGCACAGTCTGCATCCACCGCGCAGGTTCCCGTGAAAGTACGGGGTGGCGACAGCGTGCCGGTATCAAAGAACAGCGCATCATGACACGCACCGCAGGCCTGACGAGAAGGCAGCTTGAGGTTGCGATCATCGCGGTGACACTTGCCGCAGTCCTTCTCTTGATCCGGCATCACGGGGAAGCCGACGTTGGTGTACAGCGCCAGCGAGCCATCGGCCGGGACTCCGTACTCTGGATGGGCCGCTCCGGGGTTGGCTTGATTTTTTCCTCGATGAACGGCGTGAACCTTGCGCAGCGTTGAGTTGGCGCTGTAGCCGTCTTGGTTGTGGCACAGCTTGCAGGTCGCGATCGGATACAGATCGAGCGCCCAGTTTCCCACCGCAGAGCTGCCCGGCTCAATGTGGTGCATGTACATCTTGCCGCTGGAAGGTCCCTTGTGACAGTCAGCACAGCTGGATGCGTTCGGATCTCCAGAGGCATATTTCTCGACGGTGGCCGTGCCAATCTGTAGATCAAGCATCGGGAAGATCTGCTCGACTTCATCCTTCGACTTGACGCGTACCGCTGCGGTGTAGGTGCCCGCCGCTTCCTTGGTAATCGGTGCCAGCTGATACTGTAGCGATCCATCTGGCAGCGTCTTGAGTCCGCCTTGACTTGGGTTTGCATAGGCCGGACTGATCAGGTTGATGTAGTGGTGCTGGCGATCTTTGGCGGCGCGATCAGTCACCGCATTGAGGAGCGTGTTGGCACTGCGGGTGGTGAGGGCGCCACGCGGTCCTACCAGATACAGAGCCGCTGTTCCCAGCTCGGCAGGAGCCAGTACTTTTTGACAGCCACTCAGGAGCCGGATGGTAAGCAGCGGCGCTTCTCCGACTTGATAGAAGGAGCCGTGCGCTGGCGGAGTGATCGACAGCTCGGCGCGGAGTCCGGTCTGGCTGGGATCGCACGACATGGTGTCGGGAGTGCTGGGCATTCCTTCCGGACCCGTCGGACCGCTCGGCCCCACAGGGCCTTCACAAGTGGCGACGAGCAAGGCACACAGAGAGAGAATCCTACTGGTCAGCCGCATGGTGATTTGTCTCTTTTGAGGCATGTTACTCCCGATGTTGGGCGTACTCCTAGCGCGTTTTTTGGTCGCCCGCTCAAAAAAGAGTCCTACAGGAAGATCATTATCACAAGGGTGCCGCGACAGTCCGTTCGTCGTGCCATGCGGCTGAACTCAGAGGAACGGAAGTGTACACCTAGGTAGGTCGGGGTGACGTTCGCGCGGTCGGTATAGACAGAAATAGGAATCGCAGCGAAAATGACCCGGACTCTTTGGGGGACATGCGCGATGGAACAGACGACACTCACGCCGCTGCAGGTACGCAAGTTTTCGACGCTCTTTGCGATGTACGATGTCGATGGAAGCGGGGCTCTTACGGAGTCCGACTTTCGCGAGCAAGCACGACGGATTCAGCAGGCGTTCGGGCTGTCGGCAGAGGATCGTCGCGCGCGCCGTTTGTTAGAGAGCAGAGTCGATCTGTTTCATCGCTTGGCTTCCGGAGCGGACAAAGATCGGGACGGCTCGGTGTCTCTGCCCGAGTTTTTGCGCTACTTCGAGCGCCAGATTCTGGTGCATCGCGCGGCGCATGTCGCGTCCCCTTGGCTGACTCAGGTCTGTCGTGATGTGATCGAGCTGATTGATCAAGATGGCAGTCAGTCTCTGACCGTTTATGAGTATGCGCGGCTGCTGCAAGCGATGGGCTCTACAGCGGATGCAGCGGCGACGTTTGCGCGCCTCGATCGCAACCAAGATGGCCGGCTCACGCTCGACGAGCTGATTGCACTCTCGCTGGAGTTTATGATGAGCGACGATCCCGAGGCACCCGGAAACTTCTTCTACTGCGGCAAGCTGTAGCGAATCCGGACTCTGTCCGGTGTTGGGAATCGGGACTCTGTCCGGTGTTGGGAGTCTGTAGAGGAAGGCGCGGAGGGACTACTTCTTCGGCTCGGGCGACTTCGGCTTGGCGGTCAGCGCTTCCTGAAGGGCGGGCACAAAGCGCGTCCCACCTACCACTTCCTTGAGAATCTCTCCCGCTTCTTTGCCCCGGAACAGAGACACCAAGTTCATGTTCTGCGCCACCTCACCAAGCAGCGTCTTGTCACCCAGCGCGGTCAGTGCTTCGACAAGCTGCGGCTGAACGGCAGTTCGCTCTGCCACCACTGCACGCGCCTGCGCATCGATCAGCGCCATGTCCAGTCCCTTGATGCGGCTCAGGTGTCCAAACTCCTCCTCATGCAGAGACTGCGCCGCTTGCGCTTTGGTCGCCGCATCCTTGAGCAGCGCTTCCCGAGCTGCACTCTGCGCCGCCGACTCCCGATCCAAGCGCAGACGCAGCTCGCTCGCTTCCCGCTCTGCTACCAGCTGCGACTGTTCCCGCGCCATCGCTTCCCGATCCCGCAGCTCCAGAAGACGCGTCTCATGAACCAGCTTGCGCTCCAGCTCGCGCAGCTTCGACTCATGCTCTCGCACCTGTGCTTGGAGCTCGTGCGTCTTTAGCTCTAGCTCGGCGCGGAGCTTGGTCGACTGAAGCTTGTCTTGCGCTTGCCGATCCCCAATCGTTAGCGTCACCGACTCTCTCTGGACGCTCCGCATCATCTCGGCAATCTGCTCGTCTTCGATCGTTGCATCAAGGACTTCGACCTCATGCACCAGCATTCCGTTTTCCGCAAAGAAGCGTCCCTTGCGACTGCCATCGGCATCACTGCGTGGACCCAAGATGGTATCGCGGACAACGGCTGCAAGCTGCGGCCACAGCGACGACAGAGACAGCGTCCGAGTCCGACTCCTAACGATCGAACGGAGGTGATCACAGAGCACCTGAATGTAGTTCTCGGCGTTAAACCACTTGTCCCGGTGATCACGTAGGAAGGTCACACTCACGGTGATGCGCAGGCTGATGCGGACGAAGTCAGCGGACTCGATCTCAATCACATCCGAGACACGATTCCCAATCGTTCGCAGAAAGCAGGTCACCAGCGGACTGCTGTCATCTTTGGGAGTATCGGTAGACAGGCGCAGCGGCACCAAGTTCTCTTCATACTCAAGCAGCGTGACGCATGGTCCTTCAATCACCCGCTGACCCGCCGCGCTCGTCGCCAATACCGCTGTGTTGTGCGGCACAATGATCGAGATCGCCCACGGTGTGGTGACATGTCGATCGGTCCGCTTGTGCAGCTCACTGGCGGCGATCCACAGGTTCCAGTCATGCGGATTCACACCGCGTGTGATGTGAATCTCTTTGCGAGGATCAACCAAGTACGACTGCTTGCCGCGAATCAGCCGCACCTCTCCGGTGGTCAGATCGCGAACATAGATGCCGCTCTTTTGATCGATTCCGATCGCTTCGATAAAGACGTTGGAGTGGTTATTCCCAACCACTGCCTCGCCGGTATGCGGAGACAGGACCCTCCGGACAGCAGCAGCTCGTCGCCGGGATAGTACAGCTCTTTGTCCAGCTCGACTCCGCGCGGCATCTTCTTGGCCATGTCATCGCGACTGCTCTGCGAGATCACCCGCAGCCACAGCGCGCGCTGGGGAAGCAGCTCATACGCATCGTAGACCCGATTGCGCGAGCCCTTGATCATGAAGGTGTCGTACGGTCCTGGGAAGACCCGCGCCGGTCCCACTTTGATCTCGCGCTTGCCGTCTGGATCGATGAGAACGCAGTATTCCTTTTCCCCTAGCACCACCGCGCTGCGAATAAGACGCGCTTGCCGTGCCTCTTTTTCGATCGCTTTGCGGAGAGCATCCGAAGACAGGACATCGTCTACCGATACGGTCGCCGCACCGACTGAAGGAGCCGCAGCAACTGCACCGGACGAAGCAGCGGACAGCGGAGGGGGCGGTGGTGGCGCAGCAGAAGCCCGAGCCGGAGCGGCCGGGGCAGGAATCGCCGTAGGTGGTGCGACTCGCTGTCGGGTCCGTGCCGACTGATCGACCATCTGGGCAGCGGCTTCCGCTTGGTACTGTGCGACCGCTCGACGCGGCGAACGACTCTTGTCACTTAGCGACTCATCGTCCTCGAGCCGCAGCTCCAGCTCTTCTTCGCTCAGACTTCCTTTTTTGGCCAGCGGTGGCGCCATCGGGGCCACAGTCGAAGGCGACGGCTTGCTCAGCTGCGCCTGCATCTGCTGCATCAGCTTCTGTGCCGTCGTCGCACTGACGGTTGCGCCCGACTCGTCCACCGAGGTGTCCGGCACAATGTCAACGCCCGTGGGCGGAATGTAAAACTGGGTATCAATGCCTCGGATAACGATCAGCTGCCCGCGCTTGAGATCCTGATCGGTGCCTTTGTCGGGCAGTGGCGTCGGACGCCCGTCGAGCGCTTCCGCCGTCGCCCGGGTGATCGCTGCCGAGCGCACCGTCACATCGAAGTACGGCGCCGAGCGATCCACCGGACCGTAGGCCTTCACCACCAAGTACTGACTCGCCGACAGCTCGTGAGCGTCGCGCACCTCGCAGCGCTGTCCGGGTCGCAGAAAGAAGCTACAGGGACCGGGAATCATCGCCCGGGTGCCGTTCTTCAGCGGACGCGCCTCGTTGCGGCCAATGCGGAAGCGACCGTTGGCGCCACCGTCGTTTTCCAGCAGCGGATTGAACAGCACCGCGTACTGGTGATCGCCGACCTCGATCATCATCTGTGGCCGCCCCGAGGTGTCCTCGCGGAAGCTGCCGGCGCCGTCGTCGATCACCACTCGATCGGCAGCGGTCGGTGACACCATCGTCGGACCAACGTGGAGCGTCACCTCTCCCTTGTCGTCGTCCTGAACCCAAAGAAACTGTCGCTCCGTAACCGGAATCTTGCGACTGCCGCGCTCGTTCATGACCATCCCCCTTTGTGCGAGCCCCAATGAAAATCCGGTGGGATCATCTCGCACCCGCCGGGATGGGGTCAACCCAAGCCGACGCAGCACGGTCCGCTCCGTCTCAGCGAGAGCAAGCGGGAGTCGAAGCGGAACCAGTCAGGAGTGTGGGAAGGCGGGAAGGGGAAGCTTGAGCAGGGTCAAAAAAGGCGAGGGGGAAGCTGCGATCAGCCGCCGCCGGCGCAGCGGAAGTTGACGACCTTGCCCGGAGGTGGCTGAGCGCCGCCCTTGCGCCACACACCTGCTACCACCGAGTCGCTGCAGATATTCGGGTCCTTGCTCTTGATCGCGCAGTAGCAGTCACGCGCTTCGGACTCGCAGGCCATCTTGATCGAGTCGTCGCCCGGAGTTGGCGTGCTCGTCGCTGCCCAAGCATTGCAGCAAGTCTTCGAGCAGACCGGGAACGCGGTGTCGGGGTCCGGTGCGCTGGCGGGCGAGGCTTCATCGACATCACCGACGAGACACATCGGGTTGCCATTGGCATCGGTCTTCGGAATGACCGGCAAGCACTGCGCCTGGAGCCGCTGCTCAATGGCCTTGGCGATGCGGTCAAGTGCCGTCGGGTAGTTGTCGATGTCGCAGATCGAGACTTCGAGCGCGTTGGCCTGACCCTTGGCGTCGGAGCCGAACTGCTTGGCGAACTTCGACAGCCGCATCTGAGCCTGACCGTAGACGCTCTGGTCACCGACGTAGACGCAGGAAGCGCCCGCGCCGCCCGCTCGGTTTAGGTTCGGGGTGGTGGTGCCACCGGCGCGAGCGATCTCGACCTTGCCGCCCAGATCGATCGAGGGGAGCGTCCAGATGCCGCTGATGAGCAGCTTGTTGGCCGGGCGCAGGTTGCTAAAGAAGCGATAGTACTTCTCGACGGGCTCGAGGTAGTTGTTGGGCCGCTCTTTGCAAGCATTCTTGACGCCCGTGGTGAGCAGCGTCTCGTTGCACTGAATCGAGCGCGCCAAGCAGCGGAAGTCGACGTTGTAGCACTCGGGAGAGTCCGGCTGCGTCGGATCGCAGTCGCGGTAGCTCGGGTTGTTCTGGTCCCGCTTGGCCATCTGGACTGAGCAGTCGTCTTCGTCGGTGATGAAGATGACCGCCAGCACCGAGTTGGCGCGCAAGAAGCCCGAGTTTTCACTGCGATGACCGTCGACAGCACGCTTGGCGCCTTCGAGCGGGCCCTCGATGCCGCAGCCGTCGTCACCGACGAGAGCCATACACTTGAACGACTTGATAGGACCGGTGTCG
>WBZP01007268.1_pt1 | contig 10731 bp, 11 predicted proteins | sample 5204301 | NCBI WGS metagenome assembly WBZP01 (sample SAMN12412401, study PRJNA552823) | activated sludge metagenome | isolation source: activated sludge from nitrification reactor of wastewater treatment plant... | place: USA: Pennsylvania | collected 2017
CTGATTCAGGATAAGAACCTGGATTTGGCTCCACGCGTAGGAGGTGCCATTAATTAATGGTGCTGGCATAATTTTTTAATAGTTAGTTGATCCAGACGGTGCCGCCAAAGCGCACCAGGTGATAGATTTTGAAAGGAGCCAGTACGCCTGTGCCAGATGCTCCTCCAGACACGAAAGACGTAAGAGCGAGTGTATTGTTTTGATCCAGACCAATTGCGGTAACGCCCGTTCCGGTCTGAAAAGTGACCGTGTTCGTTGCATTATTCGTACACCTGACAAGGTATATCCAACCTTCCGTTAATGCGTCAGTAACCGTTACCGTGCGCGATGCCGCAGCAGCATCTATCCGGACAAATCTATCAGTACCCCAGGTCGAATAATTACCTGCTACTGCTATCGCCTCCCCCGCAGCCTGTTTTACAGCTGTAACAGCACCATCTCCGATGTCATTCGCAAGAATACTCCCATTCAGTATGTCAGCTCCGGTCAGACTCTCATTTGCGACATCAATGCCAGCAATTGTTCCGTCTAAAATATCATCTGTACGCACTGCGCCCGTGGCGATTTCTGCGGTAGTGACGGCATTTGCGATAATTTGAAGATCGTTTGAAGGGCCGTTGATATCGCCATTAAATGTTGTCGAAGTTGGGATAAATGCAGCGTTTAAGGTGTTGCTGCTGATTGACAAACCTGAGCCTAACGACAAGGCTGCAAAGTCTCCGTTTGCGTCACTGCCCCACAAACCTGTTGCGGAACCGTTGCTCTGAGTTACTCGCAGCCCGCCGTGCACGTGTAGTGTCCTGGCAGGGGTGGAGGTAGCAATACCGATATTTCCGGCAGAAGACACAAAGAGCCGACGCGTGCCGACTCCCGGTGTTTCACCGCCTGTTGTGATCTCTATGCCGCCGCCTGCTACAGAACCCACGGTACCGTGATATCCCACTCCGTTTTCGACAAAATTGATAAAGGCTGGGGAAGTCATTGCGGCCCAGCATGTAATGGATCCGGCTCCGGCTGAAGCTGGGGCGGTGGAGACAGGTGCAGAGATTATGCCGGGCGCACGGAAAGGCAAAGAAGTATTAATACTTCCACCAACTATAAGATTACCCGTGGTAGTGCAGGGGCCAGAGATGCTTAACCCAACATTTGTATAGAAACCCAAGGCATCAGCGCCAAATCTTGCATCTATATTGCCTGCGTTAAACAGGCTTATCTCCGGAGTACTTGGAATAAACCTGATGTGCGAAGCCGCTGTAGATCCAACGCGAAGATCGCTGCCTGATACATTCAGGAAGGTATTTGCCGTCCACCCCCCAGCAGCATAAGACATTATATTACCGATACTGCCAGTAACAGCACTATTTATAACACTTGAAGATGTACTCCACTGCCCGCCCGAACCAGATGGATTGCTTGTTAGTATGTATCCGGTACCAACACCAAACAGCCCTACCTGAGCCGGATGTATATTTACATCCGTCTGTGCGAAAAGGGAGACGCAGCCGAATTTGCTACAAAGCAGCAGCAATAGTAATACACGCATATCTATTTTTTTCTTTTTAATGTAATTCTATTCCCATCAAGTTCTCCTTGCCACGCGCCAGATATTCGGGTGAAAAAGACATCTACATTAACGGGAGGGCTACCGACTTGAAAGAATCCTCTCACCTCTATGTAGTCCGTAGAATAAATCCTTACGGCGCCCCTCCTGTTACCTGTCTGAACAATTGGATTCCCCTGTGCATTTGCTTTAAACTCGACCGTTACAACTGCTTTTTTCTGTTTGTATGTGTACTCACCGTAGAGCATTGAGGCATATAAATTTCTTGTTCGGTTAAAGAAATTCATAGTATCAAAGCGTGGGTATATGTCAACCCTGAGTTGTTGGGCCTGATCCCGGAGGGCCTGTAATTCTCTCTCTATGCGGGCAATGGCGCTGTACGTTTCGAGCGTCGTATTGAACAGCCTTTCCCGAACAGTTGCGCTATCAAGCGCCGTGGATTCAATCGTCACAACGACGCCGTCAGCCTGCCGTGTTTTGCTTTCGATAATAAGTCCCGTGCTGTCTGCACGTACTGAGACTTGTGCCTGCGCAGTGGTCAAACAGACCAGGGAAAGAATGAGAATGATAAATTTCATGATGGGCATCTTGAATATTATTGTTTTGGACATTTCACCTTAATCACCTCCCCCGATGAAATTGCGGTAGCGAATGTAAACGTAGTACCTGACCTTGTCACATTGCAGGCTGAGCAGCCTGACGCGCCTACCTCATAGATAATGCCGTTTCGTGTAACCTCAATTTTGTTATTTTCGGCAGTTTGTGCAGCCGCGAAAAGCGATCGAAAAAAGAGAAAAAGAAAGAAAAAGCGCATAATATTACTGTAATGGATGTTTAAAGGTGATGACCTCTCCGGTCGTAATGGCGCGGGCAAACGTGAGCGTTGCGCCGCTTCGGGTCACATTACAACCGGAGCAACCGGATGCGCCGACCACATAGCGAACGCCGTTTCTATATACCCATATTTTTGCGTTTTCGGCGGGCAGCGTACCCGACATCGAGGCCGTGGTTTGCCCAGCGGTGAATGTTGCCGTGCCTTCTACGAATAGGTCTTCGACGTTTACAGTGCCGCCCGATAGCGACAGGGTGACTATATTATTCGTAGCCACGTTGCGGCTGACCGTCTGTATTTCGTTTGTAGTGGACCCGTCCACCTCAGTACCGGTGACGGTGATGGTAGTACCGGATGTGCCGACCGTATTAATACCCGCCCCGGCAATCGTGACCGTGCCGCCCCCGTTCGAGAGCGTAACCGTGTTGGAGGCGGTGCTAATCGTCTGCAATTCGTTAGTATTACTTACGTCTCCGGTGTTACTTATCGTAGTACCTGTAATATCTATACCAGTACCAGCGGTATAAGTAGTGCCAGCATCAGTAGCTGGTGCCCAGGCGGTACCATTCCACTTTATCACCTGCCCGGTGGTGGCACCGGCTTGTGCGATTTTCGGCATCGTTACCGCGCCAGCGGCGATAGTAGTAGCATTTGCGGCTCCGGTGACATCGCCGGAAAGGGTTATGTTCGGCGTAATGGCAGTAGCCAGAGCCGCCCGCGTGATGTGCGTATGCCCCGCAGTGGCAGGCGACGCTACGGTTGGGATGTCGCCGGTGGATGCCCCATAGGCACCCAGGTTCGCCGGATGGAGCTGCGGCTCCGTTTGTGCGGTAGCCCAAAACGGGAATAACACTGCACAAAACAGGATAAAAAGTTTATTCATATACGATCAGTTGTATTAGTTCGCCTGCGGAAATAATCCGAGGCAGTGTGAAAATTTGTGTTGTGCTGTTGTAGGCGACCTGGCAATCTGTACATCCTGCTGTGCCTACGCGGTACTGCATCCCGTTGCGAAGCACCCGCAATTGTTCCGGGGTTTTGCCTGTAAGCGAGCCGAAAGCGGTAAAGTTTGCGCTGCCGACTGTCGTGTTTGTGTTGCGGTAATTCCAGTTTCCGACTCCTACCGTTTGCACATAATCGTACACGGCTTTTGCGGTCGGTGCCTGTCGGTGTGTGCTTGCCGGGGTTATTGTATGCGTCGTGGAGGTAAAATAGCGGGAGGTGTCTATGCCAACCCTCAGTTGCTTTTTCGCTACCTGAATATCCTTCACGTCGCTCGTTGTTTGCCCGGCGACGTGAAAAGAAAACAAGAAGAAAATGCAGATCAGTAGCGTGCGCATATATTACAGGATGTAGAATTTCAGGGTGTTCGTTCCGGCCAGACCAGATATATATATAGGTGTAGCCGTGTCCGCGTGCCACAGGTTGTCTCCCAACAGTGCCCAGGTGTTGGCGGTCATTTCGAGCGGCCCGCTGAGGTTCCAGTCGCCCGCCGTGGTGCCAATCTGCACCGTCTGCCCTGCGCTGCTTTTCGCATACACGCAGAGCAGGAGTTTCCCGGCAGGGATGGTGAATGTGTAGATGCTGCTGCTTACTGAAATCTGCGTGACCGTTACGCCCCCCTCGACCGTTGGGTTCACCACCGGGGGGATTACGCTGCCCGGCATCACGGGCGAAAGTGCCGCGACGACAGGGGCAGGCCGCCAGAGCCGGGCAGTGGCCTGAAATGTATAGCCGTTTGGGGAGCTTCGGTCTCCGCTGTCGCTGGTAGTGCTGAATTTCATATTCGGCACATAGCGCTGCAAGCCGTTCGAGTAGAAGGCAAGCACATGGAAGCGGCGGTTGCGCATTTTTGCGCGGAGGTAATCCACCTCCGCGCGCACGTTGCGGATGGCGGCACTGAGTGTGACCTCGAACACGTCCCCCGCAGCGGATTCCAATGCGCGTTCTGTAATTTTCCCGGAAAGAATCGTGTGTTTCAGGGGGAACGCCCCCCGGCCCGGCTTGTACTGCAATGCCTCGAATGCAGGCAGCAGCCACCACGACGGCTGCACCACCAGGTCGTTTGGATCAACGACCTGAATGGTGCGAAGGCCCGGCGCTAACGGAGCGCAGGCCGCCTCAATGGTATGAAGACTTGCAAACACATTGCAAATGTGCGCCGTCTTCTATTCTTGTGTTAGGGCAGGTTTTTCAACGCATCAGCCAGCAGGCGGGCGAAAAGCGGGGATTTTTCGCAGCGGGTAATGATGTTTTTTTTACCTCTTTCTACACTTTGTTTTTTAACGTTTAGCGTTTTAGCAGCAGTTCGGTTAGAGTGCTGTCCAACATTCACATATATATAGTATTGCAACCAATTGTGAAATTTAAGAGGCAAACTTTTAAATTTACAATTAATGCTATCAAAAATTATTTTCGTGAATTTGTCCAGTTTCTCTGGACTGTATACAGGACTTGCCGGATAGCCGTGTCCTTTATATTGCGGAAGTCCTTTCTTTTCGACGTAGGTGGCCCGACTTTTTACTCCCGTTTTGCGACGTAGGTGGCCCGACTTTTGCCCGTTTTTTTTGGAAAAATCCCATCCAAACCGCTGCCAGTTCTTGTACGCCGTCTCCATAGGGTAGTCATCCTCCGTTACTCCGTGTGCATCGAGATACCCCTTAATGGTATCCCAGGCACTGGCTTTCCGGTTTTCATAAAGCACAGAAACGACGTGTTGATGGATAAGTTCTTTGTGGAATTTCAGCAGGGCAAAACCTACCGAATTGCTGCGTAGCTGCATGTGCCGGGCCAGGCGGCCATGTACGTCGAACGTTACCTTTTCAGGCAGCAATATTTTGGCGCGGGTGTTGGCTATCCGCTCGCTGCGCTGCGAGGATAGCACTACGAACAGGGTATCGTATTTTCCGACTTGAATCGGATGCTTAACGTATAGGTGATTGAGTATGCGGCGGGAGAGCGGATGAACAGGAACAGTAACAAGCATACTACAATTTGTTTTATTTTTACGCTGCAAATATAATACCATTTGTTTTTTTTAATATATATAAAAAAAGCCGGAAGCGTGGATGCTCCCGGCTGAGGTATTAAAATGCTAATGTCTCAATTGCGGTCACGCCCACTCCGGGCTGACTACTGGAATCTCCTCTATCTGTCCTTCCAGCACATCAAAGCCGGAATCAGATAGCATGACCAGCATATCGAGCGCAGCACGGTCATCTGCGCCGAGGTCATCAAGGCGAAAAGGTAAATAATAAAGATGATTGATAGATTGCAAAACAGAATGCGTTTCGTGCGCATTTCTGAAAAGCGAGATCAACGGCTTGTAATAAGCCGGAACCGTAATAGTTTTTTCTGTCTGGTTGCACATAGAGAAAAAAAATGAGAGTACCGTACCCAAGTGGGTGCAACCTACAACCGTGCCGCATGGCAGGAAATAGACCATTCGGGACGGTACCCGTATCTTAAAAAATGTGTGTGTCGAAATTACCGACACGGTTGTGGTTGCGCTGCAAAGATACGGGAATTGATGCGAAAGATGCAAATATTTTTTTAGTCGTCGTCGTAATCGCGGCGGCGGCGGTTCCAGGGGTGATTTTCATACACCTTGTGATGCACCCAAAAAGCCAAAAAGAAAAGTAAAATATAGCCCAAAATTTCTAATATTCTCATATTAAAAACAAAAAACCCGCTACACCGATCAAGTGCAGCGGGTTCGCCCGATGACCGATTGGATACCGTCCCTTCTTGTGCTTGAATTAGTCAAAAAGAAATGTTTCAATTAAGAAACCTTTCAAGGATGTTTCAATCAGCGATATTATCCCGACTTTCACGGGGGGCTAAAAGCCCGACCTTGCGAAACATGCTGCAAATATACAGGCATTTCTTATTGCTGCGCAAGTGTTTTTGTATTTTTTTTGAAAAAAAATTATACCAAACTCACCATGCTTACCTCGCATAGAGCCTTCCCGGCATCGGTTTTCCCAATGCGGATTTTCTTACAGATATAATCCAGCGCCCCTACCCGCACCTTGTCGGCAAAAGAAAAACGGGCAAGATACGATATAGGCAGTCGGAAAGTCTGCGTAACGTGTCGTCCATTGCGCAGGATATTGTTCCAGTCCGCGTGCCAGCGGGCGTATAGGCCCTCGTCTCCGTCCCAGTTGATTGAGTGGCGCGCTGCGGCCTCTACGGTTCCTGCCGGGCCGGTAGTGATGTTCATTTTCGTAGCGGGAACGGCATTACCGGAAAAGTAAGGAGTGTTTCCACAACACGGGAATCTGTCCCCGCGCTGTCGGCCCCTGTACAGCATAAGCGCCAGCGGTGCATCTTTCTCTACGAACTTCCATTGCCCGCTTTCCTGCTCGAATTTTGAAAAACCAGCGCCGTTCGTGCGGTGGTAATCGAAGCCACCCGGCAACGGCACGATCCCGGGATTGAACACCGTACCATTCACATTCCCTGCCACCGCGTCGGAGTGTGCGCCCCATAAGAGATTATTAATGCCCGTAGCGACGAAGTTCCACTTCGTATTCCAGACGATGTTGGAGGCCCGAATGTATATCCATTCTTCGGGTATGGTTCCGGCCAGCGCGTGTTGCTGAAAGTCAGTGAAAGCCCGCATTTCGCGCACGGGTGGCATATTAGCAGGTAATTCCTCGAAAGCATCGAAGGCGTAGCGGTCGGGGGCTTCATTCGCGTATTCTACGAGCGGATCAGCGACTGCGAAGGCTGTCCAGTCGTGTTTCGGCGCGGCATATAGCGTATCGCGTACAGGGGCCAGCGTTATCGTTTTCTCGAAAAAATTAACGTACAATCCGATGTTGAACATCGCGCAGACCTTTTTCAGCAGGTCAGTAATTTTCATTTTCGGCAGGTGTTTCGTCAGGTCTATCTGTGTCGGGAAGGCAATCGTGGAGCCGGAACGAACCCGCAAATCTGTATTGTTGTACAGGTACAGCCGCTTCAATTCTGTGTCAGTTTGGAAGGCATTTCTGAACTGGTAGCCGTTTTTTTCGAGCGCGAAAATGCGTTTCAAAATGTATTCTAATTTCAGAAACGGCGTGATGGCGCCACCTGCGTAAGGCGTGAATTGCTGGGTACTGCTATTGTACAGGTTCTGAAAATCGGTAGCGTCGTTGGTTTCCGTAGGCAGCCAAGGCCTACCTCCGAAGACGTGCAGAAATACAAAATCAAAATCTTCCGGATTGTCGCAGGTGGCAGCCATCAGGCCCTCTACGGTGAAAGGGATAAGCCCCCGTGTGCCTTCAAGATCGAGCGACCGCAATTCGATGTCTTTCAGATCGCTGATCGGCGTGGCAATGATCGTGAATTTCACTTTCACGGCACTGGCGCTCTGTATTTTCAGCGTGCCGCGCAACAGCGGTATGCCGTCTGCCAGCACCGTCACATTCGCAATCGAGCGCGGCACGCCCGCACTCTCAGGCAGGTGTGGGTGTCCGAAAATACGCATATTCCTGCCCGAAAGCGGCACTTCTGCCGGGAAAGAAAAAGAACCTGGCAGGCTGCCCGCATCGCTGCCGGAAAAGACCGAATTATTCAGTTCTAATCCGAGCGAAAAGTTCAGGGGCGTATCTATGTATTCGCCCGTATCGAGTTGCAATTGCCACATTATACGTTGTAGTTGCGGTCCGTCCATAGGGCGCGGATGGTGAACGAAATAGAAGCAAGCGTATCATCGTCGCTGCGATACGTCATTTCTCGGCCTTCCACCCGCACGGGCAGGAAGCGTGAAGCGAAGGTGTCTATCAGCCAGCACTGGCCGAGCGGCAATTGTAGCAGGTGTTCTAAGTACGCATCGTCGCGGTCGTAGAGGCCGGTAGAGGCTTCCCATTCTTTCCGGCCTTCCTGCGCATATACCCCCATATCGCCATCGGTCGGCTCCCAAAGCGGGCCGCGAGCCGTGTTGTACTCCTCTGCCTTAGCGGTGTATCGGTCGCTGCGTTTCCCGCGCAACGATACCGTTTCGCACCCCCCTACCCCGTTGTCGAATAGCAGGAAAAATTCGTAGTCCGTGCGGGCTTCTACGCGGTACTGTACCTGCGCTCCGAGTAAGGGTTCTCCAGCGAGATCAGGCGGATAGAGGCGCACATCGTATGCGACAATGCGGGTAGCGCCGGGCGGCATCACGGTATTCTGCAAGCCCAGTTGCTCGAATCCGGTAGCGAACCAATACAGCGTATTTGGCTGCAACACCGCCGAGCCAGGCGGCTGGATCGCAATATTCATCTCTGTATTATCGTCGAAAATAGCGAGAACGGAAAGGAAACATTCGGTATCCGGGTCTATCACATCCGTCCATACGTACATCCAGTCCGGTTGTTCGCATACCACTGGCTTGCGGAAAGGCACGAATTGCCGGTTGCGGTACACGTGTCGTAATGGCAGCGTGTACTGCCACTGGCTATCGCCGGAAAGCGAGCCGTGTATGGCGTATAGGGAGTCGCTGCGCTGAAACAATTGCGCCCGTGCCGGTGTGCCGTACTTATCCCCGAACAACAGGTAATACTTCGCACAGGCTTCCGGCGCTTCGCCGTAGAAACCGGAGGTGGCAGGCGGGGCGTAGTTCATAGAAAACGGGTCGGGCAGTGCGGCTTTTAGTTCTGAAAACGCCGCACTGATGTCCAGATCGCAGGCCCGGTCATCTGCGCGGTAATTGGCCTGAAAAACCGCCAGCTGCTTATCGTTGCCGCCGGGTTTTTCTTCCCATACCTGCACGGCAAGGCTGAGATTCGGCTCCTGAAAAACGGAAATAACATCCTGAAACGCTGCGCTGATCCCCGACATATTTTCCCACACAGCAAACGACACAGGAGCCACCACGCGCTGCGTCAGCACAATCTTTTCGCCCCCGGCGCTACTGCGCGACACAATAAAATACTCCGTAATCGCCTCCGTAGCCCGCAGACGCTCCGCGATCAGATCGGTATAAGCCACCAATCCGGCCCCGAAAAGCGGCCACTCGTAAGCATTAAAGGCATCCGGCGTAGTCTTAGCCGTGAACATGAGATCATACCCGGCGAAGATAATTCGAAGCGTATTACCGTTCGAGTTCGCGCCTGTGAAGGTAAGGGTAATGCTGCCCGGCGCATTGTTCAATACGCCGGATTGTACCTGCCACCAAACGGGTTCGTGGGCGAGGTGCAAGGAAGGTGGAGCGGAGGTAATATTAGCAGGCATGTCAAATTATTCGTTAGGGGCGGGCATTACTTTCAGGAGGCTTTTGGATGCGCGAAAACGTACCCGAAAATGAGCAGGATGAAACCGAATGTCTTCCGGATTGCGCGGGTTCTTTCGGTTTTGTCCTGGTACTAATACGCGCCGGAATGTGCCTATGTCCTGCAATACGCAGCGGCCATCGCCGAGGCACAATTCTCTGTTAATAAGTGTAATAAGGGTGTTGTAAGCCTCTTCGCTCGTTGCTGCATCATAACCCTTTTGTTTCATGTCCTCGAAAAACTGTTTTTTCATACTATATTTTGTTTCGTGAAAAAAAATCAGAAACAAAAGTCGCTGTAAAAAAACATCTATTAAAGGACATTAATCACACAAAATAGAAAAGTATATACCGCATGAAACCCGACACTATGCAGCAACCAGGTAGCCACGCACCAGCCCGCTATTACGGCGAAATGATGCCTCCTGCGAAGGGAGCGATACCAATACCCAAACAGCCACATTCCTACGGCTAAGCAGTCGCGGTGTATTTCGGAAAGCAGGTGTTTCGCGTCGGTCAGCACGACCAAAGCCGTGCTGGATAGCGGAAAGGCTTCGCCCTTCTCCGGGTCTCCGTCCTTCCACTTTCGCGTCCAGGAGGCATAGGGGTTCCAATACCGTTCGTTCGCGTGCGGGAACGCGTTTTGGAAAGAGGGCCAATGGTAACGTAGCGTTTCGTGCAGCCCATTGGCCGCGCCGGAAACGAAAATAAGCGCAAGCGCAAAATACAAATTCCTCATGCTGCAAAGATGCGAGCATGAGGAATTGTGCAAAAGGACGCGGAATAACGGCAAACGGCTCTTACCCGTACACGCCTCTAAGGAGGCGCGTCGGGTAATTGCTTGTTATGTGCCATTTTAAAGAGCGACACTGCTCTCAACTTCATTTCCCCAAACATCCCAACCATCGTGCTTTTCTCTTGCAAAAAGTTCTATTTTGTTTTGCGTTGGAAACATTTGAAAAATCCTGTTTCTTTTGGTAAGCCAACAATTCGGACACAGTCGGGCCTTTCAAACCCATTGCCTGTATTTCTGCCCACTCACGCTGAAACTCCGCTTTCGTCGTGTTGGCGAGGGCTTCCCGAAGTTTTTGTATCATAAGT
>WBZP01003658.1_pt1 | contig 10725 bp, 10 predicted proteins | sample 5204301 | NCBI WGS metagenome assembly WBZP01 (sample SAMN12412401, study PRJNA552823) | activated sludge metagenome | isolation source: activated sludge from nitrification reactor of wastewater treatment plant... | place: USA: Pennsylvania | collected 2017
CGTCCCCGTCGGCACCGCCGACAAGGTGGCCGAACGGGTGCGCCGGGCGTTGCAGACCCGGGGGGTCGATTACGAATTCGACGTCGTTTCCAATCCGGAATTTCTCAAGGAAGGCGCCGCCATCGAGGACTTCATGCGCCCGGATCGCATCGTGGTGGGAACCGACAATCCCCGTACCACCGAGCTGTTGCGGGTACTCTACAGCCCCTTCAACCGCAACCGCGACCGCCTGATCGCCATGGACATTCGTTCGGCGGAACTGACCAAATACGCCGCCAATGCCATGCTCGCCACCAAGATCAGTTTCATGAACGAGCTGGCCAATCTGGCCGAACGCCTGGGGGCGGATATCGAGCAGGTGCGCAACGGCATCGGCTCCGACAGCCGCATCGGCTACGCCTTCATCTATCCGGGTTGCGGCTATGGGGGTTCCTGTTTTCCCAAGGATGTGAGCGCCCTGGAACAGACCGCTAGCAACGCCGGTTATCGACCGCGCCTGCTGGAGGCGGTACGGGCGGTCAACCGGGAGCAACATCGGCTGCTGTTCAAGAAGATCCACAGCCACTATGGGGGCGATCTGGCCGGACGCACCTTCGCCCTCTGGGGGCTGGCGTTCAAGCCCAATACCGACGATATGCGCGAGGCGCCGAGCCGATCCCTCATGGAATCCCTCTGGCAGGCGGGGGCCAAGGTGCGGGCCTATGATCCGGCCGCCATGGCGGAAGCGAGACGTCTCTATGCCGGGCGCGCCGACCTCTCTCTCGCCAAGAATCCGGAGGAGGCACTGCAAGGGGCGGATGCCCTGGTGGTGGTGACCGAGTGGCGGGTCTTCCGCAGTCCGGATTTTCAACGTATCCGCAGCCTGCTCAAAGAACCACTGATCTTCGATGGGCGGAATCTCTATGATCCCCGCCAGCTCCAGGCCAAGGGCTTTCTCTATTACGGGATCGGTCGGGGTCTACCCAGTCCCCAGCCCCAAGGCTGATGGCCGGTCGGCGGCGACCCTCTCTGGCACGCCCTGGGCCAGGGCCATCGACCAACCGAGCTTAGGGAGATCACCATCATGCGTGACCTGCTTCGCAAACGTATCCTTGTCACCGGCGGCGCCGGTTTCCTGGGTTCCCATCTCTGCCAGCGACTGCTGATGGACGGACACGATGTCATCTGCGTCGACAATTTCTTCACCGGCACCAAGGACAACGTCGCCTCCCTCATGGATTTCCATCACTTCGAGCTGTTGCGCCACGACATCACCTTCCCGCTCTATGTGGAGGTCGACGAGATCTACAACCTCGCCTGCCCGGCCTCGCCCATCCATTATCAGTTCGATCCGGTGCAGACCACCAAAACCAGCGTGCACGGCGCCATCAATATGCTGGGTCTTGCCAAGCGGGTGAAGGCCAAGATCTTCCAAGCCTCCACCAGCGAGGTCTACGGCGATCCCAAGGTCCATCCGCAGACCGAAGACTATTGGGGGCATGTCAACCCGATCGGCTTGCGTTCCTGTTATGACGAGGGGAAGCGGTGCGCGGAAACCCTCTTTTTCGACTATCGCCGCCAACATGGGCTGAAGATCAAGGTCGCCCGCATCTTCAACACCTATGGACCCAGGATGCATCCGAACGATGGCCGGGTGGTATCGAACTTTATCGTCCAGGCCCTGAGAGGCCAGCCCATCACCCTGTACGGGGACGGCTCCCAGACCCGGTCCTTCTGTTACGTGGACGATCTCATCGAGGCCTTCGTGCGGCTCATGGCCACGGCGGACGAGTTCTCCGGGCCGATCAATCTGGGCAACCCGGGGGAATTCAGCATCCGTCAACTGGCGGAGAAGATCATCGATCTGACCGGTTCGGCGTCGAGGATCGAATATCGCCCCCTGCCGAGCGACGATCCGGTACAGCGTCAACCGGATATCGGTCTCGCCCGTCAGGTGCTGGAGTGGGAGCCACGCATACCCCTGGAAGTCGGACTGGATAAGACCATCGCCTACTTCGACGATCAGCTTCGGCGCTGGTCGAAATCCGAGCCGGAGGGGGGGCGATAGGGATCCTGTCCGGGACCGAGCGCGAAGACCCTGGGACAAGCCGGGCCGCTCTTGGGTGTACATCCCCCGGCAAGCGCTTCCCGCCCGGAATCCCCCTATTGATGTCTGTTGTCCGGGGCGGGCAAAGGCCTTAGCATTTTCTTTCGCGTTCAGCATCAGGCCATCGGCATGCAAGATTATGCCCTTATTTTGATCGGCACCGTTCTTGTCAACAATTTCGTGCTGGTCAAGTTTCTCGGTTTATGTCCCTTCATGGGGGTTTCCCGCAAGTTGGAAACCGCCTTCGGCATGGCCATGGCCACCACCTTCGTGCTCACCCTCTCTTCCAGTTGCACCTATCTGGTGGATACCCATCTCCTGCTGCCCTTGGGGCTGGAGTATCTGCGCACCATCGCCTTTATCCTGGTAATTGCCGCGGTGGTCCAGTTCACCGAGATGGTGATGCACAAGACCAGTCCGGACCTCTACCAGATGCTGGGTATCTATCTCCCCCTCATCACCACCAATTGCATCGTGCTGGGGGTGGCCCTGCTCAACACCCAGGAACACAAGGGTCTGTTTGCCGCCGCCCTCTATGGCTTCGGCGCCGCCCTCGGTTTCTCCCTGGTGTTGACACTCTTCGCGGCGGTGCGAGAACGGGTGATGGTGGCGGACGTCCCGACCCCCTTCAAAGGAAGCGCCATCGCCCTGGTGACCGCCGGTCTGATGTCCATGGCCTTCATGGGCTTCACCGGCATGGTCGCCTCCAAATAAGCCCGCTCCATGTTGACAGCCATCCTGACGCTCCCTTTGTTGGCCCTGGTGCTCGGCCTGCTGTTGGGGTATACGGCCCAGCGCTTCCGGGTCGAAGGCGATCCGCTGGCGACCAAGGTCGAGGCTATCCTGCCCCAGACCCAGTGCGGCCAGTGCGGTTTTGCCGGTTGTCGCCCCTATGCCGAGGCCATCGCCGCTGGAGCCGCCGAGATCAATCTCTGTCCTCCCGGGGGGGAGACGGCGATGTTGGCGCTGGCCGATCTGCTTGGTCGTGACCCCGTCCCCCTTGGCGGGGCGGCGGCCAAACACAAGCCCAAGGGAGTGGCCAGGATCGATGAAAACGCCTGTATCGGCTGCACCCTCTGTCTCCAGGCCTGTCCGGTGGATGCCATCGTCGGCGCCGCCAAGAGCCTGCATACAGTGATCGCGGCCGAATGCACGGGTTGTGAACTCTGCCTCCCTCCCTGTCCGGTCGATTGCATCCGTATGCGGCCCTTGGGCGAAAGTCTCCGTTCCTGGAAGTGGCCGTATCCCGAGGCCGCCCATCCCGGGCGGCTCGACCTGGAGGTAGGGGCCTGATGGAGGCGATGACGACGGTGTGGAAGTTCCATGGCGGGATCCATCTCCCGGACAACAAGGCCCAGTCGACCCGCGCCGCCATTCGCCGCGCCGCCCTGCCGCGGCGTCTGATCCTGCCGTTACAGCAGCATATCGGCGAGATGGCCAAGCCGCTGGTCAGGGTCGGCGAGCGGGTGCTGAAGGGACAGATGATTGCCTCTCCCCAGGGGCTGGTCAGCACCCCGGTCCATGCCCCGACCTCGGGTCTCATCACCGCCATCCAGCCCTCGCCGGTGCCCCATCCCTCGGCTCTCAGCGCGCCCTGCCTCCATATCGAGCCGGATGGACTGGATGAGTGGGGTCCCTTGCCGCCGCCTCTGACCGATTATGCCCGACACAGCCCGGAGGAAGTGCGGGAACGCATCCGTCTGTCCGGCATCGTGGGTCTGGGTGGAGCGGCCTTCCCCACCAGCGTCAAGCTCAATCCGGGGCCGAACCGCCCCATCCATACCCTCATCCTCAACGGCGCCGAATGCGAGCCTTTTATCACCTGCGACGATATGTTGATGCGGGAACGGGCGGAGCGGGTGATCGCCGGGGCGGGCATCCTCCAGTACCTGCTGGGCGCCGGGAAGTGCCTGATCGGCATCGAGGACAACAAGCCCGAGGCCATCGCCGCGATGCAACAGGCGGTGGCGGTATCCGGTATGAGCGGGACAAGGGTGGTGGTGATCCCCACCCTCTATCCGAGCGGCGGCGAGAAGCAACTCATCCGCCTCCTGACCGGACAGGAGGTACCCAGCGGCGGTATCCCGGCTGAGATCGGCTTGCTGTGCCAGAACGTGGCTACGGCGGCGGCGGTGGCGGAGGCGGTGCTCCTGGGTCGTCCCCTGATATCCCGCCTCTTTACCCTGACCGGTGCTGGGATAGCGGCCCCGCAGAACCTGGAGGTGCTGATCGGTACCCCGCTGAGCGATCTGGTGGCCCAGTGTGGCGGCTATACCGATCAGGTGAGCCGTTTGATCCTGGGTGGCCCCATGATGGGCTTTGCCCTGGCGGACGATGCGGTCCCGGTCACCAAGGCCAGCAATTGTCTGCTCGCCGCCAGCGCGAGCGAGGCCCCCGCCCCGGGTCCAGCCACCGCCTGCATCCGCTGCGGCGAATGCGCCAAGGTCTGCCCGGTGCTGTTGTTGCCCCAACAGATGTACTGGCATGCCAAGGCCAAGGACCTGGACAGGGTGCAGGATCAGCATCTGTTCGATTGCATCGAATGCGGTTGCTGTGCCTATGTCTGCCCGGCCCACATCCCCCTGGTACAGTATTTCCGCTATGCCAAGGCGGAAAGCTGGGCCAAGGAACGGGAACAACGCCAGGCGGACCAGGCCAGGCTCAGGCACGAGGCCAAGGTGGCGCGACTCCAGCGCCAGGAGGAGGAGCGCAAGTCGAAACTCCGGAAACGCAAGGAGGATCTCGAAAGCGGACCGGCCGCGGGGACGGCCTCGGCGGACGAGGCCAAAAAAGCCGCCATCGAGGCGGCCATACAACGGGCCGCGGCGAAAAAGGCGGCCCTTGGCGCCGGTGCTCAGACCCCGGACCAACCGGCGCCGGCCCAGGCGCGATCCCCGGAAGGGGCCGGCGACCGGGTCGGCGGGGAATCCGGGGCCTGAGGCGGCGGAACGAGAACACAGGCCAGTTGCCATGCACTTTTTGCGCGTCACCTCACCCCATGTGCCCCTACCCAATGCCGTGCAGGGGGTCATGCTCCAGGTCATCCTCGCCTTGATTCCTGGTGTCCTGGCCATGGTCTGGTATTTCGGTCCCGGGGTCCTGATCAACATGGGCCTCGCCGGTCTGACCGCGCTGGCCTGCGAAGCGGCGGCGCTACGGCTGCGGGGCCGGGAGGCTAAACCCGCCATCGCCGATCTCAGCGCCCTGCTCACCGCCTTCTTGCTGGCGATCGCCCTGCCGCCGCTGTTGCCCTGGTGGTTGACAATGCTGGGTACCGCCTTCGCCATCCTGATCGCCAAGCAGCTCTATGGAGGCTTGGGATACAACCCCTTCAACCCGGCCATGGCCGGCTATGTGTTACTGCTGATCTCCTATCCGGTGCAGATGACCTCCTGGTTGCCGCCTTCCATGTTGAATGCCCATCCCTTGTCCCTGGGACAGACCCTGGAGGTGATCTTCCTCGGCCTCCTGCCCCAAGGGCTGGGCTGGGACGCCGTGACTTCGGCGACGCCTCTGGACTCGATGCGGGTCGGTCTGGGATTGGGCAAGATGATTCCCGAGATCCGTCAAAGTCCCCTCTGGGGCGATTTCGGCGGGCGCGGCTGGGAATGGGTCGGCAACTGGTTCCTGCTCGGCGGACTCTGGTTGCTCTACCGGCGTGTCATTACCTGGCATATCCCGGTCGCCATGCTGGGGGTCCTGCTCTGCATGGCGGGGTTGTTCTGGTTGGTCGATCCCTTCAGGCACCCCTTCCCGGCCTTCCATCTCTTCAGTGGCGGGGCCATTCTCGGCGCCTTTTTCATCGCCACGGATCCGGTGACCGCCTCGACCACACCCCGGGGCAAACTCATCTTCGGCGCCGGCATCGGTCTGTTGGTCTTTGTCATCCGCTCCTGGGGTGGATATCCGGATGCCGTGGCCTTCGCGGTCTTGTTGATGAACATGACGGCCCCCACCATCGATTATCTCACCCAACCCAGGATCTTCGGACAACGAGAACCGCCCCATGACTAAGCACCCCATCCTCATCGCCGGCGCCTTGCTCGCCATGTTCACCGGGGCCGGTACGGGTTTGGTGGCCCTGACCCATGAACACACCGCCGAGCGTATCGCCGCCAATGAGCGCCTAGCCCTGTTGGGCAGTTTCGCGGTTCTGGTGCCGCCCGCCAGCGTGGATAACGACATGGCCACGGATCTGATCCTGGTCCATCGCCCCGATCGGCTCGGCGCGGAAACCACCCGGGTGTATCGGGGTCGCCTTCAGGGAGAACCGGTGGCGGCCATATTGGACCCCATTGTGCCGGATGGCTATGCCGGCCCGATCAAGTTGCTGGTGGCGGTGCGGCGCGATGGTACGCTGGGAGGGGTGCGGGTCATCTCCCACAAGGAGACGCCCGGACTCGGCGATCGTATCGATGAGGCCAAGTCCGGTTGGTTGTACAGCTTCAACGACAAGTCCCTCTCCAACCCGGCGCTGGAGGCCTGGAAGGTGAAAAAGGATGGCGGGGTGTTCGACCAATTCACCGGCGCCACCATCACCCCCAGGTCCATCGTCAAGGCGGTGAAAAACACCCTCCTCTATGTCCAGGAGCAGGGCGACAACCTTTTCGTGGCCGCGACCCAGGTCGCCGAGGCGGGTAACCAGTGAGCGCACCCAGCTATGGCAAAATCATCCGCGACGGGCTGTGGAACAATAACCAGGCCCTGGTCGCCCTGCTCGGGCTCTGTCCCCTGTTGGCGGTCAGCAACAGCGCCATCAACGGCCTGGGTTTGGGGCTGGCGACCACCATGGTGTTGGTCTGTTCCAACGTCACCATCTCCCTGATCCGCTCCCTGGTTCGGCCCGAGGTACGCATCCCGGTCTATATCGTCGTCATCGCCTCCTTCGTGACGGCGGTGGATCTGAGCATGAAGGCCTGGTTCCATGAGCTGCACCAGATCCTGGGCATCTTCATCCCCCTGATCGTGGTCAACTGCACCGTGATGGGGCGGGCCGAGGCCTTTGCCTCGAAAAATTCCCCCGACCGGGCGGCGGTCGATGGTTTCAGCATCGGACTTGGTTCCACGGCGGCACTAACCTTGCTGGGCGGTCTGCGCGAGCTGGTGGGCCAGGGCACGCTCCTTGCCGGCATCGATCTGATGTTCGGCGAGGTGGCGCGGGGACTCAGCTTTTCCCTTGGCGAGGGGTTTCAGGGCCTGCTCATCGCCATACTGCCGCCCGGCGCCTTTTTCGGCCTGGGGATGTTGATCGCCTTGCGCAACATCATCGAGAGCCGGGCCCGACAGGCCAAGGCCAGGACCACGGAACAGGCGGCCCAGGCCACCACGGGTTCGGCGGGCGCCGCTCCCGCCTGAGCGCCGGGGAACAAGCTCGTGGACGTCCCGCTGGCGATGGTTGTTTCACCAGCCCTGGGTCGCCCCAAGGATGCGGAGGCCGAGTGACTCGCCAACAATGCCAGGCCATCTTCGAGCGGCTGCGGGCCGCCAATCCCCAGCCGACCACGGAGCTGGGCTACAGCACGCCCTTCGAGTTGTTGGTCGCCGTCATACTCTCGGCCCAGGCCACGGATAAAAGCGTCAACAAGGCGACGGCGTCGCTTTTTGCCATCGCCCGCACCCCCGAGGCCATGCTCGAACTCGGCGAGGACGGGCTCAAGGGCCACATCCGCACCATCGGGCTCTTCAATACCAAGGCCAAGAACATCCTGGAGAGCTGCCGCATCCTCCTGGCCAGGCACGGCGGGCAAGTCCCGGCGAGCCGGGAAGACTTGGAACGGCTCCCCGGCGTCGGACGCAAGACGGCCAACGTCATCCTCAATACCGCCTTTGGTCAGCCGACCATGGCGGTGGATACCCATATCTTCCGCCTCGCCAATCGCACCGGCCTGGCTCCGGGTCCGACCCCCCGGGCGGTGGAGGACGGCTTGCTGCGCGTCGTGCCGACGGAATTTCTGCGGGACGCTCATCATTGGTTGATCCTCCATGGCCGCTACGTCTGTCTGGCGCGACGCCCCAGATGCGGCGCCTGCCTGATCGCGGATCTGTGCAACTATCCGGAAAAAGTCCTGGAGCCAAGCTGAAGCCATGTTCGGCAATGATCGCACCGCTCTGCGCCAAGTCTTCGTGGAAGCCTGGCGGAAATATCAGTCCAGGCTCCCCTTGGAACCGCTGGAGGCGCTGGTGGCCGATGTGGTGGCCGCCCACCCGGAATATCACGCCCTCCTGACCAACGCCGAACTCGACCAGGAGTACACCCCCGAGCGGGGCGAAACCAACCCTTTCCTCCACATGGCGCTCCATGTCAGCCTCCGGGAACAACTGACCAGCGACCGTCCGCCGGGGATCGCCGCGGTGATCCGCCAGTTGGCCCGACAAAAGGGCGATCTTCACCAGGCCGAACACCTGTTATTGGAATGCTTGGGGCGGGTCCTCTGGGAGGCCCAGCGCAACAACCGTCTACCGGATGAGGCGGCCTATCTGGAATGTGCCAAAAGATGTCTGCGTTCGACCTCGGCCTAGCCCGCCTGGCTCACCGGGCCTCGGCGAAAAAAGCCATTTTTCGTTCTTATTATGAGAACAATGGAGCCTCTATTGTTCTTCGATGAAGAACAATATGATGGACGCAGTAGAAACTATGCAGCCCGCGTAGCTCCGATTAGCGACAGTGTAATCGGAGGAAGTATCTTTCATGCGTGCGATTACGCTACGCTAATCGCACCTACGGCCCTATCCGACTGAATTGACCCCCGCCGATTTCATTGCCAAATGGCGGAACGCCACCCTCAAGGAGCGCTCCGGCGCGCAAGAGCATTTCATCGACCTGTGTCGGATGCTGGACGAGCCCACGCCCGCCGAGGTGGATTCGGCGGGTGGCTGGTATTGTTTCGAGCGCGGAGCCAAGAAAGCCGGTGGCGGCGAGGGTTGGGCGGACGTCTGGAAGCGCGGTTGTTTCGGCTGGGAATACAAAGGGAAGGGCAGGGACCTGCAAGCCGCCTTCAAGCAGCTCCAGCTCTACGCCCCGGCGCTAGAGTACCCGCCGCTCCTGGTGGTGTGCGACCTCGACAGCATCATTATCCATACCGCTTTCACCGGTACGGTTCACGAGGTTCATGTCATCCCCCTGGCGGAATTGGCCGATCCCAAGCGGCGCAAACTGCTCAAGTGGGCCTTCTCCGAGCCCGAGCGACTACGGCCCGGCCAGACCACCCAGCAAATCACCGAGACCGCCGCCGGGCGCTTGGCCGATCTGGCTCAGCAACTCCGTGGCCGTGGCTACGATCCGCAAGCGGTGGCTCATTTTCTCAATCGGCTGCTGTTCTGCCTGTTCGCCGAGGATGCCGGGCTATTGCCGACCCAACTGGTGACGCGGTTGTTTGAGAGCGGAATCAAGACCCCGGAACGCGTCAACGCTCGTCTCGCCAATCTGTTCCAGGCGATGGCCAAGGGCGGGGATTTCGGCGTTGAAACCATAGATTGGTTCAACGGCGGTCTGTTCGACACCGCCGAGGTGTTGCCCCTAGAACCCGACGAGATCAAGGCCCTGGCTGAACTCGCACGGCTCGACTGGTCGGCCATCGAGCCCTCGATCTTCGGCACCCTGTTCGAGCGCGGCCTGGACCCGGCCAAGCGCAGCCAGTTGGGCGCGCACTATACCGACCCGGCCACTATTCAGCGCCTCCTCGATCCGGTGCTGATCGACCCACTGCGGGCCGAATGGGCGCAAGCCAAGGCCATGATCGCCGCCGACCGCACCAAGACCCGCAAAAAAGCCCTCGCCGCCTATCAAGGCTTTCTGGCGCGGATCAACGCCGTGCGAGTGCTCGATCCGGCCTGCGGTTCCGGCAATTTTCTCTATCTCGCCCTGAAAGCGCTCAAGGACCTGGAGCATCAGGCGATCTTGGAAGCCGAGGCGCTTGATTTACCGCGCAACTTCCCACAGGTGGGGCCGGAAGCCGTGCGCGGGATCGAACTCAACCCCTATGCCGCCGAACTGGCCCGGCTCACGGTCTGGATCGGCGAACTGCAATGGACGCTCGCCCACGGCTGGGGTTTCCGGCGCGATCCCATCCTGCGCCCTCTGGAGACCATCGAGCAGCGCGACGCGCTCATCTCCCCTCTCCCAGCGGGAGAGGGGCCGGGGGTGAGGGAAGCCGAATGGCCGCCCGCGGATGTCATCGTGGGCAATCCGCCGTTCCTGGGCGGGAGCAAGAAGCGCGGCGAACTGGGAGAAGCCACCTTCAACGCCCTGGCCCAGGTCTATGCCGGACGGGTCCCAGCCGGGGCCGATCTGGTGACCTATTGGTTCGAGAAGGCGCGGGCGCAGATCGAGCAGGGGAAGGCCCAGCGGGCGGGATTGGTCGCCACCAACAGTATTCGGGGCGGGGCGAACCGCAAGGTCCTGGAACGCATCCTTTCCTCCCCTCGCCCCCTGGGAGAGGGGCCGGGGGTGAGGGAACAACGGATCTTCGCCGCCTGGTCCGATGAACCCTGGATCAACGAGGGGGCGGCGGTGCGGGTGTCGCTGGTGTGCTTCGGGAGCGCGCCCATCCTGGGCGCAGCGGGCGGGACGCCCGCGCTCTCCAAGCTCAACGGCCAACCAGTGGCGGAGATTTATGCGGACTTGACGGCTGGCCAGGCTC
>WBZP01006442.1_pt1 | contig 10724 bp, 12 predicted proteins | sample 5204301 | NCBI WGS metagenome assembly WBZP01 (sample SAMN12412401, study PRJNA552823) | activated sludge metagenome | isolation source: activated sludge from nitrification reactor of wastewater treatment plant... | place: USA: Pennsylvania | collected 2017
ATTGCTCAGAGATCAGGGAAAAACCATCGGTCAGCTTGACGGTAGATTTATGGGGTTTGAATCCGATCAGATAGATGACAAACCTACCCTTGGTGATCCTTCTTCCTACAATATCAGTGGTGCTTACACAGCAGCCTTAAACCATTATCTGGCAACTACGCTCCGTGTGGAAATGGATCGCCCTTACAAAACATCCAATAATGAAATCGGCAACAAATGGAGATGGCGGGATGTGCCGGACCAAACTTACTGGGAACCCAAATATGTCAATGTAGCCAGAAAACTAGGCAATAGTATGCGGGCGAACAAGGACCTGAAAGTAATGGTAGCCAGTGGGTACTATGATTTGATTTGTCCTTTTTTTGATGCGGAATATACCTTTGCCAGAAATGGTATCGTGCAGGATCGGGTGACGTACACCTACTATGAAGGCGGACATATGATGTATGTACATGATCCGTCTTTGCAAAAAATAGCGCAGGATATCAGGCTGTTTCTGACTAAAAAATAGTCAGAATTGGACAATCAGAATGTTGTGCATTTGAGTATAAAATATTATACTGAATGAATTCCTTAAAGTTCACATCAAAACAGAAAACAATGCTGGATGATATTTTTACATTTGAATAAAATGGTTATTCTTTAAGACCATAAAGCACTGATCTACCAGATTTGGAAGTACATATTACATTATATTTGGTCACCAATTGGCTATCAATTTCCAAAGTATTCGGATGTGCCATGTGCTCTTCTTGCTTTCCAATAACCAAAACATATTCAATTGGCGTTTTACCCGTTTTCTCTGCGTAAGAAGTAAAAACCGCTCTCGGTGGCCTATCTTCAAAAGACATTCCATCTTTGCCGGTTGCAACATAAAAACTAAACTTTTGATCTTTCCAATTGATTGGAAACCAATTCATATGGGCTTCGTAATTATCAGATAAAATTAAAGGTTTTTTTGCGCCTAAATATGATGTTCCGTGCATAAAAGTCCAATTATTTGGTGCTATCAATCGGCCATCTGCTGTGGTTCCATTGTAATCATAATTTAGTGTCAAGACCTTGGTTTTAGGTTTTATGAATTGTTCACATTCCATATAGTCTTCCACCCATGATGAAGCTTCTGCATATGCAGGATATCTTAAAAAAGCAAATATAAAAATTATCCCTAAAGCAAAAATATTTACAATGGCCTTAAACCACGATTCAAATCTTAAAGAACTCATCCAAATAAAAATACAAATATGCGGTATGAACTTGAGTCTGTCACCACCGATCATGGAGTCATTAATCAGATTTGCATGAAATAAAAATACAAAAAACAGACACAGCAACAACATTCCATCTCCAATATGGATGATAGGTCCATTTTTTATCCTATTTAATAGTCCGAGTATTAAAATACCAATGGCAAATTTTCCTGCAATAATTGAATAAGGTCTTTCACCCTCAGCATAAGTCATTAAGGAATCAAGATTTATTAAAGTATTCCAGTCCAGTGGCTTTGAAAAACTTGAACCCATCATAAAAGATACATACAGAAGTATAGAAGGTAATACGATAAGAGCCAAAGGAGATATTTTTTTCAAAAAAGTAATCAGGATTTCTTTAGCCTGTGGGTTTATCAAAATAGAAACGACATGTGCGGTTGTCGTGAATGTAATACCAGCTAATGCAAAAATAAACCCAATAGGGTGCATAAAATAGGTAGTGAGCAGTAATAATGACAGTTTTGTCGCAATTTTCCAATCTTTTAAATCATTAATGTGTCTTATGTAGTAACCAATAACCCAAAAAGATGCAGCAAAACTAAAGGTGTAATTAAGGAAACCCTTCATCATCAAGTGGTGAAAAATAAACAAAAGCACAGGCAAAACAGCCCAGTCGCTTTTTGGGGCAATACTATTACATAAATATCTCGCACCAAAGGAAAAAGTCAAAATATATGTTCCAAAAAATAATTTTTCTGAAATACTTGCTGAAAAAAAAATCTGAAAGAAACCCATTAATATATGGTCCCACAAATTGGGTGTAAGTTTAAAATTTACCATATAAAAATCAAGATAAAATGATTTATCAATGTTGAATATGATATCTTTTAATACTTTGGCATTGTATAAATGGCATGGCCCATCGCCCGTCACCATCCATGTATTGGTCAATAAAGGAAATAAAAAAACAAGTACAGCCACATAAAACAACTTACTTGTAACTTTTTGTAATCCACTTTCAGATAAATTCATGCTGGTAAAAGTAATGAGGTAAAATAAAACGATGCGAATATACAAAAATAACTTTCACAGAGTAAAAAATTGGTGTGTATAACATATTGCACAAATATTTAAATGCCCCACTACCCCTGTCCGCTTCGGGAGCAGGCGGGCTCATTCCCTAAAGGGACGCCCCACCCATTACCTCCCTTCAGACAGAAGATCTCCCCTTCAGGCCTGTCAGGTCCAAAGCGACCTGGGGTCGGGGGTAAATTGATAAAATTTTCCATATAGACAAAATTCTTAAAAGTACCGTTTTGATCGTTTTCATTCTTATACTGAAAGAAGTGCAATATGTAATACACACAAAAAATTGCAATTCATGAATGTGTTGGGGCAGCAGGGTTTTGTATTTTTTTCAAAAAATTCATGCTAAGTTTCACCTTCAAAGCAACGACAAATTTATATTATTTCATCACACAATCAGTATTTTTCAATTTATTTATTCACTTACCATCTTTACTCTTTGCTTTTCTGATCAATTTTAGTGCCCATTCATAATGGCTGGAAGTCGCTGAAACTAGATAGGCACCTAAGGAAGTACTTCCAGTCCATTTGTATTTCTTTTTTTCAAACAATTCTTCATCGCTATGCCGGCAAATGATTTCGCGGATGGCTGCAAAAGAACCTTCCAGCATTTTTATCACCTCACTCAAATCTGTATCTTTATATTCTTCGCGAATTTTCCGATTTAGTTCCGGTGTTGTTTTCCATGTATAACCTTTTGCTGGAATATCAGGTTTCTGTCCTTTCATACCTATATCGTACCATTCCTGCATCATCACATGCCATTGGTGAAGGTGGGCAAGTACATCCCTGATGTTTCGGTTTAGTGTTCCTTCGGGAAATTCTCTTATTTTATCTTCATTTGAGAGAGCAGACACATATGCCATCAGGTTGTGGTAACTATTTTGACTTTGGTCGAGCAAATCTTTTTTGTTGTTTGGTCTGGACATAAACAAATTAACATTTAGGGACCATTAAATAAATTTCAGGCTACATTTCAAGTTAACATCATTTCATTTTTCAATAATCTAATCCGGGCCTGAATCGAAGAGATATTTTCCTTTCCAAGTTTTTCAAGTATAAAATAAAAATCAGTATTGTATGTATTGTCCATTTGGTTCAGTTCAAAAAGTGCCTGCAGTGCATTTACCCTCACAATGCGGGAATTATTTTTATCTTTTGTCCACTTGATCAATATATTCCAAACGTTGGATAACTCTTTTTTGTCCAAAGAAAGACGTGGAATAAGTAGCGCTAAATGCCATTGTAATTCCTTATTTTCAGCTGTTCTACATAATTTTATTATGGCTTCTTTATATTTTTTAAGATAGTCGGGAGATTGGATGGTTATCTTTTCTATTGCGTCAGCAGCACGCATGACAACCAATCTCTCATTATAATAAAGACATTCGAACAGACGATCAAAGTCTTGTTGGCTTCGTATGGCTGAAGCAACTATATTGCTCTTTCCAATGGACCGCAAATCTCCTCCGGATAACATGTCTTTAAAATCCATCAAACAAATATCTTTTTTTCTTTCATTTCCTTTAAAAGCTTCTCAGGTATTGGTCTGCACGGACAATTTTTCTGGTGCTCCAGATGCCATTTAACTCTTTGCTCAAATGTTGGATTTTTCGGCATTTTGTTTTGGAGATGCCATTCTTTATTTATCTTCATTATTATTATATTTTTACAAAGATAAACTCATTTATTACTGCAGTACAATGATTGGAATCACCAAAATCAAATTAAGCATTTTCATGAAATCTGTTTTGTTCAGATTGATAACTTCTATATTATTTAAAAATGTAAGATTGACAGGAAAATATTCAAGCGTAAATATTTGTGTTTATTCAACAAAATTATTTCTAACTAAAAAAAAATTTAAATCCGGAATATTGGATTGTAAAAAATATTAAACCAGATCGTACCATCCTCTCTATTCAATTTTATTACAATTTTTAAATCATTTAAAAAAAACAATTACTGTATAAAAATAAACCATTTATCTTTGACCAACTAAAACTTACAGCTTCATGAAATATTTTCACTTCGTCACTTTTCTTTTTTTATTTTCTTATTTTAAACTTTCATCTCAATTGACGATCACCGGATACTCTACTTTTGCCATCGGGGCAGAAACAAAATTATACAAAAATCTAAGCGGGGAATTCAGGGTCTTCACCAATGATATTCTTGAAGAAAGCAATATGGAAGTCCAGTTTTATTATGGATTTACACCAAGGAAATACCATCAGATCAGGCTTGGTGCTGGTATGAACGGAAATATCTTCAAGGGCGAAGTAAATAGTGTTCAATTTCCAGTGCAACTGATTATTTTCCCATTGCAAGATCTGAAAAGACTGGCATTTGTGATCGAAGTTACGCCGCAGTGGCTCACTCTCGATGAACTAAGTCCTGATACTCTGATCCTTAGAAATTTGTGGGGAGTGAAGTATAGTTTTGGTGGGGAGTGAAATAGAAGTGACAATATTAATATAAAGAATTTTAATGCTTGATCAAAAAACCTGTAACATCTCCCTAATCCTCCTTGCCGCTGGCGAATCATCCCGCCTCGGCACACCCAAACAACTCCTGCAGTATAAGGACAAACCTCTGCTCCAACATAGCATCGACCTGACGCGGACGTTAGGCTTGGAGACTGTGCTGGTGCTGGGTGCTTATAGTGAGCAGATTCTGGGCCAGGTGGATACATATGATATCAAAGTTGTTCAAAATGAAAATTGGCATGAAGGGTTGGCTTCATCAGTACGGAGCGGTCTAGAAGGTGCGCTGATGGCAAATCCTGATATGGAAGCCGTCATTCTGATGTTGTGTGATCAGCCGCTGTTGACCTTGGATATCATAGAAAAAATGATAGATAAATATTTCGATTCCGAACTGCCGATCGTTCATTGCGATTATGGCAAAGCCACAGGTCCGCCGACTTTATTTCACCAATCCATGTTTCCAAATCTGCTGCAATTACAAGGTCAGGAAGGAGCCAAAAAAGTGGTCAAAACATACTCGGATAAGGTTGCTTTGGTGGATTTTGCAGAAGGGAAGTGGGATATAGATACGATGGAAGATTATCAAAATTTGTTGGATAATCAGGATAGGAGGTAATGTTGTGGTTTACCCGAATGCTTTTGTCACGAACATCTTTTTATTTTCAATATTTACATTATTCGTGCATCAAAAAGCCTATTGTCGATTTAAAATTCTTCTTCTGTTATAATATTATTTACAACTGCACCTACCAAATTTCCATTTGAAACTGCGTTTGCTACCGAACGCATAGGACTTGTATTGTCACCACAAGCATAAATATTGGTGACAGAAGTTTTTTGAAACATATCTACTTTTAAATGTCCTTGTTCTGTCAGCTCACAACCCAACCACTCAGGAATTTTGCAATGTTGTTCAAAGTCAGGACGGGAGTAAACTGCATTGAGATCAAAGATAGAGTTGTCCTTAAAACCAATAGAAATTATTTGCCCGTTTGTATGGTTCAAATGAGTAATTTCTTTTTCGATGATCGGAATGTTGTGTTTTGCAATTTTGTCTGTTTGCTCTTTTGTAAGTGTAGATTTTCCATTGGTAAAAATGGTCAATTCTTTTGTCCAATTGCGGATAAGCTGAGCATAATGATAAGCAAAATATCCATTGGCCAAAATTCCGGTCTTTTGACCTTTTACTTCGTATCCGTGGCAATATGGGCAGTGAATTACAGAAATACCCCAACATTCAGCAAAACCATGTATATCCGGCATAATGTCCAATATTCCTGTTGCAAATATCAACTTATTTGTTGTGAAAACATCACCCGAATTTGTTGATATTTCAAAGCCATATTTTGTCTTTAGTCCATTTGTTGCCACTCCGGAATAAAACTTGATGGTTTCGTACTTTTCAACCTGTTCCTTTGCAAGGGTGGCAATTACTTTTGGTGTCTTTCCATCCTGGGTGATAAAATTATGTGAATGTGGTGTTTTTTTGTTGCAAGGATTTCCACCATCTATAATCAACACATTTCTCAATGCTCTACCCAAAGCCATTGCTGCTGAAAGTCCTGCATAGCTTCCACCTATGATGATAACTTCAAAATTATTCTCGTCTTTCATTTTGTTCTTTCGATCAAATCCACTTGCCCTGCTGCTTCTATCCTGCAATGCCTTCTGTTATAAAAATGACATATGATCAATGAAAATGATCCCAGGTATTTCATCCAGCTTCCGATACCAATATGAAACATGGATTCAAAAAGTATGCCAGCACCAAATAGTATCCACGACACCCAAAGTAATATTCTAATAATGCTATGCGTGGTATGTTTTGCTGAAACATAGACTGCAAAAAAACTTATCCCCAAAAATACATAATCAAACATCATCCAGTGGACATGACCATGATCAGATGGTGCATCTCTAAGCGGATAAATGACAAATAGAAAGGGTGTAAGATAACAATGAATGGTACACAAAAGGCTTGCCCAAATTCCTAATAAATCATTGTATTTTGTCTGATATTTTAAATCACTAATTTTCATTTTATTGCTTCTATTTTATTTTTAATCAAAATGATAGAGTCTCTCCATTCTTTTTGGACAAGTATCATATCTTCATCAGATATGCTAACCTCACTTTCGTGACTATGATCATGATTACATTTACTATGGTCATGAGACTCCAGGGCTTCAATACCAATTTTTTGTTTCAACCAATCATGTTTTGCCAATAAAATGCTCGATTTTAAGCTATCATCTGACAGCGTTAGTACCAGGCTATCTACTTCAGATGCAATTTTAAGTGCTTCATTCTGGATTTCAAAAGCTTGTTTAAGAGATTCACTGACTGGATGATGATGCTTGCATGCAGGCTGTTGTATACATACAATAAATAGCATAAACCATCGTGATAAACTATTTGGGAGTATTTGCATGAAATAAAAATTTAATTTATGATAACAATTAAAATCATATTTATAGTATTTTTAAAAATACTTTCTCTTTATATTTCTTTCGGAAAAGGATCTATAAATGTTATTTGGTTTTCAAACTGCGCTATCTCACTTTCGGCCAATAAACATCTTTCGAGGTCGGCTATCATTTTTTCCTTGTCCATATCCTGTCCGATAAATACGATCTCATTCATGCGGTCTCCCCAGGTCTTGTGCCATTTGGCTTCGATATACTCCTTATTATGTATAAATGAAGGATATTCTATTCTCTCGCTGTAAGGCATGCTGCACCACCAAACACCCGCACGTTCGAGTCGTGATGAGCCACCTGCCTGACTAAAATTAATAGCATCATCTGGCCGTGATGCCAGCCAGAATAATCCTTTTGCCCTGATCACTGTGCTCGGGTAACTCTCATTCAGATACTTCCAGAATCGTGCCGGGTGAAAAGCTTTTTGATTTCGAAAAACAAAGGATGAGATACCATATTCTTCTGTTTCTGGCACGTGAGCACCACCTTCCAGTTCTTTTTGCCATCCGGCTGATGACTCGGCTTCTTCAAAATTGAAAAGTCCGGTATGCAAAATTTCTTTTGGAGCTACTTTGCCGAATGATGATGACACGATCTTTGCACCAGGATTTAGTTTATGAATCGATGCTTTTAAAAGACCGACAGTCTTTTCATCTACCAAGTCGGTTTTATTTAGAATAATTACATTGGCAAATTCTATCTGATCTGTAAGAAGATTTACTATCGTCCTATAATCGCCCTCCATATCCGTAAGTGCTCTGTCCACTAATAATTCATTTGTGCCAAAATCCATAAAAAAATTATAACAATCAACTACCGTCACCATCGTATCTATATAACTGAATTTTGATAGATCGATATTGCCATCTTCGCTCACAAAACTAAAGGTCTGCGCCACAGGAACAGGTTCGCTAATGCCGGTACTTTCGATCAGTAAATAGTCAAATCGGCCTTCGTTTGCTAGTTTTTCTACTTCGATCATGAGATCTTCACGCAGTGTACAACAGATACAACCATTGCTCATTTCCACCAATTTTTCTTCAGTTCGCGACAGGGTGTTTTCATTTTCTATCAATCTTGCATCTACATTTACTTCACTCATGTCATTAACGATGACGGCTACTCGCAAGCCTTCTTTGTTGTGCAAAATGTGATTGAGCAGAGTTGTTTTTCCTGCTCCGAGGAAGCCGCTTAGGACGGTTACAGGAAGTTTTGTTGTTGCTGTTCTTATTGTCTGAACCATTGAATTCTATTATTTAATTTTTTTTATTGTACAGCAAAAGAGCATTTGTATTTTACTTTTTCTAATAGGGATGAATGAGCCATCACGGATCTGTAAAATTTTGAATCAGGATAATTTTCTGTCCTTCAGAATGCAGTCTGTCTTATCATTTATTACTTGGAGTATCACTTCAATTTATCTAAATAACTTTGATATACTTCCTTATCCACCTTCTTTTTATCCCAACATTCGAAAACTAACAACTCTATTTTTTTATCAATGGCTTGTTGTACTTGATCTCGATAAGATTTATAGGCGATATAGTCCGTTTCGGTGATACAATTCCATTTGTTTTGTACATAAGAAACAGGATTGTACCAGTAACTTGAAGTAATAAATGTATTTTTTGCATCATTTTGAAGTTCAATCTTTGCAATGGCTTTTTTATTCATTTGATTGATAAGGGCACTAACAGTGAAGTTAATTATACCTTCGTCTGTCACAGTATCGATCCCATGTTTAGTCTCTACAAGTTCTGGATAAACTGTTTTCATCTGCATAGATAAGGTGTCTTTAGAGACATCAAATATTTCATAAGCGTCCTTTCTATTGGAATCCAGATAATCAGTCATGTAGTTTGGAGGATATTTTATACTAGCCAATTGATGCACTGCCCCTGGAATCAAAACACAAAATATTAACCAACAACTTATCATTTTAAAGGCCTGAATACTACTTCCCTTACTACTCATGATAATAAAAAACAATCCCAATGACCAAAACAAAATATAGGTTGTTGAAAGACTAATCAAGCTAAAAATATTTGAAATCTGATTATCAATAGCAGTATTTAAGAAAGCCGACCCAATGATAAACGCCGACGTGGTAAAGATCAAAAGCAAGGTGTAAAAACTTAAACGTGACATGACCCATTTATAAGTGTTTCCGGCTTGAATCTGAACCAATCGCTCAAAATTTAAATCTTGTTCAAAACCTTTTATGTTGTAACTGAAAATGATCATTAACATGGGCAATAAAAATATTACAAGGAATGCAAAATCTATGTTCCCATTGAGTAAACGTTCAGGATTAGAAATCTCTTCCACCATCTCTTTATCGTAAGTGGTACTCCAATTGGTCACCTGATGATAATAACCAAACTGCTCTGCTTGCCCTATTCCCAAAGGCATTAATGCTGATGGCTGTTTTACAGCGTAAGTAGGCGTATTCCACAACGCCCAGAATGGAGTCGTCACATCAATCCAGGGACGGTCTTCAGGTCCGGTTTTTCCTTCATCAAACCAAGTGAGAATTTTTGAAATTCCTTCTTGTCGTTTTTGCTCAATATTGGATAAAGTGTTATGATGTTTTTTAAACAAATCAAAACCATTAAACAAGGAATAAGCTGATGCAAGAATAAATAGGATATAAGCAAATACCTTAGCTTTACTCCTGCCAAAATGTTTGAATTCGTAAAAAAATATATTTACCGGTATCATAGGATAGAAATTCGTTTAGATAAAAAATATACCATGACCATCATCATCGTAGCCCAAATCACCAAGATGATCATATCTGTAAAATATTTTGTCCATAAGCTGTTGATAGACGGAATATTATAATCAAAATCTTCCACTGATCTGAAGAATGCATTGTCAGCTTTCCAGTCCCAGTCTCCCGTTTTAGATCCTCCATAAGCATGTTTTTCATTCAGTGTTTTGATAAATACCCTTCGGTAACTTTCAGCCTCTTTAAGAAAATCCAAATGATGCAACATATCTGTTCCTGCAGTGCCCATACTTAGATTTTGTAGTGAAGCAAAAGGATTTAAAACTCCACTCCATTGATAATATTTTTTTTGGCTTTTCAGTTGTTCATAGATTTTACCGAAGTGCTTATCCCATACTTTATTGCCATAGTCCTCATCTGCCTGCATCACCAATCCATCAAAGTTGATAGGCAATTGATTCAGACTATCGACTTTGTATTGGGCCAATGTGGCTTTTTCGAGTTCCTTTTCTCTGTCTCCGGAAGGATTATGTCCATCAATTCCTTTTGAACGGTCTTCATCCATAGCCTTACGAAATTCAACACGTGTAGGAAGTGGTGATAGATTTGCGACAGCGTTGCCTGCTATTTTGGGTAAAAAAACAGTCCACATGACCCAAATCCCAATCATAAAAGCCAGTGATGCTGTATTGCTTTTGAACATGACTGATAGTACTACCGTGAGTGT
>WBZP01007270.1_pt1 | contig 10724 bp, 8 predicted proteins | sample 5204301 | NCBI WGS metagenome assembly WBZP01 (sample SAMN12412401, study PRJNA552823) | activated sludge metagenome | isolation source: activated sludge from nitrification reactor of wastewater treatment plant... | place: USA: Pennsylvania | collected 2017
GGGTCGGCCGAGCGCGACTACGTCGCCATGGACGCCCGCTGACCGCTCCCTCCTGGCCGCCCCCGTGGGCGGCCCCCGGCGGGTACGGCTGGGCGGCGCCAGCTGCTCCCCCGGCCGCGCCGGTCGCCCGGATGCCGGGGAGGCTGAAGAGCCGCGCGATCACGGCAAAGGCGAGCAGGAGGGTGAGAAGGATCAGCAGGACGGGCGTGAAGGCGGGGACGGCGAATCGGCTCCAGGTGTTGAGGATTCCACCGGCGACGGCAACCAGCGACATGAAGAGGATGTAGGGAAACGTGATTCTCGTCAGTTCGATGGTCAGTTCGAATTTCTCGCCGTCTGCGGCAAAGCCAGGCGCCGAGACATAGACCAGCACTGGCGCGGCAAGCATGCCGAGCGCGGTGACACCAAGGACGACGAGAAACAGCAGGCTGACGACACGGTCTACCAGTTGCCTTGTCTCCGCCGTACCATGCCTGTTCTTGTACTCGCCGAGGACGGGAACGAACGCCTGGGAAAAAGCCCCTTCGGCGAAGAGTCGGCGCAGAAGGTTCGGCAGCTTGAAAGCGACAAAAAAGGCATCGGTCAGCATTCCGGCGCCGAAGGTGCGGGCAATCACGAAATCGCGCATGAAGCCGAGAATGCGTGACAACAGCGTCATGCTGCTGACGGTGGCGAGGCTTCTGAGGAGGTTCATTCACGTTCCATGGGGCGTCGAGCAAGGGGGGAAGTTCGCCATCCGGGGGGCCGCCACCGGACCTGCGGTAGCGCGCAAACAGCGTGTTTCGCCGCAGCACATCGGGCATCGGCTTGCCAGCAGGGCGGCACGTTTTCTACATCAGAACAATGTCGTACTGTTCCTGCGAATAGCTCGGCTCGGCTTGCAGCGAGATCGGTTTGCCGATGAAGTCGGAGAGCATGGCCAGGCCCTGCGATTCCTCGTCAAGGAAGCGGTCGATCACCGCCTGGCTGCCGAGCACGCGATATTCGCGGGCGGTGAACTGACGGGCTTCGCGCAGCAGTTCACGGAGAATCTCGTAGCACACCGTGCGCGCTGTTTTCACCTCTCCCCGTCCGCCGCAGGTTGGGCACTCCTCACAAAGAACATGCGCCAGCGACTCCCGTGTGCGCTTGCGTGTCATCTCGACGAGTCCGAGGGCGGTAAAACCGTTGACCGTCAGACGCGTATGATCGCGGGCGAGCGCTTTGTTGAACTCGCTGAGCACTGCCATACGATGCTCCTCGCTCTCCATGTCGATGAAGTCGATGATGATGATTCCGCCGAGGTTGCGCAGGCGAAGTTGGCGGGCAATCGTTTGCGCCGCTTCAAGATTCGTCTTGAAAATGGTGTCGTCGAAGTTGCGCACACCAACGAACCCTCCGGTGTTGACGTCGATGGTCGTCATTGCTTCGGTCTGATCGATGATCAGGTAGCCGCCGGACTTGAGATCGACGCGGCGGGCGAGCGCTTTCTGGATCTCGTCCTCGACCCCATGGAGGTCGAAGAGCGGCCGCTCTCCGGTGTAGTGCTGCAGGAGCGGCGCTACCGTCGGCGTGTATTCGCCGGCGAAAGTCGTCAGCCGCTGGAAGTTCTCGCGCGAGTCAATGACGATGCGCGTCGTTTCCGGATTGACGAAGTCGCGCAGCACGCGCTGCGCCAGTGATAGCTCCTGGTAGAGCAATGACGGTGGAGCCGCGGTCGTTGCCTGGATCTGAATGTCGCGCCAGATCTTGCGCAGGAATTCGATATCTTTGGCCAATTCGCCTTCGCTCGCGTTCTCGGCCATCGTGCGTACGATGAAACCTCCGGTTTCTTCGCCGGGCACCAGGCGACCGAGTTTCTCGCGCAGCGCTTCACGTTCGGATTCCTTCTCAATGCGCTGCGAAATCCCGATGTGTCTGTCTTGCGGCAGGTAGACCAGCATCCGTCCGGCGATCGACGCCTGTGTCGAGAGGCGGGCACCCTTACTGCCCATCGGATCCTTGATGACCTGCACCAGAATGCTTTGTCCCTCGAAGAGCAGACGTTCGATCGGCCGCAACGGTTCGTCACCGGAACGTGGCTCGCGAATATCGGCGACGTGCAGAAAAGCTGTTCGATCGAGGCCGATATCGATGAAAGCCGATTGCATGCCTGGCAGAATCCGGACAATCCGTCCGAGGTACACGTTCCCGACGAAGCCGCGGCTGGCGCTCCGTTCAATGTGCAGTTCCTGCGTGACGCCTTGGTGCATGACGGCGACGCGCGTTTCCTGCGGCGTAAAATTGATCAGGATCTCTTCGGGCATGGGGGAAACGGTCAGGAAAATACAGGTAAAATTCGCTCTTGTGGCATTCTACCCTGTTGGACAAGCTGTTCGGGCGTTTGCCTCTGCGACTCGCGTCGGTAGCGCTCGGTCAACTGGCGCGGCCTTGCCGCCATGCGGCCGTATGACCATGAAATCATTGCGATGACCTCAACGTCCGCAGCGCATCTCTTGGTGGATATTTCAGCGCATGGCTTGGGCCACTTGGCCCAGGTGGCGCCGGTTCTCGACGCGCTGGGCGTGCGCCTGCCCACATTGCGCATCTCCGTGCGCAGCGATCTGTCATATGAGCAACTGCGTGCGCGCATTGCAACCCCCTTTGCCTATTTGCCAGGCGCCAGCGATTTCGGTTACGTCATGCACGATGCCACTCGCGTCGATCTCGCGGCGACGGCGCGCGCTTATCGGCGTCAGCACGCCAGATGGGACGAGCTGGTCGATCGGGAAGCGGCGTTCCTCACCGGACTGCGGCCGGACCTGGTCCTCAGCGATGTTGCCTATCTGCCGCTGGCCGGTGCCGAGCGGGCTCACCTTCCGTCGGTGGCGATGTGCTCGCTCAATTGGGCGGAGTTATTCGCCCATTTCTTTGCCGCCGAACCCTGGGCGGCAGCGATTCATGGCGAAATGCTTGCTGCTTACAACAGCGCCGAACTCTTCATGCGCCTGACACCCGGGATGGCGATGGCTGACATCCGGCGATTGCGCACTATTGCGCCGGTTGCCTCGGCTGGTCGGTGTCAACGCCGCGCACTGCGCGAAAAGCTCGCCTGTGCTCCGGACGAGCGTCTGCTCCTGGTTGCTTTCGGAGGCGTCGGCAAGCGACTGCCGATCGAGAATTGGCCAGCCTGCCGCAATCTGCGCTGGCTCGTGCCAAAGGTCTGGCGATGCGATCATCCTGGTGTCTACGACTTGGAAAGCGTCGGTCTGGCTTTCACAGATCTCATTTGCTCGGTCGATGCTGTGTTGACCAAACCCGGCTACGGCATATTTACCGAAGCTGCCTGCAATGGCACTCCCGTGCTCTACGTCCGCCGCGACAACTGGCCCGAACAGGAATCGCTGATTGACTGGCTGCAACGCCATGCGCGGTGTCGGGCAATCGAGGAGCCCGAGTTGCACGCCGACGCTGTTTCCGGAGCTCTCGGCGAGCTGTTCCGGCTTGCGGCGCCATCTGTCCCGCCGGCGACCGGCGCCGAAGAAGCAGCGGCAATTCTGGCCGACCGGCTGTCCTGAGCGACGCTCGTGCAGGCCGGCCGCCTGGCGTGCAGTTTACTTGCCCCTCTTCTTTGCACCACCTTTATCGCTTGCCGCGCCAGCCTGCTCCGGAAGCTTGTCGACGATGGACAGCGTCGAATGCATGCGCCCATTGTCGGTCTGTTTGCCGTCGCGGAATTCGCCTTCCCAATAATCGCCGGTGGTCCACGTCAGGCGACCGAAACCGTGGCGGTTACCGCTCACCCAGGCTCCGGTGTACACGTCGCCGTTGCGTACGGTATAGGTTCCTGTCCCGTGCGGCTCGCCGTCCTTGAACGTCCCCTCGTACCGATCGCCGTTGGTGTAATACATCGCGCCCTTGCCGTTGATCATGTCGTCAGCCCATTCGCCATCGTAGCGCTGCCCATTGCTCCATGTGAAGATGCCCTTGCCGTGTTTCCTGCCGGACATCATCATTCCCTCGTAACGATCGCCATTGACCCACTCGATGGTTCCTTCGCCGGTCATGGCGCCGGATGATCGATCAAGCGACAGGCGACCGGTAGCCGTGAAAGCGTCGGTCTTGATGACCCGCTCCCTGGTCTCGGCGGCCGGTTCGCTCTTGCTGATGGCGGCGACCGGCGGCGCCTCCGGTTGCGCCATCGTCGGTGCGACGGCGGCGATTGTTTCGAGTTTGGCAGGCGGGGGCGGAGCAGGCGGTGGGCTTTCCTTTTCCTGAGCAGCTTGAGCAGGTTTCTGGGCCGTCGCCGTGGCTGGCGAAGCGCCAATCTCGGCGCCTGTACCGCTGCCGTTCTGACGCGCCGGTGCGGCCGCCGGCCTGATCTCCTGCACCTGTGCCGGCGAGGCGGCAGCCACCGGCAGTGGACGAACGGCAATCGGTTGAACGCTTGCTGCCGACGGGCGAGCCAGGGGCACAAAGTAGAAATCGCCAGTCATCGATGACGATTCCCATGGGATCTGGCCGTCGCGCGTGGCCTTGGCAACTTCCCGGCGGACATTCTTGAACACCTGCTCGATGGTTAGGCCTGGCACCTGTAACTGCTTGAGAAGCTCCTGTGTATACAGACCGTTGCGGCCTTCACCGTCGGCTGCCGTGCGGCCCGGTGCCGTCGCGTAGGCGATCATGCTGCCCTTCGGTGCCTCCATTTGCGCCAGTCCTGCCGCCCCCACGCTGCGATTTGCCCTCCGTTCAAACGGGTTATTTCGACACGCATCGAGGATGACGACGTTCAACTCGCTGGTACTCAGTTGGTCGAGCACGCCGTCGACGTCAACCGACTCGACGCGGACGGAGGATTCGCTCTTGATCTCTGCATCAATGGGAATCAGGTAGTTCTTGCCGCGCACCTGCATGCCGTGACCAGCGTAGTAGAACAGGGCGACGGTATCGAGTGTCAGCCGGTCACCGAACCTGGCAATCGCCCGGTTCATTTCCTTCTGCGTGGCGTCCAGGGCGACAATCACCTCGAAGCCTGTCCGCTGCAAGGCGGCAGCCATGTCGCGTGCATCGTTGACCGGATTGTAGAGCGGAGCCTCCTTGTACTTTGCGTTGCCGATCACGAGCGCCACTCGCCGCTCAATGGCAAATGCAGCGGAAAACTGGGCCATCGTCAGCGCGATCAGGACCGCCAGAAAGACTTGTCTGAGCATCACCATCACAAATCACCGTTCATCACAACGTATCGGATCCCGCGCGAGAGCCGCCGGACACGAGCGACCAGATTCTCCTCACCGGCAGCGTAGCCGTTCCCCCTCGGCAGTTCCTCGCCGGAAGCGCGCAAACGCGTCGCTCGTGGCACGCGACGGCATTCTATATTAGCTCAGCAGAGAACAAATGGCATCAGACAACAAATGGCAAGAGCGTGTGTTTGCGCGTGCTTGCGTGGCAAGTTGTCCATATCGATACCGATGGGTTCGCCGCAATTGCGTCTGGCCAGCGCATAGCTGCTTCCGGCAGTCGACAGCAGTCCGCCCGGACAGCATTGGGCACCGTCCATACGCGCAAGTGTTGCTTTTGTAAACAGCGTGTTGCTCCTCATTCGCGAAATAAGTCTCAAGAATCTCGGCGAGCGACCGTTTCCGGATACATAGCAGGCAGCAGCCAATTGTCCGACGGAGCAGGAAAAGTGTTCAAGCACACAGAACTTCCCCCTGTTGATTCAGCAAGGCGTCTTTCGCGCCGACTGCACTGGCGCCATACGATCGCCGGGAGCAATGTGACAGGCCATCCTGGTCAACGGCATCTGGTACACGCCGCGCGCGTCGGTCTGGCCAGGCCGGAGGCGGCCGTGTTCGAGCTGCTTGCTGCCGAAACACGCATCAGAAAGCTTGAAGACGCTTTGCAGAAGGCACAGGCTGCTGCGTTCACCGATGCGTTGACCGGAGCGCTCAACCGCCGGGGTTTCGAGGACGCTTTCCGCCGCGAAGTCGCCCGCTCTCACCGCAATGGGCGCCAGCTTGCTTTGGCACTGATCGACCTCGATGACTTCAAGCGCTTGAATGATACCTTTGGACATCACGCCGGCGACGAGGCTCTCGTTCACTTGGTGAGCAGCTTGCGTGTCGCGCTTCGTCCGTCGGACATCATTGCTCGTTTCGGTGGCGAAGAGTTCGTCGTCTTGCTGCCCGACACCGCGCTCGTCGAAGCGACCGCTGCCATCGCCAGGGTTCAGCGGCAATTCGCCGTCGGCAGAATACCGAACCGGGGTCCTGTTCCCACCTTCAGTGCCGGGGTCGTGGTGCGGGAAGTCGATGAGATGCTGGAGTGGACCTTGCAGCGAGCCGACAAGGCGACCTACGCGGCGAAGGACGCCGGAAAGAACTGCATCGTTGCCGGTTGAACTCCCGCGCAGACGTTTGCCTGCAATCCTCGTCGCCGGCACATGGTAGACTGCCCGTTCGCCAGAACATTGCAGCTACGCCAACGGTCATCGCCATGCGCTATTTCTCGACTCGTGGTTATCCTTCATCCGGGGGTGGTTCCTCAAGCCCGACCTTCAGCGACATTCTGCTTGCCGGTCTGGCCCCCGATGGAGGTCTTTATCTGCCGGAATCCTATCCGCTAGTCAGCCGGGCCGAGTTGGACCAGTGGCGGGCGCTGCCGTACGCTGATCTTGCCTGTGCCATTCTTGCCAAGTTCATCGATGATATTCCAACGGTCGATCTTGCGGCCCTCACCAGGCAAGCGTATACGGCCAAGGCGTACGGCAACGGGCGAGTCGCGGCACAGGCAGAGGAGATTACTCCTTTGCGTTGGCTCGCTCTCCCCGATGCCGGGCGCCGACGGGGTGGGCTGGCCCTTCTCGAACTGTCGAACGGTCCGACACTCGCCTTCAAGGACATGGCCATGCAATTGCTCGGCCATCTCTTCGAGCACGTTCTCGCCAAGCGCGGCGAGGAGATCAACATCCTCGCCGCCACGTCGGGAGACACCGGTTCGTCGGCTGAGTATGCGATGCGGGGAAAGCACGGCGTGCGCGTCTTCATGCTTTCGCCGCACGAACGGATGAGCGCCTTTCAGCGGGCCCAGATGTACTCGCTGCACGAAGCAAACATCTTCAACATCGCCGTGCGCGGTGTTTTCGACGATGCACAGGATATCGTCAAGGCAGTGTCGAACGACCTGGCATTCAAGGCAAGATACAAGATCGGTGCGGTCAACTCGATCAATTGGGCGCGCGTCGCGGCACAGGTGGTCTACTACTTCAAGGGCTATCTGGCAGCCACCAACGACCAGGTCGAGGGCGAGCCCCAGTTGGTCGATTTTGCCGTTCCTTCCGGCAACTTTGGTAATGTCTGTGCCGGCCATATCGCTCGCATGATGGGGTTGCCGATCGGTCGACTGGTGGTGGCGACGAATGAGAACGACGTTCTTGACGAGTTCTTTCGCACTGGCGTTTACCGCCCGCGGTCGACGAGCAAGACCGTCAGCACGTCGAGTCCGTCGATGGACATCTCGAAGGCGTCCAATTTCGAGCGCTTCGTCTTCGATCTTGTTGGCCGCAATCCCGAAACGGTTCGCCAGTTGTGGGCCGAGGTCGATACTGGCGGCAGCTTCGATCTGTCGACCTCGGCCTGTTTCGAACGACTTCCGGAGTTCGGTTTCGTCTCAGGCAGCAGCACGCACGCCGACCGTCTTGCGACGATCCGGCGAACGTTCGACGACTGCGGCCTGATGATCGACCCGCATACCGCAGACGGGCTGAAGGTTGGCAGCGAGCACCGGACGGCTGAAACGACGATGATCGTGCTCGAGACTGCCCTGCCGAGCAAGTTTGAAGACACCATCAGCGAGGCGCTTGGCTGCAAGCCGCCACGGCCGGCTGGCTTGCTGGGCATCGAAAGCCTTCCGCAAAGAGTGACTGTCGTCGACGTGAGCGTCGAGCGGGTAAAGCGCTTCATCGAGCAACACGTCTGCTAGCGCGAGGTCTCGACAGGCGCTGGCCAGCGAGGAGGGAACCGTCGTTCAGCCGCCGCTGCCCTGCTCCGGTTCGATGGACAGTATGTCGACGCTCGTCGTCTGCTCGTCGACATGAGTGCTGCCGACCTCTCGCACGACGACGTTCTCCGATTCGATGACGAGGACCAGGCGACTCTGCCGTCTTGCCACGGCGCCCGATGCAGCGACAAGCAATTCAACCGGCCGCAGGCGAGGAATCTCGGGAAGCAGCAGCACGCGCAGATACTCTGTTCCCGTGCTGTCGGAAGGCTGTGCGAGGACGGCAGCGACAGCGCTTGGCGCGAGAATCTGGAGACCAAGTTCAAGGTGCTCTGGGTTCTCCGATACGGCCCAGCGAACGATACAAATCTGCCAGTCGTTTTCCGAACCCGTCCGTACGGCGACGACGCCGCCAACCGAGAGCGCTCCCGTCTTGCCGGACAGATGCATGACCGAATAGCCGTCTGCACTCTCGTTGGTAATCATCCAGGTCGACAGTTCTGCCGCGGCCGCCTCGCGTTTTCGGCAGACCTGCCAGAGGTTGTCCAGCCCTGTAGTCATGAGCGTCCGGGTGTTTTGCCGTCGGCGCTGAAAGCGACGTTTCCCCGAACCAGTCCAACGATCGACGAGTCGACGAAGTACGCCCAGCCCGGCTGGGCTCTCGGCAAAATCGGAAAGATCGAGTCGGCGTGCAGGCGTGCCTGCTTCCAGGGCGCTGATCTGGTTCTTCATCAGCAGGCACAGACGCGCGCAGGAAAAGTACTCGATTGGCGCTGCCGTCGGTATTGTCTTGCGCAAGGAAGACGAGGCCGGCCAGTCGCGTGTCGAATCGATCCAGAACGTGCCGGGGATGGCGGCCGACGCTGCCGACGCCGGCTCGAGGTGATCGGCAAAACGCTGGAAAAACGAAGCAAGAAAAGCGACTTCCACCGGCGTCAATGACGCAGGATGAGCGCAGCCAAGGAGAACTGCAGCGTGATAGACATGCTGCAGGCTGGTGTCCAGACCATCTGGCACCGTCGCCGCCAGATGCAGGCTCAGCGCCTTTGCATAGGTCTGATGCAGCTGCTGCCACGTGCCGACCCGCGGCGGCGTGGCAATCAGATGACAGATCATCAATTGCTGCGCTGATGCCTGCAGGCTGCGCCACAGGGCAAGCGTCGGCGACAGGCTAGGCTGGTGCAAGGAAAACTGGTGCTGTGGGCCCAGTTGATCAACGAGCGCCAGCGTTTCCTCGGCCATGACTTGCAGCAGATCGACGATGCTGCGGACAACTCTCCGCGTCTTCGGGGCAACCGGCAGGGTAGGTTCGGTGAGCGTTGGCAAGAGCCTGTCGACGACCGCCGAAGCACGGGCATACAAACCATCGAGGGCCGCCGCCCGCTGTTGCAGTGTGCCCACCGTGTGGCGCAAGCCCGCCAAGTGGGCCCTCAGGGTTGGGAGTTCCTCTGCGGGATGCGATGCCGACGGCGACTCTAGCCACTTCAGGATGTGGTGACTGTCCGTCGGCGACCCGGCTGCGTCGTTGATGCTGGAGGCGGTTCTTGTCATCAGGCTACCTGCCTTGCGCGTTGGCGTCCCTGCGCCGGCAAGTCTGTCCCGCCGTGAACGGCGTCAGCGAAAAGCAACTGCCGGGCAGTCTAAGTTGCTCGTCATGAAACCAGGGCATATTGGCTAGCCACCTCCCGTTTTCTACATTATACCCGCGTGACAGCTTGCCTGCGTGACGGGTTCCCCATGATGGGCACAGCAGGCACGAATTCCTGTCCGAACTCGCCCGCCCGGCGCCTTCTTGCTATAATCCGCCTTTTTTCCTGGATTTGGAAGAGACTACCATGGTTGTTATTCGTCTGGCCCGTGGCGGGGCAAAAAAGCGTCCCTTTTACAATATGGTGGTGGCTGACGGGCGTGCGCGGCGCGATGGCCGGTTCATCGAGCGGATAGGATTCTACAACCCCCTGGCTTCGGAAAACGAACAGGGTTTCCATGTCGCCGCAGATCGCCTGGCCTATTGGCAGCAACAGGGAGCGCAACCGTCGGCCACCGTCACGCGTTTGCTCAAACAGTCTGCCGTCAAGGCGGCAGCCTGAGCCTTGCCCGTTTTTTCGGCTGCCGGCGAAGGCGATCCGCCTGAACAGGCAAGCGAGGGCGCGCCTGTGGACCTTGTCGTGCTGGGCAAGATTGGCGCGGCTTATGGCGTGCGTGGCGCGGTCTATGTTCAGCCTTTCGCCGACGATCCGGCGGCGTGGTCAAGCCTGCCACATTGGTGGCTCGGTCGTGCCAGCGATGATCCAGGCGGCTGGCGAAGGTCTGTTCTGCTCAAGTGCTCACTACATGGCAACCGATTGCTTGCCTGTCTTGCCGGTGTAGTGGATCGCACTGCAGCGGAAGCCTTGCGCGGACTGCTGGTCGGTGCTTCCCGACAAGCGTTGCCACCGACCGAAAGCGGCGAGTACTACTGGGCCGACCTGATCGGCCTCGATGTGATCAACACCAGGGAAGAGTCCCTCGGCCGCGTCCTCGGGCTGATCGAGACCCCGGCCAACGCGGTATTGCGCGTCGGTGACGGCGCCGGGGCGGAGCGTTTGTTGCCTTTTGTGGGCGCCGTTGTGCTCGATGTTGATCTGACCGGGCGCTCGCTGCGAGTCGATTGGGAAGCCGATTGGTGACTGTGCCTGACGCGACGACGGGAATGGGAAGTGCGCTCGTCGTCGACGTCGTGACGCTCTTTCCCGAGATGTTTGCTGTCTTGTCGCAGGGTGGTGTTG
>WBZP01007272.1_pt1 | contig 10722 bp, 7 predicted proteins | sample 5204301 | NCBI WGS metagenome assembly WBZP01 (sample SAMN12412401, study PRJNA552823) | activated sludge metagenome | isolation source: activated sludge from nitrification reactor of wastewater treatment plant... | place: USA: Pennsylvania | collected 2017
AAGGTCCCCAGGGGCTGCCGATCGAGATGCAGATCCGCACCGAAGAGATGCATCGGATCGCCGAGACCGGCATCGCCGCCCATTGGCTGTACAAACTCGATGGCGCCAACGGCGACATGCCCCAGGTGCGTGCCCGCAAGTGGTTACAGAACCTCTTGGAACTCCAGAAACAGGCCGGGGATACGATCGACTTCATCGAGAACGTCAAGGTCGATCTCTTTCCCGACGAGGTTTATGTCTTCACTCCCCGGGGGCGGATCATGGTGTTGCCCCGGGGCGCCACCGTGGTGGACTTCGCCTATGCCGTCCATACCGAATTGGGGAATCGTTGCGAGACCGCCTTCGTCGATCACCGCCCGGTGCCCCTGAGCACCAAACTCGGCAACGGTCAGACCGTGGAAGTCATTTCTTCCCCCAACACCCATCCCAACCCCTCCTGGCTGGATTTCGTCGTCACCGCCAAGGCCAGGGCCAATATCCGCGGCTATCTGAAAAATTTGCAGGGCCAGGAGGCGAGAGATCTCGGGCGTCATCTGTTGGAAAAGGAATTGCAGCCGCTCGGCGGTTCCATCGACCGCATTCCCCGGGAGCGCTTGGCACGGCTCCTATCCCAGACCGGCCTGGCGGATTTCGAGGCCCTCCTGGTCGAGGTGGGACTGGGTAACCGCATGCCCTTGCTGATCGCCCGCGCCCTGACCGGCCACAAACCCATAGTCCTTACCGATACCCCGCGTGCGGCGGTCACCGAACCCCTGATCATCAAAGGCACGGAAGGGATGGTGATGAGTTTTGCCAAATGCTGTCGCCCCATCCCGGACGATCCCATTACCGGGATCTTCACCCCCGGCAAGGGAATCGTCGTCCACCGCCAGGGTTGCCCGAACCTCGGCGTGCATCGCCGACGCCATCCCAACTGGTTGGAACTGTATTGGCACGAGGATGTGAATACCGAGCTGCCGACCGAGGTCCGGGTGGCGGTGGGCAACAAACGCGGGGTCCTGGCCACCTTGGCGGCGACCATCGCCGAGACGGGTTGCAATATCGAAAACGTGTCGGTGGATGAACGCGATGGGCTTACCTCGACCCTGAGCTTCATTATCAACGTCAAGGATCGCAAGCAGTTGGCCACCATCATGCGGCGGTTGCGGGTCCTGCCCAATGTGATGCGCATCGAACGGGTCGGTGGACCGACGGCTCGGGCACGGGAGACGATGTGATACGCTGTCACCTCGGAGAGCGGGTTGTTCCCTGAGCTTGCCAGAGTACGCATCGCGTACCATGCTCTTGATTGGCCGTCGAACTCTGGAACTGGTAGGCGGCGGCGCTGACCCTACGCAGCTTCAACAAACGGCAGTCAGCAGAGGGAAAAGAGATGAGGCGAGAGATTATTCGTACCGATCAGGCTCCAGCGGCCATAGGCACCTATTCACAGGGGGTGAGGTCCGGTCAGTGGGTATGGCTCTCGGGACAGATCCCACTGGTGCCCGAGACCATGGAGCTGATCGAAGGCGACATGGAGGCCCAGATCCGGCGCGTGTTCGATAATCTCCAGGCGGTGGCCCGAGCGGCTGGGGGAAGTCTGGACAAGGTGGTCAAACTCACGGTCTATCTGACCGATCTGGCACACTTTCCCCTGGTGAACCGAATCATGCCGGAGTATTTCAGCGAACCCTTTCCAGCCCGCGCGGCTGTGGGGGTGGCCGCCCTACCCAGGGGAGCCGGGGTGGAGATGGACGCCATCCTGCTGCTCGATGATTGAGCCCCGCGGCCTTGGGTCCCGCGGCTCCCAAGAAGTCTTTATTGGCCCCGGTTTCCGAGTGGGCCGATACTCTAAAACTCCGATTCCAAATAACACATAACACAACCCAGGAGGCCTGCTGAATGAAACTCAAACATCTGTTCCTTGGCGCTCTCGTCTGCGCCTTCGGCATGGAGACGGTCGTGGCTGAGCCCATCATGATCAAGTTCAGTCATGTGGTGGCCGTCGACACCCCCAAGGGCAAGGCCGCCGAATATTTCAAGAAACGCGCCGAAGAGTTGACCGCTGGCAAGGTGAAGGTGGAGGTCTATCCCAACAGCACCCTGTACAAAGACAAGGAGGAGGTAGAGGCCCTGCAGTTGGGGGCGGTACAGATGCTCGCCCCTTCTCTCGCCAAGTTCGGCCCGCTGGGCGCCAAGGAGTTCGAGATTTTTGATCTGCCATACATTTTCGATACCTACAACGACCTGCATAAAATCACCAAGGGTCCAGTGGGCAAGGGTCTGCTGAAGAAGCTGGAGAGCAAGGGCCTCCTGGGCCTGGCCTATTGGGACAATGGTTTCAAGTCCTTCTCGGCGAACAAGCCTCTGCTCGCGCCGGCGGACTTCAAGGGGCTCAAGATGCGCATCCAATCCTCCAAGGTATTGGAGGCGCAGATGCGTGCCTTGGGCGCCCTGCCCCAGGTGATGGCCTTCTCCGAGGTTTATCAGGCGCTACAGACCGGAGTGGTGGACGGAACCGAAAACCCCATCTCGAACCTATACACCCAGAAGATGCACGAGGTGCAGAAGCACCTGACCCTCACCAATCACGGCTATCTCGGCTATGCGGTGATCGTCAACAAGAAGTTTTGGGAGGGCCTGCCGGCCGATGTCCGTGCCCAGCTCGAACAGGCGATGGAGGAGTCCACCAACCATGCCAACCAGATCGCCAAGGAGGAAAACGATACCGCCCTGGAAAAGGTGCGGGCCTCTGGCAAGACCGAGGTACACGGCCTGACAGCGGAACAACGGGCGGCGCTGAAAAAGGCCCTGATCCCCGTCCACCAGGAGATGTCAGGCCGCATCGGCAAGGAATTGATCGAAGCCATCTATAAAGAAACGTCAGATCCAACCAAGATCTGATAAGGTTCTCGCCTCTAACGCCCGCTCCATGCGGGCGTTTTATTATGGGGGGTCACATGCTCAAGGTTCTGGATCATCTGGAGGAATGGCTGATAACGCTCTTGATGGGGTCAGCCACCCTCATCATCTTCGCTGCAGTGGTTCACCGCTACCTAAGTGGGATGTCCATTCCAGGTCTGCAGGATTTCATGCTCAGTCTGAACATGAGTTGGGCGCAGGAGTTGTGCATCTATATGTTCGTCTGGATGGCAAAGTTCGGCGCCGCCTATGGGGTGCGTACCGGTATCCACGTCGGCGTAGATGTTCTCATCAACCAACTGGCGGAGAAAAACCGGGCCAAATTTATTCTCTTTGGGCTGTTCGCCGGAGCCTTTTTCACCGGCATGATCGGCACCCTGGGCACCGAGTTTGTCTGGAAGATCGGTCATACCGAACAGACCTCTCCGGACATGGAAATGCCGATGTGGATTGTCTATCTGGCCGTTCCCGTCGGCTCCTATCTGATGTGCTTCCGTTTCCTCCAGGTCGCCTGGGGCTTTTGGCGCACCGGCGAGCTACCTCATCATGACCATGGGCATGTAGCGGGTTTGGAAGAAGAAACAAAAGCCGTAGAGACCAGGATTCCTCCTGAAGAGGACGTGCTGATCGGCGAGGCGGTCGAGATGGGCGAAGATCTGGAACACGTCCACGGAGGAAAGAGCGAAGAGGAGTGGGAACATACTCATCCTCATTGGCATGAGCCCTCCCTCAAGGGGTCGGACGAGGAGAAGAAACCATGAATACCGCCATCATCTTCATCCTGCTGTTCGGGCTGATGCTCACCGGGATGCCCATCTCCATTTCCCTGGGTCTCACGGTGCTGACCTTTCTCTTTACCATGACCCAGGTCCCCGTCGAGTCGGTGGCCATGAAATTGTTCACCGGCATCGAGAAATTCGAGATCATGGCGATCCCCTTCTTCATCCTCGCCGGGAATTTCCTCACTCACGGCGGGGTGGCGCGACGCATGATCGTTTTCGCCACCTCCATGGTCGGCCACTGGTACGGCGGTCTGGGTCTGGCGGCGGTCGTGGCCTGCGCCCTGTTCGCCGCCGTTTCCGGCTCCTCCCCGGCGACCGTGGTGGCCATCGGCTCCATCCTCATCCCGGCGATGTTGAGGGCTGGATTCCACCGGCGCTTCGGCGCCGGTGTGGTCGCCTCCGCCGGGGCGCTGGGCATCCTGATTCCGCCCTCGATCGTGATGGTGATGTACGCGGTGTCCACCAACAGCTCCGTGGGGGCGCTCTTCATGGCCGGCATCATCCCTGGCATCCTACTCGCCACCATGATGGGGGCCATGACCTGGTACCGTGCCTGGAAAGCCAACTTCCCCCGTCAACCCAAGGCGACCTGGGTGGAACGGCTACGGGCATTCCGCGACTCCATGTGGGGACTCTTCCTGATCGTGGTGGTGATGGGGGGGATTTATTCCGGGATCTTCACGCCGACCGAGGCGGCGGCGATGAGCGCGGTCTATGCCTTCCTCATTGCTGTGTTCGTTTACAAAGATCTGAAACTCGGGGATATCCCGCGGGTGTTGCTGGACTCGGCCAATATGTCGGCCATGCTGCTCTACATCATCACCAATGCGGTGCTGTTCTCCTTCCTCCTCACCCATGAAAACATCCCCCAGGCCATCGCCCAGTGGATGCTGAACGCCGGTCTGGGACCGATCACCTTCCTGCTGGCGGTCAATATCCTCCTGCTGCTCATGGGCAACATCATGGAGCCCTCGTCGATCATCCTCATCACCTCGCCCATCCTCTTTCCAATCGCCATGGCCCTGGGGATCGATCCCATTCACTTCGGGGTGATGATCACCGTCAACATGGAGATCGGTATGATCACGCCGCCGGTCGGACTCAACCTCTATGTCGCCAGCGGCATCAGCAAACTGGGGCTGACGGAGATGACCGTGGCAGTCTGGCCCTGGTTGCTGACGATGCTGGTGTTCTTGATCATGATCACCTACATCCCGGTCATTTCACTCTGGCTGCCTGGCATGCTCGGGATGCTCTGAGACTCCCTCGCCTCCAGCCGTAACCCGGTCGGTCTCGGTCACAGAGGCCGGCCGGGGTTGACTCAGCTCCCTACGCTTCGCCTTTCCGGGGAAAAGCACCAGAATAAAAATCCCAGATATCAGGGTATACCCGTATAAAACGATCTTTGTTTGCCCCCCCTGGGTACTTCGTGGAGAATAACAATTCTTTTTAATGAAATTCTAACATTGTCAAATTAGGCTGGTTGTTTGGCCTTGCGGCAGTGTTGGAACCGGCACCTAAAACCGTCCTCGGCCTTTCAGCTTCGAGATCATCGGCTTCGAGGGCCTGACGGCCCTCTCGTAGGCCCTTCCACGGCCTCTCGACCACGGACCTCGGATCGGCGCAACGGGTTACATATCGCAGGTTTCGTATAAGCTTCCAGACCATACCTACAGGAGAAACAGATGTCCTCACGCAGAGAACTCGCCAATGCGATCCGTGCGCTGAGCATGGACGCGGTGCAAAAGGCCAATTCAGGACACCCGGGCGCCCCCATGGGCATGGCCGATATCGCCGAGGTTCTGTGGAACGATTACCTGCAACATAACCCCGTCAATCCGCGCTGGGCGGATCGCGACCGTTTCGTGCTCTCGAATGGTCATGGCTCCATGCTGATCTACTCCCTACTCCACCTCACCGGCTACGACCTCGGCATCGACGACCTGATGCAGTTCCGCCAACTGCACTCCAAGACGCCAGGCCACCCGGAATACGGCTATGCCCCGGGGATAGAGACCACCACCGGCCCCCTGGGACAGGGCATCACCAATGCCGTCGGCATGGCCCTGGCGGAAAAGGTGCTCGCCGCCCAGTTCAATCGCCCCGGGCACGAGATCGTCGATCACTTCACCTATGTCTTCCTGGGGGATGGTTGCCTGATGGAAGGGATCTCCCACGAGGCCTGTTCCCTCGCCGGCTCTTGGGGGTTGGGCAAACTGATCGCCTTCTATGATGACAACAACATCTCCATCGACGGTGAAGTGCGCGGCCACGGTCACACCCCCGCCTGGTTCCTGGACGACACCCCCAAACGCTTCGAGGCCTATGGCTGGCATGTGCTCCCCAAGGTCGATGGCCATGATCCGGAACAGATCCTGGCCGCTATCGAGGCCGCTCGGGCCGTCGCCGACAAGCCTTCGCTGATTTGCTGTCAGACCATCATCGGCTTCGGTTCGCCCAACAAGCAGGGGAAGGAAGAATGTCACGGCGCGCCCTTGGGGGCGGATGAAGTGGCCCTCGCCCGCGAGGCCCTCGGATGGCCCTATCCGCCCTTCGAGCTGCCGGTCGATATCTATGCGGAGTGGTCGGCTAAGGAGAAGGGAGCCCGGGCGGAAGCGGAGTGGAACGCCCGTTTCGACGCATACGCCGCTGCCTACCCAGCGGAGGCCGCCGAATTCAAGCGTCGGATGGCCGGAGAACTCCCCGCCGATTGGGCCGAGAAGTCCGCCGCCTTCATCGCCGCCGTAGCCGAGAAGGGCGAGACCATCGCCTCTCGCAAGGCCTCCCAAAATGCCCTCAATGGCTTTGGCCCCTTGTTGCCCGAATTCCTCGGCGGTTCGGCCGACTTGGCGGGCTCCAACCTGACCATCTGGAAAGGCTGCAAGGGTATAGGGAAAAACGACGCCTCCGGCAACTATCTCTATTACGGGGTGCGGGAATTCGGCATGTCCGCCATCATGAACGGCATCGCCCTGCATGGCGGCTTCATCCCCTACGGCGCGACCTTCCTGATGTTCTCCGAATACGCCCGCAACGCCCTGCGCATGGCGGCGCTGATGAAGGTGACCTCGATCTTCGTCTACACCCATGATTCCATCGGCCTGGGCGAGGACGGTCCCACCCACCAACCGGTCGAGCAGATCCCGACCCTGCGCCTGATCCCTAACATGAGCGTCTGGCGCCCCTGCGATGCGGTGGAGTCCGCCGTTGCCTGGAAACTGGCCGTCGAGCGTAAGAGCGGCCCCTCCTGCCTGATCTTCTCCCGCCAAAACCTGGCCCACATGGCCCGCACCCCGGAGCAAATCGCCGCCATCACCCGCGGCGGTTATATCCTGCGCGACTGTAAGGGTACGCCGGACGCCATCCTTATCGCCACCGGCTCCGAGATCGAGCTGGCGGTGAAGGCGGCGGAGGCCCTGTCCGACAAGGCTATCCGAGTCGTCTCCATGCCTTCCACGGACGCCTTCGACGCCCAGGACGCAGGCTATCGGGAAGCTGTGTTGCCCAAGGCCGTGACCGCCCGCGTCGCGGTGGAGGCCGCGGTCACCGACGGCTGGTGGAAGTATGTCGGCAGCCAGGGGGCTGTAGTAGGCATCAACCGCTTTGGCGAATCCGCCCCGGCCGGGGCCTTGTTCAAGGCCTTCGGCCTCACCGTGGAAGCCGTCGCCGCCGCGGTCAAAGCTGTTCTTTGAGATCCATCACGGGGTCGGGAACCTGGTCGAACCCGCCCTTCAAGCGCGTCACCCTTTCCCCGGGTGACCTTTTTTCTGACAGAGGAGCAATCGCATGATCAAAGTTGGCATCAATGGGTTTGGTCGTATCGGCCGGATGGCGTTCCGTGCCATCACCAAGGACTTCCCCGGTATCCAGGTGGTCGCTATCAATGACCTACTGGACCCCGCGTATCTGGCCTATATGCTCAAGTACGACTCGGTCCATGGTAACTTCCCCGGCGATATCAGCGTCGAGGGCAATACCATGATGGTCAAGGGCCAGCCCATCCGCCTCACCGCCGAGAAGGACCCGGCCAACCTCAAGTGGAACGAGGTCGGCGCCGACATCGTCCTCGAGTGCACCGGCTTTTTCCTTACCGAAGAGACCTGCCAGAAACACATCGACGCCGGCGCCAAGAGGGTGGTGCAGTCCGCCCCCTCCAAGGACAAGACCCCGATGTTCGTCTACGGCGTCAATCACAAGAGCTATGACGGCCAGGCGATCATCTCCGCCGCCTCCTGCACCACCAACTGCTTGGCGCCGGTAGCTAAGGTGCTGCATGACAACTGGGGCATCAAACGCGGCCTCATGACCACGGTCCATGCCGCCACCGCCACCCAGAAGACTGTCGACGGCCCCTCCATGAAGGACTGGCGCGGTGGCCGTGGCATCCTGGAGAACATCATTCCCTCCTCCACTGGCGCCGCCAAGGCAGCTGGCAAGGTTTTACCCGACCTGAACGGAAAGCTGACCGGCATGGCCTTCCGCGTGCCCACTTCCGATGTGTCGGTGGTCGACCTCACGGTTGAACTCAACCAGGAAGCGAGCTATGCGGATATCTGCGCCGCCATGAAGAAGGCTGCACAGGAAGGCGATCTGGCCGGCGTTCTGGCCTATACCGAGGAGAAGGTGGTCTCCACCGACTTCCGCGGCACGGGGACGCCCTCCATCTTCGACGCCGAGGCCGGGATCGCCTTGGATCCCACCTTCATCAAGGTGGTCGCCTGGTACGACAACGAGTACGGCTATACCTGCAACATGCTGCGCATGGTCGAGTACATCGCCTAGTGGCGTAGGGTGGGTTAGCGGCGCTATGGCAAGGACTTTCCGTTACCATGGTTGCTGGTGCGCCGCCTAACCCACCAACGAATCAGAACCTTGGTCCGCACAGCGGACCCTACCCACTTTCCACCCCCTACCCTGAAAGAGGCCTGCACCCATGTCCTTCATCAAGCTCACCGACCTCGATCTGCAAGGCAAACGGGTACTGATCCGTTCCGACCTCAATGTCCCGGTCAAGAACGGCAAGGTCACCTCCGACGCCCGCATCACCGCCTCCATGCCGACCTTCGAGCACTGCCTCAAGGCCGGCGCCAAAGTCATGGTCATGTCCCATCTGGGCCGCCCCGAGGAAGGGATTTTCTCCGAGGAGAATTCCCTCAAGCCCGTAGCCGATGACCTGAGCGCCAAGATGGGCCAGCCCGTGCGCCTGATCCGCGACTATCTGGATCAGTCCCTGGAGATCGCCGATGGGGAACTGATCCTGCTCGACAACGTCCGCTTCAACAAGGGCGAAGGCAAGGACAACGAGGAGCTGTCCAAGAAGTACGCCGCCCTCTGCGACGTCTTCGTCATGGATGCCTTCGGCACCGCCCATCGCGCCCAGGCCTCCACCCACGGCGTCGGCAAATTCGCCCCCGTAGCCTGCGCCGGCCTGCTGCTCGCCGAAGAACTGGATGCCCTGCAACAGGCCCTGGCCAATCCGGCCCGCCCCATGGTCGCCATCGTCGGCGGTTCCAAGGTCTCGACCAAACTTACCGTTCTGGAGGCCCTGTCGGAAAAGGTCGATCAGCTGGTGGTCGGCGGTGGTATCGCCAACACCTTCCTCGCCGCTACCGGCCATAACGTCGGTAAATCCTTGTGCGAGCACGACCTCATCCCTACCGCCCAGGCCCTGATCGCGAAGATGAATGCCCGCGGCGCCAGCATACCGATTGCGGTGGATGTGGTATGCGGTAAGAACTTCGCTGAGAACGAGCCGGCGGTGCTCAAGGACGCGGGCGAGGTGGCCGATGACGACATGATCTTCGACATCGGCCCCAAATCCGCCGCCCAGTTGACAGAGATCGTCTCCAAGGCCGGTACCATCGTCTGGAACGGTCCGGTAGGGGTATTCGAGTTCGACCAGTTCGGGGAAGGTACCAAGACCCTCGCCCTGGCTATCGCCGAGGCTCCGGCCTTCAGCCTGGCTGGTGGTGGGGATACCATCGCCGCAATCCAGAAGTATGATATTTACGACAAAGTCTCCTATATCTCTACCGCGGGCGGCGCCTTCCTCGAATATCTCGAAGGCAAGATCCTGCCGGCGGTGGCCATGCTGGAAGCACGGGCGCAAGGCTAGGCCGACCCACTCCATTCACATTCAAAGAGGACAGATTTCATGGCTCTGATCTCCCTACGCCAGTTACTGGACCACGCCGCCGAGCACGGCTACGGTGTGCCTGCCTTCAACGTCAATAACCTCGAACAGATGCGCGCCATCATGGAGGCCGCCGCCGAGACTGATTCCCCGGTCATCGTCCAAGCCTCCGCCGGCGCCCGCAAGTACGCCGGGGCGCCCTTCCTGCGTCACCTCATCCTGGCGGCCATCGAAGAATGGCCGGATATCCCGGTCTGCATGCATCAGGACCACGGCACCTCGCCAGCGGTCTGCCAGCGCTCCATCCAGCTCGGCTTCTCCTCGGTCATGATGGACGGCTCCCTGGGCGAGGACGGCAAGACGCCGACCGACTACGACTACAACGTGCGCGTGACGAAGCTGGTGGTGGACATCGCCCACGCCTGCGGCGTGTCCGTCGAGGGCGAGATCGGCTGCCTGGGCTCCCTGGAAACCGGCATGGCCGGCGAGGAGGACGGCGTCGGCGCCGAGGGCGTGCTCGACCACTCGCAACTGGTCACGGATGTGGACGAGGCGGCCCGCTTCGTCCGCGATACCGGCGTGGACGCACTGGCCATCGCCATCGGTACCTCCCACGGCGCCTACAAGTTCACCCGCCCGCCCACCGGCAAGGTACTGCGCATCGACCGCATCCGCGAGATCCACGAGCGCCTGCCCAACACCCACCTCGTCATGCACGGCTCGTCGAGCGTGCCCCAGGACTGGCTGAAGATCATCAACGAGAATGGCGGCGAGATGGGCGAGACCTACGGCGTGCCGGTCGAGGAGATCGTCGAGGGGATCAAGAACGGCGTGCGCAAGGTGAACATCGACACCGACCTGCGCATGGCGTCCACCGGCGCGATCCGCCAGTTCTTCAACAAGAAC
>WBZP01007274.1_pt1 | contig 10718 bp, 13 predicted proteins | sample 5204301 | NCBI WGS metagenome assembly WBZP01 (sample SAMN12412401, study PRJNA552823) | activated sludge metagenome | isolation source: activated sludge from nitrification reactor of wastewater treatment plant... | place: USA: Pennsylvania | collected 2017
CGCGAGCCGAAGTTTCCGGCCCGCGAGTTTGCCCTCGGGCAGCCGCAGCGATTGCAGGAACCGGATCGCGGCCTCGGCGCTCACGCGCTAAGCCTCGGGAGCGAAAAGGGAAAACTTCCCCAACCGGTTCGGCCCCCAAAACAACTTCTGGGCATTGGCACCATAGTCCATCAATGGGAACGCGCGCCTCTCGGCGGGCTACAGTCCTATCTGTAAGGAATATCGACCTATGATGCAAGTGCAATAGGAATGAATGCAACGCGCCGAGCTTCTGGCAAGCGGTGGGCGTCCGAAAAACGAGGCCGGTGCCGACCCTGTTTCCCAAAAGGACGCCGAGCTCTCGCCGACGAGTACGACGCGGCGCAGGAGCGGGGAGAAATCAGGAAAAACGGCGAGCGCAGCTTTTCCAGCCCGGAAAAGGTAAGCGGCCTCGACTTGGTTTCTCCAAAAGCTTTGCACGAAGCCCGCACGATCCGCGACGCCGAGGAAGTCCGTGGCGTGCGAGGCCGCGGCTTTTAGATTTTCCGGCAACTTCTCCATAAAATCCGAAATAACGTCTTTCACTGGCTGAACGCTAATACCCTCCCGTTCGGCGATTTCCTCCTGCGTCCAGCCGGGGCGGTCCTGATGCCCGAGTCCCTCAATGCCGCGTGGCCAGCATATCTTGGAGTGCACTCATCGCACCGTCATGAAGCTTCTGCAGGACGATGAATGGTCGCATTGGAGCGATCGGGAAATCGCTCGGCAATGTAGGGTCGGGCATCCGCTGGTTGCTCAGATCAGAAAGCAAATCGCCCCGTCGCATCTGGAAGGAATTCCAGATAGGCCGCGCACCGTAGCGCGCGGCGGAACCACATACACGCAGAACACTTCGGCAATTGGCCGAAGCGAGACGCGCAAGCCTGCGCTATGTCTGGACACAGCGACCTAATGTGCTCTGCCGACGATCTTGATCGACGCGCGCTGCGCGGGCGTCAACAGGTCGATCGCGCAAAACCACAACTCGCCATCTTCGTTTAAGACTGGGGTTAGACCCGCAGGACAGGCCGCGGCCCTTGCGGCTAGTTCAGCGTCGGCGGCGGTCGCTGGTCTGATCTTCCGAACTCGTGTCATTCGTTCCTCCTGTGCATCCCAAATTCAGCGTCCCAAACAAGGCGGCGAGCCCATTGGCCGATACGATTATCCGAAGTCCAAAGGTTCTCGGCTTCGATCTCCCGCGCTTGGTCTAGCTCTGCGCGGGTGATAGTCCCGGCTCTTATTCGCCGCGCGAAAATGGCGAGGAATTTCCCAGGATTTGGAGCCCAGGTTCCGCCTCGCGGCGGCGCGCCCAACGGGCGCGGTTTGTGTGTTTCTTCTGGCCGAAACCGAGCAAACACCACAGCGCCCCGCGCTGTGCCGCCGTCAGGCGGAATTCGTCTGCGCAACGCCAAGAGCGCCCGCTGGCTGATTGTCATCGGTCCGGTAACTGCCGGAGCTGGCTGAGGCCGATCCGGTGACGCAGATTCGTGCGCCCCCATTACATTCTTCTCTACTGTATTGGAGGGATACGAATTTGCGTCAGGCCTCCCGCGGCGTTCCCAGGTCCGCCGCGAAACCCCGAAATGTTCCCATGGTTTCAACGAGGTAAGGCTCATTCCGCGTGGTGTTGCTCCGGCCTGCGCGCGCTTCACGCGCGCGCGCTCGCGGTTTCGGCGGCGCCTGTCTTCAGTGCGGCGTTGTTCGGCTTGCTCGTTCGTTTCGTCGATCGCCGATATGGTGCTGATCTGAATGGCCTGTCGTTCGGCGAGAGTCAGTCCGAGCATTCGACCGGCGGCCCGCGCATTAAACGGCGTGTAGTTCTTCGCCTTCTCTACAACCTTTCGGGACACGGAGTGGATCGCGCGCATGGCGGTCGGTTCGGGGATCTCGACGCACATCTTCTTGGCGAGCGCCTGGAACGTCTCGTAGTCGACGCCGAGCCGGCCGAAGGCCAGGCAATCCGCCATGACCCAGGCCAATCGGCCCAGGTCTGGCCATTCGCTACGCAGTCCGGCGAGCCGGATCAGTTCGCCTCGTCTTCGCAGCATATGACCATGCGTCGGCGATAGCTTATAAACGCTGCGGGGCGGATTGCTCGTCGCCGGCTGTTCGCCGTGATCCCGGTGCGCGGCACGGCGCGCCTCGTGCTCGGAATCGGTGACGGCGATGACCTCGCCGCTGTGCGCCCGGCGGGCGATATAGGTGCGGTCGTCGGGGCAGTATTCGACCGTGGCGATGGTGACGCGGTTGCGGGCGACGGCGCTCATCGTCGGCGGCCCCGTTGTCCAGCGAGCTCGGCGGTGCGGATGCAGCGGGCGAAGTCGGGAGCGGCTTCACCTTCCTCGGGCGCTCCGGTAAGGAGCCGGGCACGGGCGAGTCGGTCACGCTCGCGGGCGGCCTGGACATTGGGAAGGGATTCAGAGCGATCAGCCGGTGCGGGTGCCGCGAAAAGTTCTTTTGCGATTGCAATGGGCCTTTTGGCCCGCACCTTTGGGCTATGTGCTTGAAATAGCTTGTTTTTGGCGGGACTGTCGCGCCCACCATTTGAAAATAATCTATTTGATTTCACTTGCCTTTCTCCGATCGCGCCCGCACCGGGTCCGTAGGTGCGGGAATAGACTGTACTTTGTTTGATCCTGATAGACCGAGCCGCTCTCTGTCCGCGCTACGGACGTAGTGGTTGGCCATGCGGTTGTCGGTCCAACCGAAGGCGGCCTGAAGCTCCGAAGCAGTCGCCCCGGCCTCTGCCATTTTGCTCGCCGCAAACTTGCGCAGGCCATGCGCCGACTTCCTGACGCCAGCGGTGCGAGCCGCTTCGGCGATCAGGTTCCCAAAACTCTCGACGGTGTAGGGTCGCCCGTAGCTGTTGCAGACGAACGTTAATGCGCTGGAGGGAGCGGCGTCTATGCTCTCGGCGAGAGCCGGGTGCAGCCTGATTGCAACAGGCTCATTCGTCTTTTGCGTGCGGAGCCGAATCACGCCGTCGCGAACGTGCTGCCGCCCGAGCACGCAAGCATCGCCGCGGCGCAATCCGGTGAAGCGCAGAACGTCGAACGCGAGGCGCTGCGTCATCCCGAGCGGCCAGCGCCGGCAGAAGGCGTCAACGTCGTCATCGGTCCACGCCTCGAAGCCTCGGTCGCGCTGCGCCTTTGAGGCGCGCGGAAGCTTCACGCCGATTGTCGGGTCGGACGAAACTAGCTCTTGCTCAAGCGCCCACTGAAAGAGTGCGCGCATAACGTCGCGGAAATGGCGCGCCTGATATGGCGTCGACGCCCGCCGTTCGATGCCGGCGACAACGTGCTTGCGGGTCACGGCCGCATATCGCTCGCGCCCGGCCGTCGCAAGAACCTGCTGCATAATCGGCTCGCGCTGGTATCGCGTCGCGGCTGATAGGCTGGTCCACGCTGTGGACTCTCGGAAGCGAGCAATCAGCCACGCCAGCGAGCCCGCTCCGGGTTCGTCATTTTCAACCGGCTGGCCTTCGACGGCGGCCCTATATTGACGCTCAAATTCCGCTGTCCCGTACTCCGCCCGGATGCGGACCCGAGGCCCTTTATCGACCCGCACGTACCACACCGGGCGCCCGTGGCGCGTGACCTCGCGATGCAGGTGCGGGGGACGCGGACGCGGCATCCGGGGTCAACTCACAAAATAATGTCGGGCGAGGGAGCAACGCCGGACGGGGGTTCCTCCGGCGGCTTGCCGATCTGGACTTCGATCGCGCCGTCCTTGGTGACGCGGTAGCTCGCCACGTCGAACCCCGCCTTTTTTGCCGCCGAAAGAGCCCGAGCCACGGCATTCGGCTTGAATTCCCAGGGTCCACGGGACATCGGAGTGCGCCTCACTGTTAAAATCATCTAAGCTTAGATAAGCGACTTGCCCGCCGCCGTCAACCGTGGTAGCGGAATTTTTCCGACCTCAGGGGGCAGTCTTGTTGACAGGGGAACAACTCAGAGCCGCGCGCGCCATGCTGCGCTGGGAGCAAGCCCAGCTTGCAGAAAAGGCTGGCGTGAGCACCGACACCATTAAGAGGCTCGAGAAAGTAGACGGTCCGCTGAAGGCACAGGACGAGACTTTAACGGCGATCAGACGCACCCTTGAACTGGCCGGGCTTGATCTTGGCCACGACGGGGTTCGTCGAGCCGTAAACCGCGACGCGATTATAATGCGGGACATTGCCGCCGAGATTACCAGCTTGGTGATAGCGAACCTTGAGCAGGAAGCCCGGCTTGACTCTGAGTTTTTCGAGCGCGGGCCAAAGCACGTTGCGAAACAATTGGCACGCTTTTTCGAGCCAATAATGGTCGAGGTCATGGTTGAACGAGTGATGAAGCCAACAAAGCGCCGCCGCAAGGGGAACGCCCTATGACAAAGGCTGATTCTGAAAAAGCTATCCGCGAGCTTTCCGATACCTGGTACAACGGGCTTCCTGATCCTAAGCCAGAGCATCCAAGCTTCTTGGCGTTCAAGTCTTGGCTGAGCGAGAAGGGATATTCGCACTATCTGCGCTTCCGGTCGGTCATGGGCGCCGACTACGATGCCGAGCTATGGTTCGACCAACAACGTAAGCAGATGTGGCGCAGGTAGCCTTCACTCCGCGACGGGCTCGCAGGCAAAGCCGGCCCTTTCTCGCCGCCGATCTTTGCAGGCGCGGTCATTGCAATATCGCGAGCAAAAGTTTTGGTTCTTCCGTGCCGGTGTAAATGTCTTACGGCATTGCAGACATGTTTGCTCTGGGTATCTCAGGGCGCGCGAGTTCGCGCATTTTTTTGAGCAAAATCGTTTCCCCATCTTCATGGGCTCGCCTTTGACTCGGCGACCGCTCATGAACGGTTTTCCGCATGCCTCACAAAATATAGTGTGCGCTATGTCGCTGTTTTCATTACGCCGCTTTGCAAGCGCGGCCAGCGTCGCGGCAACCTCGGCTCGGCCGACCGAGCGTTTGAGGGATGAAATTAACTTGATCCGGTGATGATTTCGGCAGAATTCGTCGCAAAACTGTCGAACATTTCCAGACTGTGGCTCATCATGAAGCGTGAGCGGTTTTCCACAATGCTTGCAGTGCCAACGCTCCTGCGGAGCGTATCCGTCCTGCGTCCACTCCTGTTGGCCTTCCTGCCACGACGGACGTGCGGCGCCGAGCACGTGCAATGCTTCGGAAATTACTTCCGCGGCGATCTTGTCGGCTACCGCCCATGATTCGCCGTCGAGGCATAGGCCGGCGCGCAGCCCGTGCCTGCAAGGCCCCTCGAATTGGAATTTCGATGCGTGCCAGCCGTCGAGAATTTCGATCGTCGCTTGGATCATGGCATCGCGGCGATGATGCTCTAGGCGCGCGATTATGCGCGACTCTTTTTTAGCCGCGAGGTAAGGCGCCCTTCCTGTCGGCTTCGCCGAAAATGACGCGAGCAGCCGTCGCGTGGTCTTCAAGTCGAGAGCGCCGTGCATCGCGAATCCTCATTGCTGGCCGTCCGTCCAGTCGAGCATCGCGAGCGCGGCCTTGGCGTCGACGCCGGCTTCCTTCGCCATGGCGAGCCCCTGCACCAGCGTTGCGAATGCGCGCGCACTCCCGCCAGCATCAAAGGCTTGCGTCGGGCCCATCGTGTCGATCGCGACAGGTGCTCCGAACTTCTGGCTCGCCTCTTCCGCGATCAATTCGCCGATCGGCTGCAACGTCCACTGTGCGAGATGCCGTTGCGCCTCGCGGACAAGCGGCCCTTGAGCTTGATTATGGAACAGCGCGGGCAGCACACCGAACGCACCGCAGATCGCGTCCCGGCTCGCGCTCAGGCTCTCAGCGGTCATCGCCTGCTGAAGGTTTGGCGTCACATCGCTCGGTCGCCAATCGACTTGAGGAGCCGGTCCGCCGGCCGCGCTGACGTTCACCGATTCCCTCAGCAGCACACGCCCCCGCTGGCCGCGGAAGCCGCGTCCGAGCGCGGTCATGTCGGTATCGGGCGACTCGGGGAAAGGGACGATTTGCGAACCGAGCGGAGCGTTTTCAAACACCTCGGCGAGCGCGGACTCGACCGCGTTGAGCATGCCGGCCGTCAGGCTCGCCCGCCTCAGCGGTGCCTGCCCCGACCAGGGAGCCGCGACGTCGGTGCCGACGCGCACGTGCAGCACCTCACCGGCGAGCGCCGTTTCGCTGCGGCCGCCGCCGGCCTCGCTGATTGAAACACGATAGGCGGTCGGCCTGCCGTACCGGGTGCTCAGGTCCCAATCGGAACACGGCACGAGATAGTCGCGGATCAAGAAAACCGCCTCCCCCCGGAGCGCCAGCGATCGGCCGATCAGCGCGAGCGAGCACCGATCGAGCAGGTCCGTGCCGGTCACAGCCGCGAGCGACAGGCCGTTTTCCCACAGCGACACGCACGACTGCGCGGTCGCGGTGAGCTCGGCGATGCCGCGCCGTCCCGAGTTGTAGGACTCGCGCGCGGCAAGGATTTCCGCCGTGAAGCCGCTTGCGGCCGATCGTTTCTCCCGCTTTTGCCACGGCCAGCGCATCATGCCCTCCGATACGCGCGCAGCAGATCACCGGCGCCTGAATTGTGGATTGCTCGAGCCGCCCATGACGCCGCGCGTTGGCGCTCGATCGTGCGGACGCCGGGAATGTCGTCGCGCATGGTCGTCACGCCGGGATCATCGTCAGGCTTGGCCGCGAGATATTCCGCGAGCCGGCGCACCGCGTCCTGCACGATTTCCGGCGGCGCCTGGTCCGCCGCGGTGCCGACGGTCCCGGAGAAGCGGTAAGGCCCCTCGCCGGGCAGCACATAGCCGCCGAGCGGCGACGGATCCAGCGTCGCGGTTTCCCAGGCGGAGCCGTTCCACCATTCCGTCGTGGTCATCGACACGGGCGTGAGCGGCGGGACAAACTCGCCGCAGCCCTCGACGATCCACGTCACGTTGCGCGGCGAGAACCGCCACGCGATCCACGCCTCGATTCTCTGCCATGCGATGTCGCCGAAGAGGTCCACCGCATCGCCGTTCGACTCCTTGGCGGGCTTCGCGTTATACGCCGCGGGCGTGGCCTCGACCTGCTGGATTATCGTCATGGCCGCCACCTCGCCAGCGGCAGGTAGAGGCCGCGATTGTCCGGAGGCGGCTGCCAATTTCGCGCTCCGATTTGCGCCTGGTCATAGGCCGCCCGCGTCACCATGGAGATTTCGAACAAGTCGGCGTTCGTCACGGTGCGCAGAACGCCATCCGCCGAGCGCGTCACCACATCGCCGCCCGAGGGGACTCGGAAGCCCGGCGAGAGTCCTTTGGTGAGACCAGCGGCGAGCGCATTCAGCGCGTCGTTGGCCCATGTTGTGGACGGCACGACGCGCGCCTCGATATGCAGCGCGTCCTCGCCATCGCGCAGCGTGAGCGAGCCCGCTTCGGTGCTGGCGAGCGGTTTTTCGGGGTCGTGTCCGGCGAGCAGGAAAATGTTGTCGCCGGACTCGATGCGCGACCGGAAGGCCCGCGCGCTAAACCGCTCGCGCCGGCCGTCGCCGAGGCTCGTTTCAGCCCCATACGGAAACCGTCCGGAAAGCCGGGTTGCCCCGGCTTCCGAGCGAATCTCAAACGCGATCGGCGCGCCGTAGAGCATCACTCGACCGTGAGCGCGGTGAGCAGGTGAAGCTGAGCGAGCCGCAACACGTTGACGTCGAAAGTTGCGATCGCGGTGAGCCGCAGCATGCCGCTCGTCGCATCGCTGTAAGGGTCGCGGATCAGATCAATCCCGCCCCAGGCGCCGATCACGAATGGCGCGACGCCGCCCGCGTTCGTCGTCAGCAGCGCAACCGTCGTGTCGGGCGTTCCGGTCGTGAGCGTCGCGCGCGCCGACAGGACGTTATTCGCAGCCGGGAAATTCTTCAGATGAAGATCCCACTGCGAAACCGCGGTGTTGGTGACGAGCGCCGCGTCCATGTAAGTCCACGTCTGCGGATGGGTCAGCACCTTCACGTCGCTCGGCGCGCTCGCGGCGTTCGCCACCATGAACGTGCTGGCGACGGTGCGGAACACTGCGGCACTTGCCGCAGCCGACACTGCCGTGGTGCCGTAGGCATACGTGCTCTGGCCGTAAATGACCCCGAGGGGCTGGCCGCTCGCGCCGGTGCCGTTGAAAACGCCATCGTCGAGCACCGCCTGCATCGTCCCGTTAATATCGCGGCGGATAGCCTGCTCGAGCGCGTCGCCGCTCTGTTTGAGCGACTTGCGCGTGATCTTCACCTGAATTCCGAGATTCTGATCCGGCGAGAGCGTTCGCGATGTGGTCGAGAACACCGTCGGCCCGGCGACTGCGCCGGTTTCAGACGCCGCCCAGCCGGCCGTGACGCTCGACGTGGTCAACGGATATTCCGAAGAGCCCGTGTCGATGTTGATCATTTGCCCGCCCATGCGCGCGGCGACGGAGTCGGGGAAAAGCCGATCGATGACCGGCTGAATCACCTTGGGCGACGGCACGCCCGAGGCGATGGTTTCACCGGACCGGCGCTCCAGCGCCATCCACGGAATCGGCACGCCGCGGTAGCCGCCCTTGCTGCGGAGTTCGGTGACGACTTCGCTGGTAGGCCCGGAGAGCACCGCGCCTTCGTCAAGGGCGAGAGCCACCTGGCGAAGCTCGAATTTGCCGATCATGTCGGACCATTCCCGATCGCCTCGGGTCTCAAGCTCTGCGCCGGCTTCGCGGCGTTCCGTATCCTCGCTGATCAAGGCCGCGCGGTAGCGCGTCTCGTTGCTGCGATACTCGCCGTCGAGGGTTTCCATCTGCCGGGTTTCGTCCTCGGTCGGCTTTTCCTTGCCGACCAAGCCGGCCAGCGCCTGCCGAATCTCCGACTGTCGGCGCGAGATCTTCACGCTCTCAAGCATATGCAGTTTCCTTCGGTGTGGAGCGGACAAGATCGCGCCAAGCCTGGCGCTCAGGGCTTAACGGCGCGTGTCCGCATTCGAGCCGTGTTTTCGCGGAATGGCACCGCGAGCAAAGGGTTTGTAGGTTTGAAAGCTCGTAAGTTAACTCGGGGGTTTTACGAGCAGGTTTTACGTGGTCGACTTCCAAACGAATGCGCGATCCACATTTGACGCACTTGAAGCCGTCCCGCCGTTTCGCTGCGAGCCGCAGCGCACGCCAGCGCCTGTCGTGATGGCTTAGACCCACTGCGCCCTCGCTGGTTTCGCCGCGCGCCCTGTTCTCCGCGCGCCCTCTGCGACGGCAAGCACCGTGGCGGCAGCGGCATCAATGCGGCCGGTCGAACGGGCTTTAGCGAGCTTCAGATTGTTCGCCGGATCTCTGAGACACACGGCATCGGCAAATGCGGACCGGAGCAGCAGCGACGGCGCAGCCTTCACCCGTCCGTCGAAACATGCGCGCCGGAATCGCTCGCAATCCTCGCCGCCGTCCTTGAAGCCGAACCCGCGCCAGATCAGCGGCGCCCGGATGCCGGCCTTGTCGATCGCCTCGCCGAGCTCGCTTTGCTTGTAGCGGTCCATGACCAGGGCGGCGATCGTCTCGCCCTCGACACGTCGCATGACCTCGCCGAGCCATGCCGCGACAGGCACAGTCGCATCTCCGAGGGTGAACAGCTCCCCGCGATTCGCCATCTCCACATAGCGCCCGGACACGCCGTCGGACTGGCCCCTATCGAGCAAAGAGGGCCGAGACGGGAACCAGCCCAACGCCTCCAGCCGGCCCGTCGCCGGCCAGAAGAACGCGGCCGCGCTCATCGAAGCGGAGCCGCCTAGGTCTATACCGACCACGACGGGACCCGCACGGGCGGGCATCTCTGTGGCTTCACAGGTCAACCATTGGTCGACTGTGAGAAGCACGTCGCGGTTTTCACCGCTGATCCTCTGATTGAGATTGAATAATCGGTAGCTGGACAACGCCGCGCCGCCGCGCGACATGGCCCTCCGAGCCTCGCCGCGCAGCCATTCGAGCGACGGCCCGATTCCGTCCTGGCAGCCGGGATTGGCCTCCAGGATCGCCGCCACGTCGTCCGGAGCGCAGCCTGTAGGCGCGCGGTGCTCCTGGACGTATGACACCTCCGAAGGCTCATCCAGGAGCCGGGAGAAGCTGTGAGCATCATCCGGCGCCGACGTGCTGATCACCACCGCCCGGCCGCCGCGCTTGCCCAGCGCGGAGAAGATCGCCGCCTCGAGCGCGTCGCCGCGCGGCCCGTCCCATGACCCCCGTTCGTCCAAGATGGCGAACACGGGCGCCAGCCCGAGCGCGTTGCGTGCGTCGCTCGCGAGCACCCGGAGGCTATGCCCGCCGCCGTCGCCGTCGAACCGCACCTCGAGCCGCGGGGCCCGGACGAACGTCAGTTGCTTGCGCGTCGCGACGGGGAGCGAGGCCGAAAGACCCTCCAGAAATTTCCAGGCAATCATGCCTTGATCGCGAGTGCGCGCCGCAACGATCACTTCGCGGCGCGGCTGCCGATCAAGCTTGCCAAGCAAGGCGGCCAGCGCGAGTCCGGACGCCAACATCGTCTTGCCGGAGCCGCGACCGACGGAAAGCGCGGCGATCGACACGCCGTCGGCGAGTGCGCCGGTGATGAACGTCTTCTGGAATGCCGCGAGCCGAAGTTTCCGGCCCGCGAGTTTGCCCTCGGGCAGCCGCAGCGATTGCAGGAACCGGATCGCGGCCTCGGCGCTCACGCGCTAAGCCTCGGGAGCGAAAAGGGAAAACTTCCCCAACCGACTGGTTCCCTCCGCAC
>WBZP01000671.1_pt2 | contig 10715 bp, 7 predicted proteins | sample 5204301 | NCBI WGS metagenome assembly WBZP01 (sample SAMN12412401, study PRJNA552823) | activated sludge metagenome | isolation source: activated sludge from nitrification reactor of wastewater treatment plant... | place: USA: Pennsylvania | collected 2017
GCGACGCGCGTGAGGCGGACGCCGCTCTCGCCGGGAGCGAGGCCGAGCGCCTCGCGCAACGCCGGGTTCGTGAGCTCCTGCCACGCGAGGCCCGCCCGCGCGAAGCCGGGCCAGTGGCCGGCGGCGGCGCCGGCGAGGAACTGCTCGAGCACCGGCGAGGCGATCGCGGCGAAGGTGTCCGACGCGCGGCCGGTGACGAGGCCGGCCACGCGCCCGCCGACCATCACGACGTCGGAGTCCCCGAGGCCCTCGGTCGCGGTCGCGACCTCGAGCGTGAGGAGCGTCGTCTGCGACAGGGCGTGGCGGCCGGCCCGCACCTGCCGAACGGTCGCGGTGTAGGAGTCGAGAAGCCCCGTCCGCTGCCAGCGGTGGATCGTGAGCGGCCCCTCGATCGGGACCATCTTCGCGAGGGGCAGAGGCTCGAGGTCGGCCCAGAACGCGGGGTCGTCGACCTCGACGAGGGCGAGCGGCCCCTCCTGGTCGACGAGCGACACGCGGGCGACCGTGCGCGCCTCGCCTCCGAGCTTCTGCGCCTCGACGAGGAGGTGGTTCCCGAAGGCGCTCGAGGCGGTGAGGATGTGGTGGCCGGAGACGACGAGCCCCGTGACGGTTCGCGTCCACGGGGTCTGCTTCTCCCACGGCGCGCGGGCGTTCCAGTCCTGGCCGGTGACGCGCAGGCTGACGATCCCGCGGCGCAGCGCGGCCGTGCTCGCGACGACGACGGGCGCCGCCGGCACGACGAGCGGCGCGGCGGCCGCGGTGCGGGCGGCGGGCGCGCTCGCGCAGCCGGCCGCGACGGCGGCCGCGGCGGCGAGGGCGCCGAGGGCTCTAGAGGTGGCGGTCGCGGGGAATCGCATACTGCCTCAGGATCTCCGCCTGCGCCGCGTCGGCGCGCTCGCGGTCGAGGGCCTCGAGGCCGGCGTCGCCCTCGAGCTCGATCATGTGGAAACGGCCGTGGTTCGAGGCGAAGGCGTCGACCACGTCCTCGAGAGAGCGGATCGTCCGGCCGTTGATCTTCTCGACCGCGGCGGGCGTGCCGACCGACATCTGGGAGTTGACCGCGTGGCGCAGGACGCGGGTCAGCACGATCACCTCGCGGTCCGCCTCCTCGGGCTTCTCCGCCTCCCGGAAGAGCTGGTGCCAGACGAGGTCGCGGTCGGCCGACTGCGCCCAGTTGCGGCCGAGCGTGCCGAGGAGCTCCTGCTCGAGCTTCATGAACACGAGGCCGGCGTAGACGACGTAGTCGGGTGCTATGCCGTAGCGGTTGCGGTTGCGGTCGTAGCGCGCGACGCGGCGCGCGGTCGCGGTGAAGGTCTGCTCCTTCCCGTCGCGCCAGACCGCGACGCGGGCGGGGGCGCCGACCTGGAGCATGTCGACCGCGTGCTCCCACGTCACCCGCGAGTCCCCGAGGGCGATGGTGCCGTCGTCGGCGACCGCCTGCCCCTCGACGGAGAGGACCACGTCGCCGGGGCGCAGGACGCCATCGAAGGTCGCGCCGGGCGCGACGCGGTCGACGACGATGCCCCCGCGGCCCTTCGGCAGGCCGCGCTCCCTGCGGTAGGCGGGCGAGAGGAGCGGCGTCGTCTCGAGGCCGGTGTCGGGGAAGCCGTCGTAGCGGCCGTCGGCGAGGTTCGTGAGGAAGTGCCGCACGACCGGGATCGGGATGAAGAAGCCCATGTTCTCGGCGCCGGGGAAGCCCTGGAAGGCGACGCCGACGACGAGGCCGTCCTGGACGACGGGCCCGCCGGAGTTGCCGGGGTTGATGGCGGCGTCCGTCTGCACGACGAGGTGCGAGTCGGCCCCGGAGTGCACGTACTCGCGCGACTCGACGCGCGAGACGATGCCGGCGGTCGAGGAGACATCCTGGCCGCCGAGCGGAAAGCCGTAGGTGAGGACGCGCTCGCCGATCGACGGCAGGTCCCCGAACCTCAGCGGCTTCAGGCCCTCGAGGAACGCGGGGTCCTCGACCTTGAGGACGGCGAGGTCGCAGTCGTCGCCCTCGGCCTCGACCGTCGCGACGTATGGGTTCGCCTGGTCGGGCCGGCGCACGAGGATCTGCCGCGCGTCGGCGACGACGTGGCCGTTCGTGAGGATGCGCCCGCCCTCGATCACGAAGCCGCTGCCCGAGGCGCCGCTCACCGTCCGCTGCCGCCACGGCTGCGACCAGTCGTAGCCGGCGCGGAAGACCTGCACGTACACGACCGAGGCCGCGACGTGGTTGCCGTGGGCGGCGGGGACGGCCTCGCGCGGCGGCGCCTTCGGCCGCGCCCGGCCCTGGGCCTCGAGCGGGCCGACGAGCGCGAGCGCGAGGAGCGAGGCGAGGGCGGCGGAGGCCGGCCTCACCGGCCCTCGGCCGCGGCCTGCGCCGCCCGCGTGCCCTCCGCCACCGAGTCCGGTATGCCCGTGCTGCGGATCCCCGCGCCGGCCAGGTAGAGGCCGCCGATCGCCGCCATCTTCTTCTCCACTTCCGCCATGCGCTCGAGGTGCCCGACCTCGAGCTGCGGCGTGCCCTCGGGCCAGCGGAAGACCCGGGTCAGGACCGGCCGGCCGCGCAGGCCGAGGAGCTCGCCCATCTCGCGCTCGACGAGCTCGACCATCTGCTCGTCCGTCAGCGAGAGGACGCCGGGGTCGCGCACCCCGCCGAGGAAGGCCCGCAGGAGCACGTGCCCCTCCGGCGCGCGGAAGGGGAACTTCGTCGAGACGAAGCTGAGGGCGGTCGTGCGCAGGCCCTCGGTCTGCGGCACGACGAGGCCGTAGCCGGCGAGCGGGTGCAGCACGTCCTCGCGGCGGAAACCGAGGAGGACGGTGGCCGACGACGCGAACGGGATCGCGGCGAGAGCGGCGGCGGCCTCGGGGACGAGCTCGGCGAGGGCGGGCGCGATGCGCGGGCCGGGCGCGGCGACGATCACGCGCTCGGCGACGACCCGGTCGCCGCGGTCGAGAGCGAGCGTGAAGCCGCTCCCGTCGCGCGACACGTGGCGCACGGGCCGCTTCGTCATCAGCCGCTCGCGCGGCAGCTTCAGGACGAGGGCGTCGACCAGCTCGCGGAGACCGCAGCGCAGGGAGTAGAAGGCGGACGGCGCGGCCTGGCCGGGCTTCGGCTTCGGCCGCGGGGCGGTCCACATGCCGCGCACGAGGCTGCCGTGCTTCTTCTCGAGGTCGCGGAAGCGCGGGAACGTCGCGAGGATCGACAGCTTCTCGGGGTCGCCGGCGTGGATGCCGGCGAGGAGCGGCTCGCCGAGCCTCTCGACCGACTCCTGGCCGAAGCGCCGGCGCAGGAAGGAGGCGATCGACTCGTCGCCGCGCCCGTTCCCGCCGGGGATCACGAGGTCGAGCCCCATCCGCAGCTTGCCCGGCCAGGAGAAGAGCCGGCTCTTCAGGAACGGCGTGATCTTCGTCGGGATCGCGAGCATCATCCCCTCGGGCAGGGGATGCAGCGTCCCGCCCCGGAGGATGTAGACCGACCGGTCGTCGGGGTTCGTCGGCACCAGCCGCTCCCCGAGCCCGAGCTCACGACAGAGGGCGATCCCCTCCGGCTTCTGGGCGAGGATCGAGTCGGGCCCCCCCTCGAGCAGAAACCCGTCCCGCGTCTCCGTCCGGATCACCCCGCCGAGCGCCGGCCCAGCCTCGACCAGCACCCAAGGCGTCCCGAGCTTCTCGAGCGTATAGGCGGCGGACAGCCCGGTAATCCCGCCGCCGATGATGGCAACCGTCGTATTCGTCACGAACTTCCATCATAGGGGCAGAGGGGGTTGGAGGAAAACGGCCGGCCCGGCCGCCTGCCAGAACTCGACCACTGGCGGGTGGGAAGAACTACGCCCCTCGCGACGACCGGGGCATGCGGTCAGTAGCCCCAACGGCTTCGCCGCTCACGCAGCCTCTCCGCGACGCGGTCCCAGATCCTGACCGAGTTCGCACTTCGGCATGGTCCGACAGCATCACGCGAAGGCAAACCAACTCAACTCCGCAGCCCGCTCCTTGCGTGCCACCATCGAGACGGCCGCTCCCACCCGACGAATCTCAACGGCCCTTGACCCACCGGCCCCAAGGCCTAGTCCGGACGGAGACTCTCCGATCCTCTCCCGCCTCGAACCCGCCCCTCCTTCCGACGAGGAGCGCCCGCGGACGCCAGTCGATTCCGACCCACGGGCTCGTCCTAGAACGGCCTCTCCACCTTTCCTTCGTCGACGCTCACATTGTGGCTGACAGCGAGCGCTCGCACGTGGTCTCGGAAAGCCCGCATCGAAACCAGTCCCTTCCGGGCATCCGCCAAGGCCTGAAAACCCTCGACCTTGCTCAGCCTTAACCCGTGCGCTACTACGCCCATGTTGAAGCCGAGTTGCACTTTGAGTTCCTCGGACAGGTCGTCCCACCGCTCGACACGAGTGAAGCGAAGGACCTGCTCACATCCATGAATAACGAACTCGTCCATACTCTATGCTCCTTGCGTCCGGACGCCGCCCTGGACTTGCCCCCGACTCCACGCTGCCCGTCAACCAATCAGACGCACAGCCGTCACAATGCGCTTCACCTCGTGGCGACGCACGCTACTCATCCACTCCCTGTACGCGACGCTCACGCTTTGCTCGCACGTACTCCACCGCTGGCCCACTTCGCATGAAGAATGGAACGTTTACGCCTGCGCAATACGCGGCGACGCTGGCTCGCGCTTGCTCTCCTTCGTACACCTTCCACTTCACTCTGTTGCTATCAAAGTCCATCTCATGCTCTTTGAACTCCACGCGCGTTGGGTTGCGGCCAAGTACCTGCCGTTCAAGGACGCCGTCCGCGTCTGCGTACCACACCTCACCTAAGACCACATCCACGAATTGCGCGGCGCGGGCGGCGATCTCAACATACTCCTCCGGCGGAACCACCGGCAGAAAGGGACGCAACGCCAACACCGCAACCACTCCTCTCTCGTAGAGGCCCTTAAGCACTTCGAGCCGCCGCTCCGGAGCCGGAACGGGCTGTGGCTCAAGGTGCGGCGCCGACCGTAGGCGAGAAATGCTCACGCACCCGAAGAGCGTCTTGCCCCCTCTTTGGAGAGCTCGGCTAGTCGACGCGAGTCGGTCGAGGTGCTTCTCTTCGAGTGGTGCGCGCGTCGTGAACAGGACATCCGTTCCCAACGTAGCGAGAGCGTCCACAAGCTCGAGGCCCTTCTCGGTTCGCGGAGCAGCCAGAGAATCAGTGTCGCCGCTGACGTAAATGATGTCGAATCGACCGGTCTCTTTCGCAAGGTACTCTCGAATCTCAGTCACCGACATCGACGGGTACTTGCTGAACCCTGCATGTACGTAGCAAAACGCGCACGCATACGTGCAGAATCGCCTAGGCGAGAGCGGTCCGAGCGACACCATGGCCCGCCCGTTTCCTATGTCGAAGCTCGCCGGCTTTCCGTCCCGTGTCCCGCTCATGACGATTCGCCCTTCCCTTGATTCTCGGGCCGGCTATACATACCTACCACGCTCTATGTCTCCAGACAGACGCACCATTTGACTGTGATTGGCCGCCGTAGCGAGCGCGTCCAATACCCTCTGCGTCCGCTGAGCATCTGCGAACACCGCTGCCAACCTAAGGCCACCTCTGTCCCCGTGACGTATGGAGTCAACTATCCTCGGAGCGAAATACGCGAACGAACCGGAAAAGATCGACACCTCGTTCCGCCGCTCGCTGTCAGCTACGCCTTCGACAGGGATCTCGCGTATCTCTCCGCGCTTCCTCAGGAACGCTCCGCGGAGCTTGCCGGCAAGGTCGAAGTGCAATTCGCCTTCATCACCGAAGATCGAGAAGTCGAACGACGGTCTCCCACACGCCGCCGCCGTGGCCGACAGCTGCACGCTCGTCCCAGACTCAAGCTCCACAGAAGCACTGAAGAAGCCGCTTGCCAACACCTCAGTCTTCGCGCCTAGCTCGTCCTTCCGCGACTTCACCACAGGATCCAGGGCAGCACATACTGTGCACACCTCGCTGCCGAACCAGAACTGGAGGAGGTCGACCAGATGGGACCCCATTGCCAACCGCACTCCACCACCGCATCGCGAATCAAAGCTCCAGCTCCACGGCGCGTTACGATCCGAGAACCCCGTCGACTGCTGGTGCACTCTCGCGTAGTAGGGCCTCCCGATCGCGCCGTCACGGAGGAGTTCTCTCACTCGGACGATGTATGGATTGAATCGCAGCTGATGGTTCACAAGGGCTAGCTGCCGCGGGTAGCGACACGCCAGTTCGATTAACTCGTCGGTCTCCTCGGCGTTCATCGCTAGGGGCTTCTCGCACAAGACATGCTTGCCGCTACCGAGAGCCTGGCCTGCCTGAGCTCGGTGGTAGGGGTTCGGCGACGTCACGCAGACAAGATCGATTTCCGGGAGTGCGCAGAGCGTCTCAACGTCAAGGGCGCGCTCGACGCCGTGCGCGATCGCGTAGGCCTTCGCACGCTCCGTGCTACTTCCCGCGACGGCAGTTACCGCGACGCCCGGCAGTGAGCGAAACGCAGGCAGGTGCGTACGCAAGCCCACACCCGTTCCAATAATGCCAATCGCGACCTGATCATCTTTCACTCGCTTCTCTCACCCAGTTCGCTCTTGATACCCGTCCGCCTCACGCCTGGCTACGCGCGTCACGGAGCACGCGTGCACTACGTGAAGTCTTCTGGGGCTTAGAAGCCTGGATGGGCCGCGCTCGCGCCAGGACTCTAGGCACCCGTCCAGTACTCCTTCCTGAGGTTCCTCCCTCCCTCAACCGTACGCCGCGCGGCCGCGTACATCACGCGAGGCCCCTGAGGACTCCACGGCCCGACCATGAGCGCGCGGCCGATACTGAACTTGAGGCACGATGACAGGGTCGCTTCCGGCACCTCCTCAAGTCCAAGGGCTTTGCGGGTGAGTTCAAGCGTAGTCTCCGAGCTGATCTTCATGACAGCTCGGTTCTCGCACTCCGCCATCACTACCGGATCGACTTTGTCTGGGCGTTGACTAACGAGCACGACGAATACACCAAACTTGCGCCCTTCAGCGACGAGCGTACGGAACTGGTCACGGATCGCGCCCTCCGCAAGGTTGCGGGGTTCGCGCGGCACGAGGTTGTGCGCTTCATCGACGAAGACAAGCAGCGGCACGCGACAGTCGGCTCCCACTGGAGACTGTAGCGCTAACTCCCAGAGCACGCGAGCGCTGTTCCACTCTGATTCCAGCGCCGCCGTGACCACAAGAAGACGCGTCGGGTCGTCGATCGACGGCAAGTCCAGCACGTCGATACGGCTCGGGTCGTCTGGCGGGCCCATTGGCGAAGACAGCTGTTCGTCGATAACGCCGGTTGCCCTGCAGGCCCCGAGCTTCCCAAAGTAGAACCGGCGAGCCGTTTCGCCTACGGCCCGAGCCGCGGTCAACGCGTCTGCGATTCGCTCATCAATCGCTCGACGCACAACATCCTTCTCTAGGCCCTCCACGCGGAGGACCCGCTTCGCCGCGTCCGCGCGGCTGGTATCAGTCATCGCCGAAAGCCCGTCGAGGCTCCACTCCTCTCGAATCGTGGCCCCAAAGTCCTCGGGATTGTCGACAGCCTGCCGTAGGAAGCGCTCTACTCTCGCCAGATAGTCCGGCACGTCTGTCTGACCAACTAGACCTCGCAGGGTGAGCAGGTCGTGCATTGCGCGCATGAAGCTATGGCAGTTCCGTACTCCCGTTCGCTCAACCGGTCCCAGGTTCTCAGCGATGAACTCCGGCGAGACGGAAAGCCACGGCACCCTGATCCGACTGACACTCTCTTCGTGAGACCGTGCGCCACCCCGTATCCGGATTCTGATCTTGGCCCAGGCGCTCGCGAACTCCTCTCTCGACTTCTCGTGCGGGAGCATGCCTGTCTGCGCGTGAAGGTCATACTTGGCATCAGTCCACAGCACGCCGTCCACCGTCTCCCGCAGCCTCCGGAAGTCCCCGTTGGGATCAATGACGAGACATCTGACTCGGGTTCTGAGCGCGACCTCTTCCAAGAGCCGGCCTAGAAAGTAGGACTTTCCGGAGCCTGACTGGGCAATGATTGCCGTGTGGGTTGCGCACGCGGAAGGCGGCATCTGAAACAGATCACTTAAACTATGATGGCCGGGTTTTGCCTTCTGACTAGTCCAATAGAGCGGATCGAGACCGGCGTTCACCTGCCAGCCAAGGATCAAGTTGGGCATGAGGCAGCCTCAGGGTTCGCTTTCGAGAAGTCCGACGAAGTGCGCGGCGCGCGTCACGCTTGCGTCGTCTCTACGTGCCGTCGTCGTAACTCTTGGTACTGAACCGAGGAGCGGAAGTCCTCGAGGATCGGCCACTCGTCTGCCTCAACGATCGAGAAGTTGCCGGGCTCATTGGATCCAGGCGGTGGCAGCAGCGTGTCAAGTATTCTGACTGCGTCGTCGAATCGCCGAAGCAGGACGCTCTTGAGAAATGCGTACCGGTTGTGGAGCGCAGACACATCCCACTGGGCTAGATCGTCCGTGATGTTGTCGCCAAGCTTGTGCCGAGCCCAGAGTTGATTGAATCTGAGCATCGCCGTGCCGTCATCTGTCGTTACGCCCAGGTCTGTGTTCATTCGGATGACAAGGGCGATTGCGAAAGTAGTGAAGTCTCGAGCACTCTGCCACGACGCTTCGACTAAGAGCAGTTTCGAGCAGACCAGGAGGCTCATGATGATTGCCTTGCGGTGCTCCTTCGAAGCAACGGCGCGGCCCACCCAACAGGTGAAGCCGATTTCTAGCCCGACAAGGGCGAGCGCGTCTGCGTTCCTTGCCGACTCGCGCAGGATGGTCGGTTGATCGAGGCTTCCGTTGCGCCACTCAAGAGCGCTCGCAACGCGCGCCGCACGAGTTGGGAACGATGCGTCGAGAGTAGCAACTTGGGGGGTGCAGAGACTGCGAAACGCTTCCTGCGGCGCCATCGCGACTGATGTCGATCCGGGGTGTGCTTCGGTAGGCGGTGACAGTTCCGCCAGTTCCGAGACGAAGCGCTCGAACTCGATCGTCGCCATTATGAGATTGTCGCGGACTCGTAGGAATCTCGAATCTGGGACGAGGGCGAGACGGCTCAGATCAACTAGTTTGTCCCACGCGTATGTGAACGACGGAAATCCGGCAGCAATTTCCATCACTTCGCGCTGTAGCCACGTGCGGAGTCGATACAGGTTCCGAGGCACGGACGCGAGCTGTGTTTCATCGAGCCGCCTCAGAACCTCTTCCTTTGACACGCGCAGCGCGGCCAAGGTGTCGGGAGTTGGAACGATGTTCTGTCCGAGGGTGTCTTCCGCTCCGATGGACCGGTCGACACCATCTGTCATCTCGATAGCCGAGTCGGCGACTGCCTCAAGTCGGCTTATGAGTGCATCGAGGCGACTCGTCGAGTTTTCATAGTCGCGGAGATGGATGCGAATTTCTCGAGTGTAGTGAGTCGACACCTCGAGGTACCGCTCCAATGGAAGACGCACGGCGCTCGGGATAGCGTCTGTCATTGCGCCATCGAAGTCGGTCGGCACGCATCCTGACAGCGCAACCGCGACGAACATTGCGGGCGGCGGAAGAACATGCGCGTTTACCTGCTTAGAAGGAATGCGAGCGGCCCAACGCCGCTGGCAGCCGGCTGACTATACTCATGCGTGGCAGCGCAATCTTCTTGTTCTAACAGTTCGCTCGATCGTCCAAGGGCCGCAACCTGTCGCGCCCGGCGCTCGAGGAGGCGGATCCTGCCTCGCACGGTGGCGGCACCCACCCGCGACGCCAAGCCCAACGGACGATCTGCGCGACCGTAACGTAGGGAGCCCCTGTGCCACGATACATCTGTACCAAGCTGACTTGTGCGGCCCGACTCAGTCGCGGGGTCCGGGAAGGGATTTGGATCGCGATTACACAATCGCTGAGCTGAAGGGCTTCAGGAACTCGAACGGGAACCACCTGGTCCAGGGATGGCCGTCCCACTCGTGGAACTAGAAGATAGAGGCCGGGCCGCACAACGCCGCGGCTGATGGGAGCTACGCGCGGCAACATTCGGATCGACGTTCCGCCCGACGATGCCAGTTCGCGGAGATCCGAGCTATGGCAGTACCGTAGGCCGGCGCGACACCGCTGTGCCAGGTGAACCGGAAGCCCTCCTCGGCAGACCCTGGCGCGGTCGAGGAGCGTGGTCACCGCAGGGCCACGCTGCGCGGACGTCACGCGGCCCGCGGTGCTAAGCGGCGTCGCCCGGACAAGGGCCGTGCGGGCGCGTGTACCGCCAAAGGTGCATGCATCAATTCGTGCAACAACCTCGAGCCTGTAGAGCATTGACAGGCGTGCGCGAATATCGGCATCGAGCACGGAGGTGAGACAGGACTCGGGTAGGATGTAGACGGCGCCTAGACTCGGCCGATCGGTCAGCAGGTCCCGCGCGACATGAGCCATCGCGACGCTCGATCGGGCACCCAACACAGGGTCGACGACTCCTCTGCCTTCTCGCATCGAGAATGGGGGATTGCCCACGACAGCGTCGACTGGCTTCGGTAGGCGAGACTTGACGCGCGCACGCGTATCGACCAGGAGCGCATCGCCACCGAATAGGTGCCACTCTGGATGCCGCTCTTGGACTCCCGCGATTGCTGTCGTGTCGATGTCAACGCCGACGCAGGTGACCCGCGGGAAGCGTCCGCTAACGGCCTCGAGCAAGCTTCCGTCCCCACAGGATGAATCAAGGCATACTACATCGTCA
>WBZP01007277.1_pt1 | contig 10715 bp, 7 predicted proteins | sample 5204301 | NCBI WGS metagenome assembly WBZP01 (sample SAMN12412401, study PRJNA552823) | activated sludge metagenome | isolation source: activated sludge from nitrification reactor of wastewater treatment plant... | place: USA: Pennsylvania | collected 2017
CCACCGGCTCCGGTCTACACTGCTGCCATGCCATCGCGAGCCCCGTTCCCCGCCCTCGTCCGCACCCTGCTCTGCCTGTGCTGCCTCGCCGTGCCCCTGCGGGCGCAGGCGCCGGTCTATCCCGACCCCACGCAGCGCGTGCTCACGCACCGCGAGCAGGCAGAGCTCGTGAAGGGCTGGATCCAGAAGCGCTTCGACACCGCGATGCCGCAGCTCATGACGCGCACCGGCATCGACATGTGGATCATCGTCTCGCGCGAGTACAACGACGACCCGGTCTTCCGCTCGATGGCGCCGCTCACCACCTACTCGTCGCGCCGCCGCACGATCCTCGTCTTCTACAACCCCGGCGGCGGCAAGCCGGTGGAGCGCTACTCCATCGGCCGCTTCGATCTCGACAAGCTGTTCACGATGGTGCCGACGTCGAACGACGGCCAGTGGGAGGGCCTGCGGACGCTGGTCGAGGCGAAGGATCCGAAGGTCATCGGCATCAACGAGTCCGAGCACTGGAACCACGCCGACGGGCTCACCGCGAACGAAAAGCGGCTGCTCACCACCGCGCTCGGCGGGAAGTACGCGGCGCGCATGACATCGGCCGAAATGCTCGCCGTGGGCTGGCTCGAATACAAGCTGCCCGAGGAAACCGAGGCCTACCGCCACGTGATGAAGGTGGCGCACATGGTGATTCGCGAGGCCTTCTCGAACAACGTCATCACCCCGGGCAAGACGACCACGGAAGACGTGGTGTGGTGGATGCGCCAGCGCGTCGTGGAGATGGGCCTCGGCAAGTGGTTCCAGCCGTCGGTGACGATCTGGCGCGAGGGCGGCAACCTGACGACGATGCAGGGCGTCATCCGGCCGGGTGACATGCTGCACACCGACTTCGGGATCGTCTACCTCGGCTTCTCCACCGACACGCAGCACCTGGCGTACGTCCTCAAACCGGGCGAGACCGATGCCCCGCAGGGGCTCCGTGACGGACTGAAGGCCGCCAACCGGCTGCAGGACCTGACGATGCAGTTCGCGAAGATCGGACGTACTGGCAACCAGGCGCTACGCGACGCGCTGATGCAGGCACGCAAGGAAGGCCTCGAACCGTCGATCTACTGCCACGCCGTCGGATATCACGGCCACGCCGCCGGGCCGCCGATCGGCATGACCGACTACCAGGAAGGCGTGCCGGTACGCGGCGACTACGACTTCAAGCCGAACACCTGGCACTCGATCGAGCTCAACGTCACCTTCCCGGTGAAGGAATGGGACGGGCTCGCGGTGCGTTTCGCCTTGGAAGAAGACGCCGTGCTGTTGCCGGACGGGCGCTGGGAGTGGATTCTGAGCCGGCAGGACCGTTTCCACCTGATCGAGCCCGGCAACAAGATGTAACGGCCAGGCCGTTGGTATTCGCCTCGCGCCCGCCGCTATGATGGCGCGTGGCCCGGGGGACGCGCCCCGGACCCGCTTAGGAGCTTCCACTCATGACCCTGACCCGTAGACAGGCGCTGTCCACCCTGGGACTCGGCGCGCTCGCCGCCGCGCGCACCTCCCCGTCGTTCGCGCAGGCCCCCGCCGCGAGCGGCCCGTATACGCTGCCCGCCCTGGCGTATCCACCTGCGGCCCTGGAACCACACATCGACGCGATGACGATGACGATTCACCACGACCGTCATCACCAGGCCTACGTCACGAACCTGAACAACGCCCTGGCGAACGCCGGCGACCTCGGCAAGCGGCCGCTCGACGACCTGCTGAAGAATCTGGCGAGCGTGCCCGAGAACATCCGCACGGCCGTACGGAACAACGGCGGCGGCCATGCGAATCACGTCCAGTTCTGGACGCTGATGGGTCCGAACGCCGGCGGCGCGCCGACCGGCGCGATCGCCGATGCCATCAACGGCACGTTCGGCGACTTCGAGAAGTTCAAGACCGCGTTCGCCGCCGCGGCGGCCGGACGGTTCGGCAGCGGCTGGGCGTGGCTGAGTGACGAGAACGGCAAGCTCGTGATCCACAGCACCGCCAACCAGGACACGCCGTCGATGGAAGGCAAGCGCGGCATCATCGGCCTCGACGTGTGGGAACACGCCTATTACCTGAAGTACCAGAACCGCCGGCCCGACTACGTGGCGGCGTTCTGGAACGTGATCAACTGGGCGGAAGTGAACAAGCGCCTCAAGGGCTGATCGCGCGGACGTCACGCACGGCCCGGCGACGGCGACGTCTCCGGGCCGTTGTTCTGTACGGACGCGCCGGCCGCATCGCTGTCGCGGGCGACGGGCTATAGTCGTGACCCGAAGGAGACCCGCCATGCGTCCGTACCTGACCTCGATCGTCCTCGGCCTCGTCCTGGCGTCTGCCGCGACGGCCCGGGCACAGAGCCCCGCGCCGACGCCCACGGACCGCACGAAGGCCAGCGTCTTCTCGGCCGACGACCTGGCGGCGGCGCTCGCGAAGCTGCCCGCCGATCGGCCGTCGGCGGCGGCCCGCGTCTTCACGCTGGCCCCCTACAACGTGAACGTGGAACAGCGACAGCCGCGGGCGCAGGGCGCGTCACTGCACGACGCGCAGGCCGAGTTCTTCTACGTGATCGACGGCGCGGCCACGCTGCTCACCGGCGGCACGCTCACCGCGCCCACCAGGACCGGCGCCAACGTGGCCGGCACCGGCATCGACGGCGGCGTGCGGCAGGCGTTCAGGAAGGGCGACTTCCTGCTGGTGCCGGCCGGCGTGCCGCACCAGTTCGTCGACATCCAGGCGCCCGTGCGCTTGCTGCAGCTCTATTTGCCGGAGGCCGGGAAGTAAGCGCCGACCGGCGCCCGCGTCACGCGCGGGCGGGGGTGGTGTCGACGCCCGGCTCGAGCGACATCGGGCGGTCGTGGTCGAGGAACTCGGCGCAGATGGCGTCGAACTCGGCGGCGCTCGTGGCGCGGCGGATGCGGTGCAGGAACAGTCCGGGGACGCCTTCACCGAGGTAGTTCAGGAATTTCTTCATGCGCTCGCAGTGCGTGCGTTCCCCGCGCCCCGGCACCGCCTGCGAGTCCCACAGCGCCCGGATGTAGGTCCACACGTCGCGCCCGCTCGGCAGCGTGACCGGCCTGCCTGCGAGATGGTCGCGGATCTGCGTGAAGAGCCACGGGCTGCGGATCGCGGCCCGGCCGATCATCAACCCGCGCGCGCCCGTCTCGCGCAGCACGTCGGCCGCCTGCGCGGCCGAGTGGACGTGGCCGTTCGCGATCACGGGACAGGGCATCACCTCGGCGGCGCGTCGGATGAGCGCGTAGTGCACCGGCAGCCGATACATCTGCGCCACCGTGCGGGCGTGCACGGTGAGCGCGTCGAGGCGGTGGCGCGCGAAGATCGGCAGCAGCGTCTCGAACTCGTCGGTCGACGCGAAGCCGACGCGCGTCTTCACCGTGAACGGGATGGTGAGGGCGTCGCGCAAGGCGCCGAGGATCGCGTCCACGCGTTCGGGCTCGCGCAACAGGCCGCCGCCCGCGCACTTGCGGTACACGACCGGCGCCGGGCACCCGAGGTTGAGGTCCACGGCGGCCACGCCCTCGGCTTCGAGCACACGCGCCGTCCGCACCAGGCCGGCGATGTCGTGGCCGATCATCTGCGCGATGACCGGCCGGCCGGTGCGGTTGCCGCGGATCGCGTCGAGGATACGACGCTCGGGCGTCGAGTCGGCCTGCACGCGGAAATACTCGGTCCAGTAGACATCGGCGCCCCCGTAGGCGTGCACGAGCGCCCAGAACGCGCCGTCGGTGACCTCCTGCATCGGCGCAAGCGTGAGCACCGGCGTCCCGCTGGTCAGCAAGGACGTCAGGACGGATGGCGCGGACGTGACCCCGGAGCCAGCGGACATCGGCCTTCCATTATCCGATGCGATCCACGCGGGGCCTGTCACCACACGCACAGGCGAACATGGGCATGTTGGGGCTGCGGCTGAGAGGCTTCGCCGAGCCCGCACGTCGAGCGGCTGCCGGGCACCCAGTCGGGTCCCGGCGGCTGACAGCCCACCTGGGCATTCGGACGCGTCGGCGAAGACCGGTGACGCGTCCAACTGCCCGGTGGGCGCCCGTCATCCGCCACCCGACAGCCCGGCCCTCCGCTCGCGCAGACGCTACGCCAGCAGAGCACAGCCGCTGCCCCGACATGCCCATGTTCACCTGTGCGTCCCTTCACGCGAACAGGACGACGCAGGAGTCGGCGCGGCCGTTGATGTGCATGTGCGAGCCCGTCTGGATGCAGGCCTCCGGGGTCCAGACGGGCGCTCCGCAAATCACGCCGGCGCGGGTGCGCGGGCCCTACTCGTAGCGCAGCGCCAGGTTCGGGTCGATCTGGCTGGCGCGCCGCGCCGGGATGAAGCCGGCCGCGGCGGACACGAGCGTGAGCACGGCCGTGGTGCCGACGGCCATCCACGGATCGTTCGCCTCGATGCCGTAGAGCTGCGAGCCCACGTAGCGCCCGAGGCCGATGGCGGCCGGCAACCCTACCGCGAGGCCGATCGCGAGCAGCAGCAGCACTTCCTTCATCACCAGCCACACCACCTGCGACGGATCCGCGCCGAGTGCCAGGCGCAGCCCCAGTTCCTTGCGGCGGCGCGCCACCACGAACGCCATCACGCCGTAGAGTCCCACCGACGCCAGCAGCGTGGCGAGCAGCCCGAACCCGGCCGAGAGCGACGCGATCAGGTGATCGGTGAGCAGCGTCTCGTCGAGCTGCCCTTCCACCGTCTTCACCGCGTAGGCGGGAATGCCGGCGTCGACCGCCGCGAGTTCGCGGCGGACGGTCGCGAAGGCCTGGTCCGAGGGAATCTGCGCGCGCACGTAGAAGGTGGCGCCCTGCTTGCCCGTGGAGGGGATGAACACCTGCCGGCGGATGCCTTCGCGCGGGCCTTCGTAGAGCGAGTTGGCCGCCACGCCGACGATCTCGATCGTGTATTTCAGGCCCGGCCGGTTGCCGAACGCCAGGTGCCGGCCGAGCGCACTCTGCCCGGGGAAGAAGTGGTCGGCGAACTGCTTGTTGACGATCGCCACGCGCGTCTCCGGGACGCCCTCGGGGCCGAGCGGTCCTTCGTCGCCGGGCCGGAAGTCGCGGCCCTCCACGAGTGGAATCTTCATCGTCGTGAAGTAGCCCGGCGACAGCGCGTTCATGAACGCCTGCATGTCCTCGCCGTCCTTGGCCTGATGGCCCTCCACCGACATCGTGCTGTCCCATTCGTCGCCGCTCAGGATCGGCACGCCGGCCCAGGCCGCATTCACGATGCCGGGCGCCCCTTCGAGGCGTTCGCGGATCTGCCGGTAGAGCGTCTGCGTGCGGATGTCGTCGTAGCCGCTCAGCGCCGGCGACAGCTGGAACGTCACCAGGTTGTCGAGCGCCACGCCGGTGTCAGTGCCCTTGAGATTCTGCAGGCTCTGCACGAAGAGGCCAGCGCCGAACAGCAGCAGGAAGCTCAACGCGACCTGGGCCGCCACCAGTCCCTTGCGCAGCACGAGCGAGCCGCCGGTGCCGGCGACGGCGCCGACCGTGTCCTTCAAGGTGGCCCAGGTGTCTGGACGGCTGGCGCGCAACGCCGGCAACAGACCGAAGACGATGCCGGTGACCATCGTGAGGACGAACGTGAAGGTCAGCACACGCGCGTCAGGTGTGGGTGACACGAGCAGCGGCGCGCCCTCGATGGGGATGAACGCGAGCAGCGCGCGCGTCAGGCCGACGGCGACGACGATCCCGGCGGCGCCGCCGAGGGCGGCGAGCAGCAGGCTTTCCACCAGCAGCTGCCGCACGAGCTGGCCGCGCGACGCGCCGATCGAGAGGCGCACGGCGATTTCCTTCTGCCGCATGAAGCCGCGCGCGATGAGCAGGTTGGCGACGTTGGCACAGGCGATGAGCAGCACCAGGCCCACCATGGCCATCAGCACGAGCAGCGGCGTGGAGAAGTCGTTGCGGAGCTGCGAGAAGCCGATGTCGGCCTTCGCCACCTTCAGCGTGCCCTTCATGAACTGCTCGCGCACGTAGGGACTGAAGTCCTTGGCGCCGGGCAGCGTCATCTCGTGCTGACGGATCTGCAGGAACAGGCCCTGCATCGGCCCGGCCGCGGAGTCCACCGTGTATCCGGGCTTGAGCCGCCCGAACACCTGCACCCAGCGCGTCCGCTCGTCGTCGATCTTCAGCCACGACCACTCGGGCACGATCGCCGGCTTCATCAGGATCGGCACCCGGATCTGCGGCGAACGCGTGGGATCGAGGCCGGCGAAGCCGGCCGCCGACACCCCGACGATGGTCATCGGGTAGTTGTTGACCAGGATCTTCTGCCCGACGACGCCGCGGTCGGCGTTGAAGCGCCGCACCCAGTAGTCGTGGCTGAGCACCACCACCGGATGCCCTTCATAGACGCGGTCGTCTTCCTGCGACGAGAAGACGCGTCCGGCCGCGGCCGGCACGCCGAGCATCGTGAAGTAGTTGCCCGACACCATCTCGCCCGCCAGCCGTTCAGTGGCGCCATCGACGGTCACCGACATCTCGGCCATGCGACGCGCCAGCACCTCGCTGAACGGCTCGGCGCGCTGCTGGAACTCGCGGTACATCGGATACGAGTGCATCCGCGAGCCCATGTTGCTGCCGGCATGGGGCCCCTGCTGGTACAACATCACCAGCTGTTCTGGCGCCTTGATGGGCAGCTTGCGCAGCAGGATCTGGTCGACCAGGGTGTAGATGGCGGTGTTGGCGCCGATGCCGAGCGCCAGCGAGAGCACGGCCACCGACGCGAAGAGCGGATTGCGGCGGAGGCCGCGCAGGGCGAGGCGCAGGTCGTGGGCAGGCGACGTCATGATCGCCATAGACGGAAACAGCGGGCGCCGGGTTGTGCCCGGGCCCGCTGTTTTTTCACGGCTGAGCCGCTGGTGAGGATCCGGACGGCGTCCGGCTCCGCACGGCGCTACTTCGCGGGCGGGTAGGTGAACTTCACGTCCTTGAACGACTCGCCGGCGACCATGGCGTCCTTCACGACGCCTTCGAACACGGTGACGCCCTTGAGCGCCGGGTTGGCGCCGCCGAACTGCGACGAGTTGCCCACCGTGTCGCCCGTGAGGCCATTGGCCGTGCTGGCCAGCGACACTGCCACCGGCTTGCCGCCGGCGGGCGTGACCTCGACCGCGATCGACTTCGCCGGGATCCGCATCACCGCCGTGCCGGCCTTGTCGAGCACGTAGGCGGTGAGCAGGCCCGTCGACGGGTCGTGCACGAACTCGAGGTGCGCGGCCGCGCCGAGCGCGACGACCGAGCCGCCGTGGGGCGCCGTGGGCTCCGCTTCCTTCAACGTCGACGCATCGGGGCTCATGCCGCCGGCTTCCTCGGGCGACATCTCGCCCACCTGCTGCGGCACGACCTTCTCGGCGGGCGGCTGGGCGGGGGGCTGGGAACCACCGCCGCACGCGGCGGTGAGGCCCGCGGCAATGGCCACGGACGCGGCATACAGGGTCACACGAATGGCTCTCACGATCTGGTCCTCCGACACCTGGTGGGGCACGAGGGCGGCATCGCCGCCAGCTCGTGATTGTACCGCGCGCGCTACACTCCGCGCATGCGCTCCGCCCGTGTCCTGCTGCTCGCCATGCTCCTTGCGCCGCTGTTGCTGCAACCCACCTCGGCCGTGACCAGGCTGTCGTCGGCCGACGGCCAGTTCTGGGACATCCAGGACACCTCGCCCTGGGCGCAGGACAGCGGCGGTATCGCCACGGGCGGTGGGTCGAACCCGTTCAACGGCTTCGGGTACCTGAAGTTGCGCGTGCGCCGCACGGCGGCCGCCGCGCCGACCGTCGACAACCTGCCCCTCCGGGGATTCGGGCTGGCCCATGACGGCGAGCGCTTCGACAGCATCACGCCGGTGCTGCACGACGGCGTGGCCGTCGCGCGCGGGCTGCTCGCACCGGCCGGCACCGACTACCTGCGCTACTACGACAGTTTCACGAACACGGCGGCCGAACCACGCACGATCGAGGTGGCCTGGGGTGGCGCCACCGGCGCCTACGACGACGGCGGCCGCGTGGCCGTGGCCACGACCTCCAGCGGCGATCGCACGATCGACGCGGCCGACACCTTCGTGACGATGATGCAGAACGCGCGCCGCGTCGCCGATCCCATGCAGGGGCCATCGGGACACGGGCCGTCGGCCCACGTGCTCGGACGCGTGGCGGCGGTGCGCGCCGGCACCGGCGACATGTACGCGAATCCGTTCGCGGATCGCTATCCCGGCTTCGATCCCGCGCACATCGGCTATGTGTACCGGCTCACGCTGGCGCCCGGGGAAACGCGGGCGCTCGTGACGTTCGTCGTGAAGGGCCAGAGCGAGACGTACGATCCACGCGGCGGCCCTGAGCCGATCCGCACGGGCGGCCTCTTGAGCACCTGGTACGACACGCCGTACACGGGGGCCGATCGCACGGTACCGGCGGCCGGCAGCGAGATCGCGCGCGTGACGGCCATCGCGCGGCAACTCGCCGCCTCGCCCGATCTGCGGGGGCTCACGCCGCGGCAGCAGGCGGCGATCGCGAACTGGCCCGTGCCGTCGGCCACGCTGGCGCCGTTCACGGTGTTCGAGAAGACGGTCGCCGACCTCGCCGACGCGATGACGCGCGGCACGGTGACCAGCGAGGACATCGTGAGCGAGTACCTGCGCCGCGCCGCCACGTTCGATCGGCATGGGCCGACCTTCCGCGCCCTGCTGTCGCTCAGTCCGCGCGCGCTGGCCGATGCCCGGCAGCGGGATGCCGAACGCGCGGCCGGACGGGTCCGCAGTCCGTTCCACGGCGTGCCGATCGTGCTCAAGGACAACATCGACGCGACGGAGCTGCCGACCACCGGCGGGGCGCTGGCGCTGGTGGACCACCGTCCGCGCATCGACTCGACGGTCGCGGCCGGCATGAAAGCGGGCGGCGCGATCGTGCTCGGCAAGGCGAATCTCGATGAGTTTCCGTTCGGCGATTTCGGCATCTCGACCGTGGGCGGCACGGTGGGCCACGCCTACGACCCGTCGCTGTCGACCGCCGGGTCGAGCGGCGGCAGCGCCACGGCCGTGGCGACGAGCCTCGCCGCGCTCGCCTTCGGCACCGATACCTGCAACTCGCTGTCGAATCCGGCCGGGTTCGCGTCGCTCGCGACCATTCGCACGACGCGCGGTCTGACGAGCCGCGCCGGTGTGATGCCGCTCAACCCCTACAACGACGCCGTCGGACCGATGGGCAAGACGGTGCGCGACGTGGCGATGGCGCTCGACCTGGTCACCGGCCCAGACACGGAGGACGCCGTCACGGCCGAGTCGGCCGCCCACGCCGGCCCGTCGTTCGCGGCAGGACTCGCCGCGGCGTCGCTGAAGGGCGTGCGCATCGGCGCGTTTCGCCAGCGCTTCGTCGGCGCCACGGGCGAGCGCGAGGCCGCCGAGGCGATGGAGCAGGCGATCCGCGATCTGCGCGCGGCCGGGGCCGACGTGGTGGACGTGGCGATTCCCGACTACGACGCCGAGTACGCGAAGGCTCGCGGGGCCGCGCCGGGGTCGCTGCGCGCGGGGTGGGAGGCGTATCTCGGCCGCGGCGCGCAGCCCGGCGACCGCGTGCTGACGATTCGCGCGCTGGTCGAGTCGGGAAAGCTGGCGCCTGGCGGGCAGCGACGCCTGGCCACCGCGCTGGATCCGGTGCCCACCGGCGCGGCGTTCGACGAGGCCACGCAGCGTTTCTATGCCGCGCGCCAGGGTTATCGCGACGTGCTCGTGCGCGCCATGGATGCAGCGAAGGTCGACGCCCTGCTCTACCCCGCCAATCAGGCACGCCCGGCCACGCACGAGGGCGGGCAGATCCGCTTCGGAAGCGAACCCGGCACCTGCGAGGAGAGCGCCGCCACCGGTCTGCCACAGGTGACGGTGCCCGCCGGCTTCATGGGCGGGCGCTACCCCGTCGGCGCGTCGTTTCTCGGCCGTCTCTGGGCCGACCGCGCGGTGCTCGGCATCGCCTACGCCTTCGAACAGGCCACGCGGCATCGCCGCGCGCCCGGAACCGTTCGCTGACGCCAGGCCCTTTCGGCACCGGGTGCGGGTGGCGTGAACATTTGAATTGCCTGCAACGTAGACATTATTTAGCCTGCATTGCAGACATGGCACCTCAACCTCCGTACGTCGGCGAATTCGAGTACTCCGTCCTGCTGGCCGTGCTGCACATGGACGGCGGCGACCAGGCCTATGCGGTGCCGATCCGCGCGTTGCTCGAGGCACGCACCGGGCGGCCGGTGGCGCGCGGAGCGCTGTACACGGCCCTCGAACGGCTCGAGGTGAAGGGCTGCCTGCGGTCGCGCATGGGCGATCCCACGGCGGAACGGGGCGGCAAGGCGCGGCGGTACTTCACGGTGACCGCGCTGGGGGTTCGGGCCATCAGGGCGATGCACGCGTCACTCGCGAACCTCACGCAGGGACTCGAAGCCATCCTGGAGCAGCCATGACGACACCGCCCCCGTTCGCCGAACGCCTGTTGCGCGCGGCCGTGCGCGACCCTGAATGGCGCGACGCCATCACCGGCGACCTGCGCGAAGAACTGGCGAGCCTGGCGGCGCGCCGCGGTGTATCGGTCGCGCGGCGGTGGTACTGGCGCCAGGCGGTGCCGCTGGCGCTGCGGTTCGCGGTCGGACGCGTCGTGCCGGCAGCCACCCCGAGCCGGCAGCGCGTGAGCATCCGCGAC
>WBZP01007279.1_pt1 | contig 10714 bp, 12 predicted proteins | sample 5204301 | NCBI WGS metagenome assembly WBZP01 (sample SAMN12412401, study PRJNA552823) | activated sludge metagenome | isolation source: activated sludge from nitrification reactor of wastewater treatment plant... | place: USA: Pennsylvania | collected 2017
TCTCGCGGGAAAGGACACGAATGGCGGAGTGATCGCAGACTTCCGCGCAACGGCGGCAACTCACGCCCTGCTTCTCGACGCAAATATTCGAGGTGGACAGAACGGCCACCAGCGATAGCGGCCGCTCGTCCGCACGCGGGGCGGCGGGTTCGGCAGAGTTCGATGCGTTTGGAAAAAACGCAGACAGGAGCGCCCGGCGTGAGAACGGCATATCCGTCACGGGCAAAGCCCGTATCCCAGGTTTCGTGCAAGAAATCCGCGCCAGAACGGGCACGAATCGGGCGGACGTTGGTGTCGCCTAGAGTTTCTTTTAGAGACAATCCACACAGCGACGTTGCGCTAAATCAACCGACCGGCGAGTCCCGCGACCGTATGCTCATATGGCGGGGAAGACTCTGAAAGGATTGACAAATCGTTTACGCCGCCAGGCGGCGCCGTGGCCGCGGCGATAGCTTGCACCGACGGTCGCAATGATTAGCTTGTGAGCAGGTTGAGTCGGCGTCGGCAGGCTCGAAATCTCTCCCACGCCCTCACACCATGACCAGCTTCACCCCGCATCAGGATTCCGCGTTGAAGGCCGTTGCCGACTGGCTCAAAGCCAGGCCCGGCCGGAACGGCACCCCCCAGGTGTTCCGCCTGTTCGGCTATGCCGGTACCGGCAAGACCACGCTGGCCAGGCACGTCGCCGAAGGCGTCGACGGCGAGGTGAAATACGCCGCATTCACCGGCAAGGCCGCGCTTGTGATGCGCAACAAGGGCTGCGACGGCGCTTCCACCATCCACTCCTTGATCTACCGGGCCCGCGAATCCGGCGTGGAGCAGCCGAGCTTCGAACTATGGGACGATGCGCCCGCTTCGAAGGCGAAACTGATCGTGGTCGACGAATGCTCGATGGTCGACGCCGAGCTCGGCCGCGACCTGCTGTCGTTCGACTGCCCCCTGCTTGTGCTTGGCGACCCCGCGCAGTTGCCGCCCATCGCAGGCGGCGGCTTCTTCACTGACGCCGAACCGGATGCGATGCTGACGGAGGTGCATCGGCAGGCGCAGGACGATCCGATCGTGCGGATGTCGATGGACGTCCGCGAAGGGCGCGAGCTGGAAATCGGCCGCCATGGCGAGAGCGACGTCATCTCGCGCAAGGAGCTCGATCCCGAGCGCGTGATGAACGCCGACCAGGTGCTGGTCGGACGCAACAACACCCGCCGCGCCTACAACATGCGCATCCGCCAGAAACAGAACATCGAGGAGCCGCTGCCGGTGGCCGGCGACAAGCTCGTCTGCCTGCGCAACAACCGCAAGAAGGGCTTGTTCAACGGCGGGCTGTGGCGGGTGAAATCGCGTGCCCAATCGAAGTCCAGAATCGTCACCATGCGCGTCATGCCGGACGAAGAGTTCGGCCACAAGGTGACCAAGGTATCCGTGCGCGGCGAGTGCTTCGAAGGCGGCATCGAGGGCATTCCGTGGGAGCAGCGCAAGCCCTACGACGAGTTCGACTACGGCTACGTGCTGACCGTGCACAAGTCGCAAGGGTCGCAATGGGATGACGTCGTGCTGTTCGACGAGAGCTTCGCCTTCCAGGACAGCCGCGCGCGCTGGCTGTACACGGGAATCACGCGGGCAGCTAAACGGCTGAGCGTGGTGGTGTAGTCATTTCTCGGCGACGAAGAAGAAATCCTCCCGGCCCGGCAGCGAGCCATACGTGAATGGCTGCTGCTGACGGTTGGTGGCTTTCCAGACCTCATCGCGCACGATGTCGAACAGTCGGCGCACCTCGATCTTCGGCACTTTGATTTCGCGCGCCAGCGCCGTGGCGAACGGGCTGTTGCGGGCATCGCCGTCGAGCGCGGTCTCGCCGTGCTTGGCGGCATAGACCACCATGAAGCCCGCCTCCGGCTCGATATTGGACAGCCCCTTGTTGACCAACTTGAGCGCAATGGTGTGCTGCATGTTCTTCTCGAACGGATTGTCGCGGCAGGCATCGAGCATCACCAGCCGCAGCTTGCGCGCGCCGGAGACCGCCGCGATCACCTGCTCCAGCGCCACCGCCTGGTGCTCTGCGTCACGGTCTGCGGCGAGCCTCGCATCGGTCGGTATCAGGTAGTTGATGCCGCCGATCTCCATGCCGTGGCCGGCGTAATAGACGACGGCCCAGTCGGACTTTTCGGCTTCGCGGCCGAATTCGCGCAGCGCCGCAAAGAACTGGTCGCGGGAAAGGTCGGAGGCGAGCGTCACGGTCTGGAAACCGAGGCCGCGCAGCGTGCCTGCGATCAGCGTTGCGTCGCGCGGCGGGTTCGCAAGCTTTTCGACGTTGCGATAGGCGCCGTTGCCGACGATCAGCGCGACCCTGCGCGGCACATTGGCGCCCATCGCGGCCGGCACGTCGCCCTTTCCGGCGGACGGGACGGACGGCAACGCGGACTGGCTGCGCAGAGAAGGATCGGCGGCGATCAGCGCCGCCAGCCGCTCCTTGGCAAAACGCCTCGCCAGCGTGGTCTCGTATTCGTCGAACTTGGTCAGCGCCGCGCCGGCCGAGCGGTAGTCGGCGCGCGCCGCGACCATGTCCTTGCGCAATTCGTGCAGCTGAGCCCTCCCGACATAGGCGATCACGTAGTTCGGGCTGAGCTTGAGGGCCTCGTTGTAGTCGGTGAGAGCGGCCTCGAGATTGCCCTTGGTGCGATAGACGTTGGCACGGCGCGTCAGCGGACCGGCAAATTTGGGGTACTTCGCGATCACCTCGTTGCAGTCGGCCAGCGCCTCGTCCAGGCGGCCCATCTCGGTGTAGGTGATGCAGCGGTAGCCGGGAATCTGCCAGCCGTCCGGCGGCATCAGCGGGCGTCCTTCGGCGAAATAGGCCAACGCCGATTCGTACTGCTTGCGCAGGGTCTGCACGCGCCCGAGATTGAGCAGATTGGTGTAGCGGTTGGCGCCGCTGTTCAGCGACAGCGCGATGTTGAATTCGTCGTAGGCGCGCTGCAACTCGCCGCGGCGCAGGAAGATCAGGCCCCGATTGTTGTAGGGAGCGGGGAAATTCTGCCTCCTCTGCAAAGCGAGGTCGTAGTCGGCGAGCGCGCGCTCGTCTTCGCCCTTGTTGCTGTAGGCGAGGCCGCGTGAATTGAGCACCGTTGCATTGTCGGGATCGAGTTCCAGCGCCTTGTTGAGTGCCCCCAGCGCAGCGTCATAGTCGCGCTTCTTGAGCAGGGCGTCGCCGAGGTACCACTGGGCGAAGGCCTTCGGCTTGCCGGTGACCTTGTCGTCCGCGATCACGGCATTGCAGGCGGCCAGGCGCGCCGGCGCCTCCGCCTTGGCGTCGCGGCAGGTATCGAGATCGCCGGCATGCGTCGGCAAGGCCGCGACAAGCAGGCCGAAGGACAGCAACAAGGCACGCAGCATTGGCAGAACGCTCCGGGTATGACCGGTTGTCGCGACGGGCGACCAAGGAGGTTCATTGTTGAAATGGAGGCCGGCCGCGGTCAAGCGCGGTTCCGCATCGCCAATTTCCCGCATTCGGATCATCTTCATTCACGAACTCGTGTGGCGGCGCGGGGTAATGGTCCCCATCCCGGCGCGTATCTTGGATATGCGGCGAACCGTCGACCGATTGCGCGGCGCGGTCGCCCCTCTAGACTGACCTTCAACCAGCCCTGCACGAGGACACCATGCTCCGCCGCCAGTTCAGCCGTCTTTCGCTGTCCGCCGCCGCCATCGGCGCGCTGGCCTTTGCCGTCTTGGCAATCGCGCCGTCGCGAGCCGCCGAAGAAGCCGTCGTCATCCCCGCCCCCACGGTGGACGCGAGGGAGGCCGACGGCATCCAGACCGCCGTCCTCGCCGGTGGCTGCTTCTGGGGCGTTCAGGGCGTCTTCCAGCATACGGCGGGTGTGATCAACGCCGTCTCCGGCTATTCCGGCGGCAGCAGGGATAGCGCCGACTACGATCAGGTTTCGACCGGCCGCACCGCGCACGCGGAAGCCGTCGAGGTCAAGTACGACCCCAAGAAGATTTCCTACGGCAAGATCCTGCAGATCTTCTTCTCGGTCGCTCACGATCCGACCCAACTCAACCGCCAGGGGCCGGACGTCGGGCCGCAATATCGCTCGGCGATCTTCACTGCCAATGACGAGCAGAAGAGGGTGGCGGACGCCTATATCGCCCAGCTCAACGCCGCGAAGGTGTACAAGAAGGCGATCGCGACCAAGGTCGACAGGCTGCAGGCGTTCTATGCGGCGGAAGACTATCATCAGGACTACATGACGTCGCACCCGAACCAGCCCTATATTGTGTTCAACGATCTTCCCAAGGTCGAGAATCTGAAGAAGATCTTCGCCGAAAATTACATTGCGAAGCCGACGCTGGTGAACAAGCCCAAGGTCACCAACTGAAGCGTTCGAGAAGGAGGACCGATGTCCGATACCAAGGCAGCCGGCAAGCTCGTCAAGAGCGAGACCGAGTGGCGCAAGGAACTGACGCCGATGCAGTACGCCGTGCTGCGCGAGAAGGCCACCGAGCGCCCCTACACCGGCGAATACGAGCATGAGCACCGGCAAGGCACCTATGTCTGCGCCGGCTGCGGACAGACCCTGTTCGAATCCGACGCCAAGTTCGACTCCGGCTGCGGCTGGCCGTCGTTCTCCCGGCCGGCCGCCGAGAGCCACGTCGACGAGGAGCGGGACACCAGCCACGGCATGATCCGCACCGAGGTACTGTGCTCGAAATGCGACGGTCATCTCGGCCACGTCTTCGAGGATGGCCCCGGGCCGACCGGCCTGCGCTACTGCATCAACTCGGCCGCGCTGAAGCTGCAGCCGAAATAATCCCCGTCCGGTTCGAACGCCTCCCCTGCCCCGCGCGACCAAGCACCGGTCGCGCGGGGTTTTGCGTTGCCTGATCGGGCTCGCCCGCCGGCCGGACAAGGAAGTCTCACGATGCAGACAATGAAGCGCGCCGGCCTGGGTCTCGCCCTCGCCTGCCTGATGGGGAGCACGATGGTTCAAACCGCAACCGCCGCCGACAAGGTCTCGCTGTTCAAGGTCATCACCGCCAAGGACGAGATCGTGGTCGGGCTGTCCGCCGAGGAGCTGGCGCAGATGGACGGCAATGCCGGCGGGGTGGCGAAGGCGCTGGTGGCCAAGGGGTCGCTCAGCGTCTGGCGCTATGCGGTCCGCAAGGCGGCCAATGGCGATCTGGAGCAGGCGCCCCTGCACAAGGTCGGGCTGATCTCGACGGAATCGCTGCGCGTCGAGCCGTATGCGAGCCCGCTGAAGGTGGTGCCGATCGAGGACGCCAGGAATTAGCTCGCGCGCGCCGGGCGACGGCGAACGAGCCGTTTGTTTCCGCGAGGGAATGTGCTTTTCTTTCCTCGCGGCCGCACGGTTGGGGGCGCTGGCCGCCCTTTCGCGGGAGAGTGCCATGGTAACGACGATCCTGATCGTCATTCTCATCGTCGCGCTGATGGTGGGCCTCAGCGGCCGCGTCGGCGGCTATGGCTACGGGCTCGGCCATTCCGGAATGGGACTGCTGGGCGTCATCCTGGTGGTGCTGGTCGTGCTGAAGCTGCTGCACAAGATTTGAGTCCATTAAGTTATTGATGTATATTGATTTAATCCCCTTTCTGGGGAGCCATGCGCGGATTCATTATCTTTCTGCTGCAGTGCAATAAGGGGTCGCATTTCTGTCAAAAAGGCCTATATTGGAGGCTGAAATGATGGGTACGGCGCCGCCGGTCGCGGTTATCTGCCCCCCAAATCCCCAAGCTAGAAAGCGCCAAGAAGATCAAGAGGTCCCCGACCATGCGTCCCTTGCGTCCATTCAACTTCAACACTTCCGCCGAGCTGTTTCCCGCTGCCATCCGCAAGAAGAAGCGTGCTGGCTTCGCGTACCGCCGTTTCGGCACCGCCGCGGAAGCCGTGCAATTCGCGATGGAGCAGCTGCCCGCGGATTCGCTGAATGGCGCCTATCTGCAGGTCGAGGAAGCCCGGTTCGACCAGAACGGCATCCGCTCGCTGTACGAGAGCGAGGCCTTCCCGCTGCCGCGCCGCCCGCGCAAGGCCGAAGCTACTTCCGAAAAGGATGCGGCCTGATCCGCATTGCCAGGCGTTTTCCTCACGAGAACCGGTATCGATACCGCCTGAAAACGCATTAGACACGCGGCTGCTTCTCCAGCCATCGGCGAAGCAGCCGCACATTCCGCACATTGGCGCGGAACATGACGTCGAAGGCGTCACCCGCCAGCGGCACCAATCCCACCACTCCGTCCACCGCCACATTGCCCAGCATCCGCGCCGTGATGTGCCACGGCGCGCCGAGCGCGCGCGCCTCCCGCACCAGCCACAGCGAGATCGCCGTGGTGATGATGTCGCCCACGACGGGAATCAGGCCGATCAGCCCGTCGATGCCGTAGCGGATATTGGTGCCCGGCAGGACGAAGGCGACGTCGAGCAGCCTCGCGATGGCCTCCAGCCGCGCCAGCCGCTGCTCGCGGGTGAGCGGAGCAAAGCTCGTGCCTCCGAAGTCGAACTGAAAACCCTGAAACTGCGGCTGCGGGCCAGCGCCGGGAATCTCCCGCCCCTCCTGATCGATGACGGGCCCGCGCGCTTCGGCACGCGAGAAATTCGCCTGCGAGGTCTGCCCAGATCGCGTCTTTCGCGGGGCGATGATGTCGTCGTTCTGCATGGCCATCAGATGGTAACGCGATGGGGGCGCACAAGTTGCGTCACGCTGCCGCGCAGGCGGCGGATCATGCCCGCCCCCTCGCCGCGCTCGGCGTCAGGCCGAAGCGGCGGCGGAAGCAGCGATTGAAATAGGACAGGTCGTTGAAGCCGCAATCGAAGGCGATGTCGCTGATGCGGCGCTCGCCGTCGCGGGCCAGCAGTTCGGCGGCCCTGCGCAACCGCAATTCGTTCAGCCGCATCGTGAAGCCGGCGCCTGCCTCGTACAGCAGCTCGTTGACGTAGCGCTCGGACAGGCCCGCGGCGGCCGCGAGTTTCTGCGCGGAAAAATCCGGCTCGGCGAAACGCTTCTCCAGGATCATCAGCACCGCCTTGAGCCGCACCGCCCGCAAGCCGCCGCGCTGGGCCTGCGCCGCCAGATCGCCTCGCGCACCGAGACCGAGCGCGGCGAGATCCATCATATGGGCGGCGATGGCAAAACCGGCTTCATCGATGGCGTCGGGATGTCTCAGCAGCAGCTCGCTGTAGTCCAGTGCCAGCGAAAGCGCCCCGCCCGGCGCCAGCTCGCGGCCGACGAGGTCGTCGACGTCGGCCACCATCGACTTCAACGTGGCCATCGGCAGATGCACGTTGGTGAAGCGCTTGTGATTGGCGCCGTCGGCCGAGAAAAAGGGCTCGTCCAGCTTGAGCAGCACCATGGAGCCCGGCCGCAGCACGAATTCGCGGCCGCGATGCTCGACCCGCGACTCGCGGTCACCGGTGTTGCGGGCGAGGCAATAGCGGTCGTCATTGGTGGCGATCACCTGGCGCTGTTCGCGCCGCACCGTGGTGAAGGTGCCGTCGCAACGGCCCAGCATGGTGGTGCCGACATGGATGGAGTTCATCGTCGCCCGGAACGGCACGTCGTCGGCCGGATCGAGTTCGCCGGTGTTGGAGAAGTGCTCGAACAACTCGGCGAAGAACATGAAACGCTGCCGCTCGGACAGCCCCGGCGGCAGCATGTCGGTCGACAGTCGTTTCTTGATGACAGGCATTCGGCGGAAAGGACCTGCACGGCGCGACACGGCAACCTGGCCGCCACGAGATGAACGGCGGCTGAAGCCCGCCGGGAGGCTATCAACAAGGGAACGTGAAGGAAACAACGCCGATCCGTCCAAGACCCGCCCGTCCGCGGCGCCTGTCAGTCCTAGACCCCGCACGCGGTCCGCATTACCGATGTCCCGGCTGCGGTGGCCGGGAGGAAGCCGCGCTCCGGCACGCCCGGTTCTGGAAATGCCCTCCCTGGGAGAATCGACATGACGAACTCTTCTGCCCGCAAGATCCTGCTGGGCGCCGCGCTCGCCGCCAGCATGGGGATCGGCTACGCCATCGGCGCCCAGCCGCACATGGAGGCCAGCATCGGCCTGTTGCAGAGCGCCCGTACCGAACTGGCGAGAGCCACCCCGAACAAGGGCGGGCACCGCGAGAAGGCGCTCGGCCTGATCGACCAGGCGATCGCCGAAGTCCGCGCCGGCATCGCTTTCGCCGCCGGCCGGTAACGGCGGACGGCACACCTCCAACCCGGAGATCGTTCCATGAAGAACCTCCTCACCGCCAGTCTGCTCGCCATCGCGCTGGCTGCCGCCGGCGATGCGGCCGCCATGCCGCTGGCACCGCTCGCCACTGCGCCTGCCGACGTCATCGAAGTGGCCGGTGGCTGCGGCCCCGGCTGGCATCGCGGCCCCAACGGCGGCTGCCGCCGCAACTACGCCAAACCGTGGCTGCACGCCTGCCCGCGTGGCTGGTATCTCGGCCCCTATGGCCGCTGCCGCGCCAACGGCACCTGACGACCGCATCAGGTCCTCTCCGTTTTGCGTAATGGCCGGGCTCGTCCCGGCCATTTGCGTTTGAGCGATCGCCGGGTGGACGAAAGCGCGAAGCACCGCGCCCACCTCCGCAGTACACGCTCGCGAAGGGGGGAGGCTTGCGCTTTTCCCGCCCTCACAATTTCTTCGTCATGACCGGGCTTGTCCCGGCCATCCACGCCTTGAAGCTGGCAGAAGAAAGACGTGGATGCCCGGGACAAGCCCGGGCATGACGAGCGGAAAGAGGTGGCCGTACTGAACATGTCACGCCGGATCCAGTTGTCATTGCGAGCGTAGCGACCCTTCTCCGCTTGCTGCGCAAGCTCCGCAGGGCTTGGAGTCCGCCACACCGTCATTGCGAGGAACGTAGCGACCCTTCTCCGCTTGCTGTGCAGGCTCCCCAGGGCTTGGAGTCCGCCACATCGTCATTGCGAGGAGCGAAGCGACGAAGCAATCCATTTATCCCCGCGAGGATAGATGGATTGCTTCGCTGCGCTCGCAATGACGGAGACATGGACGGGAATCCAGACATGCGCTCTCGTTCTCACGGCGGGTTTTTCGCCTGAGTTGTACAATTCTTTGACCCTCTCCCTTCAGAGGGCGCAGGGAAAGCCGGGCGCCGGCGGCACCCGCATACCGTGTGCGGTAGGTTTGCTACACAAGATGCACACGGGTTTGACAGGTACAGCCAGGACATCCCGGCTTTCCCCGCGCAATGGCTTTACGGCTTATAGGCAGTCGCCCCGGTGAGCGGCGTTTGTTGTCACCGTTGCCGTTCCCGCTACGAAAGGGGAACGGGTAGACGCCACGGTCGCGGCGCCAGGCCCCTGCGATTTCGCCGTACGCTTCCCGCGTCTCGTCGGTGAAAGACCACCTGACGCGGCCAGCGTCCATCGCAACCCGCACCGACGTAACGTGACGACGCGTTTCGCCCCCTCATGGCGGCACGGGCTGAGGCAACTTATACGCTTGGCCGTCTATTCGGTAAAGCAGAACATATTTGCAACATGGGCTTGACACGATTCCGCAAAATCGAAGTGATTTGCCCGTCGTGTCGCGCCTGCAGCACTTCGATCGCGACAGGCTTCTTCACGCCCCCGCCGCATAGCGCGGCAGGCGCAGTCGAAGCACCGCCAGCATGGCTTCGCTGAGAGGATCCGGCGCGCCGGCCAGACGCGCCGCCGCCAGCGGCAACAGCCGCAGGTCCTCTGCCTGCCGCACCACCAGCGGCACGAAGCGCACCCCGGCGACTTTCAGCCGGGACGTCCAGCGCGGCACGATGGCAAGGCCCATGCGTGCCGCCACGAGGTTGACGATGGTCTGCTTCTCCTCGGCGACCTGCGAAATGACCGGGCGCAGGCCTGCGCGCTCGAACAGTTTCATGGTCAGATCGTGACTGTGCGGACGCGAGCTGCGCTCCGGCACGATCAGGGGCTCGCCGGCGAGGGTCTCCACGAACAGTCGGCTGCGCGAGGCGAGGCCGTGCCGCGAAGGCACGGCAACCACCGGCGTCTCGTGAAACAGCACGGTCATGTCGATCCGGCCGTCGACCCTCTCCGGCGGGCGGACGAAGGCGAGGTCGAGCCGGCCGGACAACAGCTTCGGCAACAGACGGATGGTCTTGTCCTCGACCAGTTCGATGGTGACGTCGGCGTGATGCTTCCTGAAATCGTAGAGCAGATCGGGAATGAGGCCTGCCGCCGCGGTATCGATCGCGCCGATGCGCAGCACCTGCGAGCGGCGGCGGCCGCGATCGCGGAATTGGCGGGTCAGTTGGTCGGCGTCCTCAAGCAGCGAACGGGCCCGGTCGAGGAACACGGCGCCGTCCTGCGACAGCATGACATGCCGGGTGGTGCGCAGAAGGAGCTGGGTGCCGAGTTCGTCCTCGAGCATGCGGACCTGGCGGCCCAGCGCCGACGGCATCATGTCCAGCCGGCGCGCGGCCTTGCCGAAGTGCAACTCCTCGGCCACTGCCACGAAGCAGCGGAGCTGGTGCAATTCCATCTTCGTCCTCCCGGTCAGATTACATTATATCATAAATTTGTATAATCCGACGGCATTGCCCCTGACCGGGTCGGGCCCTAGGCTGACGGGACGAAACAAAATCCTGGGAGATGCCCGATGGTCTCGATCAAGCAGACGCTCACAGCCGGCGCAGTCGCCCTCGCCGCGGCGCTGGTGCCACAGACGGCCGGTGCGCAGGCGGCG
>WBZP01007282.1_pt1 | contig 10713 bp, 9 predicted proteins | sample 5204301 | NCBI WGS metagenome assembly WBZP01 (sample SAMN12412401, study PRJNA552823) | activated sludge metagenome | isolation source: activated sludge from nitrification reactor of wastewater treatment plant... | place: USA: Pennsylvania | collected 2017
CCTGGGGGTCGCCGCCGGGAGCCTGGGGCGCTGGTTGCATCGACCTCAGGTGCGACGGCTGGCGGGGGCGGGGGTGATCATCCTCGGCCTGATCACCCTGTGGCGAGCTTGGTGAGAGGTGCTCTTATATAGGATCGAGGTCGCGAGCCCGAGCCTTCGGGACTTGACAGCTGATGAGCGGCGTGATGACGGCTCGCGCCCCGGGGGCCTGTTTGGTCTTCAGCGCCTCATCCCCACCTTCCTCGTACCATCGGAGCCATCGATACACCGCACTATATACTTGGCAACAACATAATCGTCGCAGTTAGAGGTTTTGATTCTGGTATGTTTGTCGACTCTCATTGTCATCTTGATCGACTGAAAATATCTAAACAGGGCTACACCTTAGAGCAGTTCTTAGCCTTGACCAAGCAAGCTGGTGTAGAAAGATTGCTTTGTGTCGCTATTAATCTCGAAAGCTATCCAAGAATGCTCTCTTTGGCGGAACCTTTTCCAGAAATATCCATTTCCGTAGGTGTCCACCCAAATGAACCTAATAACAAGGTACTGACCGAACAAAAAATCGTGGATTTGGCCGGCCACCCAAAAAACGTCGCCATTGGCGAGACCGGTCTGGATTACTATCGTAGTAAAGGTGGGGATGAATGGCAGCAAGATCGTTTTCGCCTCCACATTCGTGCCGCCAAAGCTTGTGCCAAACCTCTCATTATCCATTGCCGCGAAGCGATAAGTGACGTACTAGTCATTTTGAAAGAGGAGGGGGCCAGAGACGTTGGTGGCGTTTTTCATTGTTTTACTGAAGATTGGGAATCAGCCAAACGGGTTTTTGATATGGGTTTTCTGGTGTCCTTTTCAGGAATTGTCACCTATGCGAATACTCAGGATCTACAGGAAGTTGCTCGCAAGACGCCCCTTGAGTCGATGCTGATTGAAACGGACTCGCCTTACCTTGCGCCACATCCTTATCGGGGTAAGGAAAATCAGCCGGCTTATGTTAAGTACGTTGCGGAGACTATCGCCGAATTACGCGGGTGCTCAGTAAGAGAGATCGCGGAAGCAACTACGGCAAATTACTTTCGCCTGTTCCATTCTTGAAAGGATGATGGTCCAAACCTAGCTATCGGACTGGCCAATGGTTGTCGCCTCAAGATCGTCGGCTGGGAAGTGCTTGAAGCCGATCACGCCCGCCGACCAGGCCGCGCACCTCGTGCGTCGTACCGCGTTGGCCGAGGGGATCGCTGCCATGGCCAGCAAGCCTGTCCGGCGCAACCTCCTAACGGCGAGGATCAAAGCATTCTCGCGGCTCGTCATGAGCTCTATCTCCCGGGCTCGCGAACGCAATCCGGCGCGACTCCGTCATCAAGACACACTCGTCCGCTGACAAGTTACAGGCGTTGGCTGCGCCGCGCGCCGCTGGAGAGGGGATATGTCTTTTGTCCAAGTGTCATAATTTAACATAATATACATTATGCGAAAGTCCAACACCGGCTCGACGGGCGCTCAAGCCTTGTCCCGACTGGTACGAAGCGGATCTCCTCACCGAGGGGTTCGCGGCCAATGTGTCCACCTTCAAAACACTCCAGCACCGTTGCCGATTCAATAACTTAGAAGCGGCCGCGTTCTGCGGGGTTGCTCCGCGGACCTAATCGCCGGGCTTGTCCACCCTCTTCGGGCCTCTCTGACCCTCGACCCCGGAATCCGGATTCCGGGGTCCACTTTAGTGCCCAAGGTAGATGCGTAGGAGGGAGCGGTTGGAGTCGGTATCTCGGACGATGCCGTCGGCAATGTCGGCCATTGTCCACCCTTCCACTTTTACTTAGCGAACTGTCCAGTTTTTGGGGTCCATTTCACCAACTTGCTGCCGGGGGGCTTGCTCAAAAAGACCCCGAACCCCATATAGAGCCAAACCATTTAACAAGAATGGCAATAGGCTTCGGGCAGCCCTGCTATGCGGCATGCCTGTTTGATTCCACCCTTAGGAAACAACTCCTTAAGTGTACTATATGTGCAATGCCAAGCATGAAGCTTTTCCCCAACCTCTTTAATTAGAATCCTTGGAGACGCCGGAATCTCATTCTCCGCATAATAATCACGCAAGAAATGAATAGCTGCCCAATGACAAGCAGTGAGAACCAGCTCTTCTTCTTGGGCCAGTTCCAAAGCCACTTCTTCGGTCCAATCCTGGAAGTTCTGCAAGTGCCCATCGCTTTTCCTCGTGGCGTTTTTTCTTTGCACTTCATCTAGATATGCGATCATGTTCAACTCCATCCTTAATTCTGTCATATAGTTGGTACGAGTCGTGTTGTTAAGAAATAATAGCATTAACCGCCCAAGACTCAAGATTATCTCTTTTTGACATATGAGTGCAGTTGACTTTAAAGCCGAATTCATGGTCGATTCAGAACTAATCTACCTCAACCATGCTGCTGTTGCGCCATGGCCGCAACGTACTCGTGATGCTGTCGTACGCTTTGCCGATGAAAACCTTCGTTTTGGCTCACGCAGATACGCTGAATGGGTGGAAGTCGAACAGTCTCTCAAACGAATGGTGGCCGAACTTCTTAATGCCCCAACAGAAGATGACATCGCTCTGCTAAAAAACACCTCAGAAGGACTTTCTCTTGTCGCCCAGGGAATAGATTGGCAATCCGGGGATAGCGTGGTATCACTGGCAGAAGAGTTTCCGTCCAATCGTATTCCATGGGAAGCCCTTGCTGATCAGGGTGTTGCGTTAAAAACCGTGTCTATTTTCTCAGATGATCCAGAACAAGCACTGATGAATCGGTGCGGACCAGAAACCCGTGTACTTAGTGTCAGTTCGGTGCAATACACGAATGGACTCCGCCTTGATCTCAGGCGCTTGGGGAACTTTTGTCATTCTCACGGGATTCTTTTCTGTGTTGATGCCATCCAAAGTCTTGGGGCTTTTCCATTTGACGTCCAGGCATGGCATGTGGATTTCGTCGCGGCCGATGGCCATAAATGGATGCTTGGACCCGAAGGTCTGGCCATATTCTATTGTCGACGCGAGCTATACAATCACCTGAAATTACGTCAATTCGGCTGGCGAATGGTAGAAGATGCGGGTAACTTCTCCCGCCAAACCTGGTGCCCGGCAAAGAATGCTAGAAGATTCGAGGCGGGCAGTCCAAACATGCTAAGTATTCACGCTCTCCATGCGAGCCTGAGCTTGATTAGAGACTTTGGTATACAGAGAATTGATGAAAAAATCATCTCTAACACCAAATATTTGATGAATAAGTTGCGCCAACTTGGCTGTGAAATTTTATCTCCAAACTCCGAATGCCGTCTTTCGGGCATAGTTACCTTCCGTTTACCAGATCACGACCAAAAAGTGATCTATCATCAGTTGATGGATAATGGCGTGATATGCGCGCTCAGAGGTGGAGGCATACGCTTCTCCCCTCATTTCTATAATCAAGTGGATGAATTCGATAGAGCATGTGAAATACTCTCGGCTTTATAGTGATTCACCCTATTTAAAGAATATAGCAAATCCATCTGGTTCGTTCTGGATGGCTACCGTGGTTCGTTCGCCTCTTCTTCCCCATACGTATCCGGCGGCATCGCCCCACAGGAGATGACATTCATCTTGAGCAAAAACATGGAGTTGGCCTGACTGAATCGCCGGTTGCCGAACTTCGAGGTTTTTTATAGCAAGCCTGCATCATTCTACGAATGATGCAGGCTTGCTATAGCCTCGAGAACAACCTGCCCCTGGGCCGGATCCATTTGCTGGTTCCCAAGCTCCGAGATGGGTGCGGAAAGCGTATCGGGTCGACCCCCAGAGAGAAGCCGTCACGGCTGGCCCGTCTGTCAGTCTGCGCTTCCGGGCACGCGCGCTTTGACCCGGTTTTCTGTTCTTCTTTAGAGAACAATGATTTTTTACAGTAACGCATTGTTCTCGAAATCAGAACGAGAAAAGGCCATTTTTCGCCACGGCCCGGAACCCGGTGGTTGTATGCGGGTTCCCAGGCTCCAACTTGGAAACCCGAGGCACCTGCCCTCCCCCGCTATATCTCCAACTGTGTACCCAGTTCAACCACGCGATTGGTCGGGATGCGGAAAAAGTCCGTGGCGCTGGTGGCATTCTTGGTCATGAACGCAAACAAACGTTCACGCCAGAGCGCCATGCCGGGCTTGACGTTGGGGATAACGGTTTCCCGGCTTAAGTAGAACGAGGTCTCCATGAGATTCAATTCCTGTCCCAGCGCTTTGCAGCGGGCGAAGGCTGCGGGAATATCCGGTTCTTCCATGAATCCATAACGGATCTCCAACCGGGAAAACCCTTTGTCAATATCCTGATACACCAGTTGGTCAGCCTCGTCGACATAGGGCACATCGGCGGTGGTCACCGTCACCAGCACGACACGGGAATGCAGCACCTTGTTGTGCTTCAGATTATGCAACAGGGCGGCGGGAATGCCTTCCGGATCCTTGGTGAGAAAAACGCCTGTCCCGCCCACGCGGGGTATGCGGTCACTGATCGCTTGCAGGAAGCTTTCCAAGGGCAGGCTGTGTTTCGCCATTTCCTGAAAGACCAGGCCGCGCCCCCGCTTCCAGGTGGTGAGGACGGTGAAAGAGAGCAAGCCCATCGCGAGCGGGAACCAGCCTCCCTGGGGGATCTTGATGATATTGGCGCTGAAGAAGCCAAGATCCACGATGAGAAAGCCGCCCGCCACCAAGGCCACGATGGGCCAGCGCCAACGCCAGAGATAGAGCATCACGAAGCCGACCAGAATGGTGTCGATGGTCATGGTACCTGTGACCGCCACCCCATAGGCGGAGGCCAGATTACTCGATGACTGAAAGCCCAATACCAGGGCCATGACACCGAGGTAGAGGGTGAGATTGGTGAAGGGCACATAGATCTGGCCCTTCTCCTTGCCAGAGGTGTGCTTGATCAGCATGCGCGGGAGATAGCCGAGCAGAATGGCCTGGCGGGCGACCGAAAAGGCGCCGGAAATCACGGCCTGGGAGGCGATCACCGTGGCCATGGTGGCGAGAAATACCATGGGCAGCCCCAATCCTTCCGGCACGAGTAAGTAAAAGGGGTTTTCAATCGCGCCAGGGTTGCTCAGTAAGAGGGCTCCCTGGCCGAAATAATTACAGAGCAAGGCGGGCAAGACAAAGAAGAACCAGGCCAGACGGATGGGACGTTTCCCGAAGTGTCCCATGTCCGTGTACAGCGCCTCGCCGCCGGTCACGGCGAGCACGATGGAACCCAGGGCCAGAAAGCTCTCCCAGGGGTGCGCGGTGAAAAAATGGAGGCCATACCAGGGATTGATCGCCATGAGCACGGCTGGGTTGGCGGCGATGGCGAGGAGGCCGCACATGGCTATGGCCAGAAACCAAACGCAGGTGATAGGACCGAACAATAGCCCAACCGCCCCCGTGCCTCGTTTCTGGATCCAGAACAAGGCCGTAAGCACGACCGTCGTGATGGGCAGCACATAGCTCGCCAGTCTGGGTTCCACGACTTGGAGTCCTTCCACCGCGCTCAACACCGAGATGGCCGGGGTGATCATGCTGTCACCGTAAAACAGGGCGGCGGCGAAGATGCCGAGCACCCCGATGCCCCAACTCAGTCGACGGCCCTTGGTGATCTCGGTGACCAGCGCCAGGAGCGCCAGGCTGCCTCCCTCGCCATGGTTGTCGGCCCGCATCATGACGCTGACGTATTTGATGGAGACCAGGATGGTGATGGCCCAGAAGATGAGTGACAACACCCCCAGGATGTTCTCCGGGATGACGGCCAAGGGGTGAGGGCCGGCCAGGGATTCCTTGATGGCGTACAAAGGGCTGGTGCCGATGTCTCCATAGACGACGCCGATGGCGCTGATGATGAGGGCCGAGAGATTTTTGTGTTGGGAATCCATAGTGACCTCTATGGTGTGGTGGTTTGGATGGTGGCTCGGGATTCAGAAGACGAATCGGTAACCGACACCGGTTTCGGTAAGCAGGTGCCGGGGCTGGGTGGGGTCGACTTCCAGTTTGTGACGCAGCCGGCCCACATAGACCCGCAAGTAATGACCGTCGGCGCCATGACCCGCTCCCCATATCTCTTGCAGGATCTGACGTTGGGTGAGCACCCGGTCGGGACGGGTGAGCAACAGGGTCAGGAGACGGTATTCGATGGGGGTCAGATGCACGGGTTCGCCGGCGCGGCTGACTTGGCGCCGCGCCAGATCGACGATCACCTCTCCAAAACGAAGCTGGGGATCGGCGAGTTCCCGCCCGGCCCGGTGGCGAAGTTGGGCGCGAACTCTGGCCAGCAGTTCGGCTAGGCCGAAGGGCTTGACCAGATAGTCGTCCGCGCCCGCATCCAGAGCCGCCACCTTGTCCATTTCCAGGTTGCGGGCGGAGAGCACCAGTATGGGCGTGTCCGCCCAGGGGCGCAGTTCGGAGATGAAATTCAGTCCATCACCATCGGGGAGACCCAGATCGAGGATGACCAGATCCGGTCTATACTCCCCGGCGGCGGCCAGGCCGGTGGTCAGGTCGCCAGCTTCCTGCACCTGGCAATCTTCCCCCTGCAGCGCCAGGCGCACGAAGCGACGGATCTGGGGATCGTCTTCCACCAGCAGGATTGTGCTCATGGAGCCTCCTCCCAAACTTCTTCATCCATGGCCGGTGGGGTTCCCAAGGGAAGGCTGAATCTGGCACAGCCGCCTCCCTCGGGGAGATTCTCCAGGCAGAGCCGACCACCATGGGCTTCCACGATGGCGTCGCAGATAGCCAGACCGAGGCCGGTACCGGAAGCGCCAGCTGTCCGGCCACGGACGAAGGAAGCGAGAATATCGACGTTGGCCGGAAAGCCGGGGCCACGGTCGCAAATACTAATCCAGGCCTCACGGCCATCCTGAGCACCCGAGATGGTGATGGCCGTGCCAGGTGGCGTGTGTTTGGCGGCATTGTCCAACAGATTGCCGATCACCCGTTCGATCAGTATGGCGTCGAACTCCACCAGGGGGAGATCGGGTTCAAGGTTCACCCGCAGCGGATGCCGGGTCAGGGCCGGTCGCAGCAGTTTGATGGCCGCCCCCACCACCTCTTCCAAGGATTGCCATTCCTTGCACAGGGCCAACCGACCGGCGTTGAGTCGCGCCAGGTCCAAGAGGTTGCTCACCATGCCCACGAGCTTTTCCGCCTGCTCCCGGAGCGCCAGGGCGGTCTCGTGATGGATGGGTGGCAAGCTTTCTCCCGCGATGACCAGGGTGTCGGTCAAACCAACCAGGGCCGTCAGTGGGGTGCGTAGATCGTGGGACAGGCTGGACAGTACCGAATTGCGCAACCTTTCCCCTTCTATCTGCACCTGGGTGGCCTGAGCCACCTCCACATAGTGCAGGCGTTCCACCGCGATAGCCGTCAGGGTGGCGATGGTTTGCAACAGGGGGCGTTCGCTCGCCAGGGTGGCGACATCCGTGTCCACTTCCAGGACCCCCCGCACCCGATTGGGCGCGGCCAGGGGTAAGTAGATCAGCGTCCGGTCTCCAACCGGGTCCGGGGTTTCGATGGCTTCTCCCAGGATATAGGACTCTTGGGCCGGATTTCGCGGCTCAAGGTGAGCGAGCGCGGTTGCAGCCACTGGAAGTTCCCCGCTCGGATCGGGCAAGAGCAGCCGCGAATGTACCCCGGGTATCCGGCTGAGAAAGCGGTTGGTAATCTCCGCTACTTGGGAAACGGCCATGGTCCCGGCCAATTCTCGCGCCATTTCATACAGGGCCTGGGTGCGACTCGCCCGTTCCAGGGCCTCGATTCTCTGCTGCACTATACGGGAGGCCAAGCGGCTGGTGATCAGGGCCACGGTCAGCATCACCGCGAAGGTGATCAGATATTGAACGTCGGCCACCGCGAAAGAGAGATGCGGCGGGACCAGAAAAAAATCGAACAGGGCCACGCTGAGAAAGGAGGCCAGTAAGGCTGGTCCCCAACCGAGATAGAGAGCGATGAAAAACACCGCCAGCAGAAACAGCATCGCCAGATTCACCGGGTCCACCTGGGCGGTGAGCCATTTGGCGATGATCGCCGTGGCCAGGCAAACGAACAGCGTCAGACCGTATCGATAGGGTCCTCGCACACGGCGGCGATCAATGGGGAAAAGCTGTCTGGATTTCATGCGGGAGCCGGTATGCCATAAGGGGGCACAGCATGCCATCAAGGCTGTAAAAAAAACGTAAACGCCGATCCTCGAATGAGGACGGAAGCCCGGACAGCCCAGCGACGGCGCCAGGGCCGGAGGGGAAATTTTTCAGGCTCGCCGAGGCCGCGGAACCCGTACTTCCCTCAGCGCCTCCCCCCAGCCGATACCCGGGCCATGAGGGCGTCCATGAGGCGGGTGGGAAGCAGGTGTTGGAGAACGCCGAAGAGCCGGCTGGGAAAGGTGACCCGGTAACGGGCGCGGGGATGGCGGCTTTCCAGGGCCAGTATCACCTTGTCGAGCACCGCTTCCGGGGGCAGGGTGAAGGGGGCCGCGGCGCCTTCCTGCAGCAGCCGGGCGAGCAGGGACTGGTATCCCTGGCGATGGACGCTCTGTTCGGCGTCGATGTGCTGTCGCCACAGGCGCAGGGAATTGGCGCGGAAACGGCTCCGGATGGGGCCGGGTTCGATCAGCACCACATGGATGCCGCTGCCGCGCAGCTCCAGCCGCAGGGTGTCGGTCAAGCCCTCCAGGGCATATTTGCTGCAGACATAGGCGCCGCGATAGGGCATGGCGACGAACCCCAGCAGCGAGCTGTTCTGAATGAGGCGACCTTCCCCCTGGCGCCGCATGATGGGGATCACCCGTCGGGTGAGATCATGCCAGCCAAGCACATTGGTCTCGAGTTGGGCGCGGAGCACCTCGCGCCGGATGTCCTCCACCGCCCCGGGCTGACCGTAGCCCCCATTATTGAACAGGGCGTAGATGTGTCCCCGGCTACGCTCGAGCACCTCCCCCAGGGCCTGTTCGATACTGTCGGGGTCATCCAGGTCGAGGCGCAGGGCTTCCAGTCCCTCCTGTCGCAGGCGGGCAACGTCATCCTCCCGACGGGCGGTGGCGAAGACCCGATAGCCCCGACGCGCCAGACCCTGGGCGGCGCAATAACCGATACCGCTGGAACAACCGGTAATGAGAACGGATCTGGCATTCGGGGGGGTATCCATGGCACCTTGACGCATCAGTGGTTGGATGGGAGAACTCATTCTCCATCCCCTGGTCGGACGACGTCCAGCCATAGCGGGCTTGAGTAGGCTGGTGATCGACCTTATCTGTGCGGCTTCGGTGGTCGAAACGATGCGAGGGTGATACGCGATGCCAATTTATGAATACCAGTGCGAGTCCTGTGGCCATGAACTCGAGGTGCTCCAGAAGATGGCCGACGCGCCCTTGGTGGAATGTCCCCAGTGTGGCGCCCCGAGTCTGAAAAAACGCCTCTCGGCGGTGGGATTCCGCCTCAAGGGCGGCGGCTGGTACGAGACCGACTTCAAACAGGGCGGCCAGCGAAAGAATCTGCATCAGGACAGCGGCGAATCAGCGACGAAAGAAGCGAGCAAGCCTTCGGAGGACAAGGGCCGCGCCGCCACCGAGTCCAACACCACCGCCAAGACCACGGCCTCCCCCTCCCCCGCCGAAACCACCAAGTAATACCAAGGTTCTCTCATCGAGAACAAAGGTCCAGCCAAACATTCCCGGGCCGGAGCGCCTTGGTCCGGTTTTTCGTTCTCCATTAGAGAACAATATCGCTTAAGGTGAGATATTGTTCTCGTAGAAAGAACGAAAAATGGCCACTTTCAGTCGAGGCCCGGAAGGCTGGCGAGGATGGATTCCTCCTGGATCTTTCTCTCAGCCGCGTATTCGGGGCTAGCCTCCGACCACTCGGGAACAAACAATCTATTCGGAAAGGCTGGAAGATGCGCTGAGGGAACAGCCACCGAGTCTCCATCAGCCAGGCATCTGGAGTCATAGTCAGCCGGATCGAGCCAAATGAGGAAGGCGAGACCCAGGTCACAGATTCAGTCTCCTCGACCACATCCAAAGGGTTTGCGTCGACGTAATAGCAATGAAGCCAGCAGGGCGGCATGCGACGGCCAGTCCGTAAGCCCCCCAGGCCGAAGTTCTACTCGTTCATTGGCTTGGCCAGACAGGGCGTCTCCGGAGCTACCGAGAGATTCCTGGTCTGGTCGCCAAGATCCTTAAAGGAGACTGACATGAAGAAATCCCTCTTCCAAACGCTATTCGCCGCCGCCTTATTCACCCTGTCCGGCTGGCCCGCTTACGGCTCCAGCCATCGCGAGGCCTTGGCGGTCCTCAACGAGCCCTGCGCCGACAATACCGACACCTACGCCTGGGTGTCGCCCGGTACCCACGACAAGCTCTATCTCATCATGAATTTCAACCCGCTCCACGAGCCGGGTCAGGGCAACCAGGGCCTGCGGGCCTGCAACGGCTATCGCTACGAATTCCACATCGGCAAGGGCACCGCGGTCCCACCAAGCGCGGAGCCGACGGCGACGCACGTCCCCAAACCGTGCAAGAAGTGCGGCTACGACATGACGGGCACGAAGACCGGCCGCTGCCCGGAGTGTGGGACGATCAACACGCGGATGCTCCGGGCCAAGCAGACGGAAGCGAACACGCTCAAGTCCATGTTCGTCGGCCCCGCGATCATGATCGGGATCGGGCTGGCGATCTCGGTGGTGGTCTTCTTCATT
>WBZP01007283.1_pt1 | contig 10713 bp, 5 predicted proteins | sample 5204301 | NCBI WGS metagenome assembly WBZP01 (sample SAMN12412401, study PRJNA552823) | activated sludge metagenome | isolation source: activated sludge from nitrification reactor of wastewater treatment plant... | place: USA: Pennsylvania | collected 2017
GTCGACAATCTCGGGGTCGAACTCGGCGGCGCCCTGCTTATCCACAGCATCCAGGACCGAGTGAACCATCGATCCGTAGCACAAAACGGTCACCCCCTTGCCTGGCCGCACGATCTTGGCTTGGCCGATTGGGATGGTGTACTCCCCCTCGGGAACTTCGCCGCGAGAGGCGCGGTAGACGCGCTTCGGCTCCATGAACAGGATCGGGTCCTCTTCCCGCATCGCCGACAGCAGTAGGCCCTTGGCATCGTACGGATTCGAGGGAATGACGATCTTCAGTCCCGGTGTATGTGCAAAGTACGCCTCGGGAGACTGCGAGTGATAGTGACCGCCTCGGATGCCGCCACCGTATGGCGTGCGGATGACCATCGGGGCCGGATACTCGCCGCCCGAGCGATAACGGAACTTGGCCAGCTCGTTGACGATCTGGTCGAAGGCCGGATAAATGAAGTCGGAAAACTGGATCTCAGCGACGGGGCGAAGACCGTAGAGCGCCATGCCAATCGCTGAGCCGATGATGCCAGCCTCGGCAAGCGGGGTGTCCATGACCCGATCTTTGCCGAACTCTTCCTGCAGGCCGGAGGTGGCGCGAAAGACGCCGCCGAAGTTTCCTACGTCCTCGCCGAGGATCACGATGTTCGGGTTCTTGCGCATCTCGATGCGCAGGGCGTCGTTGACCGCTTGGATGATGTTGTATACGGGCATGTCGAAGAAGACTCCTCAGAGGGCGGCGCCTAACCGTGTCCCAGCTTCTGACGGGGCAGCGTGAGCAGCTCAGCAAGCTGTTCGCGCAGGTTGGCCGTCGGCTGGGCGTAAACGTCCTCAATCAGCGACATCAGCGGCGGGGGGCCGACCGACTCGACGTGGGCGAGGGCTGCGGTGATCTCTTGGGTGATCTCGTCGCGGTACTGAGCATCGATGGCCGGCGTCAGGATGCCTCGGCGCTCGAGGTAGCGACTGAAGCGAGCCACTGGATCACGCCGCTCCCACTCGCGCAGCTCGTCGTCTTTGCCTTTTCGATACACCGACGGATCATCCGACGAAGAGTGCGCGGCCCGGCGGTAGGTGTAGGCCTCGATCAGCGTCGGACCTTCCCCGGCGCGGGCCCGGGCAGCCGCCATCCTCGTTGCTGTGATCATCGCCAGGAGGTCATTTCCATCGACGAGCAGACCCGGGAAGCCGTAGCCGAGTGCCTTGTGCGCGATGCTCGGCGAGGCGGTCTGGTGCGAAAGCGGCGTCGAGATCGCCCAGCCGTTGTTGCGACACACGAAGATCACCGGGGCCTTCCAGACGCCAGCGAAGTTCATCCCGACGTGAAAATCCCCCGGCGAGGTCGTGCCTTCCCCAAAGAACACCGAGACGACGGTGTCGTGCTTGAGGATCTGCGCGGCCCGGGCGGTGCCGACGGCCTGCGGAATCTGCGTCCCAACCGGCGACGAGATCGAGACATAGTTGCCGGCGCGGAAGCTGTGATGCACCGGCATCTGCCGACCTTTGATCGGGTCCTCGTCGTTGCCGAACAGCTGATTGGTAAAGTCGCTGATCGAATAGCCTCGGAAAAACGCGATCCCGGGCTCTCGATAAGACGGGTACACCCAGTCGCTCTGCCTTAGCGCGTAGGCGACGCCGAGCTGGGCGGCTTCCTCGCCGGTCGACTGCATGTAGAAGCCGAGCCGACCTTGCCGCTGCAGCTTCAGGTAGCGATCGTCGACGAGCCGCAGCTTGACAAACTCCCGATACAGTCGCAGGCAGTCAGCGTCGGGAATGTCCGGCACCAGGCTTGGGTCGATGCCCTCGCGCAGGTTGCCTTCGTAATCGAGAAGTGAGAACGGCGGAGGCGCCTGTCCGGCGACAATTGCGCCGGGAGGCAGTGCAGGCTGTGTCATGGAACGTGGATTCCCCATGAAAGGACTGCGGCCTTTTTAGCCCCCTGCGTGTCATTTGGTCAAGCTGACGCGCGCGGCACTACTTGTCCGACCAGCTCGACACCACCGGCAGGCCCCCGCGCTTACGCCCGGGCATGAGAGCTTGACACGACGGAGAGCGAGCACTACAAGCTGAGGCCAATGAGTCGATTTTTGCTTGCTCTGCGCTGCTTCTTTGCGGTGCTGCTGCGGTTTCGCTTGCCCGACGATGCGGCGAAGCTGCTGCCGCCGGAGCTGCGGCGACTTCCCGATGCCCCGCAGCTACCCGAGGCCAAACCCGAGGCCAAACCCGAGGCCAAACCTGAAGCCAAGCCGGAAGTGAAGGCGACGCCAGCGCCGACTCCCGAGCCGCCGAGTGCAGCCGAGCGGGATGCGATTCGTCAGCGCGGTGCGGTGCAGCTGCTGGCGGTGCTCCAGCGGGAGGGGCGGCTGGTCGACTTTCTGCTTGAAAACATCGACGGGTACAGCGATGCCCAGGTCGGTGCAGCGGTGCGAGACATTCATCGCGGCTGTCGCAAAGGGCTGGCCGAGCACGTCAAGATTGCGCCGATTCGTCCCGAGCCTGATGAGGCGCTGGTGAAGATTCCGGCGGGACACGACCCGTCGCAGGTGCGCTTGATTGGCCATGTCACTGGGCGGCCCCCGTTTGAGGGCTCGCTGCGGCATCATGGATGGCAAGTGACCCACAGCAGCCTCTCGGACATTCCGGCGGGACACGACCCCACGGTGATCTGTCCGGCTGAAGTTGAGATTGCAGGATGAGCACCACCAGTCGCTACGTCGTTGGCATCGACCTCGGCACCACTCACTCGGTGATGGCCTACCTTGATACCTCACTGCTGACCGAGGAAGGTCCGCCGCCGGTCCCGCAGCTGTTCGAGGTCCCGCAGGTGGTGTTGCCGGGTCAGGTCGAAGCGCGGCCGCTGCTGCCCTCGTTTCTGTATCTGGCGGCGGCGACCGACTTTCCGGCGCGGGCGCTCGACCTGCCGTGGCCAAGTGGTCAGAACCGCAGCTGGGTCGTCGGCGAGCTGGCGCGACAGCACGGCGGGCAAGTACCGATGCGGCTGGTGTCGTCGGCGAAGTCCTGGCTGGCTTACGATGGAGTCGATCGGACCGCAGCGATCCTGCCCTATGCGGCGCCGAGCGATGGACCCGATGCGGTGCCGAAAGTCAGTCCAGTCGACGCGTCGGCGCGCTATCTTTTGCACCTCAAGGATGCCTGGGACGAGCGGATGCCGGGCTTTCCTCTCGGTGAGCAAGAAGTCCTGATTACGGTGCCGGCGTCGTTTGATCAGGTGGCGCGCGAGCTGACGGTGCGGGCGGCGCAGGCGGCGGGACTGCCGAAGGTGACACTGCTGGAAGAGCCGCAGGCGGCGTTTTATGCCTGGCTCGGTCGGCATCCGCGTAGCTGGCGTGATCTGCTGCGCGTCGGGGATGTGGTGCTGGTGTGCGATGTCGGTGGAGGTACGACCGACTTTTCGCTGATCTCGGTGGCGGATCAGGCTGGGAACCTCACCATCGAGCGAATTGCCGTCGGGGATCACATCCTGCTCGGCGGCGACAACATGGACCTGATGCTGGCGATGAGCGTCGGCAAGCGCCTCGAGCGCGAAGGTCACAAGCTAGAGCCCTGGCAGCGTCGGCAGCTCCTCCACAGCTGTCGCTTTGCCAAAGAAGAGCTGCTCGGCGCCGATCGCAGCAAGGAAGTCGCGCCGGTTGTTGTCCTCGGTCGTGGCTCGAAGGTGATCGGCGGCTCGGTGAAGACCCAGCTGACCCGGGGCGATGTCGAAAAGTTCCTACTCGACGGATTTTTCCCCCAGGTCGAGTCAGCGGCCCGGCCGATGGCGGCGCGGCGCATGGGTCTGCAAGAGATCGGCCTGCCGTTTGCGTCCGACCCGGCGGTGACGCGGCATCTCGCGAAGTTTCTTGGCGATCATCGCTTGCCGACGGCGCTGCTCTTCAATGGCGGGGTCATGAAGGGCACGCCGCTGCGGCGACGCGTCGAGGATGTGCTGTCAAGCTGGGCCGGCCAGCCGGTGCGGGCGCTGACCGGGGCGGACTACGATCATGCGGTGGCGCTCGGGGCGGCCTATTACGGCTTGGTGCGACGCGGGCACGGGCTGCGGATTCGCGGTGGGACGGCGCGGGCCTACTACATTGGCGTCGAGGCTGCGATGCCAGCGGTGCCGGGGATGGAGCCGGTGCTGCATGCGCTGTGCGTCGCGCCGCGTGGGATGGAAGAAGGCACGAGCGCCGAGGTTCCCGGTCGCGAGTTTGGCCTGTTCGTCGGGCAGCCGGTCGAGTTTCGCTTCCTGTCCTCATCGACGCGCAAGGGCGATCAGGTGGGCGACTTCATCGAAGAGTGCAGCGCCGAGCATGGCATCGAGGAGCTGGCGTCGGTAGAGACGGTCCTTCCGGCGGGCGATGGTGCCCCGACCGGCAGTCAGATTCCCGTCCGCCTGTCGAGTCACGTCAGCGAGGTCGGCGTCCTGGAGCTGTGGTGTGTGTCGCGCGATCACAAGCGGCGCTGGAAGCTGGAGTACAACATCCGAGAGCGCTCCATCGAGAGTGGCTTTGACGACGGACCGGCGCCTGATCTTGGACCAGAGCTTGAGCTCGGCGACGGGAGCTAAGCAGTGAGCGCTCGCTATCTGGTCGGACTCGACCTGGGGACCACCAACTCGGCGCTGGCGTACATTGACACCCAGGAACAGCCGCGACGGGTCCGCGACTTGGCGATTCCGCAGCTCGTCGGGCCGGCGGATGTGGCGGCACGGCCCACGCTGGCCTCGGTGCATCATCACGTCGGCGAGCACGAGCTGCCGCGCGACTCGACCCGCCTGCCGTGGACGCCCAAGGGTCAGCCCTCGCCCGACTTTGTCGTTGGCGAGCTGGCTCGAGCGCAAGCCCTGGTGGTGCCCGGTCGAGCGGTGCTGTCGGCCAAGAGCTGGCTGTGTCATCCCAAGGTTGATCGATTGCAAGCGATCCTGCCGTGGGGTGGGGCCGCCGATGTGCCGCGATTGTCTCCCGTCGATGCCTCGGCGCGCTATCTGTCGCACCTGCTGGCGGCGCTCTGTCACACCCTGGGCACGACGCTCGAGCAGATTGAGCTGACGCTGACCGTGCCGGCTTCGTTTGACGAGGTCGCGCGCGAGCTGACCGTCGAGGCAGCGCGGCGGGCGCAGGTCCCGCTCGGGCAGCTGACCCTTCTGGAGGAGCCGCAGGCGGCCTTTTATCACTGGCTGTCGCAGCACGCGCGGCTGACCGAGGAAGTCGAGGCCGGCGACCAGATCTTCGTCTGCGACATCGGCGGCGGCACCACCGACTTTACGCTCATCTCGGTGCAGAAGTCGGCGACGCGCGGTGGCAAAAAGATCGGCTTTGCCCGCACCGCCGTCGGCGAGCACCTGCTGCTCGGCGGCGACAACATGGATCTCTTGCTAGCCCGCCGCGTCGAGCAACAGCTGGGTGGCGGTCGGCTACCCGCCCATACGTTCGGAGGTCTGTCGCAGGCCTGTCGTGTCGCCAAAGAGAAGCTGCTCGGGGAGACACCGCCCGAAAGCTGGAGCATTCACGTCGCGGGCCGAGGCAGTCGCTTGATCGGTGGCGGACTGCACAGCGAGCTGCTGCGGACCGATGTCGAAGCGGCGATTCTCGACGGATTTTTCCCGCGCGTAAGTCGTGATGCCGAGCCGACCCGCAGTCGCTCCGGTCTGCAAGAGTTTGGGCTGCCTTATGCCGCTGATCCGGCGGTGACGCGCTACATGGCGGCGTTTCTGCGTCAGCACAAGGCCAGTCCGACGGTGGTGCTCTACAACGGTGGGGTGCTGTGTGCGCCGACGATTCGTGAGCGCATCCTCGACGTGCTGCAAGACTTTGGGGGTCAGCGGCCCCGGCTGCTCACCAACGACGCGCCGGATCTGGCGGTGGCGCGCGGGGCGGCTTACTACGCGCTGTCGCGACGGGGTGAGGGCCTGCGCATCTCGGGCGGGGCGGCGCGGGCCTATTACCTGGAGGTCGAGTCGCACGATCAAAGGCAAAAGGCACCGCCGCTGGTCTGTCTGCTGCCACGTGGCATGGAGGAAGGCAGCGAGGTGGCGCTGGCGTCGCAGAAGCTGGCACTGCTGCTCAACCGGCCGGTGCGGTTTCGGCTGTTTTCGAGCGTGCTGCGCGAGGGTGATCAGCCGGGTGACGTGCTGCGCATCGAGCCGAGTGAGCTTCACGAGCTGCCGCCGCTGTACACGGTGCTGCGTCATCCCCGGTCGTCGCAGCAACGGCCCGTGACGGTGACGCTGACAGCACGGCTGTCGGAGATTGGCACCTTGGAGCTGTGGGCGGCCTGCGCCGAGCCGGTCGAGGGCGATCCGGAGAGCAGCGGCGGCACCCCCCTCAAGTGGCGACTCCAGTTTGATCTGCGGCAGAGCGAAGACAGCTCGCCAGCTCCGTCGCAGAGTCAGTCGAGCGGCGATGGCGAGGCAGTCGCAGCGCTGCCCACCGAGCAAGCGGGCCTGGTGGCGGCGGCGGCCGAGCACATTCGCAGCGTCTTTGCCGGCGTGGCCCCGGTGGCGGGACTGCCGAAAGCGCTTACGCAGGTGCTCGGTCCGCGTGATGGCTGGGCGACGGCGACGCTGCGGGCGCTGTGGGAGTCGCTGTTGGCGGTGCGGGAAAAGCGCACCCGGGGGGCGGCTCACGAGGCGCGCTGGCTGAACCTGGCGGGCTTCTGTCTGCGACCGGGCTTTGGCTATGCGCTCGACGACTGGCGGGTCAAAGAGGCGTGGCGGGTCTTCAACGCTGGCCTGACCCACGAAAAGGACGATACCTGCCGGCTGGAGTGGTGGATTCTGTGGCGTCGCATCGCCGGGGGCCTGTCGCGCAACCAGCAGGAAGAGATCTGGAAGCGGGCCGCGCCGCTGGTGATTCCTTCGCTGAAGCGCCCGGATCGCAAGCCGGTCAGTCCCAGTGAGACAGCCGAGGTGTTTCGGGTCTTGGCGGCGTGCGAGCGGCTCGAGCAGAAGCGCAAGATCGAGCTGGGCGACACCTTGCTCGGGCTGCTGGAAAAGCGGTGCAGTGAGTTTGGACTGTGGTCGATGGGCCGCGTGGGCGGGCGGATGCCGCTCTACGGTCCGATTGATGCGGTGGTGTCGCCGAGCTTGGCCGAGAAGTGGACCGCGCGGCTGATGCGGCTCGCTGCGGAGTCGGACGACGCGCGCTACCAGCTGGCCCATGCCGTGACCGAGCTGACCCGGCTGAGCGGCGATCGGGTGCGCGACTTGCCACTGGCTACGCGTCAGAAGGTGGCGGGTTGGCTGACGGCGCAGCTGCCGAAAGAAGACGGGACGCGGCTCGCGCAGATGGTGCTCGAAGTGGTCCCGCGTGAGGAGCGGGAGGAGCGCTTTGCGTTCGGCGACTCGCTGCCCTCGGGCCTGCGCCTGCTCGCACCCGCCGCCGAGTGAGTCCGCCCAACCCCTTGGGCAACCCCTTGGACGACTACTTGGGCCGCCCAGGTGTTGCAGCTTTGCCGTGTTGGAGTGTTGCAATCACTGGGGAAACGTCGTTAGCCTGACGGACCATGAGCTTGATTGAAAAAGGGCTTACCTATGGACGGCTGGCCTGGGACGAAGCCAGTCATCGCGCCCGCACCGTCGAAGAAGACCTCAAGGCCCGCCGCGAGGTCGACATTGCAGGAATGGTCAACGGCCTGCGCGCCCGGCTCGGCGAAAAACTAGAGCTAGAGGAGCTGCCCATCGACGCCGATCTGCGCAGCCACGCCTTGCCGCTCGGGGTCGCCAAGGTCAGCACCTGGGCCTATCGCAGTCCGCAGGTGCGCAAGATCGTGCTCAGCCATGTCATGGTCGGTCCCTCGCTACTGCCCGCTGTCGAGGGCTTTGCCCTGACCGTCTTTCCCGAATACGCCTGGGATGTGCCCTGCTTCTTGGCTGACCTGATGGCGCTGCCGTGGTGGGTGTCGGTCAATGCCGAAGTCTACGGTCGCGAGTGGCAGACCCACAAGGTGCTGTCACCGCTGCGGGGGACGTTCCTGCGACTCGGCAGCGAGCCCGGTCCGGGATGGTGTGCCAAGCTGGCGTCGGGCGACGGCATGCACGCCAAGCTGCGGCCTCGGCAGGTCGAGGACGGCTTTGCGGCGCTCAGTCAAGCGCTGTCGCAGTATCTGCAGGTCTTTGCCGATCCGCCGCCGGGACGCTCGAAGGCCGATCAAGAGGCGGTGTTCGCGACCTTTCACCAAAACGGACCTCGGCTGCGGATGCGTCGTCCGTTCGGCGATCCCTGGGCCGAGCGCTACAGCCGCCTCCTCTTTGAATAGCCTCCCGATCAAGCGACCGCCGACCGGTCCGCTTGACAGCCGATCAGGTGAAAGATAGCTTTCAGAAAACCAAGCGAATTTCCGAAGCCCGCCTTTGCCACCTCTTCCTTTCTTGAGCAGACCAGACACCGCGCTTCCCGCCACCAGTCGGCGCCGAGCGAAGTCACCTGCTAGCCAGTTCACGACGCAATCAGGCGCCGTCGTGCCCCGGCCATCGCGCATTCGCGGGCTTGTGCCTTTCAACGTGGGGTCCACACTGTGCCGAAGTGCGGCAGCAGTGCGCTTGCGACCCCCCCAGGACCATGTCGTCCCGTGCGCTCGGCGCCGGCGAGTCGCCCACCTGACGAAGGTGCGCAGGCCCGCCGATTCGCCCAGCCAGTCTGGCTTGCGACGCCTTGCCCAGCACAGCGGCGACCCAATCACGAGGTTTCTATGCAGGATCACGGATCGCCCAGCGACAGCGCGCAGCTGTCTGCTCGGGCCACGGAGGCCCAAGCCGCCTCCGCCACTTCCCCAGCGGCCCCCCCCGCTACCCCAACCCCAGCGGCAGTTCTGACGGAGAGCGCTCCCCCCGCAGTGTCCGCACCACCACCGCTGCCTGTCCAGCCGGCTTCGGTCCCTGCCCAGGCTGTCCCGCCGCCCCCCAGCGAAGCTGCTGCCAGCGAGCTGACCGAGGCGGACTACGGTCCGATTCCCCGCACGTTTGCCGAGATGGGCCTGTCCGAGGACGTGGCCGGCGCGCTCCGCGACATGGGCTTTTCCGAGCCGATGCCGGTGCAGCAGCGGGTCTATCGGCCAGCGCTCGCGGGTCGCGACCTGATTGTTCAGTCGCGCACCGGGTCGGGCAAGACGGCGGCGTTTGGCATTCCGTTTGTGCAGCAGGTGCTCGATCCCGACGCCGATACCCGCAACGGCTACCCGCAGGTCCTGGCGCTCGGTCCGACACGAGAGCTGGCGCTGCAAGTCTCCAACGAGGTCAGCCGCATCGCCGCCCGCCGCAAGCTGGTGATCGCCGCCATCTATGGTGGGGCGCCGATGGGTCGGCAGGTCGAGGCGCTGAAGGCCGGCGCGCACATGGTGTCGGGGACGCCGGGTCGGGTGCTCGATCACCTGCGACGCGGCACGCTCAACCTGTCGCGGGTCAAGGCGCTGGTGCTCGATGAAGCCGACGAGATGCTGTCGATGGGCTTCCTCGAAGACATCACCGAGATCCTGCGCCGCTGTCCGCCCGAGCGACAGACGCTGCTGTTCTCGGCGACGATGCCCGACGAGGTGCTGCGGCTCCAGCATCGCTACCTGCGTGCGCCGCTCAACGTCCAGCTGTCCGGCGAGGGCATCTCTGCCGCCGAGATCATCCACGCCTACTACATGGTCACCGGCATGGGCCGGATGCGCGACCTTCTCCGCGTCATCGAGATCGAGCGCCCCGAGAGCGCGATCATCTTCTGCAACACCCGCGAAGAGACTTCCGCCGTCGCCGAGTTCCTGCGCAACCATGGCCACGACGCCGAGCCGATCTCGTCCGACCTGACCCAGGCCGATCGCGAGCGGGTGATGAAGCGGATGAAGCAGAAGGACCTCAAGTTCCTCTGCGCCACCGATGTCGCCGCGCGCGGCATCGACATCTCCGACCTGCCGTTCGTCATCAACTACACCTTCCCCGAGTCCGCCGAGGTCTACGTCCACCGCACCGGTCGCACCGGTCGCGCCGGCAAGCGCGGCATCGCGATCTCGCTCATCAGCCCGCGTGAGCTCGGGAACTTCTATTACCTGAAGCTGACCTACAAGATTCGCCCCGAAGAGCGGGCACTGCCGACGGAAGCCGAGCTGCAGACCCTGCGTGAGGGGCAGTTTATGGATCGCCTGCAGAAGGACCTCGGCAGCAAGAATCCGGGGCCAGAGTTTCGCTCGCTGCTGCGTCGGCTGCTCGCCAGTGAGACGGGTGAGTCGGTGTTGGCGCAGCTGCTCGAACAACACCTGAATCACAAGCCGGCGCGACCGCCGCACAGCGACCCGCCCGCCCGACCCTCGGAGCGCCGCCCGCGAGAAGACCGACCCCGCGACGACCGGCCCCGAGACGACCGGCCCCGAGAAGATCGGCCCCGAGAAGATCGACCCCGGGATGATCGACCCCGGGATGATCGACCCCGGGATGACGACCGCCGCAGCCGTCCCGCGCTCGCGCCACGACCGGAAGTGCCCTCGGCGCGATTGGAAGTGCCATCGGCGAGATCGGAAGTGCCATCGGCGCGACCGGACATGACCTCGGCGCGACCGGACATGACCTCGGCGCGACCAGACATGACCTCGGCGAGATCGGAAGTGCCATCGGCGAGATCGGAAATGCCATCGGCGCGGTTGGAAGTGCCATCGGCGCGGTTGGAAGTGCCATCGGCGCGATTGGAAGTGCCATCGGCGAGATTGGAAGTGCCATCGGCGCGGTTGGAAGTGCCATCGCGCACCGAA
>WBZP01004960.1_pt2 | contig 10712 bp, 9 predicted proteins | sample 5204301 | NCBI WGS metagenome assembly WBZP01 (sample SAMN12412401, study PRJNA552823) | activated sludge metagenome | isolation source: activated sludge from nitrification reactor of wastewater treatment plant... | place: USA: Pennsylvania | collected 2017
CGGGGACGCGGCTACAGTCCGGCGCTGGTGGAACAACTGCATCGGCTGGTGTTGCGCGGTCACTGCCGGCTCTACCAGCGACGGGAGGCCTGGGGCTGGCGGCTGCTGCATTTCGTCACCACCGACTTTCCCCGCACCCTGCGGCAGCATTTGCGCTATCTCTGGCTGGCCCTCGCCCTCTTCGCCCTGCCCGGGGTCCTGGTCGGCGTCGGTTGCCTCCATGATCAGGAACTCATCTACAGCCTGTTGGACGACGAAGAGGTGAGTTCGGTGGAGTACATGTACCGCCCCGGGAACGAGAAACTCGGCCGCAAACGCGGGCGGAGCGCGGAAACCGATCTCGGCATGTTCGGCTTCTATATCTCCAACAACATCGGCGTGGGTTTCCGTACCTTCGCCGGAGGGATCTTCTATGGCGTGGGGGCGGCGGTGTTCTTGCTATTCAACGGCCTGCTGATCGGGGCGGTGGCCGGGCATCTCACCCGGCTGGGCTATATCGAGACCTTCTGGCCCTTCGTCAGCGGTCACGGCGCCTTCGAACTCCCGGCCATCGTCATCTGCGGGGCCGCCGGTCTGATGCTGGGGCACGCCCTCCTGGCCCCGGGTCGCCGCCGCCGCGTCGAGGCCCTGCGCGAACAGGCCCAACCGGCGTTGCGGCTGGTCATGGGCGCCGCGGTCATGCTGGTGGTGGCCGCCTCGCTGGAGGCCTTCTGGTCCCCGAGCGCTGTTCCCAGTGTGGTCAAATACAGTGTCGCCGCCGGGCTCTGGAGCCTGATGCTGGCCTATCTCGCCCTGGCCGGGAGAGAGTCTGGTGGATCTCACCAAACTTGAGGTGAGCATCCGCCCCCGCAACCCCTGGGAAGGGGTGGATCTGGGGTTCGCCCTGGCGCGGGAATGGTTCCGGCCCCTATGGGTGCTCTGGTGCGCCACGGCCCTGCCGCTGTCGCTGCTGATCTGGGCCCTGCTGCCCTGGGGCTCGGCCTGGACCATGTTCGCCATCTGGTGGTTCAAGCCGCTCTATGAGCCGCCGCTTCTCTACTGGGCCAGCCGTGCCCTGTTCGGCGAGCGCCTCGGTCTCTGGGAGGTGCTCAGGCGCTGGTTCCGCCTCCAGCACCCCGCCTGGATCCCCAATCTGCTCTGGCGACGCCTGGATCCCAATCGTTCCTTTCATTATCCGGTGACCCTGCTCGAAGGCCTCAGGGGGCGGGAACGGAAGGAGCGCCTGCGGGTGCTGGATCGCAAACAGCAGGCGGCCACCTGGCTTACCATCCTGGGTATCCATTTCGAGAGCGCCCTCGAGATCTCCGGTATCCTGCTGATCTGGATGTTGGTGCCGGGCGAACTCCCCTGGCTGGACCTGGAGAGCCTGATGTTCCAGCACCAGGCCCTGGAAGAGGGACTCTGGACGATCGCCACCCTGCTCACCATGTCCCTGATCGCCCCTTTTTACGTCATGGGTGGCTTCGCCCTCTATCTCACCCGCCGTATCGAGCTGGAGGCCTGGGACATCGAACTCAGCTTCCGCCGCATGGCCGTCGCTCCCTCACCCAGGTCGAGGCCAAGCCAACGCCTGGCCCTGTGGCTCGCCTTGCCCCTGCTCCTGGGACTCATCGCCCCTCCGCCCCTGCCGGCCGATGTCGGTCCCAAGGAGGCCAGGGCGCTCATCGCCGAGGTCCTCGCACACGAGGATTTCGGCCAGAAACAGAGCTATTCCACCTGGGAGTACCGGGACCCGTCCGAGCCACAACAAGCTTCTTCCTCCCTGCTGGACTGGCTGAACCAATTCTTCGACAACAGCCTGTCCGCGGCGCTCGCAGGCGGCCTCCGGGTACTCCTGGGTCTGGGGATCGGGGCGCTGGTGTTGTTCGCGGCGCTCTGGCTCTACCGCCATCGGAGCTGGCTCAGTCCGGCCAAGGACTCGGCCCTGGCCCCGGACAAGGCCCGGCTCCAGTTGTTCGGACTCGACCTGCGCCCCTCCAGCCTGCCGGACGACATCCCCGGCGCGGCCCTGGCCCGGCTCCAGGCTGGCGAGACCCGCGCCGCCCTCAGTCTGCTCTATCGCGGCACCCTGTCCCGCCTGGTAGCGGCGGGCAAGATCGAGATTCCGTCCAGTGCCACCGAAAACGAATGCCTGCGTCAGGTGGCCCAGGCTTACCCGGAGGCGGTGGCCGACTATTTTCACCGCCTGACCCGGGTCTGGGTGTTGTCGGCTTATGCCGAGGCGAGGCCCCAGGAGACCGAGGTCGAGACCCTGTGCCGCCATTGGAGGACGCTCTTTGGTCAGGCCCAAACCCAATAGGGTCGCCCTCCTGCTCAGCCTGGGTGTGCTCGCCATCCTGCTGGCGGCCACCGCCGCTTGGTTTTTCAACCACTTCGAGCGCCGTTCCTTTGAGCTGCGGACCCAGATGTCCCCCGCCGCCGAGCGCAACCCCTTCCTCGCCGCCGAACGCTTCATCCAGCGCCTGGGTATCCCGGTCCAGAGCCTGGAGGGGCGTCAGTTCCTGCTCGAACCACCGGACGTAAGCGGGCTGCTCCTGGTGCCTCGACTGGGGACCGAGCTCCCCGAGTCGGCCCAGACGGCGTTGCAACACTGGGTGGAGCGCGGCGGCCATCTGGTGACCCAGCCTGCGAGATGCGGCAAGTTGGCCGCACCAGGACCCGACCCGAGTCTCCAGGGGCGACTTGGCGTCCATCTCGAATGCGCCTATCTGGGCGACTCCGGAGAGGCCTCCCAAGACGGAGACGAGGAAGACGAGATCGCCGGGGACGGCGACGAGCCCCTGTCCACGGACCTCTTATCCGAGGACACTCAGAGCGTCCAACTCGATCTCGCCAGCCAAGGCCTCCCGGCCAAGGTGGAGTTCCAGCAACACCGCCTGCTGGTGGATGAAAAGGGCCGGGCCTATCGGCAGGGAGGCGGCCAACCCCTGGACACCGCCCGCGAAGGCCAGTGCTCGGGAGGGATCGACCAGCCCGGCGGGAAGCGGGGCCAAGGCTTTCATGTGCTGCAATACCGCTTGGGCCAAGGGCTCCTGACCCTGCTCAGCGACCTCGATTTCCTCGACAACGAAAGCATCGACCAGGCCGATCACGCCTATTTCCTCGCCCATCTGACGGCGGGTGCCCCGCGGGTCTGGTTGCTCTACCACATCGAATCACCGGCCTTGCTGCGCCTACTCTGGGATCGCGCCCCCGCCCTGATGCTGAGTCTCGCGGCGCTGATCGGGCTCTGGCTGTGGCGGCTGGGGCTATACACGGGTCCCCGGTTTGACGCCAGGGTAACGACACGACGGAATCTCCTGGAGCACCTGGAGGCGATGGCCGCCTTCAACTGGCGCAACGATCGGGCACGCCGCCTGCAATCGGCCTCCCAGGAGCGGCTGGACCTGGCCTGGCGTCGCCGCCATCCGACCCTGGAACGGCTGCGGCGCCGGGCGCGCTGTCGCTGGCTGGGCGAGCGGCTGGGTCTGGACGCGGACCCGGTGGAGGCGGCGCTGCATACCCAGCCGGAGCAGGAGGCGGAGTTCATCGCCGCCACCGCCACCTTGCAGCGACTCGCCGCTGGTCTGTGGAAGTCATCCTCCCCAGCCCCCCATGTCGCCGTCAAACCGGCGAACCCTATTGATTTATCAGCTCAGGAGCCATGATGGAGCCATCACTGACCGCTCAGATCGAGATCGACCCCGAGTCGCTCGACAAGGTGCAACGCCTGGAAAGAGAGATCCAGAAGGCCGTCATCGGCCAACGACAGGTCATTCGCGAGGTTCTGGTAGGTCTGCTCGCGGCCGGTCATGTGCTGGTGGAAGGGGTCCCCGGCCTCGGCAAGACCCTGCTGGTACGCAGTCTGGCCGCCGCCCTCGGCGGGCGTTTCAGCCGCATCCAGTTCACCCCCGACCTGATGCCCAGCGACATCAGCGGCCATAGCCTCTACGACATGAAATCCCAGAGCTTCCGGGTGCGACGGGGCCCGGTGTTTTGCCATTTTCTGCTCGCCGACGAGATCAACCGCGCCCCCGCCAAGACCCAATCCGCCCTGCTCGAAGCCATGCAGGAACAGCAGGTCACCATCGAGGGGCAATCCTTCCCCCTGGAGCCGCCCTTCCTGGTGCTCGCCACCCAGAACCCCATCGAGCAGGACGGCACCTACCCTCTGCCTCAGGCGCAGCTCGACCGCTTCCTGCTCAAGGTGTTCATCAACTACCCGCCGCTGGAAGAAGAACAGAGCATGGTGCGCCAGGTGACCCGGAACTCGGTCGGCGACAAGCTCGATACCTCCGCCCTGCTGCCGGTGATGACGCCCGAGGAGGTGGTGGGTTTGCAAGAGGCGGCGGCCAGGATATGGATCGACGATCAGGTGCTGAACTACGCCGTGCGCCTGGTGCGCGCCGGACGGGAATGGAACGGCGTCGAACGCGGCGCCGGCCCCCGGGGCAGCCTTGCCCTGCTGCGCGCCGCCCGGGCCCAGGCCCTGCTCGAAGGTCGGGGCTTCGTCACCCCCGACGATATCAAGGCGGTCGCCCCGGCGGTGATGCGCCACCGCCTCAAGCTGAGTGCCGAACTGGAGATCGAGGGCTACCAGCCGGACGATGTGCTGGCCGACATCCTCACCAATATCCAGGCCCCCAGGTTGTGACCCCGTCCTCCGCCCAGTATTGGCTCCTCGCCGCCCTGAGCGCCCTGGCCCTGGGCGCTGTCTTCTCACCCTGGCTCGGCGATCTCTGGACCCTGGGCGCTTCCATTCTCTTGGCCATCCTGGTCGGCGATGCCCTGCTCGGTTGGCGGCGGCCCAGGCTGGACATCCAGCGCCATCTCCGTCACAGCCTGCCGGTCGGCGTCTGGAGCCCGGTCACTCTCAGCCTGACGCCCCAGGCCGGTCGGCCGCTACGCCTGTGGCTCCACGACCATCATCCAGCCCAGTTCGAGGTGACGGCCATGCCGAGCCGACTCCAATTGCCGGATCGGCGTCGGGCCAGGTTGAGCTACCGGGTGCGTCCACAGCGCCGGGGCCAGGCCCGCTTCACCGGGGTGGAACTCCTGGTGGCCTCGCCGCTGGGGCTCTGGTGGCGGAAGCATTTTTATCCCCTGCCGAGCGAGATCAAGGTCTTCCCCAACTTTCGCGAGATCAGCCACTACAGCCTGCTGGCGCGGGATAACCAGTTGAGCCAGCTCGGGGTGCGGCGGCGTCCCCGTCGGGGTGAAGGCAACGACTTCCACCAACTGCGCGAGTATCGGGCCGGCGACGCCCTGCGCCAGATCGACTGGAAGGCCAGCTCACGCTACCAGAGGCTGATCTCCAGGGAATACCAGTACGAACGGGACCAGCAGTTGGTTTTCCTGCTCGATTGCGGTCGCCGCATGCGCCACGAGGAAGCGGGTCGGGTCCACTTCGACCAGGTGCTCAACGCCATGCTGCTGCTGGCCCATGTCGCCGCCCGCCAGGGCGATGCCGTGGGTTTCATGGCCTTCGGCGGGGTCAGGCGCTGGTACCCGCCCCGCAAGCAGAGCGATCTGGTCGGCGAACTCCTGGAACAGGTCTATGACCTGGAAACCACCCCGGAGGCCGCCGACTACCTGGGTGCGGCCCGGGAACTCATGCCCTTGCAGCGGCGTCGCGCCCTGGTGCTGCTCCTCACCAATACCCGCGACGAGGATCAGGAAGACCTGCGTCAGGCGGTCAAGCTCCTCACCAAACGCCATCTGGTGGTGGTTGCCGACCTGCGCGAGGCCCTGTTGGACGAGACCATCAGACAGCCGGTGCGGGATTTTGACGGCGCGCTCCGCTTTCACGCCGTCAACCACTACCTCGGCGTGCGTCACCGCAACCACGAACGGCTCCGCCATCATGGCGCCATCACCCTGGACCTGCTGGCGCCCCAACTCCCCGCTGCCCTGGTGAATAACTATCTCGCCATCAAGGACAGCGGGGCCTTGTGAAGCAGGGGCCGCCTGCGCCGCGGCCGGGCGTGATCTCTCGGCCTGGTTCGAGCCAGGATGGGCGGAATTGGCAACAAGGAGCCCGGAGGCCGACGAGCAGAATTCCGGGCATCGACTGAAAACAGCCAATTTTTGTTCTTCTAGCGAGAACAATATATTTTGTTGCTAGTTATTGTTCTCCGAAAGAGAACGAAAAAGCAGGCCGAAGTGCCCAGCCCTCTAGGGTACGTATCGCGTACCCTTTTGTGGGTTGGCCGGCGACCTGGATAATGGTAGGCGGTGCCTACCCTACAAAACTCGATGTGAACCGTCCATGGGTACCAGGCAGGAGGCCCGGGCATGGGCTGTGTGACCCGGGTTTTCGTTCTTTTTAAGAGAACAATCGATTCATTTCTAAAGCTATTGTTCTTCTGATAAGAACAAAATCGACCCTTTTTTGCCAATGCCCGGCTTCTTATTATCTGATCGAGCCTGTAGGTTGGGCTGAACGAAGGGAAGCCCAACATCCGCGTCGATAGCCGTTGGGCTTCGTGCTTCAGCCCAACCTACACAGCTGGAAAGTTCCATGGCATGAGGGTTCGGGTTGCGGGATGAGTGGCGGAAAGTATATCACTCCGGCTCGCCCGCATTTCTCACTGGGCGCCGAGAGGCCGCTGTGGCGGGACGCAGCCCTGTAGGGTCCCAATTATCATCGTTTGGCAAGCCAATATGGTCCGCATAGCGGACCCTACTCGGCTGGATTTGACTTTAGGTCATTAATGATTTGCGGATCGGCAAGTGCCGTTTTTACCAACAAATCAGCAGAACGAATTTGATCTCCCATAATCCCTCCAAAAATTGATGTTAGTTTATGCCTAACGCTCAAATCAGCCGACCCAAAAAGCAGAGCGAAGCGGCGCTTTTTGGGGTCGGCTGATTTGAATGTTAGGCATTACTCGAAAATTGTTGTTAACTGCTGTTTCGTAAACACAGAATTTCCTTGCAATGAGTCATCAAAGGAAAGATACACAGGACGCCTTCCATCATTTTCTTTTTTCTCTGCATTTTTCGCGGACTGGATTTTCTCAAATGCTTCTTGAGATATCGACAGGGTGAATCTTTTACTAAGGCTAGGCTTACCCTCAGAAGATGTCCATACAAGAAAAGAAAAATCGTATACGCTATCTGTAAATTGAAAAGGAAGGTTGTTTCCCAATATGAAGTGGACAAGCCTATGCTCAGTTGAATTGCCTAAAATTGGTAAGGCCGACGCAATACTTTCTTGTGTCCATGGCCCGCCAAATAAGTCCCGAGCATAAAAATCCGACCAAAGCGAGATATAATTCTGATTGTCGGAGCCCTTTTTCTTTATTATAAGTGCAACACGATAAACAATTCCAAGCTGAGCTGACTGGTTAATAAACGACATTGGCACAAGAACCGCATCTTCCTTCCCTTTGTCAATGCCAAGCATAAATTGGGGGCCAGCAGTAAAGTCAATTTGCGGCGAATCAAGATAAAACAAGTAAAATGATGCGCCTGAAACAGCCAGACTTATTGCGGCTATGAACGTCGCGACCCAGTTAGCCATATAGATTCCTCTGCAACACCTGCCTTCTTTGTTTGTTGCCTAACGTCCAAGCTCAGCCGACGCGAAACCGCTCCGCGGTTGAGCGGTCGGCTGGAGCGCCTTGTTAGCCCGGCTGTTCTTTTCTGCCTGGCCGGCCATGGCCTGGAAGCCTGGGCTAGTATTCTCTTTCCCCATTGCTTTCTTATCTCCTCTTCGCCGAGGTGAGCGAACACCCCAACACTCCCGAATGTGACCGTTGATATTCGGGCTGTTTCTTTTCATTCTCTTAATTTCTATTTTCATCATCTTCAATTCAATCCTTCTGGCCGAGCGGCTCCAACTTTCTTGGACGGGCGGTTGGGGCTAACGGCTGGGCTCACCCGAGCGGAAAAAGCGTAGCGACTGGAGCGTCGGGTGCAGCCCATTGTTAGGGCTATTTTTAGCTGCCATGGTATTTGGTAACAAATTCCTGAGCACCATAGCACCTAAAATAGAACGTACCATCACTATGCTTTACCCCAACGATTTTCATTCCAATGCTAGGCTTTGGAATAAGGGACTGGATTGATTTCATTGGTATATGTATCGGTGATAGGTTTTTGTGATACTTGTAATTCGTAGTGTTTGGCGTGAATGTTAATCCATTGCTATCTAAAATCACTTCACCTCCCACCCATAAACCACCATAAATCAATCTGAATAATTTCACTGTGAATATTACATGGCCTTTTACTAAGTCACTCGGCTCTGCATCTGGATATAGAGCATTCGCAAGTTTCGTGATCTCTTCCATATCTTTACGCCCTAAGAAGCCCGCGTAGCTTCGATTAGCGACAGCGTAATCGGAGGAATGTATCTTTCATGCGTGCGATTACGCTACGCTAATCGCACCTACGGCCCTTATCGCCTTTTGGCTTTGACTCCAAAAGCTCTCGACGTGGTGATCTATTTGCTTGCTACAGGGCTGATAGTAAAGGAGTACCGGACATTTGTGGCAGATTTCGAGGTTACACGGTGCTCCAAGTAAAGCCCGTCATTAGTGACGTCGACTTTCCCTTTTCCTTTCGCCGGCTTCTTTGGTGTAGCCGCAAGCACAAATGAGGGTTTTCCTTGAAAAAGAAAAACGATCTCGTGGTAACCGCCCTCTACAGATAGGCTCGCCTCAAGCTCTAATACAGTTCCTTTTGGATAAGGAGAGGCTGATGCTATTTCATACTTCAGAACGGTAGGCCCTCCATTGGCTTGACCTATTTCAATTTCGGACGAAACGACCCGGCCCTCCCTAAATTGGTCACTCTGGTGCAAATCCCTCAAGGTGATCTTCTCATCTCCAGCAAAACCGCTAGTGTAGACACAAGCAATCGCTGACAATATTGCCAGGATGATGAATCTGTTCAATGTCTTAGCCATTTGTTCTCTCCTTATTCTTGCCTAATGATTGCCGTAACTGGCGCATTTGTAGCGAGTGAAGCGAGCGAAAAATGCGTCCGAGTTAACGGTTTTGTTAGCATTTTCTTGATTATCTTCCCCGCGTATTTCTAAAAATAGCCTGCTCGAATGAAGAATTTTCTCTTTTTGAGCCAGACATTGTGGCCCCAGTAAAATCACACAGATTGAAATTCGATTTAGCCATATTTGTACCTACCATAACGCAATTTTTGAATGATGCACCTTCCGAGTTTGAGCCTTCTAGATTTGTATTTGTAAGATTGGCCCCCGAAAAATTTGCACCCCGTAGATCGGCAGAAGACATATCAGAATCCCTTAAAAATGCACCGCTAAAATTAGCTCTAGATAGATTGGCGTTTTTCATGCAAACACCCGGCATTCTGATGTTCTGAAATGATATTCCAGATAAATTGACATTCTCGAAGCTCAATATTGGGAGTGATTCTTCCAAAGAGCGGGATACATCAAGAAAGGTCAATATTTTATCTGTGCATCGAATAGAAGATTTTTCGGTAAATACTTTTCCGGCAATTCCGAATGCCATCAAGAATTCTTGAATTGAGTAATGTGAAAATCTATATTCATCATCAGAATTTTTATTCATTAGTGAGCGCCCGCCAACATCAATAAATTGCAAATTAGACAACATTGGAAAAGTGGCAACCAGCTCATTTAGTCTAGATTGGGGTATTTCTCTGCCACTCTCTTTGTGCATCTCATGGGCCACAATCAGGCAGGCTTGCAAAAGATCCTGGTGTGCAATTTTTTTGCTTTGTTGGCGTAATTTTCTTTCCTCTCTCATTAGCCACGTATTTATAAGTGTTTCATAAACTAAATACTCATTCCACTCCAGATGGTCGGCTTCTAGAAATCCATCAATATGCGCTAGCAATAATGGCCGAAAACGAAGCGAGCCCATATCTAAGATAATTTTTTGAGCTCTTTCTATATGCTCGACAACTCCGTTACCTCGAAATCTTTTTTCTAAATAAAGTTCAACCTGTTCTTCATCAAACAGTGACATGAAAAACATTGGACAAACATAGTCGCCCACTTTGATCTTCCCCACTCGCTTGAATGGATCGACTTCATCATTCGGGAAAAACTGCGTTCGGCAGGTAATTATTACTCTTCTGAAGTTGACTGTTTCATCTAAAATATCAATTAGCCTTTCTTTTACACGCCCCCAGGCTTCGGGATCTTCATCAAGTGCGTCTAATAAAAGCACGGTTTTTGATTTATCTGGAATATTTCGAATTTCATCTAATGATTTCGAATTTAATTTAAATAGCTTGCATAAATAATTTTTCGGCCAGAATGATGTCAACTCTGCGAGTTGTAACATAACAAGCAGGGATGTTTTTCCCATACCGGCATCAGATAATACAAATAGTTGACTTCTCCCGTCCCCTCGAACGGAAAAGTTGCCACTAAGAAACTTGTTGATTGTTTTGAATACTGGACTTACAACTACTGAGGATGGCTCGTCTTCATCCTCATTTGCTGGATTAATGTGCTGGCAATATGGCTCAATATAATATTTCGCCAATTCTTCAGGGTCGCCAAACACGTCACCAATATGCCTGATTTCGCGTTCTCGCGACACTCTTATTTTTACCAACTTTTCAAATAAAGGCTTAATCCATTTAGAAGAAAAATACTCCTCAATAATTGCCATGCTTAGTCTCGTCTTATTTTATAATGCTAACATGTAATGGACGACATCGTCATCCTGCCAAAAGTATCTATATTTAGATACAAGTATCTAGATTTAGATACG
>WBZP01007284.1_pt1 | contig 10712 bp, 6 predicted proteins | sample 5204301 | NCBI WGS metagenome assembly WBZP01 (sample SAMN12412401, study PRJNA552823) | activated sludge metagenome | isolation source: activated sludge from nitrification reactor of wastewater treatment plant... | place: USA: Pennsylvania | collected 2017
CGATGGCCGACCGTGCGGGCCGCATCATCGAGGCCAACGACGCGTTCTGCGCGATCAGCGGCTACACCCGCGAAGAGCTTCTCGGGCAGGACCACCGCATCATCAATTCGGGTGTTCACCCGTCGTCGTTCTGGCGCGAGATGTGGCTGACCATCACCGCCGGCAGGCCATGGCGCGGGCAGGTCTGCAACCGCGCGAAGGACGGCACCCTGTACTGGGTGGACAGCATCGTCGCCCCGTTCGTCGGCGCCGACGGCCAGATCGAGAAGTACGTGTCGGTACGCACCGACATCACCGCCAGCCGGCGCGCCAGCGAGGAACTGGCGCGCGAGCGCGAGCGCCTGGCATTGATCATCGAGGGCACGAACGCAGGCACCTGGGAGATCGACCTCGTCAGCGGCGAGGACCAGATCAACACCGCCTATGCCGAGATGCTCGGCCACGACGTGCAGAGTCTGCGCGAGCGCATCGACGGCAGTTTCCTGAACCTGGTTCATCCCGACGACAGGGCAGCAGTGGCGGCGGCGCGCCAGGCCAACCTGGACGGCACGCGGCCCGATTACGAAGTCGAGTTCCGCATGCCGCATCGCGACGGGCATTGGGTGTGGGTCTACAGCCGAGGTCGGGTGGGACTGCGCGACGCCGACGGCCGGCCGCTGCGCATGGCGGGCATCCACCTCGACATCACCCGGCGCAAGCAGGCCGAGGAGGCGCTGCGCGCCAGCCAGGCGCTGCTCGACACGACGGGCCATGTGGCGGCGGTGGGCGGCTGGACGCTCGATCCGGCGACGCAGGCACTGACCTGGACCGACGAGACCTGCCGCCTGCACGACCTGCCACCCGGCCACCGGCCTACGCTGGAGCAGGCCATCGAGTACTTCGAACCCCCGGTTCGCGAGACGATGCGCACTCTGGTGCGGCGTGCGCTCGAGACCGGCGAGCCCTGGGACGCCGAGCTGCCGCTTCGGACCGCTCAGGGGCGGCGCATCTGGGTGCGCACGATGGGCCAGTCGGAGCACACGGCCGACGGGTCGACACGCCTGGTCGGCGCGCTGCAGGACATCTCCGCACGGCGCGCGCTCGAGAACAGGCTGCGGCGCGGCAGCGAGGTGATGGCGAGCATCGTCGAGAACCTGCCCTGTGGCGTGAGCGTGTTCGACGGCGAGCTGCGCCTGGTTGCGTCCAACCGCAAGTACCGCGAGATCCTGGGTTTGCCTGACGAGCTGTTCGAGGACGCGCGGCCGCACTACGAGAGTTTCATCCGCTTCGGTGCCGAACGTGGCGAGTACGGCCCGGGCGAAGTCGACGTGATCGTCGCTGCCCGCGTGGCGCAGGCACGCGCGCGCGCCGTGCCGCTCCGCTTCGAACGCGAGCGGCCAGACGGCACACCTTTGGAGGTGCGGAGCGCGCCGATGCCCAGCGGCGGCTTCGTCACAACCTACACGGACGTGTCCGACCGCAAGCGCGCCGAGCGCGAGGCCAAGCGCCAGGCCACGCTGCTGCGGGGCGCGATCGACGCCATCGACGAGGCCTTCGTGCTCTACGGCCCGGACGACCGGCTCGTGCTGTGCAACGAGCGCTACCGCGAGATCCACGCGAGCGCACCCGAGCTGACCCGCCCCGGCGCGTGCTTCGAGGACCTGGTGCGCGCCGGCGCCGAGCGTGGCGACCATGCCGAGGCGGTGGGCCGTGTCGACGAGTGGGTGCGCGAACGCGTCGCCCAGCACCAGCGCGCCGACACCGACGCCATCCAGCACCTGTCCGACGGCCGCACGCTTCGCATCGTCGAGCGCCGGCTGCCCGACGGGCACATCGTGGGCTTGCGCATCGACATCACGACGCTCGCTCGCGCCACCGAGGCCGCGCAGGCCGCCTCGCGCGCCAAGAGCCAGTTCCTGGCCAACATGAGCCACGAGATCCGCACGCCGATGAACGCCATCCTCGGCATGCTGCGGCTGCTGGGGCGCACCGAGCTGACGGGGCGCCAGGCCGAGTACGTGAGCAAGACGGAGGGCGCCGCACGCTCGCTGCTGGGCCTCCTCGACGGGGTGCTCGACTTCTCCAAGGCCGAGGCGGGCAAGATCGAGCTCGACCCGCAGCCGTTCCGCGCGGACGCGCTGCTGCGCGAGGTCGAGGTGATCCTCGCCGGCAACCTGGGTGACAAGCCACTCGAACTGCGCTTCGAGGTCGACCCCGCGCTGCCGCTCACGCTCGTCGGCGACGCGATGCGGCTGCAGCAGGTGCTGGTCAACCTGGGCGGCAACGCGATCAAGTTCACCCCGCAGGGCGAGGTGGTGCTGGCCGTCAAGGTGCTCGAGCGCCGGGCCGACGAGGTGACGCTCGAATGGTCGGTACGCGACACCGGCATCGGCATCGCGCCCGAGAACCACGAGCGCATCTTCAGCGGCTTCACCCAGGCCGAGGCGTCGACGACGCGCCGCTTCGGCGGCACGGGACTGGGCGCGGCCCTGAGCCAGCGCCTGGTGGCGCTGATGGGCGGCGAGCTCGAAATGCGGAGCGCGCTCGGGCAGGGCAGCCGCTTCTGGTTCCACTTGACGCTGCCGGTGGCGGCCGCCGGGCAGGCGTTGCCGGGCGACACCGCCTGCACCGACCGGCAACCAGCCGTGCGGCCGGCGCGGCCTGCCGGCGGGCGCCTCACCGGCCTGCGGCTGCTGGTGGCCGAGGACAACACGCGAAACCAGCAGGTCGTGCGCGAACTGCTCGGCGACGAGGGCGCGCTGGTCGACATCGCGCCGCACGGCGCCGCGGCGGTGGCCGCGGTCGCAGCAGCGAGCCCTCCCTACGATGTGGTGCTGATGGACATCCAGATGCCCGAGATGGACGGCTTTGCCGCCACCAGCCGCATCCGGCAGGACCTGGGACTGCACGCGCTGCCCATCGTCGCGATGACGGCCAACGTGACGGCGCCGGACCGCGCTGCCTGCCTGGCCGCCGGCATGAACGAGCATGTGGGCAAGCCCTTCGATCTCGATCATCTCGTGGGGGTTCTGCAAAGGGTCGCCGGCCGTGTGGTGACGGCGCTCGCAGAGCCGCGGCTGCCTTGGCCCGCCGGGGTGGAGCCCGGCGCCATCGATCTCGACGCGGCGCTGCGCCGCATGGGCGGGCGCAGCGATGTCTATCGAAGGCTGCTCACCGACCTGGTAGCCGACCTCGGCCGCTGGCCGGGCGAGTGGCGCGCGCTCGCCGCAGCGGGCCGCGCCGACGAACTGCACCGCGAGGCGCATGCCCTGAAGGGCGTGGCGGCAACCCTGGGCGCGGGTCGCCTGTCGGCGCAGGCCGCGGCGACTGAGCGCGCGCTCGCCGGCAAGCCGACGGCCGAGGCCGTGGACTCGTCGCTGAACGGCCTGCTGGCCGCGATGGCCGAAGCGCTGCCCGCGCTGTGTTCGCTGGCCGGGCAGTTGCAGGCCGCCACGCCGGCCGCGGCCAGCGGCGGCGCACCGGAGGAACCGCTCGACCTGCTGCTGGGCACGCTCGAGCGGTGCCTGGCCGAGAACGACATGGACGCGCAGGCGACGCTGGACCGCCTGCACGCCGCGCATGGCGTGCGGCTGGGCGAGCGGCTGGCACCGCTGGAGCAGGCGGTCGGCCAGCTCGACTTCGAGCGTGCACTGGCGCTGTGCCGGGCGCTGATGGAGAATTGCCGCGCATGAACGCGTCGTCGCCCGAGGCCGAGACCCTCACGCAGCTGTTCGGGCGCCGCCCACGGCTGCTCGTCGTCGACGACCAGCCGGCCAACGTGCAGGCCCTGTACCAGGTGTTCGCCGCCGACCACCAGGTCTTCGTGGCCACCAGCGGCGAACAGGCGCTGCAGGTGTGTGCCGCGCGCCAGCCCGACCTGGTGCTGCTCGACGTGATGATGCCCGGCATGCACGGGCACGAGGTCTGCCGGCGGCTCAAGGCCGACAACGCACTGCAGGAGATCCCGGTCGTATTCGTCACGGCGCACAGCGACGAGGCAGCCGAGGAGCAGGGGCTCGACGTCGGCGCCATGGACTTCATCTCCAAACCGGTCAACCCGAGGATCGTGCGCGCACGCGTGCGCACCCACCTCACGCTCAAGGCGCAGTCCGACCTGCTGCGCCAGTGGGTCTACATCGACGCGCTGACCGGCGTCTCCAACCGCCGCTTCTTCGAGGAGCGGCTGGCGGTGGAGTGGGCGCGCGCCAAGCGTCAGGGCGCGGCGCTCGCCGTGGTGATGATCGACGTCGACTACTTCAAGCTCTACAACGATCATTACGGTCACCAGGCGGGTGATGCGTGCCTGAGCCGCCTCGCGACCCTGTTCAAGGGCTGCGCGCGGCGGCCCACGGACCTGGTGGCGCGCTACGGCGGCGAGGAGTTCGTCTGCCTGCTGCCCGATACCGGCCTGGCCGGCGCGCAGCACATGGCCGAGCAGATCTGCCGGCAGGTGCAGCAGGCGGGCATGCCGCACGAGAAGTCGCCGCTCGGCCCGATGGTGACGGTCAGCCTGGGCGTGGCCGCCCAGCCGGGCAGCCACGCGCCGGCCAGCGCCGATCTGCTGCGCGAAGCCGACGCGCAGCTGTACCTGGCCAAGTCGCTCGGCCGCAACCAGGTCTGCGCGGCCGAGTTGACGGCGCAATGAGCCGCCGCCCATGGCCGCGGCCGTTGCACCGGCCAGGGCGCAGCGGCTGCACTTGCGCCTCTGCAGCGGCGACCCGGGCCACGCCTGCGGCGTGAGCTTGCCTCCCCGTCGATAGCGAGCCCGCACGAGTGCGAAGCCCTTCGCATCCGATGCGGCGTCGGCCCTCGCGCCCGATGGCGCGTCGGTTCTGGCTGCGTTGTGGCAGGAGTGCGGCTTGCGGGCCGAGGCGCCGAGCCGCGCCAGGCTTCTTGGCCGTGAACCCGCCCTGCCCTCGTCGTTCGCGCTCGGCACGGCGCTCTCCTGCGCGGAGGCAGCTTCGGCCTTCTCGGCGCCCTGCGCCACGCCGCACGCATGCCGCACTCGCCGGTCGGCTACGCACGGGCGTCGATGCCGCCGGGCTCGCATCCGCCGGCGTGGCCGCCGCGTTGATGCCGGCAAGTTTGTCCGGGGCCGTGAGCGTTGCACGCATTCGACGCTCGTCGCCACCCAGGTCCCTGTTCACGACCCCACCGTTTCGGCCGCTGCGCTTCGCGAGCCGGGGCTGGCACGCAAGCGGCGCGCGCGCCGAGTGCGGCCACGACGAGCTGCACGACTCCACCCGCGACCACGGCCCGGATCACGACGGCGAGCCGCAGCGAATTCGCTTGCACCGAAGGACACCTGGCCCTGTGCGCGCGCCTGCTTGCGCCAGCGCAACCACGAGTAAGAAGAAGTCTCTAGACTGCTTACGCCCAGGAGGGTGCGGAAGAGCGATCCCGCCGTCTCCATGGCGTGACGGCGTCGGGACATCGCCGCCGGGAGTACGACCCGCAGAGGCAAGGGACCCGCAAACATGAGCGTACCGGTCAAGTCACCAGCAAACGTCCCGGTGAAGGTGCCACCGCAGAACGTCGGCCGACGATCGCTCGCCGGGAAGGCCGTGGTCAATGCCAGCGGCATCTGGATCGGCCCATCGGTGCTCACGCTTGGCGTCGCCATCGCCGGCAGCGCGCTCGCGCAGGCGACCGAGGCGACGCCGGTGGTGATCACCGGCAGCCGATCGCCGGTGCCGCTGGCCCAGGCGCCGGGCGCGGTGTCGCTCGTCACCCGCGAGGAGCTCGACCGGCGCAACGTGCAGACGCTGGACCAGGCCGTCCAGTTCGTGCCGGGCGTGTACGCGCGGCGCGGCAAGGGGCTGATGGACACGCTGGCGGGGATCCGTCTGCGCGGCGTGCCCGACGACAGCCGGACGCTGCTGCTGGTCGACGGGCTGCCGATGAACGACGGCTACACCGGCGGGGTGCGCATCGGCGGCCTGTCGCCCACCGATCTCGACCGCGTGGAGGTGGTGCGCGGGCCCTCCTCGGCGCTGTACGGCGGCAGCGCGATGGGCGGCGTCGTCCAGACCATCACGCGCATGCCCACCGAGCCTGTGGCCTCGGTCACCCTCGGCATCGGCGGCCCGCTGTCGTCGGACACCGGCAACGAGGACCTGCGCACGACGGCGATCCGGCTGGGCACCCGCTTCGAGAGCGGGGTCTCGGTGCTCGCGAGCTACACCGCCAAGAGCACCGACGGCTACCGCTCCGACCTGGTCGCCAGCACCGCCAACCCGCCACCGACGGTGACCGGAGCGATTCCGACCGTCACCTCGACCGGGACGCCCACCCGGCTGATGGGCGAGCGTGGATTGAACCACTGGGACGACTCGGACATCGGCGGCGCGCTGCGCTATGACGTCACGCCCGACCATGCGCTGGCCCTGCGCCTGCGGCAGACCCGGAACGAGTACTAGCGCGAAACGTCGTAGCTGACGTTCAACGGCGTCACCGGTTGCGCCTGCGCAAGCAACGGAGCAGCTGTGCCGACCAGCGCGGAAAGCAGCAGCGCGCGGCGGGTGCGGGCATGGTTCGAGCGGTTCATGTCTGGATGGCTCGGGGAAGCGACGGGAGGCGGACCCTCGGCAACGACTCGCCAAAGGGAAACGAAGCGAATCGCGTTTGCTTGTTCGTTTACCGTCGTAGCCACGTCCCGGGGGTACGGACGGCCACTGCCGCCGGCTGGACATCGCGCCTTGGCGGGCGTGCTGAAATCGACGCTTCCAGGCATGGAAGGGCCCTAACTTGAGCCAGACGCTGATTGGCAACTACTTGTCCGAACTGGCGCGGCTGCGCCAGGTCAGCGGCAGCCGCCGCGAAAGCGTGCTGCGCGAAGCCTTCAAGGACCTGCTCAAGGCCTGGGGCCGCCAGCACGACCTGGTGTTCGTGCCCGAGTACGAGATGGACACGCCCACCAAGGAGCGGCGCTATGTCGACGGCGCTCTGCTGCACGAACTGCGTGTGCCCTTCGGCTACTGGGAAGCCAAGGACGAGGCCGACGAGCTGGACACCGAGATCGCGCTCAAATTCAAGCGCGCCTACCCACAGGACAACATCGTCTTCGAGGACAGCACGCAGGCCGTGCTGATCCAGCACCGAGAAAAGGTGATGCGCTGCGAGGTCACCGACGTGGCGCAGCTGGAAAAGCTGCTGAAGCTGTTCTTCGCCTACGAGCGCACCGAGATCGCCGACTTCCGCAAGGCGGTGGCGCAGTTCAAGACCGACCTGCCGGCCGTGCTGCACGCGCTGCGCGACATGATCGAGCAGCAGTTCCAGCGCAACGCCGCCTTCCGCGACGCGGCGGCCAAGTTCCTGACGCACGTAAAGGAGGCCATCAACCCCACGCTGACCGACGCCGACGTGCGCGAGATGTTGATCCAGCATGTGCTGACCGAAGAGATCTTCGCCAAGGTCTTCGACGACAGCGACTTCCACCGCAAGAACAACGTTGCCCACGAGCTGTACCGGTTGGAGGAAACCTTCTTCACCGGTGGTCTGAAGAAGGCCACTCTGAAGGGACTGGAGCCATACTACGCCGCGATCCGCAGCGCGGCGGCGCACATCGGCAGCCACCACGAGAAGCAGACCTTCCTGAAGGTCATCTACGAGAACTTCTACAAGGTCTACAACGCCAAGGCCGCCGACCGGCTGGGCGTGGTGTACACGCCGAACGAGATCGTGCGCTTCATGATCGACGGCGCCGACTGGCTGTGCGAGCAGCATTTCGGCAAGGGCCTGATCGATCGCGACGTGGAGATCCTGGACCCGGCCACCGGCACCGGCACCTTCATCTGCGAGCTGCTGGAACACTTCCGCGGCCAGCCGAAGAAACTGGAGCGCAAGTACAAGGAAGAGCTGCACGCCAACGAGGTGGCGATCCTGCCGTACTACGTGGCCAACCTGAACATCGAGGCCACCTACGCCGCCATCACCGGCCACTACGACGAGTTTGCCAACCTGTGCTTCGTGGACACGCTGGACAACGTGGGCCTGCACACGCTGGCGCACGGCGGCACGGCCGACCTGTTCGGCAGCGTCAGCGACGAGAACGTGGCGCGCATCAAGCGCCAGAACAGCCGACGGATCAGCGTGATCATCGGCAACCCGCCCTACAACGCGAACCAGGCGAACGAGAACGACAACAACAAGAACCGCGAATACCCGGCGATCGACGCGCGCATCAAGCAGACCTACATCGCCGAGAGTACGGCGCAGAAGATCAAGCTGTACGACATGTACGCGCGCTTTTTCCGCTGGGCCAGCGACCGGCTGGATGCGAACGGCGTGCTCGCGTTCGTGACGAACCGGAGCTTCCTGGACAGCCGCACCTTCGACGGCTTCCGCAAGACGGTGGCGAAGGAGTTCGCGGAAGTCTGGGTGGTCGACTTGAAGGGTGACGCGCGCACGAGCGGCGAACGGCGTCGTCAAGAGGGCGGCAACATCTTCAGCGACGAGATCAGGGTCGGCGTTGCAATCAGCTTCTTCGTCAAGAAGCACGGCTCGCACGGCTGCCGCGTTCGGTACACGGCTGTCCGGGACTACGCAAAGGCGGACGAAAAGCGGCAGTTTCTCGTAGCACGGCCGCTTCGGGAGCACAGCTTTGAGGACGTTCGGCCTGACTCGAAGGGCAACTGGCTGAATCTCACCCAGAATGACTTCGACGACCTGCTTCCGCTTGTGGATGAAGACGGCAAGGCGCGAGCGGTCTTCAGCCTTTCTACGAACGCCGTTAACACTGCGCGCGACGAGTGGGTCTACGACTTCGAGATTGAGACAGTCGCCGCCCGCATGGTCTTCGCGGTCGGAGAGTTCAACCGCGAGCACCAAACCTGGCGCGGCTACGCGGATCTGGACGTGGACAAGCTTAGCAAGCGCCTCAAATGGAGCGAAGCGCTACTGAACAACTTGAGGCGTGCGCCTGCCCCAGAAGTTTCGGGTGAGTGCTTTGTTCGTTCGCACTATCGACCCTTCACCTCGCTGGCCTACTACTGGGAGCCGACCTTCTCCGACCGGCTCACCGGCAATCACTTCGAACTGTTCGGGTCTGACCTGAGAGCGGAGACGCGCTGCATTGCCGTTTCGGCGCCCGGGAAGGCCGCGCACTTTCGGACGCTCGCGTCCGACCGAATCTGCGACTGGCACTTCATGGGCGACACGCGCTTATTTGGCGCGTCTCGGTTTTCAGCCGATGGCCAGCGCCACGACAACACCACCGACTGGGCCCTCAAGCAGTTCACCTCGCATTACAAAGCCGGTCCCGGCAAGCGCCTGCCGGAACCGACGAAGGAGGGCATCTTCCACTATGTCTACGCGGTGCTGCACGACCCCGAGTACCGCGACAAGTACGCGCAGAACCTGAAGCGCGAGTTCCCGCGCATCCCGTTGTAGGGAGCCCTGCGCGCCGACTTCTGGCGCTGGGCCGATTGGGGCCGCGAGCTGATGGACCTGCACATAGGCTACGAGTCGGTGGAACCCTGGCCGCTGCAGCGGCAGGACACGCCGGACGAGAAGGCGCGCGCCGCCGGCCAGTCGCCGAAGTGCATGCTGAAGTCCGATCCCGACGCCGGCCGCATCGTCATCGACAGCGAGACCACGCTGTCGGGCGTGCCGTCGCAGGCGTGGGGGTACCGCCTGGGCAACCGCAGCGCGATCGACTGGGTGCTGGACCAGCACAAGGAACGCAAACCCAAGGACCCGACGATCCGCGAGAAGTTCGACACCTACCGCTTCGCCGACCACAAGGAGCGCGTCATCGACCTGCTGGCGCGCGTGGTGCGCGTCAGCGTCGAGACGCTGCGCATCGTCGATGAGCTGAAAGGCGGGCCGCGCTGACTACAGCAGCGGATACGGCCGGTCGTCCGGCGTGTGCAGTGCGATGTCGCGGTAGAACTCCCACCCGCGGCCCTCGGGGTAGCTGCCGGGGTCGCGCGGGATCAGGTGGCGAACGATCTCGAAGTGGTTGATCTTGTGGTCCACCGCCAGCATGTCCAGTCGCGCGGTGCCGCGAATGTGCGACACGATCGATCGTGCGATCAGCATGTAGGCCCACGGCGCGGCGCCAATGCCGTCCAAGCCGACGCCGGGAAAGTACAGGTCCGGCGCGTCCAGGCTGCGGAAGATGCAGCCGCAGCGCCGGCACAGCTCGTTCACGCTGCGGATCGACGCCAGGTTCGGGTCGTCGAACCAGCGCAGGTCGGTGCCGTAGCCGGTGCCCCACAGGATCGCATCGGCCTCGAGCACCGTGCCGTCGCGCAGCGTGACGCGCCGGCCGCCGATCTCCGCCACCTCGCCGCAGTGACGCTCGATCTCGGCGTAGTGCTGGATCATGCGCGGCCGGCCCGGGAACAGCTGGTCGTGCAGCACGTCAACCGGCCGCTGCGGCTGGATCGCCTGCAGGCCGAATTTTGCGTAGCGCGCCGCCAGGTCGGTGTTCAGCAGCGCGCTCTGCTCGGCCGCGCTCAGGCCCTGCGCCTGCATCTTCGCAAACGGCCGCACGCTGCCGGAGATGGCCTTGGGCCGGGTCGTCGGCGTGAACCAGCGTGTGCCGCGATACACCCAGACGATGCGGCGGGCGCCGTGTTCGATGCACTGGTCGATCAAGTCGTAGGCCGAGGCGCCGCCGCCCACCACCATCACCTGGCGGCCGGCCAGCGCTGCCGGCTCGTGCAGCGCGCTGGCATGCCATTCGGCCACGCGGCTGGCTATGCGCTGCACCTGCGGAATCAGCGGCG
>WBZP01007285.1_pt1 | contig 10711 bp, 10 predicted proteins | sample 5204301 | NCBI WGS metagenome assembly WBZP01 (sample SAMN12412401, study PRJNA552823) | activated sludge metagenome | isolation source: activated sludge from nitrification reactor of wastewater treatment plant... | place: USA: Pennsylvania | collected 2017
TGGCCGTGATGGCATGCCAGGCGTGCCCGTTCCGCGGCCGCTGCTCCTACAACGCTGTCGCCGTCCGGGCGACCCACGGCATCTGGGGCGGCATCGAGCTTCCCGGCGACCGCGCCCGCCGTCTGACCCCCGTCTACGAGCGTCTGCTGCTGCAGTTCGAAGAACGCCGCCAGATCGAGATCGGCAACGTCGCCGTCGAGCCCCTAGCTGCCGACGAGCACTTCATGCGCCGCCGAGAGCCGGCCGCCTGAACACCACTCCCCCATCGGCACACCGCAGAAAGGGGTGGCCTTCACACACCGAAGCGCGCCGGCGCGACCTCCGGCATCCATCTGAATACCGCGTGAGCCGCACCCCAGAAACACGAACACCCCCGGGCTAGGGACCCGAGGGCTTCGCGTTCGCGGTTGCGAGTACGAGGCCGGTTACCAGCCGGCCCCTTACAGGTGACTCACGCACCTGCCCTCGAAAGGGAGTGTGTCCGTGTCAGGACTCCCTCATATTAGTGCACGCCCAGCGCCGCGTCCAGCAGCAACGCGGCAGCCAAACCTCCTGGCGCCACGCAGTTATCGCGGCTGCAGCGCCGCGACCCCTCGCCGGGGAACCCTGCGTGCGCGACCCATCGCCACGCCCGGGCGGCGGCGGCCACGCACCGCAGACCGGTCCTGCCACAACTGGCGCCCCAACCAGCTGGTCGTCCTAGAGGCGCCCGAGGGAACCCACCGCGGCGTCGCCTGTTGGAGCTCACGCGAGCGATGGCTCACGATCACCGTGCCCACGGCCTATGCCCTGCGCTACAAAGAAATTCGGCCACAAATGCGCAGCGGCGGGATCAGCCGGGAGGCACTGCTGGCCGTCGCAACAGCACGGGCCGCCCACGCCGATCACCGCACCGGACGCGAGTGCCGGCCCTCCAACGCCCGCCTGGTCGCCATGACCGGCCTGTCCCTGCGACAAGTGCAGCGCGCCGATGAAGCCCTGCGTCTGCTCGGTGTGGCCACCGAGGTACTCCGGGGCCGCCAGCGGACGCGCACCGAACGGATGGCCAGCTGGCGCGTCGGTGACCGCGCCCGCGGCTGGGCCTCGGTCTGGGTGCTGCACGACAACCCAATTGACCTGCCCGCCAACGGTTCCGTGACACCCCAACCCGACAGGGTCCTGAAAGGAATTAACTCTCGTCAGAGAGTGGTTACTACCCGCCGCGCCCCTTCGGGCCGCGGTCGGCGCGACCACGGTCGCGCACGCCCGGACAGTGAGGGCACCCGCCTCGCGCTGGACTGGCGTGCACACGACAACGCACCGCCCTGGGCACGCCGACACACCGCCGAAGCATGGTCAACCCTGCTGGCCGGCCCCGCCCGCCACGGCTGGACCCCCAGAGATCTCAACCAACTCATCACCGACTGGCTGGCAACCGGACACCGCATCCCCGACAACCCGCACAAGCCGATCGGCCTGCTCGGCGCGATCCTCACCCGCCACGGCGGGCTGGACGAGCGGCCCACCGCCGCAGACGAGGCGCGGGTTCGCGAAGAACTCGCCCAGCGTCGCATCCAGCGAGCACTGATGCGCGCTGAGCGCCGCATCGACCAGGAGGCCCGCGATGCAGGCCGGGCCGCCCTCAACGGTCCCGGCCGCGCCGAGTGCCGCCAAATCCTCGCCGAGCTGTCCGAGCGCCGTCGCCAGCGGCGCTACGCGTCGGACAGAACGCGGCCATGAACCCCTTCCCCTCCCTGCCCGCGACCCACCGGGCCACCGCCCGCTCGCTCAGAAAGTGAACCCGACCATGGCTCTCGTCAACGACCTCCTCCCGGTCCACCTCCGCGACAACGCTGCTCGCGCTGAAGATTTCCCCCGCCAGCCCCCACAGGATCTGGCCGCAGAACAATCGGTGCTGGGCGGCATGCTGCTGAGCAAGGACGCCGTCGCCGACGTGCTAGAACGCCTTCGCCCCGGCGACTTCTACCGACCCGCCCACCAGAGTGTCTACGACGCGATCCTCGACCTCTACAGCCGCGGGGAACCCGCCGACGCCGTCACCGTCGCGGCCGAGCTCGACCGCCGCGGTCTTCTTCGACGCATCGGCGGCGCCCCCTACCTGCACACCCTGATCGCCACCGTCCCCACGGCCGCCAACGCCGGCTACTACGCCGGCATCGTCGCCGAAAAGGCCATCCTGCGCCGCCTCGTCGAGGCCGGAACCCGCGTCGTGCAATACGGCTACGCCGGTGCTGACGGCGCGGAAGTCACCGAAGTTGTTGACCGCGCCCAGGCCGAGATTTACGACGTCACCGAACGAAGCGCCGCAAGCGACTGCGTGCCGCTCGAAGAACTCCTCGCCACCACCATGGACGAGATCGACGCAATCGCCTCCAACGGCGGCCTCGCCAAAGGCGTACCCACCGGCTACCGAGACCTCGACGAAGTCACCACCGGCCTGCACCCAGGCCAGCTGGCACTCATCGCGGCGCGGCCCGGCGTCGGTAAGACCTTGATGGCATGTGACATGTTGCGCGCCTGCTCAATTCGACACGGGTTACCCAGCGTCATCTTCTCCCTCGAGATGAGCAAATCCGAGATCGTCATGCGCCTGCTGTCGGCGGAAGCCAAGGTCCGCCTAGCCGACATGCGCGCCGGCCGAATGGCCGACGAGGACTGGGCCCGCCTGGCCTCACGCATGACCGACCTCAGTTCCGCGCCGCTCTACATCGACGACTCGCCCAACCTCACCTTGACTGAAATCCGCGCCAAGGCCCGCCGGCTCAAACAGCGCAACGGTCTGCGGCTGCTCGTACTGGACTACCTGCAACTAATGTCCTCGGGCCGCCGCTACGAGTCTCGCCAGCAGGAAGTCTCCGACCTCAGCCGCGGCCTCAAACTGCTCGCCAAAGAATTGGAGATCCCCATCGTCGCCTTGTCGCAACTCAACCGCGGACCCGAACAGCGCCACGACAAAAAGCCAATGCTGGCCGACCTTCGCGATTCGGGCAGCTTGGAGCAGGACGCCGACATCGTTCTACTACTCCATCGGCCCGACGCCTACGAACCCGACGATCCACGCGCGGGCGAAGTCGAAGTAATCCTGGCCAAAAACAGAGCGGGAGCGCAGGCGCGCCTCTCCTTGGCGCACCGCTCGGCCTATGTCACCTTCTGTGACCTAGCCCGCCCATAGGGGCTCCTCCTCCTCGGATGAACCGCTGCCTGTAGGTTCTCGAATTTGACTGCACTTTCTCAGCAATGACTGCACTTCCGTTGCACTTGTGCAGTGGGGTCGAGAATTAATTCTCCAGCCTGCCCCCGCGGTTGCTAGCGGTGCCGCGCGTCGTGGTGTGCGAGCGACCTACGCTATCCATCTGTCGGCACCGGAACGGTTCGCCGGAGCGGTGGGCGAGCGCATCTATGGGCAGATGTAGTCGAGCGCCCTGAGTTCCAAGAAGGTCGGTGCATCCGTGATCAACCTGGGGTCCTTCTTGCTGAAGGTGATGTTCGGCTGCGCTGTTTTCACAGCGGCAACGGCGGCCAAGCCGCCGTCCTTTTCGTAGGCGGCGCAAGCCACATTGGCTAGCAGCAGCAGCTCATCATCCCCGCCCGGAACCATGACGACGGGGCGTGGTGCTCCGAGGATGTCAGGGTTCTGGCCATGCATCGTTTCGAGAAACTTGCCAATGTCAGCTCCAGAAGTCGCGGAGATCGGTGGGGCCGTGACAGGTGCCGGGGCGCTCCTGTTGTCCGTCGTCGGGGCGGCAACGGTTACAGGTGAGGCGGCGACAGTGACGGTTTCGGTGGGACTCATCGGAGGTGCGGGCTCCGGGGGAACACCGGAGCGACCAATACTCCAAGCAATAACGGCGATGGCGACTCCGGCAACGGCACCGACAACGGTGAGCAACCCCTTCCGCCCGCTGTGACCGTTTTCCGCCCCTGGGGATTCCGTCGGTGTTGTGTCACTGGTCTGCGCCCACCCAGGTGGGGTCTGCGGCTCAGACTCTCCGTTCCGACCGGTGTGGTCGCTGAGTCCGCCGTTGCCGTCCCCCGACGCATCCCACTGGTCCCAGTTGCCGTGGAACTCACCGGCGCCCTCGGGAGGTCCATCGGTGTGACCAATCCACGTAGCCATCACACGCTGCTTGCTTGGTAGCGAGTCATGCGTTGAGCATGCCACCGGTCGCCGGCGCGGCCACCTCGGCGACCTAGCGCCCACCGAGTTCCAAGCCGCGTTCTACGATGCCAAAGGGACCGATCAGACCCCGGTCGAAATCCAATAGCCCGAGCATCCATCAGAACTAGTGCGATTCACGGTCAGATCAAGCCACGCTGATGAGTACAGGGTGTCGAAGTTGGGCCGGACCACCGACCGGAAGCCCGCGTCGGGGAATGCACGCATGTGGTGGAACTGATTCGCCGGACCCTGGCCCGGCCGGGTGTCTGGGCGCGAATGCTGATGCGAGAGGCTCCTGTGGGCACACTGTCTGATGATCTGGTGCCGCCATATTGGGATTACTCAAGGCCATCACGGATCGTATCGACGCCCAGCCGTAGGTCACGTTGCGCTGGCGGCGAGGGACTCTCTCTCCTTGGCGCCGCTGTCCACCGCGCGTCGTCGGGACTTGGCGGATCGGCTTTGGCATTGATGGGCCGGTTTTCACAATTGGTCAAGAGCAGAGTCTTGATTCCGACGAAATCTCGCGCCAACTTTGGTGTATCGAAGTTGGTGACGAACTCCGAAGCGCGCCAGGCGTACCCGGGGGCCTGGTCGGACACCTTGCCCCAACTGTTCTGCACACGAGTGGCCAGCCATCCGCTGCCCTCATAGAAGAAGGCCTGACCCGGAAAAGCGACCGGCGCGCACTGCGGATCTTGGAATTGGGTGGTGGGGAAAGCGGTGAACATCTGGCTTTGGGATTGGATCGGGGCCGGTGCTATGCCGGTGGCGGCGGGGATTTGATCTGCGGGAACCACCAGGCCGTCAAGGGCTTTCGCGAGCACCGGCGGCTTTGGCGGGGGCGCCGGCTTGGAGCTTGGCGATACAGGGGCCACCGTGGGCACCGTGGGAAGCGATTGGTTGCCCATGTCTTTGTCGCGCGAGGTGATGACAAGACTTAGAAGGAGCGCGACTCCTACGAGAGCCGCCCCGGCCGCGAACCAGGGGGCGCGGCGACGGCGGACCGGCGAGGGACCCCACGGGGCCGGGGTGGGAGATGTCCAATGCGGTTGCCCCCATGCCGATCCAGGTGGTAACGGAGTGGCCGGCGGTGGCGGTGGACCAGGTCGGTCAGGGGGTCGTCCGCCCGGGCCGCGGTCTTGCGGAATCACTGGCCGGCGATGGTCCGCAGCAGCGGTGCCATGGGGACACCCAGGACGTCGGGATCGAAACTGGGTGAATCGAAGCCCAGGTACTTGTCGAATAAGGCCTGGAACTTCTCGCCAACGTCGAGGCGTGTGCGTCGGAGGACCTCGGAGATGATGTCCTCCAGCTCGAGGTTGGTGTAGTCCCGCAACGCATTTGGGGCGATGTCAATGCCCTGGAGGTTGCCCTCGTTGTCCCAGCGGGCTTGGACGTCGCGATGGAATTGCTCCCCGCGGATGCCTTGGGAAGCCACGTTGAATGCGGCATGGCGCGCTCGCAGCTGGGCCACCGCGTCGAGGACCTGTTGAACCTCTTCGTCAGGTGTCACTGCGATCCCTCCCCGGTGTCCTCGCTGCTCTTGGTGCGCGCCTTGCGGGCTTCGCGCCGGCCCTTGACCGGCTCGGCGTTAGCAGGAGACTCCACCCGCAGACGCCGCTCTGGGTACAGGCGCCGATCGGCATCGGCTCCCGCGGCCGCGCCCGCCATCCCCATCGGCATCATCGGAGGCATCATGCCGGGCCCACCAGCGCCTGCCGCGGCGGCGGGTGCGGCGACACCGCCCGCACTGAACGTGGCCGGGGCCGCAGTGACCGGAGCCGCTGCCGGGAAGGTTCCGGGTGCTCCCCCAGCCACCGACGCCGGGCTGGTGTCCCCGTAGTCACCGCCGCCGAAATCGCCGGCTCCGCCGAAGTCACCTCCCCCGCTGCCGGCATCGCCAGCCCCGAAATCGCCGGCCCCGCCGAAGTCGGACATTCCAGGATCGCCGCCGCCGAACTCTCCGGACAGATCAGGCATATTCGCCTTCGCTGCAGCGACATTGGCCGCTGAGGTGGCGGCTTGGGTCAGCCCCCCGACGAGCTGCGTACCGGCCTGCTGGACGCCCTGACCGGCTGCCGCGAGTCCACCCACCAAGCCTCCGACCAATCCCGTCACGCTGCCCAGCAGCGCGGGAACGACCGTGCCGAGCAGTTCGCTGCCGGGCTCGCCGCCCAGCGCGGCAGCAGCGGGATCAGACCCTGCGGCGAGGGTGTCCGTGCCGGGAACTGCTCCCGCGGCATCCGCGACACCGGCCGCATCAGATCCATCGGGGGTACTCAAGTCACCACCAGCGGAGTTTGAGCCCGGCCCTTGCGAGCTCCCGGCTCCGCCGTTGCCGTACCCGTTGTCGCCGGGATCGGTGATCGGCGGTGTGAGGGCGGCGGTGCGGTACTGCTGATAGACCGTCATCGCTGTGTGGTTGGCCTCCGCAAGCTGCCCCTGCAGCGCCGTGATCGCCGGGCCATACAGCCCGACTGTCGGCGGAGTCGAGTTCGCGGCGACCGCCATCTTCAGCCGTTGCGTCAACGTGTCGAACATCTGCGGGGTAGGCATCGCTGCTTTGGTGCGGCGGTAATCCTCGGCGTGGGAGCGGAACTGCTGCGACAAGCGGCGGGCTGACTCGGCCTGGCGGGTGTAGTCGGCCTCCAGGCTGTGTAAGTGAGTGTGTGCGGCATCGGCGGCCTGTGACGACCAACTCGCCTCGGATGTGCTTCTGGCTGAACGGACTTGGGCTGCCGAGAGCTCGAGGTCTGCGGCGTGGCTATCCAGCATCGTGGCCGCCGCGTCGAACCCATCGGCTCCGGGGCCGCTGTGGATCAGAGCGCTGGCCTGTACGCCGGTCACCGGCTCTGCGCCGGCCGCCAGCCCGACCGGCGGCATCAGGGGCGGGCGCGCCGGAACGGCCATGGCTGCAACAGGAACTGCGCCGCTGCCCGGTCCTCCACCCCGGGCCAAGACCCGTGAGGCGGCCACGTCCTGGCTGTCATAAGACTGCGCCGTTGACGCCAAGTGCTCACCGGCCGCCGCGGCGTGGGCGTGGACGCCGATCGTGCCGGCGTTGAGTGCCGTGGCTGCTCCACTTAACCGGGTCGCCATCTGAACCGACACCTGATCTGCCGCGCATGGAGTCACCGTCACGGCAGGAGTCGGTGCCGCACCAGGAGCGGCGGCCGCCGCGGTTGCGGCGTCGCGCACCCCGGCGGTGTCGACGTTCAGATAGGCAGCCATGGTGACCTGAGCAGTCGGAGCCGGATCAGCTCGACAGTGTCCTGGCCGCCTCGGACTCGACGTCGGTGTAGCCCTGAACATCGCGACGGATGTGCTCGGCCACGCCCTGGGCGTAGGCACCCAGCCGCTGGCCGGCCTCGCGACGGGCCATCAACACCTCGGCATAGGCCGCACCCACCGTCGAGGCGCCCAACTTGCCGAACGCGCCACGGGCGGCCGCCAAGGTCTCCTCCGAGACATCCATCGCTTCAACAGCGCGGCGGCTCTCGCCGTCCCACCACCTCGCGTGGTCCTCCCAGGCATCGGCATCGACAGACAATTCTCTCGCCACGGCAAACCCTCCTGTTATTGACCTAATGGGCCTGAAACCCAAGGGTACGGGTGGCGTGGAATTACAGCAGCCACCTCAGCTGGTTAATTCTCAGAAGGTTACCCACCGGGCACGATAGGCGGCGACCTGCTCTTGGCTGGGCCAGGCGTCGCTAGGCGGCAAATCCGCACCGGCCTCATTCATCCGGCGCAGATGGTCACAGCGGGCCCTCATCACAGCCAAGGTGTACAGGTGAAACAGGCGCTCAGCAAGCACCTCGGCGGTCCACTCGGCATTAACCTCCGGCTCGATCTGAACACGTTGGACCAATCCGTCACTGTCGATCTCGACCATGACCGCCCCATCGCGGGAGTTCTCCACATACGTGGGAGTCTCGGTCTGCGTCTCCATGCCTCAAACCCTACGACGGTTTAGAAGGGCCGGGTGGGATCGTCACCGAAGGAACGGCTGGCGGCAGCGGGGCCAACGGGGTGACAGCGTGCGCCGTCACCGCAGGCGCTGCCGGCTTACTCCAGCCCAGGAAGTCACCGCTGCTGCCCATGGCGCTGAGGGGTTGCACCTGGCCATCCATCCAAACTTTGCCGTTCCCCAAAGCCATTACGGGTGACCTGGAGCCGAAGCTGGCGATGTCGCCGGGCTGCAGATGTGATGGGTCCACCGGTGCGGTCACCGGCGTACCAGGTGGTGGAACGTCGATTCCCTGCGCCTTGTAGGCGTCAGTAACGCTCTGACCTGACAAAACCGCCCGGGTAGCGTTCGCCGCCTGCTCACTCGGCGCCGTCACCGGAGTGCCGTCCGGCAACGTCACCAGCTTGCCGGCGTCCGGCGGTGGCGCAGCGGCACCCGGGGCACTGGCCGGTGCCGCCGCCGCCGGCGCCCCCGCCTTACCCGGATCACCCGCGGCGGTCTCTCGAGCTGCCTGCTCAGCGCCACTCCCCTGGCTGCCCTGACCAGCACCGTCGTCCTTGAACCCGGCCTCGGCGGCCAACGGTTTATCTGCCTTGGCGGAGTCGGTCGACTTGTCCGCTGTCAACTCCGTGGAGTCCTTGGGCGCGGTGGACGGATCTTTGGCCGCCGCCGGGTCGGCCGGCTTGTCATCCTTGAACGCCGCAGCGTCTTTGGCCGCCGCGGCAGGCTGGTCGGTGAATCCTGCGCCGCCCAGTTGTCCGAGCCCGCCCAGACTTCCCAGTGCCGGGCCCAGCGCGCTCAACGGAGCCGCACCCAGACCAGCCAATGAACTTCCCAACGACCCTCCAAGGCCGCCCAGGCCGCCCAGCGCACCCAACGCATCACCCAGTCCCGAACCCATCATCGGATTCATGCCGTTCATCGGGCCCAGGCCAGCGAATGGGTCGATCAGACCCTGCGACCCTGCGCCCTGACCAGCCACACCACCGGAATCGTCCAACGCGCCGTCAGAACCAGCCGACGAACCGTCCCCCGAGTCTGAAACCTCAGCCGCGCCGGCATCGCTGCCCGAAGCCTGGCTCTCCTCGCCGTTCTTTGGATTCGCGGCCGCCGCAGGGGCGGGCGCAGCGGGGCCCGACGCCTTGTACTCAGCAGCGATGTCTTTGAGGATCTGTTGCTTGGTGGTTGCGTTGACGTGGGCTTCATCGAGCACTTGCTGCACCGAGGCCAACTTCTCATCGAGGTACTTCTGATAGTTGCTCAAAGCAAGCGGATCACCCGAGCCGACCACCCCGGCCTGGTAGGTCTTCATCTCGCTCAAGATCGAAGTGATCTTGTCTCTGGCCTGCTGATTTTGCGATACCGCGTCGTTGATCTCCTGAGTGAGCCTCTCGTCGAGGCCCTGGACCTGCGTACCGCTGGTGTTGTAGTCGTCGCCCGCCTGGCCTGCCCCGGTGGACAGCCCGCCCGCGCCAGCAGGCGGTGGCGGTACCGCTCCCCTCGGAGCGCCGTTGGCACCCGGGCCAATCAGAGGCGGCGGCGCAGCACCGCCCGCTGCGATCGGCACGCCATACGGCGAGCCGCCATTGGTACCGGGGTAGGGCGGCGGCTGCGGAGGCTGCGGATGCGTCTCGCTGGCCTTACCGGGTGACGGAACCCCGGCCCCGCCGTAGACGTTGGCCTCCGGCGGCGCCGGAGTGGGATCGGCACCGGGGTTGTCTGGGGTGGCAGGACCCGCGGGGGTAGCCGGCATCGGGGCCAGGAGCCGGCCCGCTGCTGCTATCAGTCCATCGTGCACACCACCCACACCCCTTTGGACTTCTTCTGCACCGATCCCAGTCGCCATTTGCATGCCTTCCGCCTAAGCGCAAGCCTCCGGACGGTTTCCGCGCCCACGCTTCAAGACGACGCTGCCAGACAGCGCGGATTGTTACGGCCACGCACCTTGCCGAATGTCCTGGGCTATCCCAACTCGGCTGGGAGCTGAGGCACCGCGTGGCGGCGTTGCTCAGCGCCCCAATTCATCGAGCTCCTCAGGAGTGTCGGGCATGTTCCTCTGGGCCATGGCGTCGAGGTTCATATCAGCGACGGCCATCCATTGGTCGGCGGCTTCCTTGTATTGGTCTACCGATTGCATCGCGTCCTCAGCGACGGCCTTGTAGCCGTCCACCACCCGCCGGGAACCTTCGGCCGCACGTTTGTAGGCCTCTGTTGCCTGCCGGGTAGCTCCAAGCATCGCCAGCGCCGTCGCCAGTTCATTGCGGTCATCACGCCGGCGGGCATCGACTACGGCCTGCCGGTCGACCAACTCCTGGATCCGACGGTCGGCGGCATCGTTCTGCGCGACCAGTTCCTCCACCCGTTGCCGCAGCTGGGCGTTCTCACGCCGAAGGGCCTGAACGTCATTGGAGACCAGCTGGTCGGCGTAGATCCACCAGTGGCCGTCGGGGGCTTGGCCGGCGCTCTCCCCGAAATCGCCGCGGCGAATCTTGTTCTTGACGGTCTCTCGTGTGCAGCCGAGAAGCCGCGCAGCCTCTGTAGGCCTGACTGTTTGTCGGCCGGTGACGGGCGCGCGTTGG
>WBZP01007286.1_pt1 | contig 10710 bp, 6 predicted proteins | sample 5204301 | NCBI WGS metagenome assembly WBZP01 (sample SAMN12412401, study PRJNA552823) | activated sludge metagenome | isolation source: activated sludge from nitrification reactor of wastewater treatment plant... | place: USA: Pennsylvania | collected 2017
AGTATAATTAAAATGTGAAATTAGTCTTTAATAAATTTTGCCCTAAAAACAACCTTATCCGTATGTATAGTGAAAAAATAAATGCCTTCTGGAAGATGTTCCACAGAAAACACAGATGTACCAAAAGACTGAATAAATGATCCTGTCTGATTGTAAATGTCAACCCATTTTAAATTCGGCCCGGAAAGATTTACATACACATCACCTGACGCAGGATTCGGGTAGATGATTGGTGTAGTGGTAAGGTTTTGCTCATCCAGATTACTTACCGCCGAACAAAGATCGTGGTTTCCCAGCCGGTTTCTGAATGGGCTATTTGCCATGGCAGTTTGTGCCCTGATCATCTGATCTGTAGTAAACATATACTTGCCCGGTCCCATGGTATAGTCCATAAAATTCATAAACATCTCGCCATCGGGATGATTGGATGGCATACTACACGAACCTGCTTTGTGCGGATAGGCAGGCATACCCCCATTTTGTGAAGAAGCAGGGGGCGTGTCCGCGCAAAAATCATTCCCACAGTTGGCATCACCCCATATATGGCGAAGTCCAAGATAGTGACCAACCTCGTGGGTGAGTGTTCTGCCGTCGATATTGTTGGAAAAGTATTGTCCGAAAGGAAACAAGGCATATGAACCGATACTTTTGGTATAACACCATATACCATCTGTAGACTCAGTAGCTGTATTGGGAATGCCTGGCAAGGTGCTCATCGGTGGTACTGAAGACACACCACCATTCATCAGTGAAGTGCTTTTGTCCGTAATCCATATATTCAAATATTTTTTAACGTCCCATATCGAATTTGGTTTTACAATATTGTCCAGGTAGTTTTTAAAGGTCATTTGTGTACTTAAGCTTGTCGGGTCAGGCCATCCTTTTGTATGATAATTAATTCTGTCGATTCCAGGTTCAATAAGTGAATGTCCAAGTCCATCTTTGGTCGCCAAACAAAACTGAATATTAAAATTGGCAATCTTTACCCTTCCGTTGTTGTCTTTATTTGCTTCAGGCAGCGCTTGATTGGCGGCCCAATGGATAAAAGCATCGGTAGGATAATCTGTAGCATTGTGAGCATTTCCTCCGAAATCCTGATTTAATACATCAATCTGCGACATAATTTGTTCGTGAGTGATGTTAGGATATGTACCAACGGCCTCGCCGCTGTGGATTATATGAAAAATGACCGGAATGGTATAAGCCATTGTTGAAAATTCTTTTTTGGCTTGATTTCCAACAAAATCGGAGATCAATTTCTGAAATTCATTTTCCCATTCCAATGTTGGAAATGCTGTACTACAAACATGGTTATCATCCTGAGCCATAACAATCCAGTTCATCACCAATAAGATAAAAAGTGTATAAAATATTTTCAGTCTGATCATTTTTGTTTAAGTTTGATTTAGTGCATGGAATTGTGATACCACCATAAACTATTGACTTAAGTACTAAAAGAAACAAAGTTAATTAAGAAAATGAACTGTGTTACATTACGATTTGTTTAAGCCTTGTCTTTGAATTAGTGAAGATTGAATTAAAAATTTATAAAAAACTAAATGATGTACGAGCTCAGCTTCAATTTGATTTGTGAGTATTTTGATCCAAGAATATAACGTAAGCAGCTAGCAAATAATAGAAATTATTCAATTTTTAACCTACTATTTAAATAATACATCAACATATTGTTTACTGTTTCTTTTATATCGCCTGGCGTATATCTATTGTATGGAGAATAATAAATCATTCCTAAGCTAGGCCAATATTTATCAATTATAACACTTAATGCCTTTTCAAATTCTATATATTTGTAAGTATCAAATTTCTGATATTTTTCAGTATTACATTTTTGGATAAACTTCCAATTTGATGTTGCAAAAATAGAAGAAGGATATTTTAACATTATTTTATTGACTAAAGCATAACTTTTTACAATATTTGGTATTTCTGGTTCATATAATTTAATTGCATAATCCCAATTGTACATTTGTTTTTTTCTATAGGAAGCATAATATGTAATGATTTTATTCTTAATACATTCATAACTTGTAGAATCTAAAGTTTTCAAGATAGAATCTGCTTCAACTTGCAATAATGGTAAATGTATTTTTTCCAGTGAGTCCAATGCCCTATCCATATTTATAATTCTAATTTTATGGATACTATCTCTTACTTTATAATCTGCAAATGTCTGCGCAGTTTTCCTTATCCAGAATGAATCAAGTATAATACCGTCTTTAATACTCAACTTATTTTGGAAATATCTACGAGATTTGTTCATTATTGTATCCACCCTCATTACATTTCCGGAAGACATATTTTCGTTATTGTATAGTGAATCAAAAATATACTTGTAGTTTCTAAAAAATACTAGTTTACCTTCTTCCGTCATTTTTTTAATTTCATATCTTCCAACCAGTTCATTTCTTTTTTCTGATTCTGCAATAGTAAGGCCATTAGACGTAAAGGCAAAGTATATAAAGAAATTACAAAAATCATAAGAATCGAGCGAGCGATTCAAAAAATAAGATAATGAATTTTTATCTACTTTATTCTCAAGAGCCAAAATAAATTCTTTTTGCAGTACATCAAAATTTAATTTTTGTTTTAAATTAAAACAATTTTCATTTTTTTTAATTTTAAATATTGATTTTTTAAAATATTTTTTGGCAAATTCACAAATAATATTTTGCTCGTTCTCATTAAACCCAAATCTACTATTATTATTTTCAGCAAAATAATCTGTAAGTAAATCTTGACTTAAAATTGAACTATTTACAAAAATAAAAAATGACAATATGAAATAATATTTTAAAATCATAAACTAATTTTTTAATAAAATCATATACCTGGAATGAAAAAGTCTATTGGAATACCCCTCAGCTTAAAAAAATATTTGCTAATAAAAATGTTAAAATTAATTCTCTAATGTGTTTTGCTTAATTGTTTGATGACTAAAATGGGTGTCTGTAATTTGCATCAATGAAAAATATATTGAATTGGCAAATACTATAACAAATTTCCACAAAGGTAATCTAAACTTTACATGGTTAAAAAAGAAAATGAACTGTGTTACATTATCCGGTCGGAAGACTCCAAGACATCCCACTGGTAAGCAATGAAATGACTATTAAAAAAGCGGTGGATGTCAAAAAGCCAACCTACACAATTCATCCTCCCTGCCGGAGGACTCCAAGGCATACCACTGGTAAATGATGAAATCACCAAAAAGATAGCGGTGGGACGTCGAAAAGCCGTACGATCGCTTTGATTTGCCGATCGTGGAAAAACGTAAAAAGGGTCATCAGAAAATGATTCTGACCACCCTTTTAGTTTTTTAAGCTGCAGTTATACTCAATTTACTTTTTGCACTGCACTACACATTGACTGACCGTGTTTTCTGAAGTCACATTGGCATCAACTGTGGATGTCGTTGGAGCACAACATCCACTTGCTGTAGCACAACAAGAGCTAAGGTCACAACAGCTGGTATCATTGTCAACACAGCAAATAGTCTTGTCGCAACAGATTGGCTCATCTTCCATACCCAACATAGACATAATACTGCTACGTTTAGGACCACCCTCCGCCATCAGAGATACCAATCCCAATACACCAAAAATCATTAACAAACTTTTCTTCATTTTGTATTATTTTATGATCCAAACAACATCGTTTGTAATGAATAGACGAGAATGTCAAAAAAAGATGCAAAATGTACGATCGGGGGATCTGAGATCTGTGACCTGCCTACTCCATAGGGGTCGGATCGGGTGATCTGTGAACTGCCTACTCCATAGGGGTCAGGCTGGTCTGGTGATCTAGCGATCTGGCTGGGTTGTGGATTTGATAATTAGTTTTTAACCTTAGTCTCAATCTAATACTTATCCTTAGCCTTAATCTTTATTTGCATCCAAAACGTTATAATAACGTCTTACTAATTTTGAATCTGATAATGATACAATATGTCGGGAATAACAGGAGAGCTATACAGACAGTTTCACTGTGAACTGGAAAATTTCATTTATTCAAAAGTAAAGGATAAAGTGATCTCAAAAGATATCCTTCAGGAAGTGTTTATAAAAATCCATCTGCACCAACACTCGATCAAAGACCAATCGAAAATTACGGCATGGATTTATCAACTGACCCGAAACACCATCCATGACTACTATCGCAAGCTGGTGATATTAAATGGTGAAACAGAAATTCCTCATGATGTCAGCGAATTGCCTTTACCCAATGAACAAGGATTGGAAAGGTGTGTCTTGCCATTTATACATCAATTGCCCCAAAAATATAAGGATGCGCTCTTGCTTACTGACATCAAAGGATTGTCACAAACTCAGTTGGCTGAACAACTAAATATCTCCTATCCTGCAGCAAAATCGCGTGTACAACGTGCCAGACAAAAACTGAAAGACCTTTTTACTGATTGTTGCTATATTCATTCTGATGTATATGGAAATATTATGTCATACCGTCAACTTGATTGCGGAGGTCAAGGATGCGTTTAAATAGAGATCAGCAAAAGATTTGTGTCATAAAATAGAAATTTCAACTATTCCTGTATTCCTGAGCAGTCATTCCACATTCCTGCCGGAACACTTTTCCAAAATAACTGGCATCAGTAAATCCGCAAAGAGCAGCTATATTGTTGATAGATTCGTTGGTTGTTTTCAGCAGCTTTTTAGCTTTTTGTACTCTCAATACCCGGATGAATTGGTTTGGGGAATGGCCTGTAAGAGCAATCAGCTTTCTTTGTAACTGTGACGTGCTCATATAAATATTTTTAGACAACTGCTCCACACTAAAATTTTCGTCATTCAGATACAACTCAATCTCCATTCTCACTTTTTTTACAAAAACATCTTCCATCTCCGGAATTTCTTCGTCATAAGGTACATCCGATTTCTCTTCCACTTCGTCATGCAAATTTTCAGTCAATTTTATCAGGCCGGCAATTTTTGAATACACTTTTTGCAAAAGTTTTCTTTGTTCGAGTAATTTTTTAATTCTTAGCTTAAGTTCATCCTTGTAAAAAGGTTTTTCCAGATAGGCATCTGCACCATGCTCCAGTCCTTCCAGTTTACTTTCCATGTCCGCTTTGGCAGTGAGCATGATGATAGGAATATGGCTGGTACGCTCGTCCTGTCGCAACCTTTTACACATCTCAAATCCATCTACAAACGGCATCATCACATCGGTAATGATCAAGTCGGGTATGATCTGACAAGCAATATCAAACCCTTCCCTGCCATCTTTTCCTACAGCCAGTCTATATTCCGGCAGGCAACTGGCTGTGTAAGCCACTACGTCTGCGTTATCTTCCACAAGGAGTATCAGATCATTTTGACTATTAGAATGCAAGATAGATTCTTTTGCATTAAATGAATTTTCCGTTGGTATTTTAAAATAGGGTTCAACCTTATAGTTCGGTTTTGGGGATTCAATTTCATCCATTTCGACATGAGTTGCCATGGGTAATGTGACGGTAAACTCGGTTCCTTTTCTTGCTCCTATGGGAGGACTTTTAACATCTATAGTTCCATTCATAAGCAGTACCAGTTCTTTGGTCAATGCAAGTCCGATGCCGGTACCTTCGGCTTTTCGGGTGTGGCTATTGTCTGCCTGGTAAAATCTGTCAAAAACATGTAGAATATGGTCTTCGGGTATACCTGTTCCGGTATCCTTAATTTTTATAATCAGTATCTTGGTATCTGAGCTTAATTCTGTGTTGATGGCAGATATGGATACATAAATATTTCCTTTTTCTTCTGTAAATTTTAAAGCATTTGAAAGGAGATTCGATAATATTTGTCTCAATTTTTCAGCATCATATTTGGTCTGCATGACGTCCAATGAAGCCAGATAATGCAAATGTTTATTTTGGCTTTCCGCCATAGAGTGAAATGATTCAACAATGTACCTCAAAAATTGAACAACATCACCATTCACTAATTGAAGTTCCATCTTCCCTGCTTCAAGTTTGGAAAGATCCAACATTTCATTGACCAGATTCAGCAAATTTTCACCATTGCGCTCTATCATATCGAGCCCATTTTCAAAATGGTGTTCAGGATCACTTTTTATTTGCTTCACCATACCGAGTATGACCGTAAGCGGTGTTCGGAATTCATGCGTAATATTGGTATAAAGTTGAGTTTTTATAGTATCCAGTTCTTTGACCCGTCTGGCTTCATTTTGTTCAAGAACCAGTTGAGATTCTATTTTAGTCTGATTTAATCTATACTGAAAATAAGTTTTTATAATATACCCAAATATTAAGACATAAGCCAAATAAGCCCACCAAGTTGCCCACCATGGAGGTAAAACAATGACTTGCAATTCCACAATCCTGTCACTCCATATGCCTTCACTATTGCTGCCTTGCACTCTAAAAGTATACTCTCCATCCGGAAGATGCAAATAAGTTGCTGATCGCCTCGCTCCGCTTTGAACCCATTCCTGATCGATGCCGACCAGTTGATATCGGTATTTATTTTGATTGGAATTAGAAAAGTCCAAAGAGGAAAATTCTAGGGTAAGTATATCCTGAAGATGGTTTAAAGTAATCGATTTTGCCTGCTCAATACTTTCAGTAAGCACTCCTGTATTATCATTTGGAAATACCGGATTGTTTCCCACCATGATTTTTGTTATAAACACATTGGGTAAAAACACATTTGCCAATACTGATTTCGGATTAAAAATATTCAAACCATTTACACCGCCAAACGCCAGGTGACCATTGGGTAGTTTAGCATATGCGCCTGTATTAAATTCATCATCCTGAAGCCCTTCTCTTTTTGTGAAATTACGAAAGCTATAAATTACTTTATCTTTATTATTTTGAATCAACATACAAAAAATACCTTTATTGGTACTCCCCCAAATATGGCCAGATTCGTCATGAAGCAGACCATACACCACATTATCAGGTAACCCGTCTGCAGATGAAAGATGCAAAAATGTACCGGTATTCTTATCAAAACGATTGATTCCTCCACCCTTTGTGGATATCCATACATACTTATCAGGCTCAAAAGGATCATCCAAAAAACAAGTAACATGATCATAACTTAATGAATTACGGTCATTAGGATTATTATAAAACCAATTAACCTGTGAAGATGATAACTTATTTCGGTAGATTTTAATTTTCGCAAAACCTGTCTCCGTTCCTACCCAAAATGTTTCCTTTCGATCTTCGAGTATAGCAGTACAAAGCAGTTTAGATCCATCCTTATTTATTGAAAAACTATCCGAAATTTCTGTCTGCGTATTGAATAAGGTAATATTGCCATCCAGTCCGGGAAACCAAATCCAACCTTGACTATCCTCGATGAAAGGTTGTTTTTTTCCAAAAGTCTGCTTCGCATTTATACGGGGAAGAGACATGAGTTTATTTGACTTTGGATTATATTTAAAATAACCTTTGTTGTCACTTTTTAAATAAAAATCACCCGCTTTTGAGATGATCATATTGTCAATCTGACTTAACAAAGGTAAATTTTTAAACACATCATTATCCACAAGCTCATCATCAATTAACTTCATCCAGGGATAACCGTAATCAACACAAAAAATTTCATTTTCGGTGGAAGGTTTAATCAACCTAATGCTGTTACCTTTCGCCAATGTCTTAAATTTGTCTTTTACGGTATTGTATTTTCGTAGACCATAGCCAACAGTGCCAGTCCATAGTATACCCGATTTATCAATGATGAATGGATAGTTAATTCTATTTGTTTTATCTATGGGTAGATTTTCTTTCCAGATTTGTGATTTGTTGTTTCCCCATCTGCTGATGTCATAAAAGTATAATTCACGATGATGGAATTCCCACAAAGCACTGTTGGGTTTGAATATTATATTGCCTGCAGGTATTTTAAGTGTATCAAATAAAGGGATTATGTTTTTTCCATCATCCAAAAAAAGATTGTGATTTATTGACAGATTTCCATCTTCAAAAAGGTATCCATTGTTATATAATTTCCCTTGTATAACAGGCTTAAAACTGATACTTTTATAATTAAATTCATACACAGCTCCGTCCATACCTCCTATAAAAATCCGGTTGTGAATGTCTTTTCCCATGCCATATACTTCTGTATTTTCAGGCATTTTTAGCTTAATAATACCAGGTGTCACGTTTTTTTCAAATAAATCATCCGGCAAAGTAATAATATTTAGTCCATTGCCCACTGTGGATATCAACATTCTGCCATCCGGCAACTCTTCTATAGCCCTGATATTGTTCCCGGAAATACTATTGGAATTGTTAAGGCTGCTTTCTAATCTAAAGAAAACACCCTTTTTTTTGTCATAAATATTTAAACCTGAATTTTCAGTCCCGGCCCATATTCTGCCTTTACTGTCTTCAAATAACCTGACAACTGTATTGTAACTTAGACTGAAATTATTAAATGGGTCATTGGTAAATACTTTAAACTCGTATCCATCATACCTATTAAGGGCATCTTTTGTAGCAATCCAAATAAATCCTTCTTTATCCTGCAGCATGTCAAATACCATTCCTTGGGACAAACCATCGGCAGTTGTGATAGATTCATATTTGTTTTGACCAGACAAAGATAAACTGACAAAAACCAACAAGCTGATCCTGCCAAATAATAAAAATATCGATTTATTACTTAAAAAATTCATTTGGTAAAAGTAAGGTAAAGGATAATAAAAATATTCCCGCTGACAACTCTATTTTTTTAGTTTTTAAACATATGCTTGATTTTTACTATCAATGCGTGATTTTTACTATAAAAATGATGCATTTTTCATATAAAATGCATGTATTTTACTAATAAAATGGTCTGATCCAACCCTATCTTTGTGTTACAATCTTTATGTAAAACAGGAAAGCCGAAAACCTGACGGATCAGGTAATAACTTTTAAATATTGTTAAAACTGAAATCGACATAAAAATTAAAAATGATAATATAAACATAAGTCGTAACAAAAAATATGACGTTAAGTAAATTATACATTGTTTGGATATATCTTCTGCTCCTCAGTTAAATTTAGCCAACGAAAACCAGCATGGTAAAACTTTATACTTATAATCAGCAAAACGAAAACCACAAATCCATAAAGTTAGATCTTTAATTTTTTTGGTTATTTAGCAGGGGAGAGAAGATTTTTTATTAAGAATTTGAAAAACACATAAAAATATAAAGTAAAATCATTCAAACTCAAAAACGCTCAAATATTAATAACATAGATTTTTAAATACCTAAACCTTATGTATAGAATTTCTTTGCCCCTTGTCATTCTGATGATTTTTCATTTTAGTATTGATGCTCAGGTAGGCATCAACACCACTACACCCAATGCCAAAGCAGTTTTGGATCTTACATCAACAAATAAAGGCTTCCTGCCCCCACGCATGACAGAAGCACAACGAAATACCATAACCAACCCAGTACCTGCAGGTCTCGTGGTTTACTGTATTGATTGTGGAAATTATGGACAACTTCAGGTTTTTAACGGCATGGTTTGGACAGATTTGACGGGTGGTCCGGCAGCTACCTTTATTTGCGGTACCAATACGGTAACATTCAGATATAATGGAAATATTGTCACTTATGGTACCGTACTAAATACTACAACCAATGAATGCTGGCTTGATCGTAATCTGGGGGCATCACAAGTGGCTACAAGCAGTAACAATGCTGCAGCTTATGGCGATTTATTCCAGTGGGGGCGAGGTGATGATGGACATCAGATCAGGACTTCGGTTACAACAACTACATTATCGCTAACGGATGTCCCCGGGAATGGTGATTTTATATTAGCCATTCCTATGCCATGGGACTGGAGGTCACCACAAAACAATAACTTATGGCAAGGGGTTAATGGAATAAATAATCCATGTCCAAACGGATACAGATTGCCCACTCATGCAGAATTGGATGCTGAACGACAAAGTTGGGGCAGCCAGAATCCTGCGGGTGCCTTTGCTTCACCGTTGAAATTGACATTGACCGGAGCACGAAATTATGACACTGGAAATCTTAGTTTTGTAGGACAATATGGATATTACAGATGTAGTACTCTTCAGGGAATTTACTCATATTATCTATATTTTGGAAATAATACTGCCGGAATCCAAAGCACGAGTCGGGCTCATGGCTGGGCGGTGAGGTGTATTAAGGATTAGCAGTTAAAATAGTAGTTCAAAATGTTCCATTCGATATGTTAAAATTATAGAAATTAGTTTGAAGTCACTACACTAATCTTATGTATTTTGCTTATCCAAATAGTTACTTTATTTTTTCAAATCAGCTGTTAACTTATAAAACTTTGATGTAGTTTATTGTATATTTATATTGTTTGTTTTATTTATTTTTTATTTAAATATTAAAATTTTTAAAAATGAGATTAGTAAATTTTTTTATTTTTGGTCTTGTCCTTTGTAGCGGCCTGATCACCTTGACCGCATTCACAAAAGCCAATGTGGGCGAAGAATTGACGATCACCAATAAAACTGATAGTGATATCGATGAGATCCATGTGGGTGAAAGTGGCTATATTATGGACGAAGACGAAATCTTAACGCCGGGAGAGTCTATCAAAATTGACTTTGACTGTGCGGGACTCCATGCTGATGTTGAAGCCACGATTCATTTAATTTTTGAGGATGATTCTGAGTTTAGTTTTGAAGACACGGTTTGCGATGGTGATTATGCCTG
>WBZP01001453.1_pt1 | contig 10707 bp, 5 predicted proteins | sample 5204301 | NCBI WGS metagenome assembly WBZP01 (sample SAMN12412401, study PRJNA552823) | activated sludge metagenome | isolation source: activated sludge from nitrification reactor of wastewater treatment plant... | place: USA: Pennsylvania | collected 2017
ATGCCAGCACTTATAAAGCAAGGGAAAATGCAATCATCTTAAAAAATAACCAGGAAAGAGCACAGGCCCAGAATCCTGCGTCACTGATCCTGGTACCGAACTGGACACAACTTGGTCCATCCCCCATACCAAATGGCCAGACATCACCCAGCGTTGCTGTCAGTGGTCGCACTACAGCCATTGCTATTCATCCTTCAAATCCAAACCTGGTATACGTGGGCACCGCCAATGGAGGGGTATACCGAACTACGGATGGAGGTAACAGCTGGACCGCCATTTTTGATGCCGCACAGTCGTTGGCGATTGGAGCACTGGCACTGGCTCCCTCTAATCCTTCTATTCTATATGTTGGCACCGGGGAAGCTAATCTATCTGCAGATTCTTATGCAGGCGTGGGGATTTACCGTATTGACAATGCCGATGCATCGCCGGTACTAAATGGTCCCATCAATCCGGCCATATCAACCACTACCTGTTTTTTTGGAAGATCGGTTAGCCAAATACTGGTAGACCCATCCAACCCCGCCTTGATTTATGTGTCAACCGGTTCTGGTGTTATAGGCAACCCTAACGGATCTCCCGGCGGAGGAACAATACCACCCCTGGGTAGAATGGGTATCTACCGATCCACCAATGCTACAGCTGCAGTGGGTTCCATTACATTCACCAAACTTGATATAACGGCTGTAAATGATAACCTACGAGTACTCGATATGGTGATGGAACCAGGAAATTCAAATACAATTACCTGTTATGTGTATGGCACCAGCCAGGGCATTTATCAAACTACCAATGCCACGGCGGCTACTCCCACATTCACACATCCTTATACAACCGCTTCTGCTGTGAGGGGTGAATTAGCCATTACAAAAGTCGGCGCTGTTGTTACATTATATTGCGGCAATGGTGAAAACTCAACAGGAAGATTGCTCAAATCTGTTGATGGAGGGCTTACCTGGAGTATCGCAGCCGGAACAACGGGATTCTGTTCCGGTCAGTGCTTTTATGACATTGCCATAGAAGTGGATCCCACCAATGCGAATAATGTATATGTTGGCGGTGCTTCGGGTACCAATATTTTCAGGCGCTCTACTGATGGACTGGCAACGGTTCCTGCATCATCAACTTCCAGCCTGCATGCTGATTGTCATGTTATCAAATGCGCTCCCTCTTCTCCTTCCATTTTATACCTGGGTTGTGATGGCGGTATCTGGCGTTCTGCCGATGCAGGGGTAACCTGGACTTCAAAAAACACAGCAGGATATCACGCCACTCAATTCCAGAGCATTGCCCTTCACCCCACTGATGCAAATTTCACTGTTGGAGGAACCCAGGATAACGGCACAAACAAAATAAATCCTGATGGAACACATACCAGGATAGATGCTGGTGATGGCGGGTATGCATTGATTGATCAAAATGCTGTAAATACTACCAATGTAACCATCTATCATACTTATTATAATTCCACCGGAAGCCAGATCGGTTTTTCCCGGCAAACTACCACCGGTGGCGCATGGTCTTTCCTTGGATGCGGTGGAACTTCCAATGGAATTGCCTGTACCGACAATACATTATTTTATGCCCCCATGGCACTGGGACCGGGAAATCCAAATACTGTTTATTTCGGGTCCGACAGGCTTTACCGTTCCAGCGACCAGGGAACAACGATGGCTCTTGTAAGCCAGGCGCCTATTTCGGGAACAACCCCTGTTTCCAGTATTTCAATTGCCAAAACAGATGATAATGTGAGATTGGTTGGTATGTTTAACGGAGCCGTTTATAAAACTTCTACCGGCTCCTCTACGCTTACACTTGCAACCCCTTCAGGAGCACCTGCAGCACCAGTAGGAAGAGTGCTGATTGACCCGGTTGATAAGAAAACAGCTTATGTTTCTTATGGCGGGTATGGCGTTCTTTCGGGCCGCCACATCTGGAAAACAACCAACCTCGATGCGGCTACGCCTACCTGGACAGCATCCAGTACCGGGATACCCGATGTGCCCGTTAACTGTATGGCCATTGATCCAACCGTAACAAATATCATGTTTGCAGGAACAGATATCGGTGTGTATGTGTCTACCGATGCTGGTGCAACCTGGACAAGTTACAGTTCCGGCTTGCCGGCCGTTCCGGTTTTTGATATGGCGGTTCACCCGGTAACCAAGGCATTGAAAATAGCTACCCATGGAAGAGGATTCTGGCAAACCACCAACCCGGTTCTCCCGGTTACGTTTAATGGGTTTTACGCAATGGCCAAGCCAAATGGAAAAGTATTGCTCGAATGGACTACTGCAACCGAAGTAAACAACAGGGGTTTTTATATTGAAAGAGCGTTGAAAAGCACGGATAATACTCAGACTTCATTTGAAAAAATCGGCTTTGTTCAGGGAAGTGGCAATACCTCTACTCCGCGTCGCTATTATTTTGAAGATGCTCCAACAGGTGGCAAAACATTTATTTACCGCCTGAGACAGGTAGACCTGGATGGAAATGCAAAATATTCAGAGCAGAGAATCGTAAATATTACTGGTTTTGATTACGCCTTATATGATATCAGTCCAAACCCTGTTACACAACAAGGGATTATTAAATACCAACTGCCGGCTGGCGGGCGTGTAAATATCAGTATATACAGCCTTGATGGAAAAGCGGTGAAAACGATTGTAAACGCTTACCAGGAAACAGGGGTTTACACCATAAATATCAACAAAAATGACTTTACCCCCGGAACCTATGCGGTAAAGATGTTGGCAAATGATTTCTACATCACCAAGAGCATGGTGATTGTACATTAGAGCAGTACCAATGGTTCAAAATATGTAAAGCCTTCTTCCAAACAGAAGGCTTTTTTATTTGTTTTATCTTCTTATCCTGATTTTTAGCCAAAATGCCGTAATTTCCGTCCGCAATTTTCTGTTTTGTATTTACCAACCTAACTGGTTCCTCTAAAACAATAAAGTTTGCTGTCCAATCAGATTATGATTACCGCCCGGTAGCGACTGAAAATGTTGCTAACGACAATTTTTACAATTATTTTTCACTGATAAAACAAATATCCAGACTTAGCAGATTGCTATCCATTTAAACATTTAACGAGCACATTTATGAAAAGAATTCTACTCTTAACATCACTGCTTATCGCTGTGTTTTTTACCTACGCACAAAACGATGCCGGTAAAGCAACGCAACTGGTAATCCAAAATCATGAGGCTATTGGTTTATCAAAAGACCAATTGACCAATTTCAAAGTCAGCAGTTCTTATTACAATGAAGTAGCAGGAACCCAGATGGTTTACCTCCTGCAAACCTATAAGGGATTGCCGGTTTACAACCAGATGAAGGTGCTTGCATTCAAAGGAGATAAACTTGTATCTAATACAGGTGCCTTCCTTCCCGACATGCAGCAGAAAACTGGTTTCCAGCAGCCCGCTGCTTCTGTAAATGCCGTACAGGCCATCGCCAGGGCATTTACTGAAAGTAAAATAAGCATTCCCGGAAATCTCCCGGTGATCAACATTCTTGAGAATGGAAGGAAACTTGATTTCGGTGTCGTTACAGGTGTACAGGAAAATCTTACAACTGAGTTAATGTGGATGCCGGTATATGAAAATGGCCTTTTAAAATCTGTGAAACTGGTATGGGAAGTACAGGTTGTTCCTGCAACCTCTGCAAACTGGTGGAATTATCATATTGATGCCATGACAGGGGCTGTGATCAATAAAGATGATCTGACTGTCTTCGAAAAAAAGAAGTCAAGCCATGAAAATTTCCTGTCGCTGCTGGAAAAAAAACCTGCTGTAGCTCCAGCTGCTGCAAAATCACAAAAAATTGAGGGAGCACTTGTTCCTCCTCCAACGGTTACATCTGCCAATTACAGGGTAATTCCTTTCCCTTTTGAAAGTCCGAATTTTAGCTCATTCACTACAGTAACAAATCCATGGCTGTTATCGGGTGCAGGAAATAATGCCACTACGAACGGCTGGCATTTTGATGGCACTACAAACTATAATATTACAAGGGGTAACAATACTTTTGCATACCTGGACGTATCAGCCCTGAATGCGCCCAACGCTACCAACAACTGGCCGGATACTTCGTCTACTGCAATACCAACTTTATCCTTTACAAATGTATTCGACCCGGCACAGCAACCGGCTGTAAGCGTAAATAAAAAAGCTGCTATAACAAACCTGTTCTATTGGAACAACCTCATGCATGATGTTTTCTACCAGTATGGTTTTACTGAAGCGGCTGGTAATTTCCAGACAGATAATCTCGGGCGTGGAGGAAATGGTGGTGATTATGTACAGGCTGAAGCCCAGGATGGCCTGGGAACCAATAATGCAAACTTCAATACTCCGGTTGACGGTGGCAGGCCGAGGATGCAGATGTTTCTTTGGGATCCTGCGACAAGCCATACATTCCTGCATGTAAATGCGCCGGGAAGTATCGCTGGCGATTATGTTGCGGTTGAAAGTAACTTCAGTCCGAACAACCTGCTCGCTAACGTGGGACCTAAAACTGGTGATGTTGTTTTCTTCAATGATGCAGCCGGAACTCATGACGCTTGTGCAGGTGCACCAACCAATGTACTTACCGGGAAGATTGCCCTGATAAACAGGGGTAACTGTAATTTCACCGTGAAGGTGCTGGCAGCCCAGGCGGCAGGTGCTATTGCTGTTATCATGATCAATAATGTAGCAGGAGCTCCGATTATCATGGGTGGTGGACCTGATCCTACAATTACAATTCCGGCAGTAATGATTTCAAACACTGATGGGGCTGCATTTGTTGCACAACTTTCAAATGGTTTGAACGCAACAATGAGCGGAACAGCCGCAGGAACCGTTAACCTTGATGGAGATCTCGATAATGGTGTCGTATGTCATGAATTCGGACATGGAATTTCAAACCGTCTTACGGGTGGTCCTGCAAATTCAAGCTGCCTTCAGAATGCTGAACAGGGTGGTGAAGGATGGAGTGATTATGTCGCTTTAATGATGACTACCAACTGGGCTACAGCACAGGTTACAGATGGTGCAAACAAGCGCCCGATGGGTACTTATGCATTCGGCGAGACTGCAACAGGCGCCGGAATCCGGAACTTCCCTTATTCCACAGATATCACTATTAACCCGCTTACTTATGCAAACCTGGGGGTAGCTCCGATAGGAACAGAGATTCATAATACCGGAGAAGTATGGTGTATGGCGCTCTGGGAAATGACATGGGCGCTGATTCAGCAGAACGGCATAAACCCCAATTTATTCAATGCTGCCGGTACCGGAGGAAACTCCATTGCATTGAAGCTGGTGATTGAAGGTATGAAACTCCAACCCTGCAGCCCCGGCTTTATTGATGCCAGAAATGCTATCATGACTGCAGACCAGAATTTATATGGAGGCGCCCACCTTTGTACCATTTGGGCTGCTTTTGCAAAACGTGGTATGGGCTATGGTGCCAGCCAGGGAAGTTCAGCAAGTGCAACTGACCAGACAGCGTCAACTGCCTTACCTCCTGCCCCAACATTTACTGCGCAACCTACCGCTGTAACAGCCTGTGCAGGCTCAAATGCAAATTTCAGTGTAACAGCTAACGGGTACCTGCCAACTTATAACTGGCAGGTGAGTACCAATGGTGGTGCAAGCTGGTCAGATTTATCTCCTGCTGTAACAACTCCAACCCTTACACTCACAGGTGTTACTGCTGCTATGAATGGTTACCTGTATCGTTGTGTGGTTTCCGGCGGGTGCCCGACAACCGCTGTAAATTCAAACACGGCATTACTTACTGTAAACACAGCCAACATTTCGATCACAGCGCAACCAACTAATGTATCTACCTGTACGGGTACAACGGCTAACTTCAGTATTACCACTTCCGGAACAAATACCTACAACTGGCAGGTAAGTACCGATGGTGGTGCTACCTGGAATAACGTGTCGCCGGTTAATACCACAACATCTCTGTCTATTGCCAATGTTACATTGGCCATGAACAATAACCAATATCGTTGCCAGGTTACCGGTGGCTGTCCATCAACAACTATTAATTCAAACGCAGCTACACTGACTGTAACAACGGGAGGATTGTCTATCACTTCCAATCCGACAAACAATACTGTTTGCGCAGGTGAAACTGCCCTGTTCAGTGTTGTAGCAACTGGCGCTACGAGTTACAACTGGCAGGTAAGCACCAACGGTGGTACTACCTGGAGCGACTTATCTCCTGCCGTTACAACTGCTACACTTTCATTAACGGCTGTAACAGTGGGCATGAATAATAATCAATACCATTGTATAGTGAACGGACCTGGGGCATGTACAGCTGCTGGCTTAACTTCAAATGCAGCTACATTGACTGTTAACGGGCCTGTAACTATTACCACACAGCCGGCTAACGCTTCTGTTTGCCTGGGTGGTGATGCTACATTTACAATTGTAACCTCTGGTACAGGTGCTACATATAACTGGCAGGTAAGTACAGATGGCGGTGCATCATGGAATGATGTAAGCCCTGCTGTTAATACTGCAACGCTTACAATCACGGGTGTTACTGCCGGTATGAATAACAATCAATACCGTTGCCAGGTAGGTGGTTCCTGCAATATTGGACTTACCAATTCAAATGCTGCAACACTCACAACCAATACACCAGCTTCTATTTCATCGCAGCCTGCTTCAACTGCGGCCTGTGTTGGTGGAAATGCTTCATTCAGTGTAACTGCCAGCGGAACGGGTGTTACCTATAACTGGCAGGTAAGTACCGATGGTGGCACTACCTGGAACAATGTTTCTCCTGCTGTTACTACAACAACACTTACATTAACGGGAGTTACTGCTGCCATGAACAACAACCAATACCGTTGCCAGGTGAGTATTTCCTGCAACCCGGTTGCCGTAAATTCCAATGCAGCAACTTTAACTGTTAATTCTTCTCCTGCAGTAACTACACAACCTGCAAATGCTGCTGCCTGCGAAGGAAGCAACGCTCAATTTTGTGTTACCGCTTCGGGTGCCGGCCTCTCTTACCAATGGCAGGTAAATACAAGTGGTTGCACAGGTGGAACCTGGACAGATATTACAGCTGCCAACAGTAACTGTTTAACCGTGACCGCTGTAACAAGCTCCATGAATAATTATGGCTATCGTTGTATTGTTAGTGGTACATGTACACCTTCTGTTACTTCAGACTGTGCATCATTAACCGTTAATACAGCCGCAGCAATAACAACTCAACCGGCGGATGTTTCAGGTTGTACAGGAGGCAATGCTTCATTCAGTGTTACAGCAACCGGTGCAGGTTTAACCTATAACTGGCAGGTAAGTACCGATGGTGGTGCTTCCTGGAACAATGTAAGCCCGGCTGTTGCTACTGCAACACTAACACTTACTAATGTTACAGCTGCCATGAACAATAATCAATACCGTTGCCAGGTGGGAGGCACCTGCTCTGCAGGACTTACCAACTCAAATGCGGCAACACTTACTTTGGCAACGTCTGTTTCCTTCAGCACACAACCTGCAGATGCGGGCGTTTGCGCAGGAGTAGATGTAACATTTACTGCAGATGCCAGTGGTACGGGACTTGGTTACAACTGGCAGGTAAGTACTGATGGTGGTGCTACCTGGAATAACGTTTCACCTGTTAATACAACCAACACTTTAACCCTTATTGCACCAACAACAGCAATGAGTGGTAATCAATATCGTTGCGTAGCCAGTGGTACATGTAATACCGTAAATTCAAACGTGGCAACCCTCACAGTAAATACATCAGTAACGCTCACTTCTGATCCGGTTGATGTAAATGGCTGTGTTGGAAATACTGCCGTATTCACTGTTACCGCTACAGGAACAAACATTGCTTATCAATGGCAGGTTAGCGTGAATGGTGGTCCTTTCGTAAACCTTGTCAATGCAACTCCTTATTCCGGTGTAAATACAAATACCTTAACAGTAACCGGACCTACAGCTACCATGAATGGTTATCGCTATCGCCTTACAGCTTCCGGTGCACCATGTGGTGGCACTGTTGCTTCAGCGCCGGCTCAGCTTGCTGTAAATACATTACCGGTTGTTGTGCTCACGGCTGCTTCTTATTCCAACATCAACCCTGGTATCAGAACTACCTTGTATACAACTGTTAGTCCTGCAGGAAATTACTCATACCAATGGTACAGGGATGGCGCCATTGTTCCAACACTTACAAGCGACAGGTTTGCTGTTACTGTTGATGATTTCGGAACTTATGAAGTAATCGTTACAGACAACACTACCGGATGTTCAAGTAAAGCATCCAATAAATCAACCATTGATTATGCCGAATCTCAGGAGCTCTTCATTTATCCTAACCCGAATGCCGGAACATTCCAGGTAAGGTATTTCAGCTCAAACAATACAGCACGAACACTGGTAATTTATGACAGCAAAGGAGCCAAAGTATATTCTAAAGGATATACTATTAACAGTCCATACTCAAAAATGGATGTTGATCTCCGCAGCGTAGGATCAGATGTTTATCTCGTAGTACTGCTTGACGGAAATGGCAAGCGTCTTGCTACCGGAAAAGTAGTTATACAATAAACTGTAAACATAAACTTTACAAAAAGGCAGTTTCAAAAGAAGCTGCCTTTTCTTATTCCACAAATATTCTGAAAACTTAAATAATCTTATTACATTTATAAAAACAGGTGCATTTTGAAAATGCCATTCTTTTTAAGAAAGTTTCTTGCAGGAGTTACGCTTGTTATTTTTTCTTTGAGCATAACCCCTACCCACCTGTTGCATGATTATTTTGCAAATCACAAAGACGGCGATCATTTTCTTTGTGGCAAAGAACTTCAAAAAACAAGTTTACATAAAATCAGTACTTATTGTAAATGTGTTGATTTGGTTGCCAATGCCCCTTTTGAAAATACAGATCAATGTTGTTTTCTGAAAGCGCTTATCTTTTTCTCTTCTGCACATAATTCTTCTTACAAAAATCACTATGAAGAATGTAGCCATGTTACCACACAGCTGAGAGGGCCACCTTTTTCTCCCTGTTTACAGGAAATATAACTTCTCCCAATCAATTTCCAGGGAGTTACATCTCATTTTACATATAGCCGATTTCATGGAACATATTTCTTCCATGATCACTACAGGCCTAAATAAACCGTTTATGAACGCAAATGAAGTTTTGCGTAAACATAACATACGTAAAACTGCTATAAGAGAAAAAGTACTGGATCTGTTGATCAAGAATAATGAGTGCCTTTCTTACGCTGCTATAGAACAGAAGATAGAAGATAATACTCAAAAAGGGAGTATTCTGAGAGTCCTGAATTATTTTCTTTCAAGAGGAATTGTAAAGAAGATCATGATTGATGGAACGAAACTCAGGTATTACTTTTCGGAGAAGGGAAAAGGACACATCGTGTATTTCAAATGTACCAATTGCAACGGTAGCTACTTGTTTGAATCAAAATTCATTGAGCCTTTCTCCATACCGGGATTCGATGTATCTACTTCATGTATACTGACAAAAGGAATATGCCCCAAATGCAATCAATAACCATTCAACCATGTAAGACTGCCTGAATGGTTATTGAGAAATATGAGGTCAGAATAATGCAGGATGATTGATGGTAGCAAAAACGCATAGAACAGTAATTGGCCTGGTTATAGTAGAAACCCTCCCTTTATTGTCTGTTACAGTAAGTGTAACATTATACTCCCCATGCATACCATAAGAAATTGTTGGCGTTTTTTCTGTTGAGGTTTTGCCATTCCCGAAATCCCATTTGTAAGTTGCATCACCGCATGATTTGGAATTATTAACAACTATCAATGAAGCGCCTTCATTTACTTCAGCATTGGGGTTTTTAATAATAAAGTCTGAAGATGGAGTTACGTCATTTGTTTCTGATTTCTTACAGGAAGAGAAAAAAAATACACTCAAAACAAGAGCGATCAGTGGGATTATTCTTTTCATTTCTTTTAAAATTTACTTCAAGGTAATAATTTGATTTTACAAAATTCAATTACAAAAAACTTAACCAACGCTTAACCAATGTAAAATTAAAAAGCTATTATTTGATAGAATTCAGTACTAACAATAGTTTAGGAGGAGCGAAATTTAAAATTTACGTGACCTTGTTGCATTTTTTTGTGACTATATTGCAGTAATAATTCTAAATCTGCCCGCAAGAGTGCTTAACTTACAAAATAAAACAAAATGAAAACAGTATACATCATTGCAGCATTTATGCTTTTTTTTGCAAGTAGTTGCCAAAAGAACAGCCCTGCATCAGACGGTTCCGTTACAAACGGTTACACTTCAAATACAAGTACCACACCCAAACCCTCTGCTAGTTTTAAAATTGCCAATATTAAGAACGGTATTTATGTTACTGAAGGGAAAAATCTGAAACTGCAGAACCTTTCTACAAATGCAGCTACGTTTCACTGGGATTTTGGAAACGGAATGACCAGTGAAGATCGTGTTCCTGGAAAAATTGCTTACGTACCTTGTGGAGAAGAATATACTATTACGCTCACTACCAAAAATACAAATGGAGAAACAGCTACTGCATCACAGACTATAAAAGTATTGTGTAGTGGAAAAAATACGCACGGAACTTATATTGGCGGCGAATAATTAATTTATTTCAATATAGACAAATAAGAAAGCTTCACTATTAAGTGAAGCTTTCTTATT
>WBZP01005917.1_pt1 | contig 10706 bp, 9 predicted proteins | sample 5204301 | NCBI WGS metagenome assembly WBZP01 (sample SAMN12412401, study PRJNA552823) | activated sludge metagenome | isolation source: activated sludge from nitrification reactor of wastewater treatment plant... | place: USA: Pennsylvania | collected 2017
ACTCACACCAATAGAGATGCTTATGAACAAGACAAACTTAGACTAACCTTTAATAGCGGTTAATTAATTTATTTTAATAATTCCGCCGCTAAAAAACAGTGGTTACGGAATTGCAAAAAAGAGTGCCGCGTTTTTATAAGAAAACGATGCGAAGCATAATGCTCTTTTTCTATTCAAAAAATATTTTCTACTTTTAGGTACTTTTTATTTCTTGGGGGTATATACCCATAGAAGAGGACATCAACCTCCTCCAATTAAAAAAACATTTTCATTAATTTATTTTTTTTATGAAATACTTAGCACTAATTTATTTGACATTATGCGTAAGTCTCAGCATTTTGGCGCAAACAAAATCCGATTTGGCACTCAACAAAATCCTTGCTACCGAATTTTGGACGCAATGCAACCAAATGCGGGAAGCAGCAACCAAAGAAGTGAAGCAATTTAAAAATGAAGACGTGAGCAGATTAAAGCCGGAAGAGGTTCGGCGGGTAAAAGAAAGCTATGAGACATTTGTCTTAGCCTACAATAAGATGTTATTAAATGTAAAATCTGACCTTTTGGACAAAAAGAAGCGGAAATGGATGATGGAGTTCCCCGACGATTACGCAAGAGCATGGAAAGGCGAATACGATGCTGTTGAGCAGTTATACCGCAATGGTTTTCGCAGAACGATAAATGAGGTTACCCATAATGAATCCATGATTATCTGGTTGCCCGTTGCTATAGAAGTCATTCGGGAAGGTATAAAGCTCATTATCGAAATCCGAAACGAACTCAAGGCAATAGACGAACAAGCGATAGAGTTAAAACTTTATCAGGCATTTAAACTTCCCGAATGGGACAAAATATAGGTATTTTTCAATTTCTTTTTTTAATAAATTATTCAATTAAAATTATTATGAAATCATTTCATTCTATTTTTTCAGTATTAATCTTCGGATTCGCATTTTTTTGCACCCAGCCGCTTCTTGCTCAGCCCAGAGCGATGGGGCTTATACAAGATGACGAAGGCTACGCCGCCGCACCTCGTATGGAAAATTTCGGAAGCGGCTCAGAATTTGGGGAATTAGGGTTCAAGGTAGATTTAAAGCCATTTTGCCCCACTCCCAGCAACCAAGGCACAAACGGCTCTTGTGTTGGACATGCAGTAGGCTATGAAGCATTTACCATGAGCCTTGCCATCCGAGACAATCTCACTTCTCGACCCGAGATTGACAGAATCGCCACTTCTGCCATGTATATCTATAATCAGATAAAGGTAGCAGACTGTAAAGACGGAGCCAGAATTACAGACGCATTTACGTTACTCTCCCAAAAAGGAGACTGCCTCTACCTCGAATTTAATCCCTCTGTTTGCAGCGAGGAGCCGGGTGGAACACTCCACAATTCCGCAGCAGCAAGAAAAATCAAGTCTTTTAACACTATTTTTGAAATTAACGCACCCGAAAAAGACAGAATCTATCAAACAAAGCTCGCACTGTCTCAAAATTATCCGGTAATTATCGGGATGAACGTAACCAACACCTTTATGAACCTAAAATTCGGAGACGAATATTGGGACGCAAGCAACGACAATTCCGGATACGCAGGGGGTCATGCAATGACGGTAGTAGGATACAATGACGGCGGCGGCTATTTTGAAATCATGAACAGTTGGGGTACATCATGGGGAAATAACGGGTTTTTTAAAATGAAATACAAAGACTATGCAAAAATGGTGAGATACGGTTATATTATGGTAGTATCCGACAAAGGGAATCCTAAGCCCGGTAATGACCCTAACCCCGAACCTAAACCGCTCGTAACCCTAAGTGGTTCTTACTCCTTTCGTTTTCCCATTGATTTTGTAGAGGACAAACCGATTTTTAATAACGCCAAAGTCACCGTTAATTCCGGCATCTTCCAAACAGAAAAGACATGGGATGTAGGACAAGTATTCCAACTTACAACGATTAATGGACAAAAAGGGGAGTATATATATGTTTTCAGTTTTAACCCCCAACAAAAAACCCATCTTCATTGGCCTTCCGAGAACCTCGGTATGGTCATAGTGCCCATGACCCCCTATAAAGGAACAGAAATCGTAATTCCCAACGAAAAATCGGCACTTGCCTTAGAGTCGAGTGGTAGCGATTACCTCTGTATATTATATTCCTCCCGTGAAATTACAGACTTGAAGTACAAATTATCTACCTTAGAAACTGCCTCAGGCGATTTTAGTACAAGGCTAAAAACCGCATTCGGAAACGAACTGATTCCCTCCTCAGAGATAGAATACACCGTTGAGAACGGAGACCTAATGAAGTTTTCTTGCAGCTCAAGCAAAGGTTCTATTGCTCCTTTAATCCTGAAAGTTACCGCTAATTAACCCCTTTCTCCCACAGTCAAAATTGTATGCTCATACAATCCGCTGTGGGAGAATAAAACTTAAAATATCATGAAACATATTATAATGTATTGTCTCTTTCTTTTAGCATTTAACCTCCTAAATGCCCAAGACCCGAAATCCTCTCTCTCTTTTAAAGAAGAAAAAACATACAAAACGGCTTCCGGTTTCCACCTTAATGCTGCTGCCAAAGAGGGCGACAGATGGCTTATAGGAGGTTATTTAACCGAGAAGGGAAAAAACAAGCCGATTATATTCTACACAAACTCAACACTTGAAACAGGCGATATCTTCGCAGAGGAGTTCGGGGAGGAGGGCAATATAACTCACCTGTTATCCTTACAAAAAGGCGAAGTACTCGTATCGGGCTACAATCAAAAAGGGGCTTTTGTGGAAAAACTGGGAATAAACGGAAAAAAAATATGGACATTTTCTGCTCCCAAAACAGATTCAACCGCTGTCTTGAATCGATTTATCGTTAGCAAAGACAGGGTAATCGCATCAGGCACCAAAAAAGGTATGGCTTGGATTGTGTGGATAGACCTTATCAAAGGAACATTTATCCGAGAAGCGACTACCGGAAGAGAGGGGGCTAAAAATAATTTATTCTCCATTTCCGAAGACCCCCTTACCGGTAATATTGCCGCCTGCGGAGTCTCAGATGCCGATATGCTTTTTGCTTTATTCAACAACCAAGGGAAACTCGTTTGGCAAACCCTTTCAGGAACGCCCGGCAGTGCCATTGATATCGCTTACGATATACACTTCGCCGACTCTGGTCAATGGGTTATTGCCGGACAATCCGACCCCATGAATATCAAAGACCGAGACGGATTTGCGTGCCTCATTACCGATACAAAAAAATTCCTTTGGAATGAAACCTACGGCTCCGAAACCCAAAAAGAAGTTTTTTACGCCGCTTTCCCCCTTCAAAACAAAGGCTTCGTCCTTATGGGTACAGAGAACGAAAAAGTTTTTTGCAAAGAATATCATCAAAGATTTACGAATGGATATTCTGCATCCGATTCCGTTAGCATTAAAATCACCCACAAACCCGTTTTTCTCCAAGAAGGAAGCAGCATATATGCCTTATATCAGTCCGCTGACACTTGCCTTTATATTAATACCTTTGAAGAAAAAATACCGGTAGAAACAGCAGCAGTCCACGCAGCTTTTCATGTTCAATATCGCCTCCCTGAATCAGATAGTTTTCAACAAATACCCCTCAAAGTAAACAAAAGTGGAATCTACGAAACCGACACGATTACATGGAAAAAAGGACAACAGTTTCGTATTCATACAGACACCCTCCAAATGCAATATTTGTACGTCTGTACCATAGATCCGGCAAAGAAAGTTTTGTTTCACTATAAAACAGAGTCAACGGCTAAAATGAAAAACCCGACTTGGATTCCTGGTCTCAATAATGTACTTTCTGCAGATTCTATTGGTATCGAATACCTCGTGATAATTGTCAGCCCGAAAGAAATTCCTAGTTTAGAACAAAAAATGATAGCACTCGCAGAAAATCCTGATGCCATCCTACTCCAAAGCACCCTATATATCACTCCCGAAAATAGAAAAAAACAGCATTATTCTCCTTCAAAATTAGCCGGAATCACCTCCGACGAGACCCCACTTTATTGGATTGCAACCTTCCATATTAGAGAGTAGGAAAAATAAACGAAGCCTACAGATCTAAGGATAAAAAACCAATAAGTGGAAAAAGCCTTTGACTGGTCAAATATGAAAAAAAAATGGAAAAGCATAGTAAATTGATAGAAGCGCAAAGTCATTATATGGGTTTGTAGAAAAAGGCAAGCGTTTGTATGCTGAATCTGAATACTTATAATTAGGTTATGGGGGTAAGCGTTACCTTTGTGGACTATCCTCATTCAAGGTATCTGGATGATTTAATTGGCTCTCTGGCTGTCGTCAACTGCTCTCTGGTTCTCGTCTTCGGGTCTATGGAAGATATAATCGGCTCTCTGGCTCTCGCAAATGGATGTCTGGAAGACTTAGGAATGAGGATAAAATAAATGGACAGATTTCCTTAAGAGACTATTCAAAAAAGTGTGTCAATCGAAAAAAAGGCAAAAGTATGATTAACAGCAAAGTAGAAAGTGCTATATTACCAAATTTTTACCTACCATTACCATCTCTCTGAAGGATTATTTTACGAAATATCTGGTTTTTGTAATTAAATCCGTATAAATCCAGAAAAAAGTCGTAATTTTGCGCCCCGAAAAGAGTGTGTCCTAAATTATGCAGGCAAGAAAAACAGATGATTATATTCCCGGTAAAGGCCTGAGCAATCAGTTCTCCGGATTGAATACTGCCGAAAAACGCCGTCAGTGGTGGCTTGCTTTGCCAAATGAGTGGAGAAAGACGCTTGCAAACCTCGTTCTGGACAAGATGAGAAATTTAAAGAAGCTTTCTGACACCGAAATAGAGCAGATTTTGGATACAGAAGACCTCTCCATCTACGCTGATTATGATAAAAGGGGGAAAATCAAAAAAATCATTACGGATTTAAGTCCTTTACAATATTTTACCCGCCTTACTTCCTTTCAGTTATCGTATCATAATCCTCCGGATTTCACTTTTCTTTTCAGACTGAGTCTGCTGGAGGATTTGAATATTAACAATTGTGAACTGGTAAATCTTTCGGGAATCGAAAAACTCTATTACCTAAAAGACCTTTGCCTGAGCGAAAATAAGATATCGGATATTTCTCCTCTCAGTACGCTTACGGAGTTGGAGGATTTGGTGTTGTCTTACAATATAATCAGCGAGCTTCGGCCTTTGTCAAATTTGACACAGTTAGATACCCTTCATTTAGACAACAACAAAATAGAGGATCTCACGCCGTTGGCTACCTTGAAGACTTTGAGCTACCTAAACATCAGCAATAATCTGATTAAAAATCTTCAGCCCCTCCAAAGCCTTGATTCGCTCAATACATTGTATGCGTCCTACAATCAGATAAAGGATATACATCAGATTGAAACGCACGAAACGCTCAGTACGCTCGATTTTTCCCACAATCAAATTAAATCCGCAAACGGGCTTTCGGGGCTTGTAAATCTTGATTATCTTAACCTTTCCAATAATCCCCTGAAGGATACGAAAGAGCTTGCTTATTTAGAGGATATGGAAAATCTGATGCTTTCCAATACCTTGATTACGTCCCTGGGGTTTCTTTCATCTCTGTCCAACCTTACAAGTTTGGATATTAATCATACGCATATTAAAACCCTCAAAGGAATAGAAACGCTTTACAACCTAAATAGCCTGCAATGCGCGTCTTCCAATATCCGCGACCTGAGCCCGCTGATTTTTTTAAATAGTTTAAGAAATTTGTATATCGGTCATAATCCGTTTGAAGACATTAGCCCGCTTCGTAAACTGGAAAATATCGAAACCCTAAGCCTGATTAATTCTAAAGTAAAGGACTTATCTCCTTTAGCGCATTCAAAGGAACTTAGATACTTATATTTGGATAATACTCAGGTGGAAAGCATAGAGCCGATAATGCATATCGAAAACCTGTCTTATCTTTCTCTCAACGATACCTTAGTTCCTTCCAGCGAGGTGGACACTTTCCGCCAAAAGCATCCCAATTGTATCATTAGTGGCTCTTTTAATCCGCTTTAATATGCTCTCCGTTTATTCCGATGAATATTATATGAAACAGGCTCTAATACAAGCGCAAAATGCGTTTGAGGAGGGAGAAGTGCCAATTGGAGCCGTGATTGTAACGGGACAAAAAATCATAGGGAAAGGCTATAATCAGGTAGAAAGGCTGGGAGACGCTACTGCTCATGCCGAAATGATTGCGATTTCTGCTGCATCCGGATATCTTGGCAGCAAGGTATTAGAAGATTGTACGCTTTATGTAACGATAGAGCCGTGTCCAATGTGTGCCGGAGCACTCTATTGGTCAAGAATTGGAAGAATCGTTTTTGGCGCACAAGAACCAAAATTTGGGTTTCAGAGCAAAAAACTCTCGCTACTTCATCCCAAGACAGAAATCACCGGAGGACTGATGGAGTTTGAATGCAGGGAATTAATGCAACGCTTTTTTTTAAACCGAAGGGGCTGATTTCCAAAATACCGAAAACCCGAGAGAATTAATCCACTCGGGTCTTCGTTTTGGTTACCTTTGAATAACCACCTTCCCATAATATACCTCCTTTTTATCGTCAATTGCTTCATAAAAATATATCCTTTGGGAATACAGCCGGCAATTCCAAATCAATGCCCGCTCTTACAGACATTCTTCGATTCATTATACAACAATGTTGGGATGACCTTTTATTTCATGCCTTCCCTATACTTCTGCTACGGACACTAAACGCCTCCCCATCCCGAAATCAAATACCTATTTCATTTTTATCAGTTTTCCGTTCAGTTCTTTGCCTGCATTATAGATTTTGTAGAAATATACCCCCTCACTCAGATTACTGGTTTCAACCTTCTTCAACGTATGAGCGGTAATTTTCCATCTTTCCTCTTTTACCAATGCCCCTTTTTCGTCGTATAGTTCAAAAATAGTATATCCCGAGGTGATGCCATCCACACTCACTTCGAGTACATCTTGGAAAGGATTAGGATAAACGCTGAAGTAGGTATCAGGGTCATAACGTAGGGTTACAGTATTGGAATAATGGAAAGAGCCATCTGTATCTACTGCTTTTAAGCGGTAGGTATTGTTGCCAATTGCAGGATACTCATCGTTGAAAGTGTAATCCTGCGTAGCGTTAGGACTTCCTTTCGCATCCACATTTCCGATACTTTCATAAATACTGCCCTCAATCACTCGCTGCACCTCAAAATAGTCTGTTCCTAACTCTTTATCAGTAGTCCACTCCAGTACATGAATTCCGCCAAGCCTGCGTCCCGTGAAAGAAAGATACTCAACAGGGAAAGCACTTCCGCCACCAAGTGATGAACCGCCCCCTCCTCCAGAAAATTTATCTACCTCATATTCAGCATAATAATTTCCCCCATAATTTCCAAGCACCCATTCATATCCGGTAGCAGTAGTAGCAGAAGGATTGTTGAAATATTCTACATATCCATCACCCGAACGGTTAGGAGCAATCGGAATTCCCACATGTCCATTCATTGGATTCGGGTCATAAACAGCCCCGTTTATTTTGTAAAACCGGATTTGTCCCGGCGATAAAGGCCCCAATGAACCAATGAGGTCATTCACGTCCTGAGGCTGAAAATAAAACCGTACTTTCATAGAAGTACCCGACAACTGATTGACAGGATTCAGCCTCCAATACCGATTCATCACATACCAAGTAGGACTTTGTACATATAAAGCTGGTGGATTATTAATATCGGTTGCCACATTCGTACCAAAGAGGTTAGTAGTAGAGGTATGAACGTCGAACGTAGGGTCTCCAATCATTCCTAAATTATTCACCCCGTTTTTCATTACCGATAATACAATGATATTGTTTACAGTGTCGAAATAATGAGTCCATCCGTTCATATCGGTACACTCCCTGTTTGCATGAACCGAAGTATTATTGGTTCCAAGTACGCTGAGGGTAGTCGGATTAACCGTAACAGTAAACGAAGCAGTAGCTGTATTACCGGCTCCGTCCTGAGCCGTATAAGTAACCGTAGTAGTCCCTAACGGGAAGAAAGCACCGGGATTATGCGAAGCGACAAGCGACTGAACCGCACAATTATCGTTTGCGAGAGGAGTAGTCCAATTTGCGGGTGTACTACAAATCCCCGCCCAAGCAGTAATAATGATATTAGCAGGCATAGCGGAAATCGCAGGGGGTGTTACGTCATTGAGGGGTACTGAAAGCGGAAAAGTCTGAATACAATTATTCGTATCTTTGACAGTAACCACATAATTGCCTGCTCCTACGCCCGTAAACAATGGCGAACTCTGAAAAGGGCCACTATCCAGCTGATATTGATAATTGGGAGAACCACCCGAAGCAGAAGCCGTAATATCTGTTACCCCTCCGGAACACCCTACTCCCGTTGTAGAAGCACTCAGTAAAAGCGGCTGAGGTTCATTTACAATCATCGTTATCGTACTAAAACAACCGCTTGTGTCTGTAACCAAAGCGGTATAGGTACCTCCTGACAAACCGTTACGGGTACTTCCTGTAACCGAGGGGTCATCGTACCAACTGTAGGTATATCCGGGACTTCCGCCGTTTGCAGCAATATCAACAACGCCATCTGCACTCCCAGCACAACTTACATGTTGAAGTGTATTCCCGCTTATACTCATCGGGATTCCACTGCTTGCCCCCGGAATGCTAGTGGTAAGCGGACCGGTACAGATTTGCCCCTTCAAATTCCCTAAAGTCAATAAAAACAATGAGCACAAAATAAGATAGTAATAATTAGTAGTAAACATATACCATATTATATTTCGGTTAGTTCTAATAATATTAAACAAAAAACACATTTATACTAATGTTGTATTTTTTGAAAAATCAAAATAAAAACATTGTATTTCAACCACTTACCCCGTAAAATGAAAAGCAAATATAAAATTCTTATTTATAAGTGCAACATTTTTTCTGATTTTTTATAAAATTTCACCTATTAATGTCTTTTTTTAGGTAAATATTATGCAAAATTAATTTTATCGGATAAAAAAAATCCATCTATTAGGCTTAGCGATGATTTACACAATGCTTTACAAAGCGGAAAAGTACAGATTCAGTATTTTTTTCGGTAAAACCATTGCTTCTCTTATCAAGGATTGAATTGAGAAAGTAGGGGCTTGAACAAATTATTTATCACAGAGTTCAGAAATTTTTATACATTTGCATCAAACTTTTTCATCATTATTTTCATACCGAAATCCGGAATATTTCTATGATTACTTTTACAATTTCAAAAGACCAAGAGATTCTATACAGTAGAATGCTATCTTTGGGCGGGTCTATCCTTATCGGAAGAAAAGGAAAAGGTGCCGATATTGAATTGGACAGTCCTTTTGTATCAGGCAGTCATCTTTCGCTTACGGTCGGTGCAGACGGTAAAGTTTGGGTCACTGATCTTGGAAGCGCAAATGGGACATTTATTGGCAACTTCAACGAGCGGTTAACGCCGGAGAAACCGGTAGCCCTCAAAGACGGAGAGACCGTTTTTATTACTCTCAATGCGAATATAGTATTGACCATAAAATCTGAAAATTCACTGCCCGTAAACCGTCCCTCGAATGCTCCTCCCATCGTGATTAAAGAGAGAGAATCCAAAGTATCGGACGAAGGCGTAATGAGCCTAAAGAGATATCTGGAAACCCATGCGGTTATTATCTTAGGGAGAAGCCCTGACAATACGATTCCACTCACCCACCCTACCGTTTCCCGCTATCATGCTAGGATTCAAAAGCAAAACGAGCAATTTACCCTAACCGACCTGAATTCTCGTAACGGCTGCTATGTAAACGGCCAGCAAATTAATGGTACTGTTCCCCTTGGATTAGATGACGTAGTCAGTATTGGCCCGTATGAATTTCAACTTGGCACACATAAAGAGGACATTCTGGCTTCCCGCATTATGACAAAGGCTGCGATTCTTGCGCAGGATTTGGTTACAACCGTAAGAGGGGGAAAAGAAATCCTGAATCTGAGAGGCATAACTGTCCCGATTCCGGAGGGAGAAATGATTGCCTTGATGGGGCCTTCCGGCTGCGGTAAGTCCACGCTGATGAATGCGCTCAATGGAAATTTCCCTTCAGACCCCGATAAAGGAAGCGTAAAAATACTAGGGTTTGAATTGAATCAACATAATTTTAATTATCTCAAACAATTCATCGGTTTTGTTCCTCAGGACGATATTGTTCACCGAGACCTTACAGTAACCCAAAGCCTTTGGTATGCAGCCAAAATTAAGCTACCGGATGCAACGGACGAAGACCGCCAGGATAGAATCAATGAAGTATTGGAAAGCCTTAGAATTACGGACAAACACGTTGAGGGAATTACCTCAAAATATGTAAGGGAACTTTCCGGAGGGCAACGAAAAAGGGTTTCGATTGCCATAGAATTGCTCTCTAAACCCAGCGTATTATTCCTCGATGAGCCTACTTCTCCTTTAGACCCCCAAACGATTGATGAATTTCTGATTTGTCTGAAAGACCTCACCAAAGGAAACAATGGAGAAATAGGAACTACAATTGTAATGGTTACGCATAAGCCGGATGATTTATTTCATATGGATAAAATCATCTTTATGGCAACCGGCGGCTACCTGACGTATTACGGAGATGTCAAAAATTTCAGGGAGTATTTTGGCGTAGAGGAAGTGAAGCATATTT
>WBZP01007292.1_pt1 | contig 10706 bp, 9 predicted proteins | sample 5204301 | NCBI WGS metagenome assembly WBZP01 (sample SAMN12412401, study PRJNA552823) | activated sludge metagenome | isolation source: activated sludge from nitrification reactor of wastewater treatment plant... | place: USA: Pennsylvania | collected 2017
GGAAACCAGCGATGAATGGGAGACCGGAAAAGTGTATCTGTCCATGACACCCTAATCGCTGTCCGGCAGCTGCCGTTGCCGAGGAGCGCCCCCAAAAGTACAGAAGAGATGTTGACTAATCGTCATGCAAGTCTTATGCCAAGGGTGGCCTGGCGAATTCTATGTACAGTATCTCCACAACAAATTCATAATTTCTCGCTACAATGAACGGAAGGAATGCTACAAAGGTGTTCTATGCCACAACGTATTTTGATCGTTGATGATGAGCGAAAACTTGTTCAGGGCTTAGTTGCTTATTTTCGGCAGGCCGGGTTCGATACGCTAACCGCCTACGATGGGCGTAGCGCGCTAGAAGCGGCACGCCGCGACAGCCCCGACTTGATTGTACTGGATTTAATGTTGCCCGAGCTCGATGGCCTTGAGGTTTGCCGCCAGCTACGGCGCACCTCGGCGGTGCCGATTATTATGCTCACGGCGCGCGTTGATGAAGCCGATATGCTTGTAGGGTTAGAGCTAGGGGCCGATGATTATATCACGAAGCCATTCAGTCCGCGCGAGGTTGTGGCCCGCGCGCGCGCCGTGCTGCGGCGTACCAACGGTGCCTTGCAGCCGGTTGCGGTGCTGCGGGGCGGCGCAATTGTGCTCGATCTCGATCGGCGGAGCGTGCAGGTGGCCGGGCAGCTGGCCGAATTGACACCCACCGAGTTTGATCTGTTGGCAGCGCTGATGCGTAATGCAGGCCGCCCGCTTACCCGCGCTCAACTGCTTGATGCGACTCAGGGCGAAGAGTATGCCGGTTTCGAGCGCACTATTGATGCGCATATTAAAAACCTGCGGCGCAAAATCGAGACCGACCCGGCCAACCCGCGCCATATTCTGACGGTGTTTGGGGTAGGGTACAAATTTACCGAGAGCGCGGGCTAGTACAGCATGGCAATCGATATCAATCGCACAGGCGTTTTGCGGCGGAATTGGCACAGCAATGGCGTAAACCGTAAAAGAATGAGATCATCATGCGAAGCCTGCGTTCTCGGCTAACATTTACCCACGCACTTGTGGCATTTGTGGGCGTGATCATCGTAGCTGTGCTGGTTATCGCCGTGCTACGCGTGGCCTTTAACCAGCTCACCGAACGTCGCATGCAATCGGAAGCTGACGCCGCCGCCGATGTGGTATCGGTGATCTACCAGCGTCGCCAGGGCTGGCCGGGGGTTGCGCAAGCGCTCCAGCGGCGGCTGGCGCAAAGTGGGCCAAATGATCTGGTGCGGCGGCGGCGCATGCTGGTGTACGATGCCCAGGGAACCTTGATTTTCGACAATGGCAGTACGGTGTTGCAGCGGCGGCAGCCCCAACCGCGCGACGGTACCGCAAGCCAGATTGTGGTTGATAACCAGACAGTTGGCACGGTGCTGATTGGCGGACAGCTTGGCGACCTGACCCAGGCCGAAACCGACTTTCTGCGCATGGTGCGCTGGAGCGTGGTGGTTGGGAGCGCGCTGGCGGTGCTGATAGCGCTGATTGTGGGCCGGGTAATTACCAGCCGCGTCACCCGGCCCTTACGCTCGCTACAGGTAGCGGCCCAGCGTTTGGCGAGCGGCGCGCGGCACGAACCGCTTGCCATCCCCCCCGATCGCGAGCTTGCCGAGCTGGCGGTATCGTTCAATACTATGGCTACCGAGCTCGATCGCCAGCAACAGCTGCGCCGCCAGCAGGTAGCCGATATTGCCCACGAGCTGCGTACACCATTGAGCGTGTTGCGCTTACAGCTTGAAAGCATTGAAGATGGTATTGACCAGCCGACCCCGGCAACACTTCGCTCGTTGGCCGAGGAAACTAGCCTGCTCACGCGCCTGGTTGACGATCTGCGCCTGCTATCGCTGGCTGATGCCGGGCAGCTTTCGCTCGCAATCGAGCCGCTTGAGCCAGTTGCTATGGGGGAGCGGGTGGTAGGGAATGTGACGCCGCGCGCCCGGCAGCAGCAGATCGACCTGAAGCTAGAAGCATTGCCGGGTGTGGCGCCGGTGCTGGCCGATCCCCAGCGCCTGCTGCAGATTCTGGGCAACCTGCTTGAGAATGGGCTGCGCTACACTCCGGCGGGTGGTACTGTTACCCTACGTATAGGTACCGTACCAGCCGATGCGCATGCGCGAGGTGCAGCGCCCAATGGCATCGCTGGCTGGGTATCGTTTGAGGTGGCCGATACCGGGGCGGGAATTCCTGCCAGCGAGCTGCCCCAGATTTTTGAGCGGTTTTACCGCGCCGATAAAGCCCGTACCCGCGAAACCGGCGGCTCGGGCCTGGGGCTGGCAATTGTGCAGCGCCTGGTAGAGATTCAGGGCGGCCGGATCTGGGTGAGCAGCGCCGTTGGGCATGGCACGACATTCCACATTGCAATGCCTCCGGCGGTGCCTGCAACGCGCGCATGACTTGCGCACTCGCAAGGGGTATGGTATGATTGCGGGCAATAGGCGGGTAGCTCAATTAGGCAGAGCAGCGGTCTCCAAAACCGCAGGTTGCAGGTTCGATTCCTGTCCCGCCTGCCATCTGCGCTGGGAAAGCGCAACGGAGAGATGGCCGAGCGGTTTAAGGCAGTTGTCTTGAAAACAACCAGGCGCAAGCCTCGTGGGTTCGAATCCCACTCTCTCCTCCAGTATCGGTAGCACGCATGTTTGGGGAGGTCGCATAGTCGGCCTAGTGCGGCGGTTTGCTAAACCGCTAGGGGAGCAATCCCCTCGAGGGTTCGAATCCCTCCCTCCCCGCCACCAACATTTAGCCTGGTTGCGCCGCATTAGAATGGTGTGGCGCAACAACGCACAAAGCTTGTGCTATTTAGGCGCAAAAATATCCTCGTAGCGAAAGTTTTCAGACTGACGTTACGAGGGTATTTTTATTTCCTGGGATTCCCCCATCGAGCGGCTTACGAATTCGTCATACTTTGCCGCGCTCAATGAGGCGATATACCGTCTGGTCAGCTACTTCCCAGATTTTGGCTGCTTTCTTTGGGTATACATGGCCTGCTCGTCAATGAGGTGTAGCGCAGGTTGCCACAACATGCATGCCAAGTATTGCTCGAACGACACTTGCGCTGTTTTGTGGCCGACAATCTCATATTTCGCTTACTGCAAATGGCTGTGCTCATCTATATAAAAACGGCCATACTCACTAGCCTTACCACTGCTTCCATAGAACCATAAGCGTCTGATTTATAATCGCGAGCACTGCAAAGACGATAGCTAAGGTGTGATGTTGGGTCTGGTACAAAGCAACTGCTGCCAGCAGAAATAAAATCAATGACAGAATGGCACCGCCAGTTATATTCAACCGATACGCCGCCTGTGGCGCGAGCAATATGCCCCACACCGCTGCTACAACGAGCGGTAACCCAATACCCAATGCCCATTTTGTCAATACGCTTTTGTCGCCGTAGAAGCCCCAATAGGCAAATGCAGCAAGCATTGCGAGTTCGAGAAAAAATGCTAATCCAGCGTTTATCATTTTTAATGTTTCAGCCATGTAGCTCTCCCAGACCAGTAAGGTTTGTACGATAGCTGCCCAATTCCAAGTAGCCGATGCCAACAGTACCAGCTCAGCCCGATAAATAGCAACGCAAACAGGTTTGCCTCGCTAAACAGGAGGGTATGGTAGCGCGTGTATCGTGCAAGCGGGGGTATAGGCCGGATTCGCGCGTTCGCCTGCTTGCATTAGGCGCGAGAGCGTATGTTGAAGGTTGTCGTTCTCCAAGCAAGACCTTTGCAGATCTGCCCTTAGCTCGCCCGATCTAGAGCGAAGAATCTCGTGATCGCGTCGGCCACTGCGTACGGGCGGGTGATGGTTGGCACATGCCCTGCGCCTGGTAAAATCAGTAATTCACTGTTTGGCAGTTGTGCTGCTAACTCCTGCGCTTCATGTACGGGCACAATCTGATCGTTCTCGCCATGAATCAGGAGTGTTGGCACGGTGATGCTCGCAAGATGCGGGCGTAAGTCAACCTCATACAGGCTTTCATAGAGCCGAATTGCAGCGGCAGGCGTCGAGCGGGCGACAATTTGCCGACCCCAGCGCCGAATTGCCTCGCTATCTGGTTCTACCACGCACGCATCGACGAACTGGTCGAGTGTGGTCGCAAAATCCGCCTGGAGCGCCGCGACAAACGGATCTGTACCTTGCGGACGTGTGCGGTAGTACAGGCCATCAACAACGACAAGCCCACGAAAGCGAGCTGGTTGCTGCACTACCGCCTGCAGTGCGGTTGCGGCACCAGCCGACTCTGCGGCGAGAATACACTCATCAATCGCACAGGCATCCATCACGGCAAAGAGATCGTCGAGCAGGCTGCTGAACGAAATCGAGTCGGGCGCAGCGAGGGTAGCACCAGAACCACGATGATCGAACGCAACCGTTCGCCAGGAGGCCGAGAGGAGCGAGAAAGGCTCGGCCCAAAGTTCCCAGCTGCCAATCCAGCCGCCTATGGCAAGCAATGTTCGCGGGGCATTGCCGAAGGTGACGGTAAAGAGTTGTGCATCAGGGCGCGATATGAACATTGGCGGCCTCAGCGAGAAAGAACAGTACGAGGAACAGTATAACCGAGAAAATACCTGGCCGAAGGCAGAGTGCTGTTCTTTCTATGGCCTCGAACCGCTACAGCGCGCTGGCAATATCTTGCCGTACCTGCACCACATTTGCCATCTTGGTGCCATCGGCGCTAGCCCCGCCATCGCCCAAGGTCGCATTGTCGGTGATAAACAGCTCAGCGATGTTGGCGCGCTCGAAGAGCAGGCAGCAGGTTGAGCCGCCGAATGCGAAGTGCCCAATCTCGTCGCCGCGCTGAATCGCCGCACCGGCCTTTACCGTCGCCTGGCACGAAGATACCTCGGTCAGCCCGACGAAGATCAGGGCGACTTGCCCAATACTTGGGTTCTTAGGCTCGATAAAGACAATCGTGCGGGTGTTGACATGGCTCAGGAATGGGAATGACGCGGCGTAATCCTGATCGGGGGCGGGCGGCGCGAAGAAATAGCCTGGAACAGTATGCACTTTTTTGATTGTGCCCGTTACTGGGGAGTGCCAGCGGTGATAGTTGAACGGCATGAGCACAATTTGCACGGCTAAACCATCGACGAATGGTTGGAGCAGCGCGCTATTCGCTGGCTCGGCCAGTAGATCAGTGAGGTAGTACTGCTCGCCCTTAATTTCGAAAGCCGCCGCGCGTTGCACTTGTTTGGAAATCATCCAAACCTGCCCATCTACCGGGCTAATGATCCGCTTCCCGGTAGGGTCGGGCGCGCACGGGCGGCTGGCATCAAAATTTTTGAACTTGCGAATAAAGAACTCGTTCCAGGATTGGAAGCCGCCATGCGGTTTGGCGGGATCGTAGATATACTCATCCAGGCTCAGATACTGACGGGCATCGGCGCTGAGCCAATTGCCGTAGGAATCGTTCAGGTAGATCAACGAGTCTGAGCCGTTCAGGTTGGTATGGTACGCTTTGAGGATAGCAGCGAAATACGGCCGCACCGCCTCGTTGGTGAACACATAATACCCATAGCTATTTTCCATGAATGGTTGTAGCACGGTATAGAACGGCAACGCCGCCATAAAGTTTGCATCGTATTTGGGGTAGCTGTGCAGCGCATTATCGAGCTGCTGGAAGAAATCTGCCGGTGTTTTGATATTGAGCGGATTCTTCTGGTTGGCTTCGTCGAGCATTTTCCCAATGTAGATGCGAAGGAATTCATTTTCTGGGCGCTGCACAAATGCCACCAGCGCCTGTACTGAGGGCGCTAGCTCGCTATGGAGCTTGCGCGGGCTTGCGGCGAAGAGGCGATTCGACTCGGCGATGCGAGCCGACGATTGGGCGGGTGATACTTTGGACAGGATATCGAAGTAGGATCTGCGGTTCATACGTGTACGCCTTTCATATGTAGCTTGGTAGCGTCATAGGGCGGCATCGGTAGCGAGCCAGGGCGGCAGGGGCATAGCGTAAGGGTATTATGGCGCGAGGGTAACGCCCCACATAAAATCGAACTGGATCGAACCATCGAGCACGGCGGGGATGGGTTTACCCGTTGGGTTATAGGGCAGCATTGCCGTTGCGCTGGCGCTGGGCTTGCCATCGGCCCCGAAGGATGCATAGACATGACAGGCGATACACGATGAGGCGGAAATTGTTCCGTTGCCCGTGATGCGCTCGATGACCGACGAGCCAAGCGCGTTTGGCGTCCCATCGGTGGCAGTGTAATCGACCTGAGTAGATTTCAGGCAGTAATTTTCCCATACGGGCGACAGGTGTGCGGCTGCCATCAGCGTTTTCAGCGCCTGGGTTTTGGTACAAGCGCCATATTGGGCGTTGACCGCGGCCTGATTGGGGGCGACCACCGCCTGTTCGGCACCGTAGCTATCGAAACAGCCAATACTATCGCAGCGCCCTGGGTTCATCTGATGCTCGAAGGTGCCCCACACCCAGTTGGTATTTTGGCGGCTGCTTACATGTAGCGCCACCAGCGCATATTCAACCGAATTCGATGTTGTGGTGTAGTAGAGTTTTTCGATCGTTGCAACATCTTTCAGCTGCGGCAGCCATTGCACCATGGTTTGCACCGGCACCCAATCGCCTTTCACCGCAATCGCCTCGGCGGGCATAGCAACTTTGAACGATTTTTGGTAGGCGGCGGCTAGCCCGGCTTGGGTATTGAGCTGGTTATTGACGATATAATCGAACATCGGGCGATTGCGCTTGACCTCTTCAGCGATGCAGGGGTTAGGGGTGCCGCTGGTCGGGAAGCCGCCAACTGCGGCATTACCAGGCGTATTGCAGGGAACATCGATTGACGTGTGCAATAGCCCTTTGCGTGCGGCAAGCACGCTGCTCTGTAGCTGTTTTGGCGCGTCGGGGCCGGGCCAATGCGGTGATTTCGAGAAGGTATCGGCATCGGAAGCCCAGGTTTCGAATGTGACTGGCGACGCTTGATTGGGCAGCGCCGGAGTCATGAAGGTGGTAAACAAATCCCAGATGAATTCATCCGAGTTTTTGGTTGTGCCAGTAACTGGCCCGGCCTGTGCTGGTACGGTCACGAGGAATGAGGCTTGGGCGGAGGTGACGTTGGCGCTTTGCCGCATCCATAGCCCGGTAACCAGCGCAAGCGCGGCAAGCAGTACAAAAATAAGCGCGAGCTGAGCCTGTTTCATACTAACCCCCTATTGCTGTTGTAGCGCCAAACAATGACGTTTGGCTATGTTGCGGGGCAACCTAGAATGAAGTATAGGGTGAGCAATGGCTCGGCTCATCGTGAAAAGTACGTATCCTATGTACGTATCTTTGCGCCAATACCGAAGCAGCTGCCGATTATTCGAGTACAATCGTGCGCAATAGGATGCCTGGCAACGTATGGTGTGCTGAAAAAGCAAAGGGGCGTTTCATGAGCTACGATCCAACTCCAGCCGACAAATTTACGTTTGGGCTATGGACGGTCGGGAACATTGGGCGCGACCCATTTGGCGAGCCAGTGCGCGCGCCGCTCTCGCCGGTCGCGATTGTCCAGCTGCTTGCCGAGGTCGGCGCGTGGGGCGTGAACTTCCACGATAACGACCTGGTGCCGATCGATGCTGGCCCCGCCGAGAGCGCGCGGATTGTGCGCGAGTTTAGGGCCGCGCTCGATGCGACCGGCCTGGTGGTGCCGATGGCGACCACGAATTTATTCACCGACCCGGCATTCAAGGATGGCGCATTCACGGCGAATGACCCGGCGGTGCGCGCCTATGCCTTGCAGAAAACCATGCGCGCGATCGACCTGGGGGTGGAGTGTGGCGCGCAGGTGTATGTGTTCTGGGGTGGGCGCGAGGGTACCGAAACCGATAGCACCAAAGACCCACTGGAAGCGACGAAGCGCTTCCGCGAGGCGCTGAACTTCTTGTGTGCCTACAGCCAGGAACAGGGCTACAACCTCAAGTTTGCGCTTGAGCCGAAGCCCAACGAGCCGCGCGGCGATATCTACCTCGCTACGGTGGGGCATGCGCTGGCCTTCATTCAAACGCTCGATACCCCGGCCATGGTGGGTGTGAACCCCGAGGTTGCCCACGAAACCATGGCGGGTCTGAATTTCTTACATGGGGTCGCCCAGGCCTGGGATGCGGGCAAGCTCTTTCATATCGACCTGAACGACCAGGCACCGGGCCGCTACGACCAGGATTTTCGCTTTGGGGCGGTGAATCTGAAGAGCGCTTTCTTCCTGGTGAAGTTTTTGGAAGATGTGGGCTATAGCGGTTCACGGCATTTCGATGCGCATGCCTACCGCACCGAAGGCCGCGAAGGTGTAAAGGATTTTGCGCGCGGCTGTATGCGCACCTACCTGATTTTGAAGGAGAAAGCCCAGCAGTGGCACGCCGATGCCGAGATCCAGAGCCTGGTGGCGGCGCAAAGCGCCGAAGGCGCAGCCGAGCTGCCCACCTGGATGGGCGGCTATAGCGCAGCCAAGGCGGCGGCGCTTAAAGCGCACACCTTCGATCGCCAGGCGCTGGGGGCGCGCAACCTGGCCTATGAGCGCCTCGATCAGCTCACCGTTGATCTATTGCTCGGTGTGCGCTAACTGCCGGTGACCATACAAAACGAGCGCGGAGGGTCTTCCTCTGCGCTCGTTATTGTTGGGCGAGAAGCGTGAGATTATTCGCTCAATGCCCTGCGCCACGGTGCAAGCAGCTCGTCATTCAGCGGCGTAGGGTCTTCGGCTTCGAGCAGCGCGGCCACATCCGGGAGGGCATTGATGGTTGCGGCAAGCTGTGCCAGTGCCTGGTCAAGCGCCACATCTGGCTGGTCGCTATGCTCGGGCAGGTCGTCGTTCGTTAGCTCAATCGATTGGGAGAGCGGTTCGGAGGTATTGGGCGCAGGCCGCCAGGCCAGGTCGTCGTCGGCGTTGTGGGTATGGATGCACAGCGTACCTTTCCAGGCGCGGGTCATGAGCCAGCCCAACACGGCACTGATTGTCTCGTCGACGGTCGGGTAGGGGCCAACCCATGGCTGCGCAAGCTGGCTGTTACTGATGGCCCAGCCCCAGCCGGTAGCGGCACGAGGATTGGGCGCGATGGTGATGCCAACCTGGGCAAGTGCCACGAGAACTGCGCTGTTATTCTGGCTCATTAGTTTCCTCCGCACCGCTGTCCTGCTTTATCCACTATCGCCCTACGAGTGCTGGCGATACTGTAGCAAATGGCTACCAGGGTTGTCATCGGGTTTGAGAACGACTGCTGACCCTTCGCTCGGTGGAGTGGGTGTTCCGCCTTGCGATGGCGCTGCATCTCCTGCTAACGATGAATGCGACTTAGGCGGCACTTGCGGATGAGTCGGTTGTGCTATCGGGCGGGCAGCTGCCGAAGGTAGCCAGCAGGCTTTTGGGTGTGGGTTGGCTCAGGCCGCATGGCCGTTGGAGTGTTGCCCCCAAACCATAGTGCTGGTTGCAGGTGATGTTGCTCAGGCCGCATGGCTGTTGGAGTGTTGCCCCCAAACCATAGTGCTGGTTGCAGGTGATGTTGCTCAGGCCGCATGGCCGCAGGGGCGCGCGCCCGCCCCTGCACCCCGGCGCTGGGGCTATCGCCCCAGACCCCAAATTTTGGGCTGCCTCTTGCATAGTGCCTGGCGCGCATGCCTCCGTTATGCCAGTAGGCGGGCAGCTGCCGAACAACCTAGTACGCCATTGCCACGTCGCCGGAGGCATGAGCCGCGCACGTTTGATCTGCTACCGGCATGCATTGCCGGAAGGGTGGTAGGGAAACCGGGCACGGGTTTGCCTACGCGGGAGCGCGAGGGCGCAGCGCCTCGCAGCATAACTGCAACCCGCCCGACGTGCCGGGCCGGGACGACGCGCCAACAACGACACTACCTCATAGCAAACCCGCCCAACTGCATGTACCAAAAACGCTTCCTGAAACGTTAACCATACGTGGTATACTTTCGAACGAATACCCGGCCCAACGAATACGGTACCTGCCTGAAATCTGTCAGCTGCGGCGCGCAAACCAACCGCTTGTTGCGGCATTCCAGCCCCACAGCTGACAGGGTTGAACGATAAGGAAACGATTGTGCCCACTGAGCTGATCTGGGATGGTAAGTACAACGCCGATGGGACGAAGAAATCGCCGCTGCGCGTCGAGCTGCCGTTCCAAACTGTTGAGACGGTGAATGAGAGCGCCCAGGAGCGCGCCCGCCAGCTCGACTTGTTTAGCATTGGCCAGCCGAGTACCGAGTGGCGCAACCGCCTGATCTGGGGCGATAAGAAGTATGTATTACCTTCGCTGTTGCCCGAGTTCGCGGGCAAGGTTGATCTGATCTACATCGACCCGCCGTTTGCGACTGGTTCAGATTTTTCGTTTCAAGTCGAAATTGACGGTGAAAGTTTTATCAAGGAGCCTTCGGTCATTGAGCAGAAGGCGTATCGTGATACATGGGGACGGGGGATTGATGGATATGTAACATGGCTTTATGAGACTGTGATTATATTAAGGAATTTACTATCAGAAAAAGGTAGTATATATCTGCATTTAGATGCAAAGGTCAATAGTTATGCAAGAATGCTCCTCGATGAAGTGTTTGGGACGGTGTAACATAGCTTCTGTACTTTGGGAAAGGGCCACCGCTTGAGGAGCGGGGTCGGGTGTATCCTTGGCGTTGCCTAGACGACCAAGAAAGGAACACCCGATGCCCCGCCAGCCCGATTGTA
>WBZP01007293.1_pt1 | contig 10706 bp, 8 predicted proteins | sample 5204301 | NCBI WGS metagenome assembly WBZP01 (sample SAMN12412401, study PRJNA552823) | activated sludge metagenome | isolation source: activated sludge from nitrification reactor of wastewater treatment plant... | place: USA: Pennsylvania | collected 2017
TAGCAAGAGATGGCAATGTGTTGAAAATGGTACTGTCCAATGGTCAGACCAGAGAATTATTGGCTGAATCTGCGGATAAGTTCTTTTACAACGATGGCAGCGATCGTCAGGTAGAATTTAAAAGGGATGCTTCAGGTAAAGTAGTCTCGGTCGCATTGATTAACCACGGAGTAAAAACATTATTAATAAAAAAGTAAAAGATTAAAATTTAAATCATTTATTCCAAGGAGTCTGTTTGAAAACAAAATTGTACTTCATTATTATTGTAAACAAAAAATTTATTCAAAATATGAAAAATATATTCTTATTCCTCGTTTTTGTGATGATCTGTCATCATTCTGTGGCACAACTTTCATCTCAGAAAATCGATGATCTGATGGAGGACGCGTTGATGAAATTTAAGGTAGCAGGTGCATCAATAGCCATAGTCAAAGATGGAAAAGTGATTCACTCCAAAGGTTACGGTGTAATGGACATCAATACAAAAAAAGCAGTCAATGAAAATACCAATTTTCAAATTGCCTCTAATACAAAAGCATTTACATCTGCAGCTCTTGCCATTTTGGAAGAAGAAGGTAAACTAAAATGGACAGATAAAGTTAAAGACCATATTCCTGAATTCAGGATGTACAATGATTATGTGACGGAGAATTTTAACATCATAGATTTGTTGACCCATCGCAGTGGTCTTGGATTGGGTGTGGGTGATCTGATGTTTTTTCCGGATGGATCCAATTTTACAGTAAAAGATGTTGTTACAAGTTTTCAACATTTTAAACCCGTTTCTGCTTTTAGGACCCAATTTGATTATGACAACTTGCTGTATATTGTTGCTGGAGAAGTCATTGCCAGAGCCAGCGGCATGAGTTATGAAACATATGTTCAAAAGCGTATCATAGAGCCACTTCAGATGAACAATACTTTTGTAGGCAGCCTTTTAAAAGATAAAAATGGTCTTTCTAAGCCCCATTCATCAGAATCAGGCACGATTAAGGTCATTGATGCTTATGATATAGGAATGGGTAGTGCAGCTGGTGGTATATATTCCAATGTTACAGACATGGCAAAATGGATGATAGTAAGATTAAATAGAGGTAAATATGGTATAGATTTAAAATCCTCCCTTTTTACGCCAAAAAATCACAATGAAATGTGGCGCTTACACACGGTTATAGAAAACAATCCTAATCCAAGATACAATTCTCATTTTAATGGGTATGGTCTCGGTTGGGACCTGAAGGATGTAAAAGGAAATCTAAAAGTATCACATACAGGTGGTTTGCCGGGTATGCTTTCGATCGTGACAATGTATCCTGATATGAATTTAGGTATCGTCATCCTTACCAATACTGAAAGTGGCGGTGCAGGTCTTTTTTCAGCAGTATCCAATACCATTTCTGACTCCTACTTAGGTTTGGATGATTTTGACTGGACAGATAAAATCGCAGAAAGAATGAATGAGGGAAAAAGTAAAGGTGACGCCGTGACTGACAGTGTGTGGTTAAAAGTGGCAGCTTCAAAAAACATGGTTGTAAAAAATGATGATTACATTGGTATTTATGAAGACCCATGGTTTGGAAAAATGGAAGTATTTGAAAAGAATAATCAACTTTGGATCAAATCCTACCGATCTCCAAAGTTAAACGGTCCGATGGCTTTTTATAACGCCAATACATTTGCTATAAAATGGGAATATCAGGCGATGAATTGTGATGCTTTCGCCATGTTTTCATTAGACGAGAATGGCAAAGCACAATCTATAAAGATGAAAGGAATTTCACCAAATATTGACTTCAGTTTTGATTTTCATGATCTGGACTTAAGAAGGATTGATAGGTAGAAGTTTTTAATATAATTTAACTTCCCATAACGAAGTGCTACTTCACACTTCGGATTCTGAATATCAAAACTTCATTCCGGATGTTATATTTACTCCATATATCGCAGGAATCTCTATTGATTTATTCGGGATATTAAATGTACTTGCGAAGTGTGTAAACGATATTTTTGCGCCAATAAAAAATCTATTTGTCAAATGATATTGAGCTGAAATGTCCCCGGTCAACCCAAAACCAAGCGTATTTTTAAATAAGCCTTTATGGTCTACTGTTACATAATTTCCTTCATATTGATTTTTGCCCTGAGCCATGGTAAACAAAGATAATGACCCACCGATTCCACCTTTTAGTGTCCATTTTCCAATGTTCTTTTGTAAGCCTATGATGATTGGAATGGAAGCATTGAGAATATTGTTTCGCTTTCGGGCAGTATGGGTTTGACTGGCGATGATCGTAGTATCACCATATACATTTGTAGTATTGGCGCTTATCAAATCATATCTTACTTTAGTGATTACATTCTGCTGAGTTACCTCTACAGATTTTATGGCACTATAGTCATATACACTATACAAACTCACAAAATCAACGCCGAAAGTACTGTATAAGTTTTTATTTATGGTAATGTCTGCTCTTACACCAACATTTAATGATGCCAATGATTTTTCTGATTCATTGTACACAATTTCGATATCTAAGCCTTGATTGGTTATTTCATTGAGATTCCAGTAACTGTACCCTCCATATACATATAAGTCGATATTACCAAAATAGGATGGTCGTAATGGATTTATGACAGGATAAGTCGAAGGATGGAGTTTGATTTTTTGATTACGCTCTGCGGTAGAAGATACATTTAATAAAGATATGCCCGGCAGCCATTCAATTTGGTCCATTGTGCTGATCGTATTAAAAGTATTTATTTCTTCATTTGAATTAGTGCTTTTTATGGAAGTACCATTATCGTTATTTTGAGAAAGAGTAGTGATATTATTTGTCCCTATTATATTGACATATTTTGTTGTATTATCTACCATATCGGCTTGGGCTGTACTTTTAGTATCTGACCTGCCGATCGTTGTCAAATGTTTGTTAGTCTTGATTTTGTCCTTAGTATTATTGATTCCTTCTCTGGTTCGGTCAATACTTTGGGCTGAAATAGTTTTATTGTTGTTTGGGATTGTTTTTTGAATTGCTTCTTCTTTTGGAGTATTAAGAATAGAATTTGTATGATTTGATTTATCCTTATTTGAAATCTCAGCGGTTGACAGTGATGTTTCAGGTGTATTTTGGATGATAGATCCTGTTTTATCAGTAAAAGTTTTTGAAGCAGATTTGGACAAATCTCCACGGCTCACAGGTTGATTTTTTGCTATGATATTCGATTCTGATTTAGGCAGGGTATACGTCTCATTGGTGGAATTTTTTAAATTTAAAAATCCAATAACTGTTCCTATCAAAGCAATCAACGGAATTAACCACAAAAACCAATGTCTTCTTTTTTCCTTTTTATCATTCATCTTATTCATAATGCCAGACTCCATATCTTCCCAGGCCAATCCGGCAGGAAGTGGATCTTCATTTCGTATTTTGTCACTAAGTCTATTATAATAGGCCATAATCCATCAAATTTGATTGTACAAAAATGTTTTTCTTTATCCATTTTATTGCCCTGAATAATTGGGAACGAGAAGTATCGGCAGTAATACCAAGTAAATCTCCTATTTCTTTATGTGAATACTCTTCTATCACAGAGAGCAAAAATATCGTTTTGTAACCGTCCGGCATCGATGAAAGCATATCGTGCAAATCTTTTTCTGAAAATTTCTCAAGATGATTTATGGTATCTGTTTCGATATCATCTACCAATTCCAGTGAAGTTGATATGATAATCTTATTGCTTTTGCGCAATATGGTGATGGATTGATTGACTGCTATTCGACTGATCCAGGATTTAAAACTTCCCATATCTTCATCATATCGGTTAATGCTAAGGTATATCTGAGCAAAAATCTCTTGTAATGCATCTTTTCTGTCATCTTCATTACTAAAATAATTTTTGACAATAGCATAAATGTATGGTGCACATGAATTGTACAGCATTCGATAGCCATTGCGATCACCGGTCCTGCAGGATTGTATGATCAAATTATCTACCACAAAAAATATTGCTCATTTTTCATTATTTAAAATCCAACATTAAAAAATAGATACATTAACACCCATCAAGTATTACTTTTAGTTCTGCATAACTTTGAATGATCCGGTCAGTATTTACAAACCTAAGTCTTATTTTTATAGGATAAACAATTCTAAAATCAAAGAAATTTGGAATATTTAAAAACAATAATAAACCCACTTCTGATTCGAAATTGACAATTGTCCCTGTAATGCTATCTGCTACTGAAAAAGGATATATAATTGAATAACAACTTGTTGAGTCTTCACCAAGTGCATGTGAGATCAATTGTAAAAAATCAGATTCGTCAGGTTGCCCAAAGCACTGATCTATCAATACATCCAATTCATCCTGATCAGCAACAGAAACGTTGTTTTGGTTTAAGTCTTTAATGGTAAGAGGAAAAACATATTCTTCAAATCGACCTTGAAGTAATATAGAACCGAGTTCGTAATCATTTTTTACCATCAGGATATTATCTGAGTTTGTTATCTTTAAGCTTATGGGAAAAACTATCTCATAACAAGCAATGTAAGAAAAATTACTATTCCAAACTATAGTGCTATCATGTAAGGTTCCGTTACAAGTTGCCAATTGCCTATACAAGTCAGTTATATTTTTAATTTCGAACCTATTATTATTAGCATCTAAAAGTGCGATTGGAAAAATAAAAGACGACGACGATGTATCTGATAAGAGTATAAAATCTCTTTCATTTAAAATATTCACTCTACTATTGTTATCCGTCACAACAGAAATCGGATATTCAATTTTAAAACAGGAATTATCAAAATTAATCAACCAGGCATCACCTATTTGTCCGGCATCGGGAATACAATTCGCTATTGAGGACCCAAATTCAAAAAGATTATTGACAATTATAGCGTCTCCAAGATCATTATTTAATGTCACCGGGTATACAAAATCAACAATCACGAAGCTGAGCGTATCATGCAATAATATATTAAAAGATGCTTCATTTACAATTAAATGTTTTACACCTTTATCGTCAACCAATCCAAATGGCAACTGAATGGTCATACATTCTACACTTATACCGGAAGAAGAAGACACAGTTGCTTTGGCAAAGACATTATTGACATAGATTATCTCTGGTGAAATCGTGACATCATCAGTTTTTATATCTTCAAATTCATCCACTGCACATGATATGGTAGTGAGCGTAAAAAACCACAAAAATACTTTAACAAAATTCATGTAAAAGGAATTGATGTTTTGAAACTATTCGGAACATACTATAATATTAGCAAAAATGAAACAATTCGTTGCATTGAATTTTATTTTTACACTTTTTTTTAATATTTTGTTTGAATATTAATTTTATTGGCTAATGAAAATTCATTCTTTCTTCCATTTGAAAAGCAAATTGCACTTGCATTTTTTATCTTCATTTTACGCTAAATTTAGAATAACACGCTGAATTTTAAATAGAAAATAATTTATAGGCTACAGGATTCCAATTAAAACTATCAGATACACTCAAAAAAAATTAAATTTAATTTACTGAAATTCAATATATTAACTAAATTAAATAAAAAAATATTTTTTTTCAGGCAATCTTGTGCAACGATAAATCAGAATCCTGCTAATACTTAAACGATAATAAATTTTAAACTTTTATAAATACAAATCATGAAATTCAAATATCTGCTTTTAGTCCTGTTTTTTGGATACAGCGTTGGGATATCAGCCCAGACAAACCCATGTAATTGTGTTGTAACTGATTCAACATATGTTTGTGCCCAGGACTCTTTGGGTAATATTTTCCAATTTCCTAACAATTGTTTTGTTGAATGTCTTGGTTTTACCCTTTCTGATCTGCCCTGCGACTCAATTTTCAACCCTTGGGGAAATTGTATTTGTACTCAAGAATTCAATCCGGTTTGTACACAAGACCAGTGGGGCAACTACTTCGAAATGCCAAATGCCTGTTATGCAGTGTGTCTTGGTTTAACCATTGTTTCGGATAGTACATTATGTGATATAATCGATCCATTTAATTGTGATTGTCCGATACCAACTGACAGTACATATGTATGTGCACAAGATTCCTTTGGCAATATATTTCCGGTCGCCAGTGCATGCTGGGCTGAATGTTGGGGAATGACAGTTGTCGAAAGTACTGACTGTATTTACAACCCTTGGGATGACTGCAATTGCCCAAGCGATTATAATCCATTATGTGTACAGGATAGTTTTGGCAATGTATTTACCATGTCCAATGCTTGTTATGCGGCATGTTATGGATTCACTCCGGTGGACAGTACAGAATGTGATTTCACCGACACATCATGTGGATGTGCCTACTCTGAGTTTGATACTTTTGTTTGTGCAGCTGACTCATTAGGCAATGTTTTTCAGCTGCCAAACGCATGTTTTGCAGCTTGTTGGGGATTCACAGTGCTGGATAGTACGGAATGCGATTATGTAGACCCTTGGTCTGGTTGTGATTGTCCTGTAAATAATGATGATACTTTCATTTGCGCTCAGGATTCTTTGGGTCATGCCTGCTACGTTCCTAACGCTTGTTATGCAGCATGTCTGGGCCTTACGATTGTAACTGATTCAGTATGTAATATAACTGATATCGATCCTGAATTAGATAGTCTCACTATAATTTGTCTTCAAACTATAGACATTCCTGCATCAGGTCTTTTCCAGGAATTCCTTTTAACGATAAGTCAATCCTGTGACCTTGTATTACCGGCATGTATTGTAAATGCACCGTTATTCCCTGATGACGCACAATTTATCGAGTATATTCTATCCAGTTGTGAGGGCAACTTCGGGCTAAATGGCAATAATAATGGTTCAAATATCATGAATATGTACAATTTTGCTAATGCTGCTCTCAGTAAAAATAAGGACATACCGATCAATAAAGGATTTGACATCAAAGTCACAGAAAATCCTGTTACAAACATGCTAAGATATAATATCAATGCAGCAAAAGATATAAAAGTTGCAGTTAAGATTATGAATATCAATGGACAAATAATTCAGACAGATAATATAAATCTTGTATCAGGACAAAACGAATTCAGAACAAATATCGATGGCTTAAGATCCGGAATATACCTGCTTAACTTCACAGGGGCAAATACCAACAAAACGGTAAAATTCATAGTTGCCGAATAATGAACCTAGGATAAGCTAAATTTTTAAAAACCATAAAGGGGCGCAATGCCCCTTTATGGTTTACAATATACGCGACAACAGCCAAACTTTCAAGCACACAACTGAGTTGGACACCATATGGATTGGAGATATAATTAACAAGTGATATGATTGAAAAAAACGAAACAATTGAAAAATGCGTGATCGATGTGGTGATTTTGTTTTTAACCCACTTTGCTTGTTAGCCAGACGCAACTGCCCTTATAACAGGGTTTTTAAAATTTTTGAATTGCGGTTTGTATACTACAGATTTTAATGTTGTAAAGGGGTCTGTAGTTTAAATTAAATACCGTTTGCAATACTTTGATTTTTAAAGGTGGTAGGGAATATTTTTGAATATTCAGATGCTTAACATTATAAATAGCCTGCTATTTTGCTAACACAGATAATGGAAATAGGTGGACTTTTTTGTATGGTACAAGAAATTTTAAGAAGATCATATACGTCCACTCTGAACTTTAAACGAATGACCAAATACAGATTTTATGCTCCTGATATGTGCCGGATGATCATTTCAGCATGGATACGGGAGTTTTCTATAAACCATTTATTTGTTTTCAAACCACCACAAAGCACTCCGGCCAGATATATATTTTTTACATTACTTTCCATCGTTTTTTCATTAAAAACTGGTGTTCGGTCCTGATCATCGTTAAACAAAATTCCTGCAGAAGCCATAAAATCAAATGGTGGCTGATATCCTGTCATAGCCAGGACAAAATCGTTTCTTAGTCTGAGCATTCCTTCAGGAGTCTGAATTTCTACATGTTTTGGCGTAATGCGTGTGAGATAAGAAAGAAAATATGCTTTGATAGAACCATCTGCTATCCGGTTTATGATATCCGGTCTGGACCAGTATTTTACACTTGATCTGATTTCATCTTCTCTGATGACCATAGTCACAAAAGCCCCTTTTCGCCAGGTTTCAAGTGCCACATCTACCGCTGAATTTGCTGCACCTACGACTACAATATGCTGTCCGAAGTATGGATGTGGTTCGTCGTAATAATGTTTTACCTTTGGTAGATTCTCACCCGGAATATTTAATAAATAGGGTAGATCATAAAAGCCAAGGGCCATTATAACTGATCCCGCATGATAAGTTCCTTTTTCTGTATTAACCAAATGTCCTGATCCGGAAGGTGATATTCCTGTAACTTTGTTGTACAAGCTGACATTCAGATTCCATGTAGTACAAACACGTCTGTAATATTCCAGTGCTTCCTGTCTATTGGGTTTCGGTTGATGAGATATGAATGGAACTCTACCTATTTCTAGCTTTTCTGACGTAGAGAAAAAAGTCATGTTTAGCGGATAATGATAAATAGAGTTTACCAGACATCCTTTATCGATGATGATGTATGAAAGACCGGCTTTTTTAGCTTCAATTCCACAGGCAAGACCTATCGGACCCGCTCCTATGATAACAACATCGTATTTTTCTAATTTCAAGATATCTTTTTTCAGCTTATTTATCATTAAAAGATGGTAACTCTTAAGGTCATTGTCTTATTTGGCAAAAGTATGGAAATTTTAGTTTGTAGCGCTTTGGTCTATACCAATGCAAGCATGATTTTGGCTGAATATTCCTAAAATTGTGCTTATTTGCTTTTTGTTTAGACAAAAACTACTTATTTGACTTTGTACCTTAAGAGTTGCGAAAATTTAAAAAATAGATTGTTACACTTTTTTTGGTGGCAGATCAAATGCTGTAGCATTATGCTCAAAATGTTCTTTATGGGAGCCGTCACAAAATGGTTTGTTTTTTGACAAACCACATCGGCAAATTCCTACTGTAGTTCTTCCCATCAAACCATACTCATTTCCCTGAGCATCAGTAATAATAAAGTCTCCTTCTATTTTTAGTGAACCGTTTGAATTGACTGTGATTTTTGTTGGTGCGGACATATTAATCTTTTTTTAGAATAGAAAATAAAAATTCAATTGTTATTAGATACAATATAACTACACTTATGTTAAATTGTTGCCGGAAGGGAAAACAACATATATATTGTTATTTTTGTTACCTGTTTCATGCCTTTAATCACAATTACTTTTAACTAAAATGATTTCTGAAATAATGATAAATATTCCATATAAGATCCGTTTTTTATTCTTTTTAATTGTTTTTTTGTTTTTTGCAGGATGCGAGAAGTCAGAGCCTGAAACAAAAACAGATCCACCTGTACAGAACGATCCTCTGCAATACGGGACTCCGTACAAAGATGTACCGGCAACATCAGATATCGTGATGTATGAGATTAATGAAAGAGCTTTTAGCGTTTCAGGTAATTTTGCAGGTATTTTATCGCGTATTGATTCAATAAAAGCTTTGGGAGTCAATGTCATCTGGTTGATGCCGATTCACCCTATTGGTAAGATTAAAACAGTAAACTCTCCGTATTGCATTCAAAATTTCACAGAAGTAAATCCTGAATACGGTAATCTGGAAGATCTCCGCAAATTGACGGATGAAGCCCACAAGCGCAAAATGACAGTGATTCTGGATTGGGCAGCCAATCATACTTCATGGGACAATCCATGGATACAAAATAAGACCTGGTACACACAGGATGCAAACGGAAATATCATCTCACCATCAGGAACAAACTGGCAGGACGTAGCGGATTTGAACTTTGACAATGCTGATATGCGCAAAGAAATGATAAAGTCTATGAAATATTGGATTTTACAGGCCAATGTAGATGGATTCAGATGTGATGCTGCAGATTTTGTTCCTTTTGCATTCTGGAAGCAGGCTATAGATTCGCTTCGTAAAATACCCAACAGAAATATCATCATGTTGGCAGAAGGAGCCAGGAAAGATCATTTTTCTGCCGGATTCGACATGAATTTTGGTTGGGACTTTTTTAACAAAAACAAAAATGTATTCAAAAGCAATCATTCGGCTGTCGGATACTTTGAGACGCACCAATCAGAATATTCCGGTGTACCAGCTGGTGTTCACAGATTACGTTTCACATCAAATCATGATGAATGTGCCTGGGACGACACACCACTTGGATTATTTGGTGGAAAGGCCGGTTCGATGACTGCGTTTGTGCTGACGGCGTATATGGGTGGAATACCACTGATATACAATGGACAGGAAGTTGGTTGTCCGGTAAAATTGCCGTTTTTCAGCAAATCGCCTATCAATTGGACAACAAATCCTGATATGTTTCAGGATTATAAAAAGCTGATTGCTCTAAGGACAGCAAATCCTGCTGCTCGAATCGGAACACTTGAAAATTTTTCAACTGCTGATATTGCAGCATTCAGACGGAAATCAGGAAATAATGAGATTATGGTCATAGCTAATGTTCGAAATATGGCCAAAACCTTTACTTTACCTGCATCTGTTCAGAATACAACCTGGAAAAACGCCATGACAGACGTGAATATTAGTTTAGGGGCCAGTTTGGAGGTTAAAAATTTTGAGTACCTTATATTGATAAAATAATTAATTTTCTTTTCTTGACTGCTTGATT
>WBZP01004306.1_pt2 | contig 10703 bp, 8 predicted proteins | sample 5204301 | NCBI WGS metagenome assembly WBZP01 (sample SAMN12412401, study PRJNA552823) | activated sludge metagenome | isolation source: activated sludge from nitrification reactor of wastewater treatment plant... | place: USA: Pennsylvania | collected 2017
CGGGAGATCGGGCTGCTTCTCAGTCCACAGTTGAGTGCCTGATGAGTTCAGGCCAAGCCGAAGCCCTAGCTCCAGGGCATCCATCGCTTTCTCACTGTCGCGGTCAGCTTCCTCTCCGCCTGCTCAGATGCCTGGGTGGCGAGCGGCTTAGATGGACGCGCCAGAATTAAATATAATCTATACCTTATGAATAACTTAAAATAGTAAGTAAAATATTATAATTCTGGTCTTTTTATACCCATGCCCGGCAACTTTACACGTTGGACAGTCTCTGGATTGAACTCATATAGCAGCTAAGGTCAGATACCAACAAAGGCGCTGAACCAAGCTGAGGACCGACCTTCCAGCGACTTACCCCGACACCGGGCGGTCAGAGTTCACCCTGGTATTAGTGGTCTCGGCACCCTCTTTCACGGGAAGCAGCATGTCGGTCTTGCTGACACCAAGCAGGATGATGGCCGCACTGGCCACGTAAATGGACGAGTAAGTCCCGACCACAATGCCTATCAGCAAGGCCAGGGAAAAACCGCCCATACTCTCTCCGCCAAAGATATAGAGCATCCCCACGGTCATCAGGGTGGTCACGCCGGTCATGATGGTACGCGAAAGGGTTTGGTTGAGGGATTGGTTGATGATCTCCACCACCGTGCCTTTGCGCATCTTGCGGAAATTCTCCCGGATGCGGTCATAGACCACCACGGTGTCGTTCAGCGAGTAGCCGATCACGGTCAATACCGAAGCCAGAACGGTGAGATCGAAGTCGAGTTGCAGCAAGGAAAAAACACCAACGGTGATAATGACATCGTGCATCGTGGCGATGATGGCGCCGATCGCCAGCCGGTATTCGAATCTCAGCCCCACATAGATCAAGATTCCAATCAGAGAGTACAGTATCGCCAGCCCACCGTCTTCGGCCAGCTCCCTGCCCACCTGGGGACCGACGAATTCAACCCGGCGCAGTTCGGCGGTGTTGCCTGATGCCCGTTGCATGGCGGCAAAGGCCTGTTCGCTCATCCGGGCACCAGCCACGCCTTCTTTGGGCGCCAACCGCACCAGAACGTCCCGGGAGGCGCCATAGTGTTGGACCATGGCATTCCCATGCCCGGCCTCTGTGAGCGCGGAGCGAATACCGGCAAGCTCCACCGGCTGCTTGTAGCCGACCTCGAGCAAAATGCCACCGGTGAAATCAATACCGAAATTGAATCCCCGCAAGACGAAAGAGGCAAAAGAAACAACGATCAAGGCAAGAGACAGCCACATGAACGGCTTGCGTTTGCCCATGAAGTCGAAGCTGTAGACTTTGCTGAACAGATCCATAGTATGAAATGCCCCTAAAACTCGATCTGAGTCAAATAGACAGCTTGGCGACGCGGCGTCCGCCGTAGATCAGGTTGATGATGGACCTGGTGCCGACCACCGCCGTGTACATGGAAGTCAAGATACCTATTGAAAGGGTGACCGCGAAACCCTTAATCGGCCCAGTGCCAAAGGAAAAAAGCACGATTCCCGCTATCAGGGTGGTGATATTGGAGTCCAGGATCGTCACCCAGGCCCGTTCATAGCCGGCCGCGATACTGGCCTGGATGGTGTTGCCGTTGCGGAGTTCCTCCCGAATGCGTTCGTTGATCAGCACATTCGCATCCACCGCCATACCCACGGTGAGGACAATACCGGCAATGCCGGGCAGTGACAGCGTCGCCTGCAGCATCGAAAGGATGGCGAAGATCAAAACCACATTCATGAGCAGGGCGATATTGGCGACCAAGCCGAACACCCGGTAATACACCCCCATGAACAGGACCACCAGGATCATGCCTATCCCCATGGCGCGATACCCCTGGTCGATATTGTCCTGGCCAAGACTGGGGCCTATGGTCCGCTCCTCGACGATGTCGATGGGGGCCGCCAGGGCGCCGGCGCGCAGGAGTAGGGCGAGATCCCGGGCCTCCCGGGTGTTGTCCAGTCCGGTGGTCTGAAAGCGTCGTCCAAAGGGTTCCAGGATGTTGGCTACGCTGATGACCTCTTCCACCATCTGCTTCTTTTTCACCGGCTGGCCTTCCACCTCGGTGGTGATGGTGCGGTTCTCGATGAACACCACCGCCATGGGTTTGCCGACATTCTCCGTGGTCACCTTGCGCATGCGTGCGGCCCCGGAACCATCCAGGCTGACGAACACGGCCGGGGTGCCGTTGCGCTGATCTATACCCGAAGAGGCATCGGTGATCTGGTTGCCGGTGACGATGATCTGCTTTTTCAACAGGATCGGCTTGCCGTGGCGATCCTTGTACAACTTCGAGCCCGGTGGCACCCGCCCGTTCAGCGCCTCCTCGACGCTGTGTTCGGTATCCGCCAAGCGATATTCCAGGGTGGCGGTGGCGCCGAGCATCTCTTTCAGGCGCGATGGGTCCTGGGCCCCGGGGAGTTGCACCACGATCCGCCGCTCTCCCTGCTGCTGGATGATGGGTTCCGCCACGCCGAGGGCATTGATACGGTTGCGCAGGGTGGTGATGTTTTGTTCCAGGGCGAATTTTTTGACTTCCGCCTTCTCCCGGTCCTCCAGACCGGCATGCAGGACGGCGTTGCCGGATTCCTCCCTGGGTTTCAGGATCAGGTTGCGGTACTCCTTGTGAATCAGGGTGCTGGCCTGATTGAGGAGGGCGGTATCGGCGAATTTCATCAAAATCCCGGTGGCATCCCGGGATATCGAGAGATAGCGAACCTTTTCGTTACGCAGCAGGTTGCGGATGTCGTCGGTATAGCGTTCGAAGTTCTGCTCCACGGCGGCATCCATATCCACATCAATGACCACATGCACACCGCCGCGCAGATCCAGCCCCAGATACATGGGCATGGCATTGATGGAGCGCAGCCAGCCGGGGACATCGGCCGCCAGGGTAAGCGCCTGGTTGTAGTCTTCGCCCAGGGCCAGGGCCACTATATCCTGGGCCTTCAATTGGGCTTCCGAGGTCTTGAATCGCACCAGGAGGCGATCGTTTCTCCCCAGTTCCAGGCTTTTATATTCGATCCCCGCCTTTTGCAGGGCCTCCTTGACCTTGGCCTCGGTGCCGGTATCCACATGGGCACGACGGGTGCCCGAGATCTCCATCGAGGGATCCTGGTCGAAGACATTGGGCAGGGCATACACCAACCCGAATAGGAAAGTGAACGCCACAAGAAGATTCTTCCATAGGGGATAGCGGTTCATACCTTAACTCTTTCTCAACAGGTATCCAGGCTCGGAGACCACTTCTAGGCGGGAGGGGCGGAGGCCGGGTTCAGTCTCCGCCGTAGGAATTCCGGGAAGGACGCAAGGAAAGGGTTAGAGACCCTTGATCGAACCCTTGGGGAGCACGGCGGCCACGGCCTGTTTGCGGACCTTTACATTCACGCCTTCCGCCACCTCGATCTGGGCGAAATTATCCCCCAGATCCGTGATCCGTCCGATCAGGCCACCCTCGATCGCCACCTCATCGCCCTTGGAGAGGGACTCGACCATCGTCTTGTGCTCTTTCTGCCGCTTCATCTGCGGACGGATCATGAAGAAATAGAGGATCAGGATCAGCCCTACGGGGAACAACAGTCCTTCCCAACCACCGGCCATGGCTCCCGGTGTCTGGGCCTGGGCAAGGGCATCGGAAATAAAGAAGCTCATGATCTCTCGCTACCTTGGTGGTTGATGACAACACGAATACAAGGGGCGAATTATGACACAAATGGTGTTGATGCATGAATCAGGGCAAAAGACGCCTCGGGCAATCACCGGCGCTGGGAACACCCCCAACCCCCCCTGGTCGATTCACCTGGTCAGCCAACATCGACATCCGCCGTTTCCGACCAAGCCAAATTCGCCTAACGATGGGTTACACCCATCCTGCGCCTGCTCCGGGGCGAGGGGGTCTGAAGGGCTCACCACCTATCAGTTTTGGCGAGAAAGGGTTCATAAACCCCTTTCCCGTTGGAAAAGGATGGAGAAGGGGGATTTTCTGGCCTGAAGCCCCGCGGCCAGGATGGCTTTGTCAGGGATTTCGCCGCTGTGAACCCCCCTCAATCCCCCCTTATCAGGGGGGAAACAAACCGATAGGTGGCAAGGTCTGAAGGGTTACCTCCCAGCGCTTTTGTGACACTGTTATAAATCCGGAGAAAGGAGATAATTACGGCTTGCGCCGGACTCACCGAGGCCGGAGCGCGGAGTCGAGGTATTGACGAGGACAACGGAGCCTGTTCATGAATCCCGCCAATGTGGCTAGCGGTAGCGATCCCCCCACGGCCTCGAGACTCAGGATCGTCCTGCTCTACGCCTTTTTGGCGATCCTCTGGATCCTCGTCTCGGACTGGGGACTGGAATGGCTGCTCAAGGATTCGCCCTGGCTCCTCCTGGCCGGCACCTTCAAGGGGCTGTTCTACGTGGCGGTCACCTCCTGGCTGCTCCATCTCCTGCTGCGACGCCAGGGCCTCGCCATCAGGGTCAATCCCCCTATCAGGACGCTACGTACCCTGCCCTTGGTCCTCCTGCCCCTGATCATCCTCGGCCTGACGGTCTGGGGTATCGATTACATCTTCAAGGTACAGAAGACCAAAGAGGTCGCCCGCTTGCAGACCATCGCCGACCTCAAGTCCAGGCACATCGCCGACTGGCTGCGGGAAAGGCGGAACGATGCCCATTTCGTCCAGACCAGCCAGTTTTTCGCCGAACAGTATCGCCATTGGCGCGATGAGGGCGATCCCGCCGCCGGAGAACTCTTGCAGCGGCGGCTGGAACAATTCGCCCGCTTCCGGGGGTTTCCCACCGTCCTCCTGCTGAATGCCCAGGGGGAAGGGTTCTGGACGGAGGGCGCTTCTCACACCGAAATCGCCCCCCTCCTCCAGGAAACCGCCCGCAAGGCGGCCCTGGAACCCCAGGTGTTGTGGCTGGGACCCTATCGCGACTCGAGGGACAGGCTGCATCTGGATTTTATCGCACCCTTGGCCGCCGCAGGGGCCAAACCGCCGCTGGTGGTGCTGCACAGCGATCCCCAGAACTGGCTGTTCCCGAGTCTGCACGACTGGCCGGTGCCCACCAGCAGCGGTGAGTCCCTGCTGTTCATGCGTGACGGCGATCAGATCCTGTTCCTGAACGAGTTGCGCGGACAGCCGGATTCAGCGGCGAAACAGCGTCTGCCCCTGGATGCGCCCCGGTTGCTGGCCGCCCAGGCGTTGCGCGGCCAGGCGCCGCGAGGGGCGGTGCTGGAAGGGGAGGACTATCGCGGCGTGCCGGTTCTGGGGATGGTCCAACCCATCCCCGACAGCGATTGGTTTCTGATCGCCAAGATGGATCGGGAGGAAGTCTACGCCGAGGCGGTCAAGGAGGCGATCTGGGTCGGTTTCATCGGTCTTTTGCTTCTCTTCATGGCCATCGCCGGTCTCCATCTGTGGCGTCAGCGGCAGGAATTGTTGCTGGCCACCAGCGTGCAACAATCCCAGGCGGAACGCCTGCGCGCGCTGCAACTCCTCGACGCGGTGGCCAACAGTTCCACCGACGCCATTTTCGCCAAGGATCTGGACGGCCGCTACATCCTTTTCAATCAGGCCGCCGCGACCGTCGTCGGCAGATCCGCGGTGGAGGTGCTGGGCCAGGACGACCGCGCCATTTTCTCCGCCGATCGGGCGGAGAAGTTGGTGGCGCAAAACCGCCAGGTGATCGAGGAAGCGGTCATCCTCACGCATGAAGAAATCTTCGACACGCCCGCTGGAAAGCGTGTGTTCCTCGCCAGCAAGGCGCCCTTGCGCAATGAACATGGCGCCATCATCGGTCTCTTCGGCATCTCTCGGGACATCACCGAGCGCAAGATCGCCGAGGAACGCCTGCGCCAGAGCGAAGCCTTCAAACAGGTCATCCTGGACTCCGTCGGCGCCCATATCGCCGTGATCGACGCCCAGGGCGACATCGTCACCGTGAATCGGCCCTGGCTCGGTTTCGCCATCGAAAACGGACCAGGTCCCGGCGTACCGGCCCGGCATACGGAGGTGGGGGTCAATTATCTGGACATCTGTCGCGCCAGTGTCGGGCCGAGTTCGGAAGGGGCGCGAGAGGCGATGTTGGGCATCCAGGCGGTGCTGGAGGGGCGACGGTCCTTCTATACCCAGGAATATCCCTGCCATTCCCCGCGCCTGGAGCGCTGGTTTTCCATGAACGTCACCCCCATAGGCAAAGGCCGGCAAGGCGCCGTCATCACCCATATCGACATCACCTCGCGCAAGCTCGCGGAACAGGCGGTGCGCGACAGCGAGGCGCGCTGGATCATGGCCATCGACAGCGCCGGGCACGGGGTCTGGGATTGGGATCTCGTCACCGACAAGGTCTATTACTCGCCCCGCTGGAAGACCATGCTGGGGTATACCGAGACGGAGATCGGCGACGATCTCGTCGACTGGGCCAATCTGGTGCATCCAGACGACCTGGGCGCCTGCCTTGAGGAACTGGAGCGCCATTTTCGCGGCGAAACCGGCATCTATATCAGCGAGTACCGCCTGCGCGGCAAGGACGGCCGGTATCTCTGGATCCTGGATCAGGGCCGGCTGGTGGCCCGGGACACCGAAGGCCGACCCCTGCGGGCCATCGGCACCCATACGGACCTCACCTGGCGGCGGGAGACCGAGGAACGGCTGCGGGAAAAAGAACAGCGCTTCCGCACCCTGTTCGAGTCGGCCCTGGTATCCATCATCGTCCACGATCCCGAGACCGGGGCCATCCTCGACGCCAACCGGCGGGCCATCGACTCCTATGGTTTCGACAACCTGGAGGAATTGCAACGCAACGACTTCTGGCTGGAACCGCCCTACTCCTTCGTGGAGGCCCTCCAGTTCATCCGTCAGGCCGCCCGGGAAGATCCGCAACGCTTCGAGTGGAAAAACCGGGATCGCCAGGGGCGCGTCTTCTGGGAGGATGTGCTGCTCAGCCGTGTCACCCTCAACGGCATCGACCAGGTGCTTTCCATCACCATCGACATCACCGCCCGCAAGGCCGCCGAGGAAGAATTGCTGTCCTACACCGAGGAACTCCATAACCGCAATGTCGAGCTGGAACGCTTCAACCGCGCCAGCGTCGGGCGTGAGTTGGACATGATCGAGCTGAAGCAGCGAGTCAATGCCCTCTCCAAGGAACTTGGCCGCGCTCCCCCTTATGAGCTAGCCTTTCTCGATTCCGCGGACCAGGCCACGAAAGTGGCGCTACCATGAGCGCCCATCCCCTCATCCCGGAGGCCGGGGCCGGAATTTCGCTGCATGGCTTTCTTTCCCGGCTGATCTGGCTCTGCATCCTGCCCTTGTTGCTGTTGGGGGCCTGGCTGGCCATCGACAGCGTGCTGACCAAGGGTGCCGAGCACGACCTGGAAGCCACCAATCTGGCGCGGAACTTCGCCACCACGCTCGACCAGTATCTCAGTGCCCGCATCGCCGCCCTGAACATCCTGGCGGTATCGCCGCTCATCGATGACAAGAGCCGCTGGGGCGACCTCTACCAGGAAGCGGAGGGCTTTCGGCAAAGTTTCGGCAGTCATGTCATCCTCGCCGAGGCCGAGGAGCCGAGACAGATGCTGTTCAATACCCGTGAGCCCTTCGGCACCCCCTTGCCGCCCTTGCCCAAGCCCAAAGGCCAGGCCGCGGCGCCGACCGCTCTAGCCACCCTGAAACCCGCCGTGGGCGATACCTTCTTCGGCCCGGTGGCGAGGGAACTCCTGGTCGCCATCGCCGTACCTGTGCTGCGCGAAGGCCGGGCGGTCTTCGTCCTGATCACCACCTTCGAGGCCCGTCAGTTCCAGCAACGCCTGGAACAGGTGGCCTTGCCAGCCGGCTGGGTGCTTTCCCTGCTCGACGGGCGCGGCGACCGGATCGCCCGCCGCGCCCCGCCCGGGTTGGAACCGGGGCAGGAAGTCGATACCTCCGCCCGCTTCGTCGTCAAATCAACGGTGGCAGCTTGGTCGGTGGTGTTGGAGATCCCCCACCTTACCTATCGAATGCCGCTGGTGGAAGCGACTCTCTGGCTGGTGGCCGCGCTTCTGGTGGCCACCCTGATCGCTGTCCTGGGAGGCCGCCTGGCGAGCCGCCGTCTGGCTCGGGAGGTGGCGGCGCTGGTGGAATCCCCGGCCAGCCCGGTGTCACCGCCGGCTATCCGCGAGATTGACGCGGTGCGTCAGCGGCTTGAAGAGGCGGCGCAGCAGCGCGCGGCGGCGGAGACACGACAGCGGGAAAGCGAGACCCGCTACCGCGAATTGGTGCAAAACGCCAACAGCGCCATCATCCGCTGGTCGCGAGATGGCCGTATCCTGTTCTTCAACGAATATGCCCAGGCGTTCTTCGGCTGGAGCGCCGAGGAGGTAATCGGCCAACATGTCGGCCTTCTGGTGCCCACGCAGGAATCCACCGGCGTCGACCTCTCCGGTCTGGTCCAGGATATCGTCGATCACCCGGGGCGTTATCTGAACAACGTCAACGAGAACATCTGTCGCGATGGCCGCCGGGTCTGGATGACCTGGACCAACCGGGCGATCCACGGCGAGCAGGGCCAGGTGACCGAGATCCTCGCCGTCGGCAACGACATCACCGAGCGCAAGCGGATCGAGGAAGCCTTGCGGGAAAGCGAGCGGACCTATCGTTCCCTGTTCGAGGGCATGCTCAACGGCTACGCCCACTGCCGCATGCTGTTCGAGCAGGGTGAGCCGGTGGATTTCATCTATCTCCATGTCAATCGCGCCTTCGAGACCCTGACCGGGCTCCGGAACGTGGAAGGCCGCCCGGTCAGCGAGGTCATCCCGGGGATCCGGCAGTCTGATCCCGGTGTGTTCGAGATCTATGGGCGGGTCGCCCTGGGCGGCCAGCCCGAGCGCTTCGAGATCTATGTCGAGGCCATGGGGATGTGGTTCGCGATTTCGGTGTACAGCCCGGAACCCGGGCATTTTGTCGCCGTATTCGATGTCATCACCGAGCGCAAGCTGGCCGAGCAGGAGATCCACCGCCTCAACGCCGAGCTGGAACGACGGATAGCCCAGCGCACCGCCGAACTCGCCGCCGCCAACCGTGAATTGGAAAGCTTCGCCTACGCTGTATCCCACGATCTGCGGGCGCCCTTACGCGCCATGAGCGGCTTCAGCCAGGCGCTGATCGAGGATTACGGCCACCGACTCCACGACGAGGCCCGGGCCTATCTGGAGCAAATCGACCTCGCCGCGCACAAGATGGCGACCCTCATCGACGGCCTGCTGACGCTCTCCCGCAGCACCCGGGGCGAGTTGCGGCGGGATACCCTGGACCTCTCGGAACTGGCGCAACGCCTGCTGGGCGAGCTGGCCCAAGGCGATCCCCAACGCCGGGTGGCGGTGGAGATCCAAAGCGGGCTGCTGGTGCGTGGCGATGGGCGCCTGTTGGAAGTGGTCTTGCGCAACCTGCTGGGCAATGCCTGGAAATACAGCGCCCGGGCGGCGGAGCCGCGTATCCGGCTCTACGCCGAGGAAGAGGAAGGTCGGAACTGGATCTGCCTCGCCGACAACGGCGCCGGTTTCGACATGGCCCATGCCGCCAAGCTGTTCCAACCCTTCCAGCGTCTGCACCGGCAGGAGGAATTCCCCGGCCTCGGCATCGGGCTGGCCACGGTGCAACGCATCCTCCACCGTCATGGCGGCGAGATCCGCGCCCGGGGCGAGCCGGGCCAGGGGGCGACCTTTTGTTTCAGCCTCCCGGCGGAACCGGGAACGGATCAGGCATGATCCGGTTCATAGCGTCGGATATGGGACAGGACCTCGGCCAGGGTGTCCTTGACGCGGGCCGTGTCGTGATCCGTTTGCAGGCCGATCCAGAACCCCTCGCTGGTACCGAAGAACCGTGCCAGCCGCAGTCCGGTATCCACCGTAATGGCGCGCTTGCCGGAAACAATCTCGCCGATCCGTCGTTGCGGTACGCCAATCTCCTTGGCGAGGCGGTACTGGCTGATACCTAGAGGTTTGAGGAATTCCTCCAGAAGAATTTCGCCGGGTGTTGGGTAAGGTATCTCTCGCATGAGGGTAGCTCGCTAATGGTAATCCAGGATTTCCACATCCCAGACATGGCCACCTTCGAACCGAAAGCAGATCCGCCATTGTTCGTTGACACGGATGCTCCACTGACCGGCGCGGTCGCCGGCGAGGGCTTCCAGCCGGTTCCCCGGGGGTATTCGCAGATCATCGAGCCGCTCGGCGCGGTTGAGCATAGCCATCTTACGCAAAGCGACTGTGGCTATGTTGGTAAAACGAGGAACGCGGCGACCCTTGAACAGGGCTTCGGTGTCGTGGCACTTGAAGGTCGCAATCACCAATCCATGCTGGCGCTTCGCGTTAGTAACGTCAAGCACCTAGATGCGGTGAGGTATGAACGGCATCATTCGCGGATGGAAAATACCCCTCAACCACACAACCGACGTTTCCGGAAGAGGAAAGATCGAGATTGAACCTTTGACAGCAATGGCTAAAATATGACCATTATTCTGGTCATTACGAGGCACGCATGATCTCTCAAACTGTCGCCGAAGCCAAAGCCCACCTCAGCGATCTCATCCGCCAGATCGAGCAAGGCGAATACGTTGTCACTAAGTACAGGACAAAACTTTCAAGGCCCACAGGAACGATTGGAGTTGTTCAGTGAGGTTCAAGACGATGTGGCGGAGAAAGTCGAGTCCGTAGCGGAACAGGGACTTGAGT
>WBZP01004378.1_pt1 | contig 10703 bp, 14 predicted proteins | sample 5204301 | NCBI WGS metagenome assembly WBZP01 (sample SAMN12412401, study PRJNA552823) | activated sludge metagenome | isolation source: activated sludge from nitrification reactor of wastewater treatment plant... | place: USA: Pennsylvania | collected 2017
ACCGAGAGGATGGACCACCAGTAGGCGATCGCCTCGCGCTGCTCCCAGCTGTAGCGGGAAGCGTCGAAGGTATCCCACGGCAGCTTCTTCGGATCCCAGTACTCGCGCTGCGAGGCATCCCAGACTTCCTCCAGGCGCTTGGTCTTGCTGACCCAGTTGAGCGGGTACACGTTGGGCTGCGCCGTTGCCGGCGGAAATTCCATGAGGTGCGCGAACTTTTCCTTGCTGGCCATCGTTGTCTCCTTTGATCTTCGTCGGACAGGCAAATTTGTTTTTGCCTAACGAATTAATCGTGATACAAAAACAAGCAGTCGTCAATAAATTTTTGTAACACTTTTGCCGGGACAGGCAGCGGACGGGAATGTTCGCTCAGGGGCAACGGAGGGCTTCGGCAACGATGCCGCGGCGGCCGCGCTTGAGCAGCTTGGCGAGATTGCGCTCGGCCTCGCCGCGGGTCGTGGCCGCATGTTCGGGATAGGCATTGCAGGCGGCCCAGCGCCCGTCCGGCAGCGGCACCGCCGCCACCGGACGCCCCCCGTCGGCCGCGGCGAGGATGCTGTCCGCCGCCCGTCCCCACACGGCCACGGTCAGGTCCATCGCCTCGCTGCGCGGCAGGTCGAGCGCGAGCAGCGCATCGAAGGCGGAATCGTGCTCGGAGCGGATGATCGCGGGCAGATAGGAGATCGCGTAACGGTCTGTAACCATGCGCCGTTTTTACTTGTAAAACAGCGCCGGCACAAGGAAAATTGCCGCTCCGAAACCGACATTCCCCCGATGCATTTCGATATCGTCATCGTCGGCGGCGGCCTCGCCGGCCTGTCGCTGGCCTGCGCGCTGCGCGAGACCCCGCTCCGCATCGCCCTCGTGGAACAGCGCCCGCCGCGGCGCCCCGAAGGCTGGGATGCCCGCGTCTATGCGATCAGCCCGGCGAACGCCGCCTTTCTCTCGGACATCGGCGCCTGGAAGCACCTCGACGGCGAACGCATCGCCCGCATCGCCGCGATGGCGGTGCATGGCGACGCCGGCGCCCGCCTCGATTTCTCGGCCTACGACACCGGCGTCTCCGAACTCGGCTTCATCCTCGAATCCTCGCTGATGGCCTGCGAACTGTGGGAGAACGTCAAGCGCCAGCCGAACCTGACGCTGCTCTGCCCGGCCTCGCCGCAGCGCATCGAATTCCGCGAGGACGCGGCCCTGCTCGGCCTCGCCGACGGCGGCAGCGTCTCGGCGAAGCTGGTCGTCGCCGCCGACGGCCGCGACTCCTGGGTGCGTCGCTGCGCCGGGCTGGACGCCTTCGACACGCACTACAACGAGAAGGGCGTCGTCGCCAATTTCACCTGCGAGAAGCCGCACCGCGGCCGCGCCTTCCAGTGGTTCCGCGACGACGGCGTGCTGGCGTACCTGCCGCTGCCCGGGAAGCGCATCTCGATCGTCTGGTCGGCCCCGGATGCGCTTGCCGACGAACTGGTGGCGCTGCCGTCCGACGCCTTCTGCAGCCGCGTCGCCGCGGCGGGGGGCGACACCCTCGGCAAGCTCGAACTGCTGACGCCGCCGGCCGCCTTCCCGCTGCGCCTGATGCGCGTGCCGAAGGTCGTCGCGCCGCGGCTGGCGCTGGTCGGCGATGCGGCGCACGGCATCCACCCGCTCTCGGGCCACGGCATCAACCTCGGCTACCAGGACGCCCGCGTACTCGCCGAAACGCTGGCCGCATGCCAGCCCTGGCACGACATCGGCAGCCTGCGCATCCTCGAACGCTACCAGCGCGCGCGCAAGGAAGAGGTCCTGCTGCTGCAGACCGCGACCGATGCGCTGCGTCGCCTGTTCAAGTCCGAACTGCCCGGCCTGCAGCCGCTGCGCAACTTCGGAATGAACCTGACCAACCGACTGCCACTCATAAAGAACGTGCTGACCCGCTACGCTTTGGGTACGCTGTAGCCCATCCCTTCCCTGGAGACTTTAAATGCTGAAGAAACTGCTGCCGTTCCTGCTCGGCGCCCTGCTGGCCTCGGCGGCCATCGCCGACGAAGCCGTCGTCAAGAAGAACTTCGAATCCAAGTTCGGCGCCAAGGCCGAGAGCGTGACGAAATCGGGCTACCTCGGCCTCTACGAAATCTACGCCGACGGCCAGATCCTCTACAGCGACGAGAAGGGCACGGCCTTCATCATCGGCCCGCTGATCGACGGCCGCACGATGAAGAACGTGACGCAGGAGCGCATGAACAAGCTGACCGCGATCAAGTGGAGCGAGCTCCCGCTCGAGCGCGCCGTCAAGCAGGTGCGCGGCGACGGCAAGCGCGTGCTCGCCACCTTCGAGGATCCGAACTGCGGCTATTGCAAGCGTCTCGCCAAGGATCTGCAGAAGCTCGACAACGTCACCATCTACACCTTCCTGCTGCCCATCCTCTCGCAGGATTCGGTCGACAAGTCGAAGGCGATCTGGTGCGCGTCCGACCGCGCCAAGGCCTGGAACGACTGGATGGTCGACGGCAAGACGCCGGGCGGCAAAACCGACTGCGACACGACGGCGATCACCAAGAATCAGGAGTTCGGCCGCAAGCTCAATATCAACGGCACACCGACGATGTTCTTCGCCAACGGTGAGCGCGTGCCGGGCGCTGTCCCCGTCGCGCAGATCGAGGAAAAACTAGCACAGATCGCCGGCAAGTAAGGCTCGACCGTTCCATGAAAAACGGCGCCCGCGGGCGCCGTTTTTCATGGCAGGGACGAAAACAGGTATGCCGGAATCAGCGCTTCGCGAACTTCGCCGCCAGTTGATTAAGCTTCTCTGTCCGCCGCTCGGCCGCCTCGGCTTCGCGCTCCGCTGCAGCCTTTGCGCGCTTCTGTTCGGCTTCCTTGCGGAATCGCTCCTTCAGCGTTTCGGCTGCATGCGTGCGATGCTCCTCGCTGACTTCGGCAACAGGCTTGCCGTCAAGATCGAAGCGCTGTGTCGCCTGCTGCATCGCCTTCAGATAGCGCAGGGAGCCGACATGCATGCGCAGCGCTACGCGCAGCGTCTTGCGATCGAGGTCCGGCTGTGCGGCGAGCACCTGCTTGTCGATGCCGATGGCGAGCGGCAGACAGTCGCGGAAGGCGACGAAGCGCTCCTGCAACTGCTTCAGCATGGCGCGTGCGGAAGGCACCGGGTTGCCGGCCGGAGAAGTGGCCGGAGATGCTTCAGGCGCTGGAATCGGCGCGTCTTCTTGGGTAGGGGAATTCATTGCAGGCTGCGGCGGATGGTGGATATGCAGGGCGAAGCGTATCACGAGCTGCCGCAGCGGGCCATCAGGCGGCTCCGCTGCCCGGCCAGGGAATGACGTAGAAAAGCACCGAAAAGAAATGCAGGCCGCTGCCCAGCAGCACGAAGCCGTGCCATACCGCATGGTGGTAGCGCAGGCTACGCCATTTGTAGAAGGCGATGCCGACCATGTAGGCCAGTCCGCCGCCAGCCAGCAGCAACAGGCCGCCGGTGGCGACACGTTCCAGCATCGGCTGGATCGCAACAACAATGACCCAGCCCATCGCGACGTAGAGGGCGACGACCAGGCCATGCAGCCGGCCGCGCAGGAAGAGGCGCAGCAGGATGCCGGTGACGGCGAGCGTCCAGATCACCGCGAACAGGCTCCAGCCCCACGGCCCGCGCAGACTGACCAGCGTGAAGGGCGTGTAGGTGCCGGCGATGAGCAGGAAGATCGCGGAATGATCGAGTGCTCGCAGGACCTCCTTGGCCTTTTCGTGCGGGATGCTGTGATAAAGCGTCGAGGCGGTGTAGAGCAGGATCAGCGTCGCCCCGAAGATGCTGCAGGCGACGATATGCCAGGCATCGCCGTGCAGCGAGGCATAGGCCGTCATCACGGCGAGACCGGCGATCGCCAGCAGGGCGCCGATGCCATGAGTCACGCCGTTGGCGATTTCTTCGGCGCAGGTATAGCGGGGGGCGGGGCGGGGAGACGAGGTGCTGGAAGAAGTCACGGGAGGCTCCGGCAAAATCTTAAACCTCTCGATTCTAGCCGGCATCCCCCCGTGCGACTGGGTAGAGTTGCCTAATCGTTACAGGTGGTGATGCACTTCCGGATTCCATGCGAACAGCGCGCGAACGGCACGGTTCAGGCGGACGTGCAGCGCGATTTTCAGACGGGAAGAGCGCGTCGGGGCGGCACGATCCTGAGGATTCCAGGAGAACATCGGGCGCAGCAACTCGGCCAGTGCCAGCAAACCGGAGAACAGCGAGGCGGCAGCGAGGCGGCCGGTGACGCACAGGCGTTCGGCGAAGAGCCCTTCGATGCGACGGATTTCCTCGGCACGCAGCTGGCGGGCGCGGCGTTCGATGGCGGCGATATCGATCTGTTCCATGGCGCAACTCCTATTTTCTACATGTCGCAGTGCAACACTGCATGGCTTCGCACTTTAATTGCACATCGACTGAACAACAATCCATCCAAATGGAACAATATTTGTGAATATTCGTCCATAATCAGCCCATGGATCGTGCTGCCGAGATGACCGCCTTCGTGACCGCCGTCGAGAACGGGGGGTTTTCTGCCGCCGCCCGCACACTGGGCCTGACGCCCTCCGCGCTGTCGAAACTCGTCTCGCGCCTGGAAGACCGCCTCGGCGCCCGCCTGCTGCACCGGACGACGCGCCGCCTGCAACTGACCCCGGAGGGGGAAACCTTCTACAACCGCGCGCAGCGCATCCTCTCGGCCATGGACGAAGCCGAGGCCGAAGTCAGCGAATCTGCGGCCAGCCCCCGCGGCACCCTGCGCCTGCACAGCGGCTCGGCCTTTGGCATGCACCAGCTGGCACCGGCAATGCCGCGCTTTCTCGCCCGCTATCCGGACATCCACCTCGACATCACGATCAGCGATACGCCGCTGTCGCCGATGGAAGACGGCATCGACCTGGCGATCCGCATCGGCCCGCTCGACGAATCGTCGATGGTGGCGCGCCGCATCTGCAACCTGCAGCGCGTGATCTGCGCGGCGCCTGACTACCTGGAGCGCTGCGGTACGCCGCGCACGCCGGACGACCTGCAGCAGCACAACTGCCTGTGGATTACCAGCCTGCCAGCCCTGCGCCGCTGGCCCTTCGACACCGACGAGGGCATCCGCGTCGTCCATGTCGGCGGCAACGTCGTCGCCAACACGGCGGAAACGGTGCTGCAGCTGGCCGTTGCCGGCGTCGGCATCACGCGCCTGACCGACATCATCGTCGGCGATGCCATCGCCCGCGGCGAACTGGTGCCCATCCTCACCGACTGGCACCACGCAGAACCGGTCCCGCTCTACGCCACCTATCCGAGCGGCCGCCACCTGGCGCCAAAAGTGAAGGCGATGGTCGACTTCCTTGTCGAGGAATTCGGCCCTGCCCCGTGGCGCCGCCCGGCAAGGAAACCCCGGACCGGCTAGACTGGAGGCCTGTTCGCGCAGGAGGAACGCAAGATGGATTCGGCAGACGACGACACGCACCACCCGGGCGGCAAGCACCACGGCATCGGCATTTCCCGCCCCGGCAACTTCGATCCGGCCGCGTTCGAACGCGCCGTCGGTGACCTGCTGGCGGCCTGCGGCATCGCGCCGGACACCGCGCACATGGGGCGCACGGCACAACGCGTACGAGAACTCTGGCAGAAGCGCCTGCTCGGCGGTTACGAACTCGATCCCGCCGCCGCGCTCGGCGAAGGTTTCCCCGATACGCGCAGCGACATGGTCGTGATCCGCGGCATTGCCGTTCATGGCGTCTGCCCGCATCACCTCGTCCCCTTCCGCGGCGTCGCCCACGTCGCCTACATTCCCGGCGGCCGCCTGCATGGCTTCGGCCGCATCGCCCGCATGGTCGATGCGATCGGCCACCGCTTCACCTATCAGGAATGGATGACGCGCGACATCGCCGACGCGCTCGTCGCGCACGGCCATGCCGCCGGCGGCGCCTGCATCGTCGAAGCCGAACAGCTGTGCCTCCTGCTCGGCGAGGATCGTCGGGGAGACGAGCGCGTCGTTACTCAGGCATTCGCCGGATCCTTCGCCGCTTCGGAGCAGCTACGTAACGAGTTCCTGCAGGCGCTACGCTAGTCGTATCATTGCCGGCATGACAAGCGCGAACGATTCCATCAGCGATCTGGCACGTGCAGCCCAGGATCAGCTGGCGCAGCGCCCCGAGCTGCTCACGCTGCTCGCCACCGTCAGTCAGGATTTCGCGGCCTCGCCAGCGATGGAGGCGACGCTGACGAACGCGACCAGACAGATCATGGCCTACATGGAAACGGAGGCCGTCTCGATCTTCCTGCTCGACGACACGGGCGAACACCTGAGCTGCCTCGCCTGCGCCGGCCCGGTGTCGATCGAGGGGCTCACCATCGACGCGACACAGGGCATCGTCGGTCGCACGGTCAGCGACGATTGCGTGCAGATGGTGCGGGACACATCCTTGGACAGCGGCTTCACCGGTGCCGTGGACGATCTGACCGGGTTCCGCACCCGTTCCATCCTGTGCGCCCCCCTGAAGGTGAAGTCGCGCATGCTCGGCGCGCTGGAAGTCATCAACAAGCGCTCCGTGGACGGCCTTTTCGGCGACAACGACCGGCAACTGCTGCAGGCCCTGGCCGGCATGGTTTCGCTGGCGATCAGCAATGCCCAGATGACGGCGGCGCTGGTCGAGCAGGAACGCATCCGGCGCGAGCTGGAACTGGCGCGTGAAATCCAGCGCGGCCTGCTGCCGGCGGCGGGCTGTGACGACCTGCCGGTCTGCGGCATGAACTATCCGGCGATGGAAGTTTCCGGCGATTTCTTCGACTATTTCCCGTTGGCCGACGGCCGCATCGCCTGGGGCCTGGGTGACGTTTCCGGCAAGGGCATGAACGCCGCGATGCTGATGGCGAAGACGATCAGCCTCTTCCGCTGCCTTGGCAAGACGACCAGCGACATGGCGTCGCTGCTGGCGACGCTCAACGACGAGATCGCGGAGACGGCACGCAACGGCATGTTCGTGACGATGGTCGCCGGCGTCTTCGACCCGGCCAGCGGCGAAATCTGTCTTGCCAACGCCGGCCACCAGCCACCGCTCTATCGCGCCACCGACGGCAGCTACCGGGAGATCGAGGCCGAATGCCCGCCGCTCGGCGTCGTTGCCGGCATCGACTTCGTGCAGCAGCGGCTGACGCTCGCCGGGGGGCGACTCTTCGTGTTCACCGACGGCGTGACGGAAGGCAAGGCCGGCGCCGGCATGCTCGGTGTCGCCGGCCTCAAGACGCTGCTCGACCGGCATGCCGGCAGCGGCGCTGAAGCACAACTCGCTGCCGTAAGCGAAGCCTTGCTGGGCAGTGCGGGCGGCCAGCGGCTGCACGACGATCTGACGATGCTGGCGATCGGGTGAGCGGCCTCGGATGCAGCCGCTTCTCGCCCGCGACTTTCCGGCCTACACCTCGGCGCTGACCGAGATCCGCGCGGCCGTCCGCAAGGCCTGCCTGCGTTCCGGCTGCGACGAGGAGACGATCGCCGCCTGGGTGCTCGTCGTCAATGAAGCCTGCATGAACGTGATCCAGCATGCCTACCGTTTCGCCGAAGGCCAGGCGCTGCGCATCGAAGTGGGGCTGGCGGATGATGAACTGGTCACGCTGATCTGCGACAACGGCATTCCGGCACGGATCGAGGATCTGCAACCGCGGGCACTCGACGATCTTCGCCCCGGCGGGCTTGGTGTGCACTTCATTCGCGAACTCACCGATACAATGGCATATCTGCTGCCGGGGGACGGTTGGCAGAATCGACTGCGGCTCGGCAAAAGAATCATCACGACCGGCGCTGCGGCGAGCAGCCAGGGGAAAGAACCAGCATGAACATCGAAACCCGGGACTCACCTCCCTTTTGCGTCATCCTGCTCTCCGGGGATGTCGACCTGCATTCATCGCCGCAGGCGCGGCAAGCGATCCTCGACAGCATCAAGACCGGCAAGCCCCTGCTCGTCGATCTCTCCGGCGTCAGCTACATGGACAGTTCCGGCGTCGCCAGCCTCGTCGAGGGCTACCAGACGGCACGCAAGCAGGGGCTGGAATTCGGTCTTGCGGCACCTGCAGGTCCGGCAATGAGCGTGCTGAAGCTGGCTCGCCTCGACAAGGTATTCCCGATCCACGCCTCGCTCGAGGAGCGCCTCGCCCGTGGCTGATAAGACGGGAGGCGTCGCCTCCTTCGTGAGCGGCGTCGGCATGCGTACGGTGCAGACCGTGCGTGAAACCGGCTATCTGGCAGCGCTGCTGGTCGAATCCTTCTACTGGTTGCTGGTCGGTTTCCGCCGACGGCAACCGGTGCGCATGGGCGCAATCTTCAAGGAAGCGATGAGCGCCGGCGTCAACGCCATTCCCATCGTCGGGCTGGCCTCGTTCGCCACCGGCATGATGCTCGCCATTCAAGGCATTCACACGCTGCGCACCTTCGGCGCCGAAGATCAGGTCGTACTTGGCATCGCGCTCTCGGTGACGCGTGAATTCGCACCGCTGATCACTGGCATCTTCGTCGCCGGCCGCTCCGGCTCGGCGATCGCCGCGCGCATCGGCACGATGACGATCTCGCAGGAAATCGATGCCCTGCGCGTGATCGGCATCAACCCGGTGCGCTACCTTGTCTCGCCCATCCTCGCCGCGATGCTGCTGACGCTGCCGGCGCTGACGATCATGTCCGACCTGCTGGCGCTGCTCGGCGGCGCACTCTATTGCGCCGGCGAACTGTCGCTGCCGCTGCCGATCTTCTTCGCGCGCACCTTCGAATCGCTGGTCGCCGCCGATGTGCTGCAGGGCGTATACAAGAGCCTGATCTTTGCCGTCGTGATCACCATGATCGGCGCGGTGAACGGTTTCGGTGTCACCGCCGGTGCCGAGGGGGTCGGCCGCGCCACGACGCGTGCCGTGGTGCTCGGCAGCATCGGCATCATCCTCGCCGACATGGTGTTCACCTTCCTGACGAGTCGTTGAGCGATGAACCCGGGCAGCCTCGCGATTGAAGTTACCGATCTCGTGACCCATTACGGGACACGGATGATCCTCGACCACGTCAACTTCAGTGCCAGGCAAGGCGAGATCATGGTCGTCATGGGTGGATCCGGCTCCGGCAAGAGCACGCTGCTCAGGCATCTGCTTGGCCTGCACCAGCCGACCTCGGGCGCCATCAAACTGCTCGGCAAGGACATCACGAAAATGAATGCCGACGAGATGTTCGATCTCAGGAAGAACATGGGCGTCGCCTTCCAGGGAGGCGCGCTGTTCAACTCGATGACCGTCGGCGAGAACGTCGAGCTGCCGCTGCGCGAGCATACGAAACTCGACGACAACACGATCCGCATCATGAGCCGCATGAAGCTGGAGGTGGTGAACCTCGCCGGCTTCGAGGACCTGATGCCGTCGGAGCTGTCCGGCGGCATGATCAAGCGCGCGGCGCTGGCGCGCGCCATCGTCATGGACCCGAAGCTGCTCTTCTTCGACGAGCCGTCGGCCGGCCTCGACCCGGTCGCCTCGGCCGAACTCGACGAGCTGATCCTGACGCTGCGCGACGCGATGAACATGACCATCGTCGTCGTCACGCACGAACTGGAGAGCGCCTTCAAGATCGCCGACAGCATCACCGTCCTCGACCACGGCCGCATCCTGATGAGCGACAAGACGGCGACGGTCCGCGCCAGCGAGCACCCGCGCATCCGCGCCCTGCTCGACCGGACGCCGCGCGACGACAGCGTGGACGCCGACGAATACATGGAACGCCTCACCCGGGAGATCAACTGAATGAAACAGCCCCCACGCTCACTACGTTCGCTGCCCTCCAAGGGGGCGCAGGCCTCCCTTGGGGCGGCCCGACAGGAGGCCTGATGAAACGCGACAACATCAACTACCTCGCCGTCGGCAGCTTCGTGCTGGCGATGGGCGCCGTGCTGCTCTACGGCCTCTATCGGGTCACCGGGCAGAGCGGCAAGGGCGACGAGTACCTGACGCACTTCGCCAACGTCGCCGGCATCAAGGTCGGCTCCGTGGTCACCTTCGAGGGCTACGAGGTCGGCAACGTCGTCGCCATCGAACCGGTGGCCCATGAAGGCCGCACGCGCTATCGCGTCGCGCTCAACCTGCGCAAACCGGTCCGCATTCCCGCCGACAGCCGCGCGCTGATCGCCGCCCCCGGCCTGCTCAGCGCACCGCTGGTCGAGATCAAGGAAGGCGCCAGCCAGGAAGTGGTGGCGGTCGGCGGCGAGATCCGCGGCGTCGCCGGCGCCAACCTGATGGACTCGGTGGCGACGCTGGCGGCGCAGTTGAGCGAAATCGCCGAAACCGGCGTCAAGCCGATGCTGGCCCAGATCAGCAAGCGCGTCGATTCGCTCGGCAGCAGCATGGAAAGGAACCTGCCGCCGGCAATGGACGACCTGCGCGCCACGATGGCCCGCCTCAACACCACGGCGGCGCGCGTCGAGACGCTGTTCAACGACGACAACCGCAAGCGCTGGGAGAACCTGCTCGGCAACGCCGACGAAGCGTCGGCGAGCGCGCTCAAGCTGTCGCGCGAGCTGCATTCGGTGACGAAGGAGGTGAACGACCTCGTCCAGAAGGCCATGAACTACTTCCCGACGCTCGAAGAGGGCGCAGAAGAGCTGTGGCGCGAGGCGAAGCTGTCCACCGACGATCTCTACTCGCTGCTCGTGCGGCACCTCGCGCGCGCGCACCACGTCGAGGTGCG
>WBZP01007297.1_pt1 | contig 10703 bp, 9 predicted proteins | sample 5204301 | NCBI WGS metagenome assembly WBZP01 (sample SAMN12412401, study PRJNA552823) | activated sludge metagenome | isolation source: activated sludge from nitrification reactor of wastewater treatment plant... | place: USA: Pennsylvania | collected 2017
CGTGTTGCCAATAAACGGCAATTGCAAATTCAAAATCAACTTGCTTTCCGACCTGAAATATTCTGTAAATGACATTCTTGGTGAACGCATAAAATACCAAACCTGTTTTTGATGGCTTATCAAAATACATCACTTCGGACTTTTCAGCCGATTCAATGATGTAGAGTTCATCCGATTTATGCAATACACTCGTGCAATGGTAGAACTTTGGAACGGGTGAAATCAGTTCCGTTTGCGAAATAATCGCCTCGCCATTGACCTCCTCAGTCGGGATATACTTTGGCATGATAACAACAACCCCTTCCGCATCCTGATACTTTAGAGGTGGCAAGAACTTGAAATTAAAGTACTCCAATGAACCGTATTCAGGCAAATGATTGAGATAATATTCAAGTGAGGTTTCATCTTTGAATTGACCCGTATTCTCAGGAAACGTCATTGACCAGTTGTTGCGGTGTGTTGCTCTCCCGTTGGTATCAACAAAATCCTTGAAAACCGAAAGTGTCACCTGCTGATAGTTTTCCCTGATATAGGCGGTTTCATCTGGCGTTTCATTTGGCGCACGTTTTAAATAGAGGCTCTCAGGGAAATATCCTTTTTCGGCATGCGGTCTGATCTGATCGTAATATTGAGCAGCGAGAGCGTACCCATCGTAGTAATCAGGATATTCGGGAGCCTTCCACGTTTCGTCTTTCTTTTGAATGTATCTCAAAGGTTTATTTGCCTTTTTCTTTATTTCAAGAATCGGCTTGAAAGCATCATAAACCAATTGTTCAGTTAGTTCCATTGCAAGGTAGGTTTTTGTTGATGGTGTATTGAATTGTTATTTTCTGATTTTGCCGCCTCTTGGTCTTGGCTTCGAGCAGCTTCCACACGCTTTGTTTTTCATAATAGGTTGAGTTTTTTATGAGTAAATATCGATGAATGAATTTTTAGGAACGTGTCGGTTCGTTTTACCAAGTAGTAAGGTCACAGGCTGCGGGAAATCCCCTTTGAATGATCTCAATCTCCTCCAGTTTTCAAGCAAACCTTTATAGCCGTAATACATCTCTTTGAAACGAACTGATTCCTCAAAGCAATATGAATAATGGTGATATTTGGGTGAAAGGTGTGCAACGGGTTTCTGATTTTCAATTACAGGAGGTTCATGTGTGATGAAGTTTTCGCCTTTCCATAGCCACAATCGAGTGTGCCAGTTATCTCCCCAACCACCTTTGCCGATCAATTGCCTACCCAGTCCGTCCTTACCGAGCAAATGATAAAACTGAAACGCTCCCGCATTGCTGCCTGATTCGGTCAGTTCATTTTCTGCAAGGGTTAAGTCCGATGCCTCAAATTGTTCATCACAATCCACCTGCCATAAAAAACAGGAATTGGTAATGAGTTTTGCGGTGAGAATTGCTTCATTCACCTGGGCGTCTTTGCTTTTCCAGTAAACGCCCGGTGAATAATAATGTACATTCTGGTTTTGCTCACATAGATTCATCATAAACTCATGAGTGCCATCCGTTGACCTTTGAGGTTTACCCAGATTTTTGCACCATGATGTGGAACCGCCTGCCCTTGCATGACCCTCGATAACGATCCAATGGTCAAAGTTTTTCACCATGAAGGAGGCAAAATCATTGTGTTTCAAATGATGTAACCCGTCATAAATTATGGTGAAAGCAATTCTCATATTTTCAGTTTAGGTAAAATCTAAAGTGTTTCACATTGATAACGCAGACCGTGTAAGCAAGCACCGAATCCATTAATTCCAGATTAATGACCTCACACTCAGGTATGGTCGGAACTTCTAACATTTCACCTGAATGATTGCCGATCCAAATTTGTCGTTAGTTTCATAAATGATCTCATACTTTTCAGGCGCACTTCTAATGAGTTCCATCGAGTGGTAATGTTTCACATGATTGGTGTCATCCAGAGCGAGAATATAAGAGCCTTTTGTAAGGGATTGCAGGTACTGAAATTCGATGGACCCGATATGACCTGCCGAATCCAAAAGAACCAGTTGAGGTGAATTGTCCATAAATTCCACCGCACGTTTCAATAAATCGTCTGGCACATTGTGATTCAGTTCAGCCTGATATAAGTCATTACGATAGGCGGGTTGGTGATCCACAATCACATGATCGGGGTAGTCCCAAGTCATGCTTGTTGGTTTCATGGAGTGCGGAATTGATAATCCATTCCAGATGTCAAAGCCTAATATTTTGCCTGTGTTCTTTCGAGCCTTTTCAGCAAATTCAGGATTGACCTCAATTGATATGAAATGAAATGGTTTGCCGTGCGCCATCAGTCCGCTTAAAATTGCTTTAGTCGTTCCCTGTCCTAAATAGGTGCCTGTTTCAATTACTTTCGTGATGCCACGATCAGCAATTAACTTACTCAACTCAGAGGCAAACTCACCCGTTGAACTCATTCCATGTTTGCAAACTTCTTCGGCTATCAGCATCATTTATTTGTTTGGAGGTAATACTTCTGTTTCGTTTACTTGTGTTATTTTGAAGTCCTTATAATCAAATTGCTTATAGGCTTCTGTAATGTCTATTCCCCATGCACCATTAACTAACTTTCCGTATAATTCACTACCAGATCTTGAAACCACGAGCCTTAAGAATTCGCCAAATAGCCTGATAAATATTATGTCGCCTGATCGAATCTTTTCAAGAACCGATTCGTAAGGTATAGGGCTTATTGACTCAGGCTTTCTGATAAACTCGAACCATTGAATGGATTTAGTATAATGATTTGAGTCATCGTAAGCCAAATATTTGAATTGACCATTTTGGCATGGTGGTGGAACTTTCCCGACATAAAATAATGGTCGTGTCCATTCTAATCTACTAAGTAAACCGTTTGCAAATTCATACAACTCACCAATTACTGGCTCAAATACTTCAACTTCATTTTGTGTGGCTTCCATCTTTTCAGAGTTTATTGATTATTTTCCAGTCTTTTGTAAGTATTGTTCTGTCACCTTTCATCGGAACCTTATCGGTGATGTAATAAATAAGATCAGCTTCCACGTCCAAACAATCAACGAAGTTGCAAAGTGATGAATCAATACAATGAATTTCTTGTGCATTTTCGATTACTTTTCTCCAGTCAAATATGGTATATCCCTCAATGGGGGTAAACTCAACCACATTATCACTATCAAATTCAACTGGTGTTCCATAATCGGATGCCCCATGCACCAAAATATAGTCGGTACGTGGGTAAACCATATCAAACAATTCCAGTTCTTTTTGAAGGTTCCTGTTATAAACCAGATTTGAAACCTCTGAAAGTGGAACCCCCATGATCTCGTATTTCATTCTAAGGAACGAATCGAGTTTGGGTCTTCTTCTGAGCCATTCTCTATGCAGCGGTGTTCGTTGGTTAATGCCAAAATTCGTATCGATTACACGAGAGCCAATGACAATATTTGAAACAGGTTTCACATAATCCACATGCTCAAAAAGTGAATGATACTTTTCGGGGCATAACCAAAACATCTGATTGCCCTGATCCGCCAGATACTTCACAGCAGGGAGCAGCCTAATGATGTCCCCAACTTTACCCTCTTGTATCAGCGTTATCATATTTGAGTTTATTGGTTACATAAACGGGAATCACATCACCTTGTAATCGGTCTTTCTCGGTATAGTTCCGATTGGAAAAATGCAGGTGATAGCTTTTAATCGTGTAGGCAGGGTTCAGGACATTGTACCCAGATTTGGTGAGTTCGTAAGCGAAACGATTATCACAGGCAGGCACTCCCATCACAAAGTCAATGTTTGCAATCGGCTTTATTTCACCTTTAAAAATCCATGTGTCCTGAGAGAATTCATAATTAAACAGGATCGCTTTTCGGTTATGCTTAATGTCATACCTTGAAAGGGCATAGCACGTGTTTTCATCCAAATTCGTTTTGCACATTTCAATAGAATCATCAAAGTAGATGTCCGAATTAGCAATGATAGAAATGGTTGCTTTTAGTACGTTTGCAGCCTTCACGAAATCCGAAAACATGGGTCGTTCAAATGGAATATTCAGCACCTTTTCATTTTCAAACCGCTTGTTTCCGAGGTTAATAATCTTGTCAATAAACTGATTATCAATGTTTTTATTTATCACCTCGATCAGTTCATTTGACCTTTTCAGGTCATCGGTATGATAGAAAGAGGTGAACAAATAGACCGTTTTTGTCTTGTCGGATTTTGTCAACTGAACGGGTACGGGTGGAATTGGCAGCTGCGGTCTTGAAACGGGTTTGATGTGCTGCAGCCTTTTCATGTTCCGCCTTACTGGCATCGAACCATTGGCGTGTTTGTCAGGCTTTATAATACCAGATTTGAATGGTTTCAGCCCTCGCATGTTTGAAAGCGACTCAACTACTTTATCGTAATATTCCCAGAACATGGGTTTTACTTTCATCCTGTTTCCGAACATGGAAAGGAAGTAATGATCGTTTGCCACAACATGGGGTCGCTTGCTTTGGTTGTCACCGAACCACATCGAATCAAAACCAATGTGCGGTGATAGTCCGTGAATAGCTAAAGCGGTGTTGATATACAATTCATCGGGCTGCGTTCCACCCCAAACGTGTTTCAGGTTTTCAATGGGAATCGGATTATCAAAACAGGCTTCAATGGTGTTGAATAACTCCCTGCTTTTTTCTGACTTCCTAATGAATTGGATGCTGCTCTGAGTTGCGGGCAATTTGTGATCTTGATTCAAACCGTAGTGGTTCCAAATCGTCATTTTGGTAGCCCAGTACATCAAAGGCAGGTCATTGGGCGCATCAAAACCGTATGTGGTATGAATGTAGGTCTGATAATCCTCTGAGCCATGAGATAGCCTTTCCAGAAGCGGCTCAATCGGCTTTAGGCAAAGAGCGTCCACGTCCAGATACAGGTTATTATCGTATGGCAACAGGTCGTAAATGGAAACCTTAAACCTGCCGGGGTCGCTTACATTTCCCTCAATTGGCAAAACCGCATCAAAAACCGATAGGTCTGTTACCTCTCTCATGCAGGCTGAATCCGTCTGAGCATAGAGTGTAATAGGCACATTCGGTGAATGGTGCTTAATGGACAATGCGAGGTTATAAGCCATGAACCCATAACCCCGCTTTCCAAATGCCAGTAAAACGATCCCGCAGGTCATTATGAGGATTTATTCAAACACACCTGATGGGGTAGGAACTAACGTGATGTTTCCTTTGAAGGAGAAAGTGATCTCAAAACGGGCAGCCTCAGCATCATCGCCAGGCACAACTGGTGAACCTGAGAATGAAACAGTGCCATCGAGCCACATGCAAACGTCATCCCATCCATCTTTAGGGCAAAGGCGCATGAGCATACCTGGAACAGTCACCCCGTTTAAGAATGGATTCCAGAAGTCAAAGTTTGCCGATGTGAAGTTGTAATCTACAATAGTACCCGTGTAAGTGGTGTACAGGGTTCTCTGCACTCCACAAGGGGTTGTTTTTGGCGCAAGGGTAGCATCGCCTGAGTCGATCGACCCTGTGATGTTAAACAATTCTTTGGCGAATTCACCTGCGATAGCGGTTGCCCATTGAGTGCCATCGGATGGGTCAACGATGGAGTTTCCGCAAAGAGCAAGAACAGCGTCTGCAACTCCAGAAGGGCGGGGACCTGAACAGTCAAGGGTAGCGACTTCGTGATCCGTCACGTTGTCGCAATTGGTACACAATTCTGACATGATTTTTTGAGTTAAGTAATTAAGTTAAACTTGGTTAGAGTTTAGGCTTAGTTATTGACTCACCTATCTTTGTCAGACTGGTAGCAAATATACAAAAGTTTTTAAATGAAAAGTTTTTTTACTTTATTTCATAGTAACCCTTTACCTGCATGGGGGAATCCATTCAAAGTTAAAATGACCATCAAAGAGAGAAATTGGTCAAAACTCATGAACTATTGTCAAGTTTCCCGACCTGTGGCGGGTGAAAGGTGTTCGGTTTTACCCATGCAGGACTTGGTTGTGGGTTAACAGAGCCAAGATTTTCTCACCTTCCGCAACAAACTTCATGCTGTCATATTTGCATCCTAATTTCGATAAATGCACGGGCTATGACTGGACTACAACCGCTAAAAACAACAAACCCCTGTCAGAGGGTCAAGTCTCAGCAGGGGTTGTTTATGGCAATAGCTATGGAACTACTGCAGTATTTTTAACAACTTATGAAAAACTTGACCTGTTGTTTTCTGATGGCAAATGTAAACAAATTATTTCAGAAAAAACAAACCGCCTAAAAAAATTAATCCACATGCCTATTATACACCTCCGCCCCGTCTTTTATGGTTATCTGAATAGTAGCGGTCGCAAGGTTGTAATCCTCACGCCACTCAGGGGTGTATGAATCGGGATTCGCAACGTACTCTTTTAGGTTGGTGAGGTTCGTTCCTATCATCAAATGATCCATGTCAATTTGAGCCGACAAACAAGAATGTGCGGTGTCAGATAGCCATTCGGTGGTAAATTGGTACACTTTCATGCTTTCCGCATAATTTAGTCGCCTGTTGCCAGACCCAGAAACAGAAACATTTTTGTTCTTGTCCTGAGTTGCACCCCAACTGACTGCCTGTAACCGCTGCTGAATTTTGTAACCTGTGTTCTCAAATTCAAGACCGTAGGAAGGCTGATCGGAATAGCCCTGAATGAGTAATGAGTTTGGGTGTTCTGCTGCATAATGAACCGTTTCCGATAGGTAAGTCGCATCAAAAGGAGCCACCCTGCGAACCGATACGTTATCAATTACGATGTTTCCAGTATGAGGCGCACCGTCCGCATTGAAAGAGGCAACGACCAGAACCCGTTGAAAATTGGCAGGTGATGGCGTATTGGCAGGGTCATAACCAGAAAGCGTGAACGTGTGTGTTCCGACTGTTGTATAATAGGATCCATAGAGTTGCCCGTCCAAAGAAATGGTTGCCCCAATACCGAGTGTGTCAGAGTTGCTAATGATGTCAAAAGAACATTCATAATTACCTGCCACCAAGTTTACATTCTGATCGTTTTTTAAGATCGGGAAATTGGTTTGACCGCTCGATGACCTCACAAACTTACAGTTGCTCGAATTGAAATCATACATGGTGGCATCATTATTCTTAGTCCAGTTGGGGCAAGTACTACCCGAACCACCTGCGAATGCACCATTTACAACTACCTCATCAAACTGAACCGTGCATGAATCCAGAATTTCAATGGTGAAACAGCCATAAGGCAGGTTGTCATCATCGGGATTGTAGTTTAAGGTCACATACTGGTTGTAATATTCAAAGTATGAGGAAATATCGTAACTATCTTCGTTCAGATATAAGGTTGCCTCGTAATCATTTTTAAGTTTTCTGGCATCTGGCAAACTGATACACCCGTCAAAATTGGCTGATGGCACGAACTTGACCACCCCGTCCGCACCCGCTGTTTTGTAAATCGTATAAGTGCCGTTAGCTGAAATGGCAAGACCCGCCATATTCGCCAGATATGGGGTAACGGTACCCTGCGTCATTCCAGAAACGGTGAACGAAAGCTGCCAGTACTCACCACTCAATATGTAATTGGAAACCGTTTCAATGAGCGATCCCGTTGTTGTTCCTACCTTACAAGCGACACCGTCATTGATTTGCCAGTTGCCGTTGGTGTCCCATTTATTGAAACTGTATTCTTTCAAACTGATGGCAGAAAGAAAGAGGAAGTTTAACGAAACGGCTGAAAACACCAGATCGGTATTATCTGAACCCGCATTTAACACAAGGGAGTAACTTCCATTTGCCGAAATCGTGATCGTCTGGTTAGTGGAACCCAGAAACACATCTAAAAAGTTTCCTGATGTGATTCCTGAAACGGTGAATTCCAGTTTATAAGAGGTGCCTGATGTTAAAATGGATGGCTGAGTGAACGTATTTACCACCTCTGCGGGGTCATACGCCCAATGTGCCAAACCTACATCATACGTCCACGCCCCGACTGGATCGCTTACCCAATCACCATTCACAATAATCTCAGAACCTTCGGTGATGTCCGCAAATTCGGGATCCGCCACCTGATTCGAGTTGCAAGGGGTTTGATAAAACTGAGCCTTTAATTCATCGCCCGGCTGCAACAGAAACTTATAATCACCATTGCATGAAATCGGGTTGGGTGAATTCGGATCAGGGAAATACGGCTGATTGGGTCTAAGGAGTAGCGGCATTTGATGTAATAAGTTTGATTTGTGTTAAACCTGTTTGATCGTTTCGTTTCATTTCTTTAATCCATCCAAAGCGAGTGATTCCGTCCTTTTCAAATGGGTACAAGGCTTTCGGATTATTGACAATGGCTCTGAATGAATTAACAGGAATGGATTCGGTGAATTCTGCAACGAGTATTCTGTAATTGTCGGACTGATTGGCACTTAATGTGATCCCACCTTCTGGTGTTCCATTACACTCAAAGAAGCTGATGGACTGGAAAGTAGCCGCCTGATAATAAGGGATGGATGGGAAGTTACCACCGCCCGGCACATAAAGCCTGATGGTGATGAATGGAATCACAATATCAGTTGCCTCCCCGACCATTGCATGGTTGAGAGAAAGGCTAAAGTTACCGTTTGAGCCTGAGTTGTGAACGGCAACGGATGATGATTTTAAGGTGGTAACGGTCGAATCAAAATGTTCGCACCCGTACTCAATCCGAAAAAATATACCTGACTGCAGCCCCTGAACCGTGAATCGAACCTCACCGCCAAAGGAATAGTTTCCATCGGTCGGAATGGTGTATCTGCCTGTTGTTGGGTCGTAATTGTTATTTCCGTCAAAGTTGTTTCCCGTGATGTCATCTACAAAAATCGGCTGAGGAACATCTAAGAATCCACCACCGAATACAGGCGGAATAAAGACCGAACCGCCCGGCACGTTGGGGTTGTTGGTAAATGTTTCATCCTGATCGAGTGAGGCTCTGAAACCGTCCGATCCGATCCCTAAAAAGTTACCTATGTTGTTCTGTAAAGAATTGGAGTATAATGTTAATTTGTTCGCATTATTTAACCCGATATTATAATAATATGGTGGTGACTGCCCGTAAAATTCATGACGAACCGCCTGATTAGTGGATGTATCTACCTGAACCAAAAAGATGTCATCAATGAAATCCGTAACCTTTCCAATAAAAGCCGAATTGATGGCATTGGAACTGATAATGAATTGGTTAATCAGGTTCAGTTCGGTGTCGGTATTGCATTGACCAAACACGGGAAATGTTTCCTCTTTAAAACCAAAATAAGAGGTCGATTCAACAAAGGTATATTCAGTCGCCCGTCCGTCTATTGTTTTATCCGAACCCACACGAACAAGTGAATACAATTTGTCCACCTCTGCATACATGAGCAGTTCTTTGATGTCTGAAAACCTGTAAACCTCGGTCGAATCAAAGAAATAGCCCTCATTTTCAATTCTTAAAATCGGGTTGTCGGGATCGGTTGCATCAATAAAAAAGGCAATCGGCTCGGTGATTTGGGTTGAAACAGGAACCTTTTTAATTTCATCAAATAGCTGCTGAAACGAAACCTCAATAGGAATGTCAGGCTCTCTTGTCGGGTTAATGATACAGAACCCTTTAGTAATAAATAACTCGGTGTCGGTGGATTGCAAGAAGTCCGAATAGAACCCCACCTTATTGTCTGTGATGGCTCCAATGAGAAACTCAAATACATCATACACCCTGTACATTTTCACCTCGTTGCCGTATGTTCCTGAATCCGAATCAAAGAATTGAATATCAAAAAATGATGGGGGCGTGATATTAAACTTTGACTTTGTTTTGTCAGAAGTCAGGTAGGCTTTTATCGACTTGTTGTTGTTGATGTAGGAATAAAAGGAGTTATCCTCAACAGACGTAGAAAGGCTAACTCGTTGTAAATTAAACTTTAAGTCGGCAATTTTAATGATGCCAGTATAATGGAGGTAGGTAACTGAATCCGATATTTCGTCATAAATTTTCAGTTCAGCCTCCCCACAAATGCCCGTTTCCCAAAGTGATTTCAGGTAGGAATATGCGGAAATAGTTCCAAGATCAGGGTTCAGATTTCCAAACCAAACAAGGTTCACATCCTGAGTGACAAGCAAAGCACCAAGTGACGCATCCCGTTTGATGGCGGTTGACAATTCTTTGTCGTTTTCGGGCTGATCCGTTAAATGCCCATCTATGTAGAATTTAAAAGCCATTATCTGAAATAAGCGTTAATGAATCCAATAACTGGGTCGGCTGCCCCATCACCACCAATCTGGGTAACGGTTACATAAACATCTGCCTTTGCCAAAGCCGCTATATCGATCCACCCCGAACTAATCACACCCGTTGAGGTAAGTGAAGTGGAAACCTCAGATGTACCAATGTCGATATAATCCCCTACGGTTGTTGAAAATGTGGTTTTGTACCTCAGCCTTAATCTTGGTGAATTGGCGGATGCAGAACCAGTCAGCACCCTCGTAACGAGCCGAACCTGAGAATAGGTAGTGAGATCAATTAAGGTGATGTCACGGGCAACAGCCGAAAGAAACGCTTCCGCATTAGCCTGATTTGTTAACTGCAGGTTGGTAGCGGTGTCACCATAGAAACATTGAGAAAACATTCGTTTGTACCCCGATAGGTCGAAAACGGAAGCAGCGGTGTAGTACCTGTGTGCGGTGGCTTGCGAATTATCAACACCAAGAAAT
>WBZP01001175.1_pt5 | contig 10701 bp, 9 predicted proteins | sample 5204301 | NCBI WGS metagenome assembly WBZP01 (sample SAMN12412401, study PRJNA552823) | activated sludge metagenome | isolation source: activated sludge from nitrification reactor of wastewater treatment plant... | place: USA: Pennsylvania | collected 2017
TGTTGTTTGCAGGTAGACCAATGACCATTAAATGGGAAAGCGAAAATGTTCCTGCTATATTGAATGTATGGTTTGGAGGATCAGAAGCGGGTAATGCCATTGCTGATGTATTGTTCGGCGATGTGAATCCTTCTGGAAAACTAACAACAAGTTTCCCGCAGAATGTTGGACAGGAACCGCTTTACTATGCACATAAAAATACCGGCCGCCCGCTGGGAGAAGGAAAATGGTTTGAAAAATTCCGCTCCAATTACCTGGATGTTTCCAATGATCCGTTATATCCTTTTGGTTACGGGCTGAGTTATACAAAATATACATACAGCGACATTTCTTTAAGCAGTGCCTCTCTCAAAGGAAATCAAACACTCACAGCTTCAGTAACAGTAACCAACAGTGGAGCTGTAAAAGGGAAAGAAGTTGTTCAGTTGTATATCCGTGATCTTGTTGGCTCTGTAACCAGGCCGGTAAAAGAACTGAAAGGATTTCAGAAAATTGAGCTGAACGCCGGTGAAAGCAAAACGGTAACTTTTAAAATTACACCCGAAGACCTGAAGTTTTACAATGCGGATCTCAAGTATGATTGGGAGTCCGGAGAATTTGAGATCATGATCGGAACCAATTCAAATGATCTTAAGAAAGGGAAAATAAACTGGGTAAAATAAAATTGCTTTTGAATAAATTTTTTGTTTAATGATCACAATAAAACCCAAGAAACTGTGCCTGCTCGCAATGAGTATGGCACATTTTTTTTTAGCAGCTGCTCAGAAAAAATCGATTGAGCAAAAAGTGGATTCTGTTTTAAAACTGATGACACTGGAAGAAAAGGTGGGCCAGCTCAATCAATACAGCGGCGACTGGAATCATACCGGCCCGATAACAGCAGACGGGGAAAAGCAAACACAGATACGCAATGGGCAACTCGGTTCAATGCTAAACGTTGTAGGTGTAGAGCATACGAAAGATATTCAGCGCATGGCCATGCAGTCGAGGTTAAAAATACCAATGCTCTTTGGACAAGATGTGATACACGGTTTCAAAACAACTTTCCCCATTCCATTGGCACAGGCGGCCAGCTGGGATATACCGGCAATTGAGCAGGCAGAACGGATAGCAGCTACAGAAGCTTCCGCCAGTGGGATTCATTGGGTATTCGCTCCTATGGTTGACCTTGCCCGTGACCCAAGATGGGGGCGTGTGATGGAAGGTGCCGGAGAAGATCCTTACCTGGGATCAAAAATTGCAGCAGCAAGGGTAAGAGGATTCCAGGGGAAAGGCCTGGGGAATACCGATGCGGTAATTGCCTGTGTAAAACATTTTGCAGCCTACGGTGCGGCTATTGGCGGACGTGATTACAATGCCGTTGATATGAGTTACCGTACGCTTTGGGAATATTACCTGCCTCCATTTAAAGCTGCAGTAGATGCCGGAGCGGGATCGCTCATGAATTCTTTCAATGATATCAATGGGATTCCCGCAACAGGGAATAATTATATTCTCAGAACGGTGCTGAAAGGAAAATGGAATTTTAAGGGAATTGTTGTGAGTGATTGGGGTTCGGTAGGGGAAATGATCAATCATGGTTATGCAGCAGATAGCAAAGATGCGGCCATGAAAGCTATAATTGCAGGCTGTGATATTGATATGGAAAGCCGCAGTTATAAAAACAATCTTGCAGTGCTGGTAAAAGAAGGGAAAGTCAAGATGAGTGTTGTTGATGAGGCTGTGAAAAGAGTGCTAACCAAAAAATTTGAACTGGGTTTGTTTGATGATCCGTATAAATTCTGCAATGAGCAAAGGGAAAGATCTCAGCAAAACAATCCGGCACATGGAGAGGCAGCAAAAAAACTGGCAGAGAAAAGTATTGTACTGTTGAAAAATGAAAAGAACCTGCTTCCTTTATCAAAACAAACAAAAACAATAGCATGTATCGGCCCTTTTGTAAAAGCAGTAAGAGATAACCTTGGTTTCTGGAGTATGGAATGGCCGGATGATTCTTCAACTATCGTAACACAATGGAACGGCATAAAGAATAAAGTAAGTGCCGATACGAAACTGATCTATGCCAGGGGATGTAACATAAATGATACGGACTCTTCCGGTTTTGCGGAAGCAATGGAAGCGGCAAGGCAGGCAGATATAGTGATCATGAGTGTTGGTGAAGCTCGTGATATGAGCGGTGAAGCAAAAAGCAGAAGTAGCATACGGCTTCCGGGTGTACAGGAAGCTTTAATAAAAGCAATACATGCCACCGGGAAGCCTGTTGTTGTGATGATCAATGCAGGAAGGCCGCTGATATTTAACTGGGTTGCAGACAATATTCCTGCTGTTCTTTACACCTGGTGGCTGGGAACTGAGGCGGGTAATGCCATTGCTGATGTGCTATTCGGAGATTACAATCCTTCCGGAAAAATAACCATGAGCTTTCCAAGAACAGAAGGACAGATACCGGTTTATTATAACCATCAGAATACCGGGCGGCCGGCAGCTAATGAAACCGATATGAACTATGTTTCGAGTTATATAGATCTGTATAATAGTCCCAAATTTCCATTTGGGTATGGACTCAGCTATACATCATTTACCTATGGAGATATTGTACTTGATAAAAATACCATGAATGCCAAAGGAAAGATCGAAGCAGAGATCAACATCAGCAACACCGGCGATTATGATGGAGAAGAAACCGTACAATTGTATATCAGGGATATGGTTTCAAGTGTAGTAAGGCCGGTAAAAGAATTAAAGGGATTTCAGAAAGTATACTTGAAAAAAGGCGAAACGAAAACGATCAGTTTTATGATCACCACTGATGACCTCAGGTTTTATAATAATGACCTCCAATACAATTTTGAACCCGGAGATTTTAAATTATTCATTGGAACGAACAGTGCAAATGTGAAAGAGGCTTCGTTCAGATTGTTGAAATGGTGATATGCACAAGTGAACTAATTCACAAAAATTAAATCTTCATACTATAATGAAAGAAAAATGAAAAGAATCTTTATTACCGCTATTTTGCTTGTAACAGCAATGTATTTTGTTAATGCCCAGGATTATTCTCCATACCAGAAAAGATGGCTATTGCAGGGCTCAGATACGATGCCTTACCGGATCTTGCTGCCGCAGAACCTGGACGCATCCAAAACCTACCCGGTTGTTTTCTTTTTACACGGACGTGGTGAACGGGGCAATGACAATGAAGCCCAGTTAAAATATGCCGGGCAACTTTTCCTGAAGCCTGAAGTAAGAAAAAATTATCCTGCTATCATTGTCTTTCCCCAATGCTCTCCCGATGGCTACTGGAGTAATGTATGGAGAACATACAATGAAACAAAAAAAGAGGGATTCACTTTTCTTGCAGATGGAGAGCCAACAAGGGATATGAGGATGCTTCAGCAATTGGTTAAATATGTGCTGGAGGCATATCCTGCCAATAAAGACCAGGTGTACGTTGGAGGATTGTCCATGGGAGGTATGGGAACATTTGAATTGGTGAGAAGAAACCCTGGAATATTTGCAGCAGCATTTCCTATTGCAGGGGGAGCTAACCCGGCGACGGCCGGATCAATTAAACGGGTAGCATGGTGGATATTTCATGGTGCCAAAGACGATGTGGTGTATCCATCGTATTCACAATCGATGTTTGAAGCATTGAAAAAAGAAGGAGCAAGTATCAGGTTTGTATTGTATCCTGAAGCAAATCATAACAGCTGGGATGCTGCACTTGCAGAGCCGGAACTGTTGTCTTGGCTGTTTTCGAAGCACCGTTAACAAAGCTTCAACAAAAACTACGAAAAAAGTATTTCATTAACAGCTCTGTAAAGTTGAGTTAAACAGAAACAGCCCCTGTGCGTAATGTTTAGTTACTGTTGATATTTGAAAATCATTTATCACTTAAACTCTACATTATGAAATCAACAATTACATTCATCGTAGTTCTTTTGTCTGTATCATTGTCTATAACTGCTCAAAACTCTTTTCCTAAAGGGTCGCTGCTCCCTGGAGGAAATATAGGATTCTATACAAACAACAATGAATCATCCGCAGGAAAAAATAAGATGTTCAATTTAAATATTGCACCTTCCGTAGGCATAGCTGTAAAGGAAAATATCTTTGTAGGAGTAAACTTTGGATATTATTATTCCCACGCCCGTTACACCAATAATCTTTCCGGATATATTGATTCTTCAAGACAAAACGGGATCAATTACGGCCTGTTCGGAAGATATTACAAACCACTAAAGCATAATTTTTCAATTTTTCTGCAGGCAGATCTTGGTGGAAAAAATGCCTGGGGCAAATCGAGTTCTTCAGGAGCTGCTGCAAAATATAATTCTGTGAGCTGGGGAATCAATGCCGGACTAACACCAGGAATATCCTACGGCATAAACAGAAAACTTCAGCTGGAGGCGGGCTTTAGTAACATAGCAGCAATCAGTTATTCAAACGATGAAACATCAGTCAGTGGATCAACAACCGGAAATCAGAAACAATCAAATTTCGGGGTATACACAAACCTGAATAATTATACCTCACAGCTTTATCTTGGCTTTCGGTTACTGCTTCCGAAGAAAACAAAAGCATAGATCATTCCGAATATTCAGTGCCTGGGAGATGAATTATAATTTCCCGGGCATTTTTCTGTATAAATGTTTCCAATGCTAATTTTATCACCAGGAAAAATCTATGGAAGTGATTAAAAATATAATATTCGATCTGGGCGGTGTTTTACTGAACATCGACTACCAGAAAACGATTAACGCATTTAAGAAACTCGGCTTCGCCCGGTTCGATGAAATGTACTCTGCATTGAAATTAAACAACACATTTGATGACCTGGAAACAGGCAACATTTCGGAAGAGAGCTTTTATGAATACATGCACCAGGAAGCGCCACAACCCATGCGTACAGAACAACTCACAGAAGCCTGGAATGCGATGTTGCTTTCATTTCGTAAAGAAAGCCTGGATTTCCTGCAGGATTTAAGAAAGCGGTATCGCGTTTTCCTGTTAAGCAACACGAATGTTATACATAAAAGAGCTATTGATAATTTATTTAAATCCCAAACCGGCCAGGAATCACTGGATAGTTTTTTTGAAAAAGCTTATTACTCTCATATAGCCGGAATGAGGAAGCCGGGAGAAAAAATATTTGAATATGTTTTGAAAGATGCAGGAATAAATGCGGGAGAGACCTTTTTTATAGACGATCTTAAGCCAAATATCACGACAGCCAAAGCCCTGGGTTTGCAGGTGCACCTGCTTCTTCCAACAGAAAAAATTGAAGAGTTGGAATATCATGCCCCAAGCCGGTAGCACTTATTTAATCTCCTCGTAATCAATATAATCACCGGAAGATGGTGTAACCGGAGAAGATTGTTGATTTCTATAATTTGTATTTGAAGCAGCCTGCTGCTCTTCCTGCATACGCCTTGTAGCTTCATTCATCTTTCTCTTCACCTGTTTGGTTGTTTGGTAAATGGGAATAATGAATTCAAATATTAACTTGTATAGCAGGTATATCACAAAAAGTTCAAAAAGTAACCTGATAATGCTCATGGAACAAAGGTATGCAGGCATTAAAATATGTTCCTGTTAATTTTTTGAATACGGGAAATACAGTTTTTGGCCGGTAAGGAGAAGCGGCGTATATTTGCAGTGGAAAAAAGACAGAATAGAAGGGAGCCGGGGGTTCCCTTCTTCTTTTATAACTACTTATGAGCCTGGAAAACCAGATAGAAACGATAAAAGGCCTCCTGCAGCCATTGCTGACCGATGATATTTTCCTGGTAGAGATCAGGGTGAAGCCGACAAATAATGTAAAAATTTACCTGGATGCCGACAGCGGGCTGGGAATTGAAAAGTGCATACGCATCAACAGAGCTTTGTACAAGACTATTGAGGAAAAGAACATCTTCCTGGAGGGAGATTTTTCCCTGGAAGTATCAAGCCCGGGAATTGATGAACCCCTCAAACTGCATCGCCAGTATGTAAAAAACATCGGCAGAGAGGTGGAAGTAACCTTAAAGGATGAAACAAAGAAAGCCGGTAAACTGGTTGCAGTTAATGATGATACTATAGAAATTGAATACAAAGAAGGAAAAAATAAAAAAGCCGTGGTAAAACAGGAAACCATTGTAATTGAAACAATAAAACAAATAAAAGTTCAAATAAAATTTTAACAACAAAACCCCCTGCCGGTGGGGATTGGAAGAAAGCCGGTGTGGTATATGGCAAGTATTAACTTAATTGATTCCTTCCAGGAGTTCAAAGATGCAGAAAACATTGATCGTCCAACATTGATGAAGGTAATGGAAGATGTGTTCAAAACACTGATCCGCAAAAAATACGGAAGTGATGAATGTTTTGATGTGATCGTGAACGACCAGAAGGGTGACCTCGAGATATTCCGTCGTCGTACCATTGTTGAAGATGATGATCTCTACAATACCCTTACAGAGATCGAATATAAAGATGCCATCAAAATAGAACCGGATTACCAGGTTGGAGAAGAGTTGTACGAGGAGGTAGATATACAGAAAGAATTTGGCCGTCGTGCTATTCTCGCAGGCAAGCAAACACTTGCAGCGAGGATCAATGACCTCAAAAAGAATATTCTTATTAAGAAATATGAAGACCGCGTAGGCGAAATCGTAAGCGGTGAAGTTTACCAGGTTTGGAAAAAAGAAGTTCTGATCCTTGATGAAGATGGAAATGAAATGTTGCTGCCTAAATCAGAACAAATCCCTACAGATTATTTCAAGAAAGGGGAAAGTGTAAGAGCCGTGGTAAAAAAGGTTGAACTGAAAAACAACCAGGCAGTTATCATTTTATCACGTACCAGCCCTTCATTCCTTGAAAAATTACTGGAAATAGAAGTGCCGGAAATATTTGATGGACTCATCGTGGTTAAGAAGATCGTACGTGATCCCGGTGAAAGGGCTAAAGTGGCAGTAGAAAGTTACGACGACAGGATCGACCCGGTTGGAGCCTGCGTTGGTATGAAAGGAAGCCGTATCCATGGTATCGTTCGTGAACTGAAAAATGAAAATATTGATGTGATCAACTGGACAGCCAATACACAACTGCTGATTCAGCGCTCACTGACACCGGCCAAGATCACCAGCATTGAAATGGATACAGAAAAACAACATGCCAATGTATATCTTAAACCCGACCAGGTATCCCTGGCTATCGGCCGCCGCGGAGTAAACATTAAACTTGCATGTGAGTTAACAGGATACGAAATAGATGTGTTCCGCGATAATGAAGGAGAAGAGGAAGACTTTGATATTAACCTCGAAGAATTCTCAGACGAGATTGAAGGCTGGGTAATTGATGAACTGAAGCGTATCGGTTGCGATACAGCTCGCTCTGTACTCGACCTCACCGCAGAAGAACTGGAACGCAGAACAGACCTCGAGAAAGAAACCATCGTAGAGGTAAGAAGAATATTACAGGAAGAATTCGAAAGAGAATAATGATGAGCGAACAGGATGGATAATACAATTCATCACGGTCACACATCATCTACATAATTAACAGAACAATAAAGCAAACTCTGTCCGACAAGTTCCGGCAGTAACAACAACGAATGTCAGAAGTAGTAACAAATACACCCAGATTGATGGCGGCCGCCAAGGAGTTTAATATTGGTAAAGATACCCTTATCGACTTCCTGGTGAATAAAGGTTTCGACAGTGATGACCTGAAACCTACATCCAAACTCACGGAGCAAATGTACCGTGTATTGCAGGCTGAATTCCAACAGGACAAAGCTGCAAAACAAAAAGCAGAGCAGATCGACCTGCCAAAAGGCGCAGGAAACGAAACGAAGAAAAAGCGTGATGAAGAGGATCTTTCATTTAAAAAGAAAGAAGAAAAACCAAAGGCCAAGGAAGAAACTCCTGTTGTAGAGGTGAAAACAGAAACGCCTCCTGCTGAACCAAAGCCTGAAGTAAAAGAAGAAAAAACTCCTGCCACTCCGGAACCGGTTGTTTCTAAAATAACTGCTCCGGAACTGGAAGGACCCAAGGTACTGGATAAGATTAATCTGGATGCTATCGATTCTTCTACCAGGCCTAAGAAAGGTTCGAAGAAAGAGGCAGAAAAGGCCAAGCCTGCAGAAGAAGAAGTTGCTAACGTAAAACCGGCGGCAGTAAAAGAACCTGAAAAGGAAATTGCACCAGCAACGCCGGCAGAAGAAGAAAGTAATGTGGCAGAGCCTCCAATGATTGAAAATATCCAGGCAGAAAAAATCACCGGGCCGAAAATCCTTGGTAAGATAGATCTTCCTGTAGACAGCGATACCCGCCCGAAAAAAGACCAGGGTGATGCCAAACATAAACGTAAACGCATACCGATTGAGAAAAAACCTGGAACAGGTTTCCAGGGAGGTCAACAGGGTTCTGGATTCCAGCCAAGAGGCAACAGGCCTATACCTGATGGAAGATCGGGTGGCGGACAAGGGCGTCCTCACCAGGGTGGAAATCGTTTCCAGAAACCAGGACATGGAACCGGAAAGCGGGAAGAAAAAGTTATCGACGAAAAAGAAATACAGGAAAAACTCAAGCAAACCCAGGCTAAACTGGCAGGTGCAAGCGGAAGAGGAAAAAGCCTCAAAGCAAAATACCGCAAAGCCAAGCGTGAAGAGATGGCTGAACAGATGGGAGCTGAATCTTCAGAAAACAACAAGCTACAGGTTACTGAATTTATTTCAGTGAGTGAATTGGCGGGTTTAATGGAAGTAAGTTTCGCCGACGTAATCAGCAAATGTATGAGTCTTGGCATCATGGTTTCTATTAACCAGCGCCTGGAGGCAGACGTTATTGAACTGGTTGCCGGGGAGTTCGGCTATGAAGTTGAATTTATCGGCGTTGATGATGCGGCAGAAATGGATGGCGAAGAAGATGTAGATGCACCTGAAGATTTGAAACCAAGACCTCCGATCGTTACCATTATGGGACACGTTGATCATGGTAAAACATCATTACTCGATTATATACGTCATACAAATGTGATTGCCGGGGAAGCCGGAGGTATCACACAGCATATAGGTGCATATGAGGTAACAACAAAAGATGGACGTGCGATTACATTCCTTGATACACCGGGTCACGAAGCTTTTACGGCCATGCGTGCCCGTGGTGCTAAAGTAACTGATATTGCGGTGATCGTGGTTGCTGCCGATGATGCAGTGATGCCACAGACAAAAGAAGCAATATCACATGCCCAGGCAGCATCGGTACCAATGATATTTGCCATCAATAAAGTAGATAAAGATGGTGCCAATCCTGAAAAAATCAAAGAACAACTTGCTGCCATGAATATCCTGGTAGAAAGCTGGGGTGGTAAGTACCAAAGCCAGGAGATCAGTGCCAAGAAGGGATTGAACATCGATCTCTTACTTGAAAAGATCTTGCTTGAAACCGATATTCTTGAACTCAAAGCAAATCCCGATAAGCAGGCTTCGGGAACAATTATAGAAGCTTCCCTGGATAAGGGCCGTGGTTATGTAGCAACAATACTTGTACAGAACGGAACACTCAGGCAGGGCGATATGATCGTATCTGGTCAGTATTTCGGTAAGGTGAAAGCAATGTATAATGAACGCAACCAGCGTGTAGAAGTGGCGCCTCCGTCAACACCGGTATTGATACTTGGTCTGAACGGTGCACCACAGGCCGGTGAAACATTCAAGGTGTACGAGAATGAAGCCGAAGCAAGGGAAACAGCTTACAAACGTGGACAAATACTCCGTGAACAGGGTATGCGTGCCAAGAAACACATCACTCTTGATGAGATTGGCCGCCGCCTTGCTCTAGGAAACTTCAAAGAGTTGAATGTAATTATCAAGGGTGACGTGGACGGTTCTGTGGAAGCCCTGAGTGATTCATTGCAGAAACTCAGTACCGAAGAAATTGTGGTGAAAGTGATTCACAAGGGCGTAGGAGCCATCACGGAAAGTGATGTTACATTGGCAAACGCATCCGATGCAATTATTATCGGGTTTAATGTGCGTCCTTCAATGCAGGCCAACAGGCTGGCTCAAAACGAATCCATTGAGATCAAACTTTACTCTATCATCTATAACGCGATCGAAGAGATCAAGAGTGCGATGGAAGGTATGCTTGAGCCAAGCGTTGAAGACAAAATACTTGCAAACGTTGAGATCAGGGAAACATATCGTTTTGATAAGGCAACGGTTGCGGGATGTTATGTACTTGATGGAAAAATAGCCCGCAACAACAGGATCCGCCTTGTAAGAGATGGTATCGTTATTTTCACCGGCGAACTTGCGAGCCTGAAACGATATAAAGATGACGTGAAAGAAGTCGCATCCAATATGGAATGTGGTCTTGTAATCCGCAATTACAACGATGTTAAAGTTGGTGATATCGTGGAAGCATTCGAAGAAACAGAAGTGAAACGAACATTATAACTATTATAGGTATAAGGGTTTAAAGGTTTAAGGTTGATGAAGCCATTAAACTTTTAAACCCTTGATTTTTAGCAGTAAGCGCCAACAAATATTTGTTAAATGACCGCCTGGCTTAGATTCCTTGGCAATACAGCTATAATTTTACCAAATTCAATCTGCTAATTGACTACTGATGAAAAAAAGAATTCTCTTTACTGTTTTATCGCTTTGTTTTACAGCTGTAGTTTGGGCACAGCCCAAAAAAGTACTGGCCGATAAAA
>WBZP01007300.1_pt1 | contig 10701 bp, 12 predicted proteins | sample 5204301 | NCBI WGS metagenome assembly WBZP01 (sample SAMN12412401, study PRJNA552823) | activated sludge metagenome | isolation source: activated sludge from nitrification reactor of wastewater treatment plant... | place: USA: Pennsylvania | collected 2017
CCATGGAAACCAGCGATGAATGGGAGACCGGAAAAGTGTATCTGTCCATGACACCCTAATCGCTGTCCGGCAGCTGCCGTTGCCGAGGAGCGCCCCCAAAAGTACAGAAGAGATGTTGACTAATCCTCAACAGCATACATTTCGATAACCTTTCATAGAACTCGCTCCATGGTACGTTATCTATGCGGCACCGTTACGGTTGCAATAGCAGCACTAACGCTATAAGGAGCATCTATTGCTATTTTTCGTCTGGTTCGACGATAACCCTAAAAAACTATTGTTGGAAAAAGTTCAAGAGGCAGTTGGTGCTTACATCCAGCGCTTCAAATTACAACCAACACTCATACTGGTCAATCCGGTAGATATCATTGAGCTAGCAAACTTCACAATACGCGCCGAAAACACTGTACGACCCAATACCTTTTGGCTTGGGTTTCAAGAGCAATCTGGTTGCAACGGATAAGCCAAGCACGCGATACTGAACATCCCAACACTGCCACAAGGAGAGCATTATGGCAATTAGATACCCTTTGGTTGTATTCGCGCCAAATGGTGGTACAACATTTGTCATTCAATTTAGCCCCGCTACGGCGTCGCCGCCATTACCCACCCCAATGCCTGAGGTTGATCCTGATGGTCGGCTTGCCGCGCCCTGGCGCTGGGGCGGCCACACCATCGATATCGCCTCGGGAGTCGTGCATTTTCGGTTTGTCAACCGTGTCAACGATGCTCTTTGGGAAGATCAGGTGCCATTTCAGCAGATGTGACGAAGCGGGCAGGCAGGAGATATGGCAATAAGTGAAGGCATAAGGATGAAGAATCAATATAATCACGTTCATCGCCAGGGGCAACTGTACCGATTTTCGCTCGGCAACCAAGAGTATGTAGCATTTATTTGGCGTACAGGCACGCAATTTCGTGGTCGGCTCGAAGGCTATCCCGCAATCCCTGAACATACGGCCCATACTGCGCTTGGCGTTCGCGACGCCTTGCAACAAGTGGTCACGATGGCACAGGCAAAGGACTAAGCACCGCTTGAGCCTGGGATGTTTTTAATAACCCATTACATGTTGAAACGAGTACATCATGGCTGTGCTACCAGCGCCACCCTTCGAACACGAGATCGAAGTCGGCGAACATGTGTCGATTAAGCAGGGGGAATATTCAATCCCGTTATTTCTTGGCAAAACCGGTATCGTTGTTGAGGTTTTCCGCATACCACAGGGGAGTTGCCTAGTGCGGCTCGACGGCGACCGTAATCTTCAGCGCGAATGGTTCTTCTACTCCGATGAAATAACGCTTATCCCCCTGGCCTAACGAAAGGACTCAGCGAATGTTACCTTTTACCCGCCGACAAACCGGCATAGAACTCCCCTGGACGTGGTGTGCACGCTGCCACCGTGCCTATATAACGGGCAACGCGCGTGTGGTGCAATTCTCTTCAGATGCATTACACCCACACCCGGTGCGAATGGTGCTGTGTCCCTATTATGATTGTAACAGCAGCACCCGGCGTCATGGATGGGACTGGCGGAGCTTCCAACGGCAACATCCGCAGTATCCATATTTTCCCACCACCGATGTGATCTATCAGGATTAGGGCTAGCCGCGCACGATTGTGCAGGGCAGCGAAGAGAGCACTCAGCGTAACGAGAGCCATGTACGCAGCTGTGCGTAAACGTCCTGTCGAGCCAGAACATCCAGGTGGTTCAGCGCATAGCCGACCCATTGATGTTCTGTCGGCATATCCAGCGCGTAGCACGCCTTTGGGTGCTTGCCCAGCGCACTAGGCAGCGGCACCAGGCCATCGCCCAGCAGCTGATCGCGTACATCGTCTGGCGCGTTCCCTAGGGTTGCCCCAATCGCATAACAGCGCACACCACTCGGCAGGGGTATCGGCTGCCGCTGATCGTCGGCGTGGGCAAATCGATCGTGCATAGCCCAATCCTCATCGCGCAGATTCCCGTAGCGTAAATCGGTGATTCCAGCACTACGTAGCTTGCCAACTCGCGCGAATGCCGCTGTGTAAGGGTTCGCCTCCAATTGAACATTCACCCAGTTGCCAATTTGCTCCAACGGTGCGCCCTGATGCGGTGTACACAGAAATACAAGTGCGCGAAGCTGGTTCAGCCACTCATGGCCTGCGGCAGCACCATAAGAGCAAGCGCTGCGCGTCACCAGCCCACCCATGCTGTGGGCAACAATCGCCAGCTCTTCAACCGGTACCGGCCAGTGGCGCAGCAGCATGTCGAGCTGCTCGGCGAATGCCTGACCATTTGTTGAGATATGCAATCCCGTGTTGTAATTGAGGTAAACGGGCGTATAACCTAAGTCGACAGCCAGCTGGGTGCCATGATTATGCCCCTGCCACTGCCAGTGTCGGTCGGCGAGGCATAAGCCATGAACGAGCACGAGGATCTTTCCGCTCGCCTGTGGCAATTGCTCAGCTGCCGCCAGATTGTGTAGTTCAAGCGCCTGCGTGTCGCGACGCAGCTGCATAGGAATAGCCAAAGGGTTATGGCTCGCCACAAGATAATCGCCGATAACACCATTCAGTGCCGCTATGACCCTTTCACGCTCGGGCGAAGATTGGCGCGCAGGTAGTAGTGGGTGCATCATTGTCGCGCTCATGTTCAAGCCATTGCCTATAAGTTGAGCTATGCCACGGATGCTGTCATACACCAGTCCGGCAATGCTCATTCCCATCGGTGCGCGAACAATTGTGGTATGGAGGGCTTCGGTCAGGTCAGTGAGTGCCACCGTTGCTTCTGCCCCGAGCCGCCCAAGCCCGAATATATCGGCAGGATGAATATGGTTCTGTGGAGCCATGATCGCTCGCTATCTGCTATGAGACCAGGAATTGCACGAGGTCAAAACGCAACTGCTGCCTGTGAGCCATTTAGTTCGCCAAGAGCTGCCATACCGGGCCGTGCGCAGGGTAGATCGTGGTTGCACCAGCCGCGCGGATGGCGGCCCAGCTTTGGGCAACCTCGGGGGACGCATCAGGATCGACCATCTGCACGGGCGGCAGATCGCCGGTGAAAGCCACGCCATTCGCCAGCACCAATGTCACACTATCGGGGGAATGGCCGGGCGTGCTGATAATTTCGCCCGCGATGCCAATGCTATGCAGGAAGGCAGCGCTCGCGGCAAAGGTGAGCTGGTGTGTATGCTTGAGCGTAATCGCGGTGAAGGTATCGCGCGGCTTCACATAGCTTTTAAGCAGATCGATGGCGGTGCGCTGCGATTCGAGTACGATCAGGCGTGGGCCGTGGGCTTTCAAATCTTCCGCCAGGCCCGCGTGGTCGGGGTGATAATGCGTCGCCAGCATATACCCAATATCGTGCGGGTCGATACCTTTGCGTTTCAGCTCGGCCAGCATGCGGTGCAGCGTTCCCGGCCAGCCAATATCGACCAGCAGCCGCCCACGGCCCTGCCCCAGCACATAATAATTGGTTGAGCTATAGCCAACATTGACGATATTCATCGCCAGGCTTCCTCACCTTTCGCAGCACCTGAACAGGCTAGAGGCACCGCTACTCACACGGTTCCTTGCACTGCCCATGCTCGTGCTGGTAATGTGATACTGCCATCCGCTGTGCGTACCAGCCGCGCGTGCAACAAGGCGCGGATTCGCTCACGCCGCTCGGCATCCAACGTCGCCAGGTAGGAGGGTGCTGGGCCTTGTTTGCCCAAAAATGGTTCCCAATATTCTTCAAAGTTGCGAAAGTATGTCGTGATCTCAATTGCACGAACTGCCAGCGCGTGCAACCCAGCAGCGCGAAAGAGCATCGTAAGCGGCTCAGGCTGGCAGAGCGGGAAACGCACACCCTCATCATATCCATGATCCCGCGGCGCGACTTCGATTACCACATCCCAAAAATGCCGTAGCATCTGCATTCCACTGGCATAATCCCAAACGTAGACTGCCACCGTGCCCTGTGGGCGGGTGACACGCACCATCTCGCGCACCATCGCGCCAGGATCGGGCACAAAGTTCAACACCAGGCCAGAAACGCTGACATCACAGGCTGCGCTTGCCAAGGGCAACGCGGTTGCATCAGCCTGCATGCATCGCATCCGCTCATCAGCGATGGTATGGTGCGCGCCAGCAAGAAAGGCTTTGGAACGGTCGATTGCGTAGACCGTATCGGGTTGCGCCAGGGAGAGAATGGTGTTGCTAAGCGCGCCAGTACCGCAGCCAACATCGGCCCAAACCAGGCCAACCGGCGCACCCAGCCACTCTAGAAAGCCGCGGGCAACACGTCGGCTCCACCGGCCCACATAGCGTTCGTATGCGCGGCCAGTATCCCAGATATCCTGCACCGGTTCAGGCATCGCGTATTCCCTACGCCCAAAGGATGCGGCCAAGGCACGCGATGTTGATCGTAAGTACTCGGCGGCATCATTATTTGGGCTGCTTTGATAACGAAAAATGCGCTCGCTTCCCCAGCAGCTTCAATCGGTCGCTAATGGGTACTATCGCCCATGTGCGGTTGCACAAGATTGATCAAGTTGCCGCAGGTATCTTCAAATACAACTGCCGAAATAACCCCCATCGATTTCGGCTCGCCACGAAAGACCACGCCGCGTTCCTTGAGCTGCTGATAGTCGCTCTGTATATCTGAGCTTATCAGCGCCATCGCCGGAATACCCGCGTCGAACATGGCCTTTTGATACGCCTTGGCCGGTGGAAAATTCATTGGCTCTAAAACAAGCTCGACGCCCGCGATGCCGTCAGGCGAAACAACCGTTAGCCAGCGAAACTCACCCATAGGAATATCAGCCATTTTTTCGAAGCCGAGGATAGCGGTATAGAAGTGGAGCGCGGCATCTTGATCAGTAACCATGACTCTGGTGAATTTGAGCTGCATGAACATGCTCCTCTCGCAATGCTACCAAACCAGCAGGGGTTAGCCGTGTGTTGTGCAAGTGTTGGCTCACTTCGGCGCGTTTACCCATCCTTCTGCCTTGAACACTGCCCAAACCGCCATCGAATGGCCGTGGCCCAGCCCGAACTCTTTCTTCAACCAGGCAACAAGATCGCCTGCTTTCATGTCAGGATGATAGACACCCACCTCTGTGGCAAGAACCTTGAAATCCTCTGGAGTCTTTCCCGTCTTCGCCTTAATGTTATCAAGATAGGCTTGAAACGACATACGAGCGCCCTCCAATTATCATGTTTGTTCATCGCCAATGCACCAAGCGCCCAACGAAATTTTATGCTCCAGCCGCCTGCAATGCGGCAGTGACAATTGCCTGGGCTTCGTGCTGAATGCGCTTGAGGTGCTCGGTGCCAAGGAAGCTTTCGGCATAGATTTTGTAGATATTCTCGGTTCCCGAGGGGCGGGCCGCAAACCAGCCATTTTCCGTCACCACCTTCAGGCCGCCGATCGCCGCATGATTAGCTGGGGCGTGGGTCAGCTTGGCCGTAATCGCCTCACCTGCCAGCTCGGTAGCCGCAACCATCGCGGGCGAGAGGTTTTGCAGCACGGCCTTTTGCGCCGGGCTGGCCGGGGCATCCATGCGTTCGTACACGGGCTGGCCGAACATCGACTCAAGCTCGGCATAGTGCTGCGCCGGATCGCGGCCGGTTTTTGCCGTAATTTCCGCCGCCAGCAGATCGAGAATAATGCCGTCCTTATCGGTCGTCCAGGCGGTGCCATTGTGGCGCAAGAAGGAGGCACCGGCGCTTTCCTCGCCGCCAAACCCGAACGAGCCATCGACCAGCCCATCGACAAACCACTTGAACCCTACCGGCACTTCGGCCAGGCGCCGCCCCAGGCGTGCTGCTACTCGGTCGATCATTGAGCTAGACACTAGCGTCTTCCCAACCGCCGCGTCGGCGCGCCACCCTGGGCGATTCTGGAACAAATACCACACCGCAACCGCAAGGTAGTGGTTCGGGTTCATCAGCCCGGCGCTGCGGGTGACGATGCCATGCCGGTCGCTATCGGGGTCGTTACCAAACGCAATATCGAAGCGATCCTTCAGGCCAATCAGGCTTGCCATGGCGTAGGGCGACGAGCAATCCATACGGATTTTGCCATCTTTATCGACGGTCATGAAGCTAAACGTCGGGTCGACCCGGCGATTCACCACTTCAAGATTAAGGCCATAGGTTGCAGCGATTGGCTCCCAATAGGCCACTGATGCGCCGCCCATGGGGTCAACGCCAATCTTCAAACCCGCCGCTGCCACCGCCTGCATATCGATAACATTGTGCAGATCGGCGACATATGGCGTAATGTAATCATGCGTGTGCGTGGTTTCGGCCTTGAGTGCGCGCTGGTAGGGCATGCGCTTGACGGCGCGCAGCCCATCGGCCAGTAGCTCATTGGCGCGGCGCTGAATCTGGGCAGTAATCGTTGTGTCGGCAGGGCCGCCACTGGGCGGGTTATACTTGAAGCCGCCGTCGTCGGGTGGATTATGCGAAGGCGTAATCACCACGCCATCGGCTAGCTGTGCGGTACGCCCGCGGTTATACGTCAAAATCGCGTGCGAAATAACCGGCGTCGGCGTATAGCCGAACGATTGGTCAATCATGATGTCGGCGCCATTGGCGGCAAATACCTCAATCGCAGTGGCTAGCGCCGCCTCCGAAAGCGCGTGCGTATCCATCCCCAGAAATAGCGGGCCATTCAGCCCGTGCGCCTGGCGAAATTCGCAGAGCGCCTGGCAGATCGCCAGAATGTGCTGTTCGTTGAACGAATTGCTGAGCGACGAGCCGCGGTGGCCCGAGGTACCAAATGCAACTTGCTGCTCGGGAATGTTCGGGTCGGGAAGGTGTGTATAATAGGCCGAGATCAGGCGCGGAACGTTGACAAGCAGATCGTAGGGCGCGGGCTTACCGGCGAGTGGATGCGTTGCCATAGCATGCTCCTGATTCAGTTTGTTTACGGCGAATTGTGTTACCGACACCTGAGCCTAGCAGCCAGGCATATTGCGCAAAACAGGTGTGGCTCTATAATAGCATACTCAAAGCGTAGAATTTCGGATACACCGCACAGGCACGTTTCAGCAGCCGTGAACAGAAAGACGCGCACACACCCGCCCGCATTGTTGCTGCCAGAATGTGCGATAATAGTCTGCGTTGAAGTTCGTTCGCGTCTTATGGGCATATCACATATAGAGAGGCAACTATGACGCAACCTGCATCGGGGAAGGTACACATCACGCGCGGTAAGTTTAATGGAATGAGCGCGGTGTCGGATGAGCATGGCGTGATTGCTGCAATGGCGATCGACCAGCGTGGCTCGCTGAAGAAAGCGATTGCCAAAGCCAAGGGCAGTAATGCCAGTTATGCTGAGCTAAGCGAGTTTAAGACGATTGCTGCCGAAGTGCTTACGCCTTACGCCAGCGCCATTCTGCTTGACCCAGAGTATGGCCTTGAGGCAGTTCACCACCGCGCAAAGAATGCTGGTGTGTTTCTGGCCTATGAAAAGACCGGGTACGACGCCACGGTCAAAGGCCGCCTGCCCGATCTGTTGCCTGAGTGGTCGGTGCGGCGCCTGGTTGAAGCGGGCGCGAATGTAATCAAAATCCTCCTCTACTACGATCCAGATGATACGGCGGCAATCAATACGGTCAAGCACGCGTTTATCGAGCGTATTGGGGCCGAATGCCGTGCCAACGATGTGCCGTTCTTCCTTGAGCCGATTTGCTATAGCGATGAGATTGGCGACGAGCAGAGCCTGGCCTTCGCACGGGTAAAGCCAGATAAAGTAACCAAGTATATGCGCGAGTTTTCGCAGCCGCGCTATGGCGTCGATGTGCTGAAAGTCGAAGTGCCAGTAAATGTACGCTATGTTGAAGGCTCGCAGGCCAACACCGACGGCCAGGTAGCATACTCGCGCAATGAGGCGATGGAACTGTTCCGCAGTGCTGCCGCTGCGTCACGCATCCCCTTCATTTACCTCAGCGCAGGCGTGAGCGATGCAGTATTCCGCGAGACGCTGGAGCTTGCCGCCGAAGCTGGCACGCCATTTTCTGGCGTGCTGTGTGGCCGCGCCACCTGGCAGGATGGTATTCCCGCATACGGCAAAGGCGGTGCCGATGCACTGCGCGCGTGGCTCGAAGAGCGCGGGGTACAGAACATTACCGCGCTCAACGATGTGCTGACTAAGGGTGCTAAGCCCTGGTGGGATTTCTACGGTGGTAAAGAGAATATTGAGGTTGTCGATCTACCAGCCTAAATATCGCTTTACCCCTGTATATTCATCTGGGCTTTTGCTGACCAGGCAGCTTTCTCTGGTGATTGTTTGCATCGAGTGCAAACAATCACCAGGCTATCATAGGCGCACATCTGGCAAGTGAAGGCCCGCCTAACAGCATTCATAGGGAGCGCCCGCATGTGTACCCGGCGTCGATTAAGCAGCACCGTGGAGACCACCGATGCTTGAGGCAATATTTGCGCCGCAATCGCTCGCGGTTGTAGGTGCATCGCCCGACCCAACCAAGCTAGGGCATCGCGTGCTTCGTAATATTGTTGACAACGGCTATACTGGCCGGATTGTCGCAATTCACCCAACTGCCACTAGCGTGCTTGGTCATCCCGCTCATCCCTCAATTGCCGCCATGCCCGAACCCGTCGATCTGGCCGTCGTCGTTGTCCCGGCTGCCGCCGTACTCGCAGTTGTTGAGGAGTGCGGGGCGAAGGGCATTCAAGGGCTGATCATTATCACTGCTGGCTTCAAGGAAGTTGGCGGCGCAGGCAAGGCACTCGAGCGCACATTGATCGAGCGCATGCGACATTACGGCATGCGCATGGTTGGCCCGAACTGCCTGGGCGTAATCGATACCATTACGCCGCTCAACGCTTCGTTTGCGGCGCTGATGCCCAACCCCGGCGGCATTGCGTTTATGTCGCAGTCGGGTGCGCTCTGCACCGCTATTCTCGATTGGAGCAAAACCGCTGGTATTGGCTTCTCGCGCTTTGTGAGCCTGGGCAATAAAGGCGATGTCGATGAAGTTGCGCTACTCCAGGCGTGGGGCGGCGACCCACAAAATCGTGTCATTCTGGCCTACCTGGAAGGTATCAACAATGGGCCAGCGTTTGTTGAAACTGCCCGTGTTGTTACAAAGCAAACTCCAGTTATTGCAATTAAAAGCGGCACGACCCAGGCGGGTACGCGCGCGATTGCCTCGCACACCGGCTCGCTGGCTGGCTCGGAAAAAGCCTACGAGGCCGCATTTATGCAGAGCGGCATTTTGCGCGCCACAACCATGGAAGAGCTGTTCGACTATGCGCTGGCATTTGCATACCAGCCGCTCAGCACCGGCAATCGCATCGCGATCGTGACGAATGCAGGCGGCCCCGGCATTATTGCTACCGACGCTGCCGAGCGCAGCGGCCTGGCGCTGGCGCAATTCAACCCTGAAACCATTGCCACCTTGCAGCGCGACCTGCCGCCAACGGCAAGCGTGTTCAACCCAATCGATGTCATTGGTGATGCGCGCTCTGATCGCTACCGGGTAGCGCTGGCGGCTGCCCTGGCCGATCCAAATGTCGATGCAGTGCTGGTGCTGTTTACACCACAGGCAGGCAGCGAACCAGAGGTTACGGCGCAGGTGATTGCCGATCTGTCGGCGGGCCAGCACAAGCCGGTTATAACCAGCTATATGGGCGCGGCGAGCCTGGGGCCAGCACTTGAGCTGCTTAATGCCAACCGCATCCCCAACTATGCCTTCCCTGAGCGCGCCATCGCTGCGCTACGGGCGATGGCGCGCCAATATGCCTGGAGCCAGCAGCCCGCCGGTACCATCGCCACGTTTGATGTTGACCGTGAGCGTGTGCGCGCGGTGTTCGCGCAGGTACGTGAGGCGGGCCGGGTTGAGCTGGGTGAAATCGAAGCGCGCGAGGTGATTGAAGCCTACGGGATGCGCCTGCCACAATCGCAGCTCGCCCGCTCACCCGACGAAGCGGTTGCTATCGCCAATGCAATCGGCTTCCCGGTGGTAATGAAAATATCGTCGCCGGATATTCTGCATAAGAGCGATATTGGCGGCGTTAAAGTTGGGGTAGCCGATGCCACCGCCGTGCGCGATACCTACGAATTAATTGAATACCGCGCGCGGAAGTATAACCCCGAGGCCGCAATCTGGGGTGTGCTCATCCAGCAGCAAGTGCGCAAGGGCCGCGAGCTGCTCGTTGGCGTAAACCGTGACCCACAATTCGGGCCGTTGGTAGCGTTTGGTATGGGCGGTATCTATGTCGAAGTCCTGAAAGATGTCGCTTTCCGGCTCGCACCCATTACGCGTGAGGAAGCGCATGCCCAAATACGTGAGATTCGCACCTTCCCGCTATTGCGCGGCGTGCGCGGCGATCTACCCGCCGATATTGCCGCAGCTGAAGAAGTCATTCTGCGAGTATCGCAACTGGTGACAGAATTTCCTGAGATCGTGGAAATGGATATCAACCCGCTGGTCGTCCATAATCAGGGCGAGGGCGCAATCGTGCTGGATGCCCGAATTATTCTGCAAGGCTGAGTCGATGTGTTATTACAGCATGGGTCGTGAGCGCGAACTGCTCGTCATCACCAGGCTGTAATTAGAAACCCCACAAGGAGACGGACATGGCCACCCTCTATGTCGCCTCGACCGAAACCTTCGTCGGCAAGAGCGCCACCTGCGTCGCCCTGCTCGACCGCGCCCGCCGCGATGGCTTTGCCGCGGGCTATCTCAAGCCCGTCAGCGTCTCCG
>WBZP01007307.1_pt1 | contig 10695 bp, 9 predicted proteins | sample 5204301 | NCBI WGS metagenome assembly WBZP01 (sample SAMN12412401, study PRJNA552823) | activated sludge metagenome | isolation source: activated sludge from nitrification reactor of wastewater treatment plant... | place: USA: Pennsylvania | collected 2017
TATTCTTGCCGGCGAGGTAGGTTCACCTGTTTCCCACTTAGGAAAATATACCAAAGTAAATTTATCTAAAACACCCAAATTTGTTTACCTTTTTTTGAGTTACTAAAGTAAAGGCCGGCAAGGCGAAGTACTATTTTTCAGAAGCCAATATTTCCCAGATTCAGAATAATTGTTATCAATAATATAGAAGAGCAATTTTTTACCACTTTTTTAATACATCAAACTCTAATTGATTTTAATAAATGAAATATACACTTACCATTTTTCTTGCTCTCATTTTTGTATTTTTTGCAAAAGCACAAACCAAACTAAGCTCTACCAATGAGGATTTGGTAAAATTTACGGAAATCAAACCCAATGTCTTTGTGCATGAAACCTATCTCAACACCCAAACCTGGGGAAAAGTGGGTTGCAACGGTTTGGTTTATATTAATGGCAAAGAAGCCGTAATTTTTGATACGCCCACAGACAGCATCTCGACAGTAGAACTTTTTAAGTCACTGGACAAAGCCGGAATAAAAGTGAAAGCCGTAGTGGTCAATCACTTTCATAATGATTGTCTGGGTGGATTGAAGGAATTTCATGCAAAAAATATCCCAAGTTACTCCTCCAATAAAACCATAGAATTTGCAAAAAGAGACCATCTGGAGGTCCCGAAAAATGGTTTTGATAAAGAAGGTAAAATTAAAATTGGCAAAAAGACTATCATCAATTTTCAACCCGGGGCTGCACACACCCACGACAATATTGTAAGTTATATCCCATCAGAAAAAGTGATGTTTGGGGGTTGCATGGTAAAAGAAATGAACGCCGGAAAAGGCTTTTTGGGAGATGCCGATGTGAAAGCCTGGCCGCAAACCATCGAAAAAGTGAAGATAAAGTTTCCAAAAGTCGAATATGTGATACCCGGACATGGCCAATATGGAGGAAAAGAGCTGTTTGAATATACTATAAAGCTATTTTCAGAGAAATAAATCAAAGAGCTGATATTTTTTCCTGAATTTTGATCAACTCAGACTTTATCTCTTTCTGAATCAAAAGTATCTGATCATCAGTATAATTTACGGGGCATTGTGCCTGTGCTCATGACCCTGGTGATGATGCTCGTGTTCAAATCCAGGTACTTCAACTTTATTTTTTTCTATATCTTCAATCTGCATTTTGAAAATTTGCAAGCTATCCTTATTAATTTTTTGTATGGAGGCTGAAGAGAGACTATCCAACAAATTCTCTGTATCATTCAATAAAGTAATAATATCCAAATGTATTTGATGGGCTTCTTCAAGTTTGGGATTAGAATTTTTACATGCCATCAATAAAACAAAAAGGACAATAAATCTGTAAGTTTTCATTTTAAATATTGTTATTGCAACAATGTTGCAAATGTAAAAATATAAATATATGAAAAGCAAAGTTTTCCTTTTTTTTCTTCTGGTAAATTCTTTTTTAATAATAGCCCAGGAAATTCATGTTCAAAAAATAAATTGGGGAACATTGAGAGACGTAAAATTTACCAGAAAATTTAACCCGGAATATCAATTAGATTTCTACTATCCCACTTTTGGCAACAATCTTTTAAAGCTTCAAGGTAAAATCGTTGAAATCAAGGGATATGTAATTCCGGTGAATCAAAATGTTTTTGTACTTTCAGCAAAACCCATGGCTTCTTGTTTTTTCTGCGGCGGTTCGGGACCAGAATCAATCCTCCAACTTAATTTCCCGAAAAAAAATCGGTTTAATACCGACCAAATTATAACCGTAAAGGGAAAACTGCGGCTCAATGCCGACAACGTTGATGATTTGAATTATATCCTGGACGATGCCAGTTTAGTTCAGATTAATTAAAACAATACAACCAGGTATTATAATATTTTTTGCAACAATGTTGCATAATTAAATTACAGGTAATTATATTTGCAGCCTTGTTGCATTTATATAATTATGAAAACTTATCTCAAGTCCGATTGGTTGGGTATAGCCAGTGCATCACTTTGTGTGGTGCATTGCCTGTTTACACCTTTTCTTATTTTCTTAGCCACAAACTTTTCCTGGTGGCATGATGTATCGTATTTGTTCTTGCTTATCAGTTTTTTTGCGGCATATGAGGCCTCCAAACACACCGACAATAAGAAAGCCCTTGGCATTATATGGTCAAGTTTCGCCCTACTTTCAGTATGCGTAATTTTCGAAGATGATTATCGCATCCTTCACGAAATAAGTTACTTAGCCAGCTTTGGCTTAATAATTGGTCATATTTATAACCTGCGTTATTGCAAAAAGTGTAATCATGAATAAAAAATTACCCGTAACCGTGCTCTCGGGTTTTCTTGGGGCCGGAAAAACGACTTTGCTCAACCACGTTCTTCACAACAAAGAAGGCCTAAAAGTGGCCGTGATAGTAAACGACATGAGCGAGGTGAACATAGATGCTGCCCTGGTCGAAAAAGAAAATACGCTATCACGTACCGAAGAAAAATTGGTAGAAATGAGCAATGGCTGTATCTGTTGCACACTTCGGGAAGATCTGATGATTGAGGTAGAAAAACTGGCAAAAGAAAAACGTTTTGATTATCTCCTTATCGAATCGACTGGAATTTCAGAACCTGTACCTGTGGCTCAGACCTTCAGTTTTGTGGACGAAGAAAATGGCATTGACCTTTCAAAATATGCCCAAATTGACTGCATGGTGACCGTAGTGGATGCCTATAATTTTGGAAAAGACTTTGGATCAGCCGATAATATTTGGCAACGAAATCTCAATGATGACCCGAATGATACCCGAACCATCGTAAATCTTCTGACCGATCAAATCGAATTTGCCGACATCATTATTCTCAATAAAACTGACCTCGTCAGTCATTATCAATTGGGTGAACTCAAGGCTATCATCAAATCTCTAAATCCGGTAGCCAAAATTATTGAATCAAGTTTCGGAAAAGTACCCGGTAATGAGATATTAAACACCGGATTATTTGATTATGAAAAAGCAGAAAACGCTGCCGGTTGGATTCAAGAGCTCGAAAACCGAAACAAAGGCATAGCTCATACACCCGAAACGGAGGAATATGGTATAAGTAGTTTTGTTTTTCGAGACAAAAGACCATTTCATCCTGAGAGATTTTGGAATTACATAGGTGAAGAATGGCACGCAGGCATCATACGCTCAAAAGGACTGTTTTGGATTGCATCGCGTCCTGATGAAGCTCTCAATTGGAGTCAGGCTGGAGGTTCATTAAGAGCCGAGAGTGCCGGAGTTTGGTGGGCGAGCATGACTTTCAAAGAAAGATCACAATACTCCTCATTTCTCAACAATCAACAGCAAATAGAAAGCCGCTGGGACAAACGCTTTGGCGATAGACAAAATGAATTGGTTATTATCGGTCAAGACCTCAATGAAGACCTGATTTGTCTGGAACTCGAAAAATGCCTTTGTACTGAAGAAGAAATTTTAAAAATGGAAAGCGGAGGAAAATTTATAGACCCATTTCCAAAAATATAAACAATTAACCAAAGAAAATAAGATGTATTTCAAAAAACTACTCACGCTCTTACTTTTAATTCCAACTGTTTCATTTGCTCAAACTTTCTAAATCTTAACTAGTAATTTCTTAGACAAAGAAATTGATGGAGCGGGGCTGCGATTAATCTTCCGACCATCTATGTTTTTTTTAATTTGAGCGAAGAGGTCATCAAAAATCACAACCTACTGAAAAATGTCATAAAAAAACATCATTTCAAAGTAACTTCGATAGAATAGTGGCATTTTAAATATGTGAACAATATGATTTTTGAACAGCTTGATATTCCTATTGAAAACCTGGAATTTTCGATTTAAAAATTAAAAGCTTTTCCTATTGTTACAGTAAAACAATTAGCAATATTTATGGTTATAATAAGGAAAGAGTTTATCCTTGGAAAATGTTATCAATTAATATTAAAACTTTTTGATAAAACTTGTACTTCCTATTTTATGACCAATATCTTCTGATTTATTACTGTATCTGTCAAATAAATATGTAAATAGTAAGTGCCACTCTGAATCAATCGGGGCAACAAAAAGTCTGTTTCAGGGTTTGAAATATTATTTTCTTCCGTAATAACCCTACCCAATGCGTCCACCAATTCAAATCGCCAACTATTTTCTATCTGGCCGTTTACTTTAATTTTAACACCTGTATCTGTTGGATTTGGGCTAATGCTGGCCGAAATTCTTTCCGATGAATTTAACTCAATACCCAAAATGGTCGTAGAAGGTGGTGAAATGATAATACTCGCACTACCAACCAATTTATCAGAAAGCTCATTGAGGTAGCACTCCAAATTTGTGTAGCCTTCCACCCCTGTAAATTTCTTTGAAAGTTGGGTGCCATTGTGATCTTGTGAATTGGAATTCAAGCCATTGGCAGTTTCCCAGGTGTCGGGCATCCCGTCATTGTCGGTATCAGTTGGAGCAAGGGGCTGCGTGGTAAAATCTAATTGAAACGCATCATTGAAATAGTCTGTACCGTTGATCGGCTGTGTATTGATAGCATTCTGTATAATTGGAGAAAATAACCTTCTGTCCATAGGATCACGCGGAAAAGCACCCACATTTTTAGTGGCATATTCTCTAAGATCAGTAGCTGCAGTGGGTGAAATTGGCGGAAAAGCAATTCGAATATTCCGTTTTTGTGCCGAACCCAAATTGGTGTTGGGGGCATTCTGATTGAAATCATCGCAGCAATAAAACAATTGATAGTCAGAATATTGAGCATATCTGCTCATCTTATTTCCAGAAACGAAAAGATTGTTGTTGACATTGTTCAGAAAATCGGACGAAGCCATCGGACCATTAAAGGAATTTCTGACAACCGAATAATTATTCGTAAAATTCATGTTTATTCTAAAATTCTGACAATCGCTGCCGCCTGAAGTGCAGGAATTATACCAGGTCTGAATCTGCTGATCCCAAAGTAAATTAGAAGTGATTTCAATATTGAGCGGATTTGAACTACAATAGGGCGATTCGCAGGAAATTTCAGGAAACCGACCTCCTATCCTGTTCCAAACATTGTGATGAATGCTGATATTGTCCTGCTGATGATTGGCCACGGAATAATTGAGCAACATTCCACCTAGATAAAAATGCTCTCCCAGAGTTTCGGAAAGCATACAGTTTTGAACCGTAATATTTCGGGAATGAGAAATTTGCACACTTTCGTCAATGGCATTTGCAAAAGAACAATGGTCAACAATTACATTGCTTGCACCATCGAGCCGAAGGCCATCATCGAGTACATAGCCCTGATTGGGTAAGGTTTGGGTAGGTTTTGGTCTGGAACGAAGATGACGGATAATTACATTTCTGGAAACTGTATTTTGTTCATAAATTTCATCCAGAATGATTCCCCGTACGATAATTCCACCAGGAGAAGTTTGTCCGGCAATCGTCACATCACCTTTAAAAACCTCCGCAGCACAGGGAATCACCCCACTCACTTTAAACAAAATATACTTTGCCCCTGACTGATTGAGTCCATATTGCAATGAACCCACGCCTGAGCAATTTAGGTTAGTGACATAATAAACGCTGCCACCACGCCCACCAGTCGAATTTGCACCGAAGCCCTCCGCTCCTGGAAATGAAGGGATGGTTTGTCCATAACAACTTGTTTTCAATAAGATTAGAAAAAAGATAAGGAGGTTTTTCATGGCTATTTTGAATTTTTAGATTCGAGAATCAGGCTATTTTTTAGTATGGATTTCATTTCAGCTAATTCTCTTTCTAAAGCATTGATTCGTTGATTTTGCTCTTTAAGGGCTTCTACCAAAACCGCCGACATGTTGGCATAAGCCACTGACTTAAAGCCTTTTGAATCAGTATTTACCAATTCAGGAAATACTTTTTCCATTTCCTGGGCGATGAATCCGATTTGGGTGTTTCCACCATGACTTTCATTTTTCCAGTCAAAATAAACCCCTCTAATCTGATTAATCTTTTGTGAGGCATTGTTTATTGGCTGAATATTTTTCTTCAAACGAAAATCCGAGGATTGGGTAAGTGTCCCTGCAAGAATAGCATTGCCATCGCCCCTAAGGGATAATACATCGGAAGCATTGGGTACATAGTAGAAATTAAATTGTGAACTGGTAGCGTCTGCACCTTTGTTAGCTGCCTGGTGCCAACCATCCCCATTGATATTTCGGAAGCTTATCCGGGCATAATCATTTTCTTTTTCTTCGAGCAGTAACTGGAAATTATTGGTAGCATTTGAATTAGCTAGAAATTTACCGGCAACACTGGTACTGCCATCAGATACTTCAGAGATTAAACCAAAAGTATCTCCATTTCCCGTAGAAAGGCTTTTTATTCCTATATTAAAACCACTTGAGCCTAATACTTCTGAATTGACTCCAATTCTATCCCCTGTACCGCCACCCAAATTTAAAGCGACAAAATGCCCCGCCTCTACCGAACCAGATCCAAGATTTTCAGCACTTACATATGCCCCGTATGCATTATTGCTGGTTAGGGTTGAGGTTTCTCCAAAAAAAGCATATCGAGGGTTTGACGATAAAACATTATAAGAATTAACTGAACTCAATATCCCATACTGACTACCCAATCCGTCAGTTTCAACTGAAAAGAAACCACCAACATTTTCAAAATTCCCTAATCCTCTTGCCAATCCCACCACACCATAATTGCTACCACTCCCTGATGATTGTCCCATAATTGCCATATTCATAGCTAAAGAGTTATTGGCCAGCGACCCTATTCCAACTAATTGTCTTGTGGTTGGAATATTCCCGGTTGTAACAAATTGGGTAGAGAACGCTGCCCCCGAATATAAAGCCGGATTAGGAGAAGACGGAATCCCGGCTATTTTCTGAATAGCATCAGTTCCTCCGGGGTCTGATGTTATAGAATTTTGAGCAAATAAACCTAAACTTGACACACCTGAAATCAAAACTAATAGTAACCTTTTCATAGCTGTTTTAGAGTAATATGATTTTTTCCAAAACTAGCCAACACACCGTAAAAAGACCTTGCACTTGCACGTCAAAAACACGGACAAAAACGTCAAATCAAATTTTTAGTGAATTCAGAGGGGCTTTCCCCAAAGTATTTTTTAAAAAGGCGAGTAAAATAGGCAGGATCTGAGAAACCTAAAGCATAAGCAATCTCCGATACATTAAATTCATTTTTAAGTAACATTTTAGCTGCCTCTTCCATTTTTATTGTTGTAATGAAATTCGTTGGGGTAGTATCCAATTTCTCTTTAAAAATCCGTTGAAGCTGGCGTACACTAATGGCCAATTCATCGGCTAATTGGGCAGAACTAATATTTTGATCAAGTTTCGTTAAAATGAACAGCTTAGCTTGATTAATAAAAGCATCGTCCGGTGAAAGAACATTTTTTTCTACTCCCAAAAATGAATTTAGCTTAGATTGATAAGAAAGGCTTTTAGGTTGAATATGTCGAAGTTTATAATTTTGTCTAACCAAAATGATTACAAAAGGCAAAAACAATCCGAGAATTACCAGGCCCAAAAACCACCAATACGTAGCCAGGTATCGATTGAATATTTTCCAGAAAGAAGGTTGTCCTTTTAGGGAGGCTTTGGTCCAGTTATTTGGAAAGCCAAAATCAGTTTTTCTATTGATATTCTGAAAAGCATATGCCGGAATCGTGTCTTTTTCACTCAGTGGTCTGATGTCGATATATTCATCTGCATCATTCATGCACACATCTATTCTGAAAGTTTGACCTTTAAGCGGGCGAATCCCCAAAGCAGCCCATGCAATTCGAAATTCAATTACATAACCTGAATCAATATCATTTTCCTTATTAATAGTTCCTTCAAAATTAGTAGCAAAATCCATAATAAAGTGATTCGTAACGGTATCTTTTGGTACTTTATAGTCCTCAACTTTCTTAAGATATTTATCTCCACCTCTAAACACAGTCAAGTTTCCCATGAAGTCAATAATTAGTTGATAATCATCCCCATCCATTGATGTTTTACTATTATTCCGGGTATCAATATAAAACTCTATTCCATCATTAAATGTAAGCCGTGGGCTACCACTTTTGTCTTTGGCAAGGTCAGTGAGGTGCTTATCTTTTACCTGAAAAACACCATGGAGATAGGTTTCATCAAAACCAAAATCATAGCGAAGAAGGTTAGAAGATTTCACTTGGTGTGAAGTCTGCCGAAAAGAATATTTTAGTGATGGCCAATCACTTAAGTCGCCATCAACTTTGGATGAATTGTCTTTATAATTGATCCAAATCTGTGCTTTTATGGAGAAAAAAGATAAAAACAGTAAAAAGAAAAGCGACTTATTCATGTGATAGTTTTAGGCTTGCCAAAACTACATTTTTTTTGCAAAAAAAATTAAAATAAAAGAAGCATTTTAAACTAAAAAGACCAAAGCATAATCTTATTCATCCTAAAGATTGAAGTCATCAATTTTGTTTTTGTTTTACTATGATTAAAACAATATTTTAAATTCATCAAAAAAATATTCAATCAGCTCTTGGAAATAATAAAATATTTAATTCACTTTGCATTTCAAAGTACTTTTACATTTGCCCTTCCGGGTTTAATTTTTGTAATTATACTTTGTTTTTCAAAGTACTTTTAAATCAAATATTATGAAAAACTTAAAGCTCCTCTCATTTTACGGCTGCCTCATTGTCTATTATTTCTTTTTTTGGAGAGAAAACATCGGCATTAACTTATTTATTTTTAACCTGTTAATCCTTTCCTCAGGATTCATAAATCTACCCAAAACCTATAAAACATATGTTCTGTTTGCCTCTGGTTTTATATCGTCTTTAGCCGTAGTATTAGTAAATTCTGACTTTAGTATTATTATCAACTTGCTGGTTATGAGCATAGTACTTGGTTACGCTGGGTTACCGGCGATAAATTCAGCTGTGAGTGGCGGCCTTTCATTTGCGACAAGGTTATTCCTGAGTTTCAGATATATTACCGAACCCATCTCGCAGTTATTTGAAAATTTCGCTCCACGAAATGTACTTCAAAGTAAAGTATTGAAAGGACTAAAAATCAGCATCATACCTGTAATTTTATTTATCATATTTTTGATAATCTTCCAAAATGCCAATCCGGTTTTTGAAGAAAAAACAATATTTCTTAAAGATATAATCACTTTGTTTTTTGAAAAATTTCCAACCTTTTCTATCGAAAGAACCCTATATACTTTCTTCGGCTTCTTAATATTGAATGCCATCTTTTTTAAGCACGAAATCGGATTTGCACAGGATTTTTTAACTAATAATGAAGTAAAACTAAATCCAAAAACAGAATCAAAATCCACTAATTTATATCTTACCGCATTTTCCAGTATGGTTTTGCTCAATATTTTGTTGTTTTTCGTAAATATGATAGACATTGAATATCTGTGGCTCAATTTGGAAGGCTCCACCGCACCTCAAATGTCAAAGCTGGTTCATTCGGGTACTTACTTGCTCATATTCAGTATTTTACTTTCAATTGTAGTTTTGATTTTCTTCTTTAAAGGCGAGCTAAATTTTCATAAAAACCAAAAAAGACTTGCTCTGCTTTCGTTTTTGTGGATCGGTCAAAATGCACTACTCCTGATCTCGGTATTTATCAGAAACTATAAATACATCGAAATGTATGGCCTGACTCACAAGCGAATCGGCGTGGGAATATTTCTCATCATTACCCTCATTGGCTTGATTACAATGACTCTGAAAATCTACAAAAAACTCAATTTAAGGTATATACTTATTTCAAATTCCTGGGCTCTCATGGCTTTGGGGCTGCTATTGAGTTTTGTTAACTTTGATGCCATCATAGCTGAAAATAACTTAAAAAGACCTGATTGTGATCTGAATTATGTTAAAAGCTTATCGGTGAGGGTTTTGCCTGTCATCAAAAAATATCATCCTGATTTTAAAGACGAAGAGATGGTTTTCCTAAAACTCTATAAAAGTGATCAGGAAAAATATACATGGCTATCGTGGAATCTTGCCGACTATCAATTCAAACAATTTCTAAATACCACAAAGCCATGAACCCGAAGTATTTCATTATTACAATAATTTTGTTCATAACTGAAACCCTCATTGCCCTTTTCGTGCATGACAGTTTCGTCCGGCCATTTTTTGGGGATTTTCTGGTGGTGATTTTGATGTATTCTTTTTTCAGAATATACACTTCCAACATCATAAAAACGGCTTTCTTTTGCCTTTCCATAGCATATTTTATTGAAATGCTCCAATATTTTAAGTTTATCGAAATTACCGGATTGATAAAATACAAGGTGTTGGCCATTGTAATCGGAAACAGTTTTGCATGGGGTGATATTTTGGCTTACACATTTGGAATCTTGGCGATTCTGATATTTGAATACTCCTTTTTATTGAGATTTCTTTTACCATCATATTTCAAATCTACAAAACCCTGATCATCAATGGAATATTTTGTAAAAACTGATTCAGTAGTCAGGAAAATCTGGTCTGATGCCGACTGCATTCTGTTTATTTTCGGAGCTTGTGCCGGAGAATTTGCCCTCCACAAATCTGTTGACTGGTTGTTTTTTACCGGAAAACTACCCAATGACCCTATCGGGAGGTTGTTTTCAACGGTGTCTTATGCCCAAAAAATCATTTTTGAGGAGAAATCAAAAGCAGAAGAAACCATGAGCATGATGAA
>WBZP01007308.1_pt1 | contig 10694 bp, 10 predicted proteins | sample 5204301 | NCBI WGS metagenome assembly WBZP01 (sample SAMN12412401, study PRJNA552823) | activated sludge metagenome | isolation source: activated sludge from nitrification reactor of wastewater treatment plant... | place: USA: Pennsylvania | collected 2017
CAAGCCGGACTTACAGAAATCTTTGTACACAACCACACATAAGGCCGATGTGACGCTTTGATGGACGACTATCAAAAGGTGAAGGTTGCCTACCGTCCGCCAGATTAGAGGGGCAGGACCGAATCCAACTACAGCCCCGAAAATTCGGGGCTTTTTTCTGTCCTCAAGACCTCCACTCCCAATCCCATTCCGCCCCGTCGGCTCGGCCATGAACTCCCTGTGGATGGCCGAATAGATCCCACTTTGCAGAACAGGTTTCCACCCGCCCCTGATCAGCAGTTCACCGACCCCATGGCAGGCTTCGACCGGGTTTCCGCCCCATCGGCGTACCTCTGAAAAACGCCCCCGTTTTCCACCGCAGAATCTACCCCGGGGACGATCATCGGCAGGTTCATTTGGGAGTCGAGGGGACGGATCCGAGCCCGTAAGATTCCCCCCATTTTTTCGTTCCTCTGGGAGGACATGACCTCCCCGATTCCACTCACTCAAAGCCCCAAACCCGCCCAGGAAAAGCGGTCCCTTTGGGACGCAAAATGACATGGACATTATACCCTTGGCCTTCGCCAGGGTATTTCCGGCCCACGGCGGCGGAGCCGCTCGCTATACACCACCACAACGACGCCAAAAACTCCCCACCCACCCAAAGCGGGCGCCACTAGCCGTCGTTGATTGAATAGCTCGTGCTGCGCCCGCCACCTGGGTCCTTCTTCAGAAGACCCTGATCGATCAGGTCCTGGATGTCGCGCAGGGCCGTATCGTGGGAGCACTTCGCCAGCATCGCCCATTTTCGGGTGGTCAGGCTGCCGGTGAAACCGTCGAGCAGCCTGTTCAGGACGGCGCGCTGGCGCTCGGTGACCACCAGCTGTGCGGACCGCTCCCAGAACCGCGCCTTTCGCATCACGGTGGCGAGTGTCGTCTCCGTGCGGTCGAAGGCGCGGCCCAGGCAGGCAAGGAACCACTGCAGCCACGGCGTGATGTCGAGCGTACCCTGCTGGGTCCGCTCCAGGATGTCGTAGTAGGCTTCGCGCTCCTGTCGGATCTGCGCGGACATGCTGTAGAAGCGCTGCGGGCTGTTCTCCGAGCGCGCGAGCTGCCAGTCGGCAATCGCGCGGGCGATGCGGCCGTTGCCGTCCTCGAAGGGGTGGATCGTGACGAACCACAGATGCGCGAGCGCCGCGCGCAGCACCGCGTCCGTCCCCTCGTCCTGGTTCGCGCGGGCGAAGAACTGCGACATCTCGTTCTCGAGGCGCCGCGCCACCGGCGCCTCGAAGTGCACCTTCTCCCTGCCGAGGGGACCCGAGATCACCTGCATCGGCCCGGCCGCATCGTCCCGCCACGCGCCGACGATGATCTTCCGCATGCCACTGCGCCCCGTGGGGAACAGCGCCGCGTGCCAACCGAAGAGCCGCTCGGCGGTGAGCGGCGCGGCGAAATTCTGAGTGGCATCGAGCATCATCTCGACGGCGCCCTCCACGGTTCGGTCCGCCGGCTGGGCGCCGCCTGCATCCAGGCCCAGACGTCGGGCGAGTGAGGATCGGACCTGTTCGGGATTGAGGTTCTCGCCTTCGATCTCGCTGGACTTGAGCACATCGAGCGTCAGGGTTTCGAGCGCGGCCTCCTTTCGCAGGGCGAAGCCCAGCCCCTCCATCCGGCCCAGCAATCGGCCCTGCCGGTGGCGGATATTGGCCAGAGGCGCGGCCAGGGCGTTCGGGTCCCAGTGGAACCGCGGCCAGGCCGGCAACTGATGGATGAAGGAAGGCATTTTACGCACTAAGTGCGTAGAATATGGACCCTTTTCGACGCATGTCAACAAGTACCTACGCGATTATTGCGTAGATAAGTACCACGGTTCCACGCTTCAACGTCAACCCCATCACCCCGGAAGTCCTGGGCTGGATTTCCCGGATCGATGAATGGATTGGGCCTGGCGGGTGTTGGGTGGGTTCGCGCCAGGGCGCCTCTCGGCTCTGCAACGCCGGGTGGGGACCGAAACGGACCTCGGAATCGGCCACAGGATTCCGGGCGTTGGCAACCAGCCTCGGGCCTCGGCCGCGGTCATCGCATTCGGCCCTCGGCTTCGGTCGCGGCGTCGAATCCGGTGCTCCGAGGCCCGACCCGCCCCGCGCGGGCCTGGTGCAAACTGGCCCCATGCTCCTGCTGCTCCTCGTCTCGGTCCTCTGGGCCCTGTCCTTCGGCCTCACCGCTTCGGTGAGCGGGCTGGGCGCGCCCTTTGTGGCGGCGGTGCGGACGCTGCTGGCGGCGTTGGTGTTCCTGCCGTTCGTGGAGGCGAAGGGGCTGTCCCGCCGGCAGGTCGGGTCCTTCGTGGGGATCGGGGCGCTCCAGTTCGGGCTGATGTACGTGCTCTACGTCGCCGCCTTCCAGTGGCTGCGGCCTTCCGAGGTGGCGCTCTTCACGATCTTCACGCCGCTGTTCGTCACCCTGGCCGACGACCTGCTGGAGCGGCGGTTTTCCGGGCTGTTCCTGGGCACGGCGGCGCTGGCGGTGGTCGGGACGGGCATCTGTGTCTGGACCGGGCTGGGCCGGACCGGGTTCCTCCGCGGCTTCCTGCTGATGCAGGGCGCGAACCTCTGCTTCGCCTTCGGCCAGGTGCTCTACCGCCGCGAGGCCCCCGCCTCCGGCAAGCGCGACCGGGACCTCATGGGGCTGCTCTACCTCGGCGCCGCGGCCGTGACCACCCTCATGGCCGCGCCCTTCATCCCCTGGGACAAGCTGCGCGTCCTCGACGTGCGGCAACTGGCGGTGCTGCTCTACCTGGGCGGGGTGGCCTCGGGCCTGGGCTTCTTCCTGTTCAACGCCGGGGCCCGGCGCACCGACATCGGCACGCTGGCGGTCTTCAACAACCTGAAGATCCCCCTGGCGATCCTGGCTTCCGGCCTGGTCTTCGGCGACCCGGTGGACTGGCTCCGGCTGGCGGTCGGCGGCCTGGTGATCGCCGCCGCACTCGGGCTGAACCGCAGGGCGCAACCCGGGAGCTGAACGCAGAACGGGCGGCCAAAGCCGCCCGTCCGGGGGTGCAGTCAGCGGGCTACAGCTTGACGACGTTCGAAGCCTGGGGACCCTTGGGACCCTGGGTGACGTCGAAGCTCACGCGCTGGTTCTCGTCCAGGGTGCGGAAGCCCTTGTCCTGGATCGCGGTGTGGTGGACGAAGAGATCCTGGCCGCCCCCCTCGGGGGTGATGAAGCCGAAGCCCTTCTCGGCGTTGAACCACTTGACGGTGCCTTGAGGCATGTTCACTTCCTGTGCTGCGTCTGGAATGGGGAATGCTGTGACCACTTCCAGACCAAGCCGTCATAGCGTGTTGGTGAATCCTGCCGGCGGCAGGCCACCCTTTTGTAGCACGAGAATAGATCCGGGCAAGTCGAAAATAGGGCACGGTTTCCGCGCCTATTCCACCTAATAGCCGGCGGCCTGGCCGTCCTTCCGGCTCTCCGAGGCGCCGAAGTAGACCCGCTGCTTCGGGTCCCAGCGGATGCCCTGGTAGCCGCCGTAGCCGCCCAGCAGCCAGCCCACGCCGTGGCCCATGGCCATGAGTTCGCGGACGGTCTCGTAGGGGAAGCCGCTCTCCAGCTGGATCGTTCCGGGCAGCTTGCCCTTTTCGCCGGTGGGCTCGGGGGAGCCGTCGTGGGAGATCCGCGGGGCGTCCCCCGCCTCCTGGGCGTTCATGCCGAAATCGACCAGGTTCATGACGATCTGGACATGGCCCAGGGGCTGGAATTCGCCGCCCATGACGCCGTAGGACAGGTAGGGCTCGCCGTCCCGGGTGATGAAGCCCGGGATGATCGTGTGGAAGGGCCGCTTGCCTGGCGCATAGGTGTTGGCCTGGCCCTCCTCGAGGCTGAACAGCTCGCCGCGGTCCTGCAGGCAGAAGCCCAGGTCGCCGGGGGTCATGCCGCTGCCCATGCCGCGGTAGTTGCTCTGGATCAGGCTGACCATCATGCCCTGGCCGTCGGCGGTGGTGAGGTAGATGGTGTCGCCTTCCTTCAGCGCCGGGTTGCCCGCCTCCAGGCGGCGGGCGGCGCGGCGGTCGTTGATGAGCTTGCGCCGCTCCTCGGCGTAGGCCTTGGACAGCAGGCCCTTGACCGGCACCTGGGCGAAGGCCGGATCGGCGTAGAACTTCGCCCGGTCCTCGAAGACCAGCTTCTTGGCTTCGGCGAAGAGGTGCACGTGGCGCGGGCTGCCGAAGGCGATCTTGGAGAAGTCGTAGCCCTCGAGAATGTTCAGCATCTGCAGGGCGGCGATGCCCTGGCCGTTGGGCGGGATCTCCCAGACGTCGTGGCCGCGGTAGCTGACGCTGACCGGCTCGACCCAGTCGCTGTGGTGCGCGGCCAGGTCTTCGGTGCTGAGGAAGCCGCCCTGGGCCTTCATGTAGTCGGCGATCTTGCGGGCGATCTCGCCCTTGTAGAAGGCGTCCCGGCCGCCCTCGGCGATGGTCCGCAGGGTCTTCGCCAGCCGCGGGTTCTTGAACACCTCACCGCTCCGCGGACCGCGCTTCCCGTCCACGCTGAAGGTCTCGGTGAAGCCCGGAAACCGGCCCAGCACCGGGACGCTGCGTTCCCAGTAGTAGGCGATCAGCTCGGAGACTGGGAAGCCCTCCTCCGCGTACTTGATCGCCGGCGCCAGGATCGTCTTCATGGGCAGCCTGCCGAACTTCCGGTGCAGTTCGAACCAGCCGTCCACGCAGCCCGGCACCGAGACCGGCAGCGGGCCCTGGGCGGGGATGTGGGTGAGGCCGCGCTTCTTGAATTCCGCGAGGGTGAGGGAGCGCGGCGAGCGGCCGCTGGCGTTGAGGCCGCGGACCTTCCGCTCGTTCGGGTCCCAGACCAGCGCGTAGAGGTCGCCGCCCATGCCGCTGCCGGTGGGCTCCATGAGCCCCAGCGCCGCGTTGGCGGCGATCGCCGCATCCACCGCCGAGCCCCCCTGCTTGAGGATGTCCAGGGCGATCTGGGTGACCAGCGGCTGGCTGGTGCAGGCCATGCCGTGCTGGGCCGCGACCTCCGAGCGGGTGGCGAAGGCCCGGCCGGTGACCCGGTCGCCGGCGGCGAGGGCGGTCACGGCGAGGACCGGGAGCAGCAGGCCACGGAAGGGTTGGCGCATACAAACCTCGTGAGACGATGGTCAAGTCTAGATCGATTGGAGGCGCGGTGGGCGGGGAAGCGGCGGCGAAGGCGGCGGCATTGTTCGCGGCGGCGCTGTGGGCGGTCACCATCACCGTGTTCACCTTCACCGCCCGGCGGCTGGGGCCGCAGGTGGTCAACGGCGCCCGCCTGCTGCTGGCGGCGACCCTGCTGGCGCTCGGCCACGCCGTGCTGTTCGGATCCCCCTGGCCGGCCGGCCTGGGCGGCAGCCGGACCCTCTGGCTGCTGGGCTCCGGGTTGATCGGCTTCACCCTCGGCGACGGTTTCGGCCTGGAGTCCTTCGTCCGCATCGGACCGCGCCTGGGCATGCTGGTGCAGACCCTGGCGCCGGTGTTCTCCACCGCCCTGGCCTGGGCGCTCTTCGGCCAGCGCCTGTCCTTCCTCCGCCTGCTGTCCGTGGCGGTGACCCTGGCCGGCATCGCGCTGGTGGTCGGCCAGGGCAGCGCCCAGGGCAACCCGGCCGCGGCGCGGACCCGCTGGATGGGCCTGCTGTTCGCCCTGCTGGCGGCGCTGTGCCAGGCGGTCGGCCAGTTGACCTCGGTGCAGGGCATGCAGGGCGGGGTGCCGGCCCTGTCCGCCACCGTCGTTCGGATCAGCGCCGGCGCCTCCGGCGCCCTCGGGCTGCTGGCCCTGCGCGGGAAGTTCGGTGACCTGCGCAGCGCCTGGGCGGACCGGCCTTCGAGGCTGCAGTTCCTCGGCGGCACCTTCCTCGGCTCGGTGCTGGGGGTGCCGCTGTCGCTCTACGCGCTGGCCCATGCCCCGATGGGGGTGGCGGCCACCCTGCTGTTCATGACCCCGGTGTTCCTGCTGCCGCTGGCGCGGATCTTCTTCCACGAACCGCTGACGGCGCGGTCCGTGGGCGGAACCCTGCTGACGGTCGCCGGGGCGGCTGGGCTGTTCCTATTTCCCTGAAGAGGGCATCGGTGGGACCGGCGGCAGGTCCGCCTTGCCGAAGCGGGGCAGGGGCTGCTCCCGGTTGGCCAGGTGGTAGGCCACCGAGGCCAGGATGGTGGCGGTGCGGGCCAGGTCCTCCGGCGGCACCCGCTCGACGGTGTCGACGCTGGTGTGCCAGGTCCCCTCGAAGTACTCGAGGCCGTCCTGGCTGAGGCCGATGGCCGGCAGGCCGGCGTGGCTGAACACGGTGATGTCCGCGTAGTCGGGCTTGGGCAGGCGCGAGCGGTTGGCGTTGGCGCCCACCGCCCCCAAGTCCTTGAAGGGGGCCAGGACCTCGCGCAGCACCTGCGCCGCCGCCGGCGGGCCGAACACGCTGAGTCCGCGCAGCTGCCCGGCGCCGGCGTCCATGTTGAAGAACGCGACCAGCTTGCCGAAATCCGCCCTGGGCTCGGCGTCGGAGCCGTAGTGGGCCTTCACGTAGGCCTGGCTGCCCAGCAGCCCCTGCTCTTCGCCGTCGAACAGCACCATCCGCACGGTCCGCCTCGGCCGGGCGCCGACGGTCTTGAGGATGCGCAGCGCCTCCATCATCACCGCGCAGCTGGCGCCGTCGTCGGTCGCGCCGGTGGCGGTGTGCCAGGAATCCAGATGGGCGCCCAGCAGGACCACCTCGTCGGGCCGCTCGGACCCGGGCAGTTCCGCCACCACGTTGTAGCCCTGGGTGGAGGCGGGGTGGAGGGTGTTGCGGATGTCCAGTTCGAGCTCGGCGGCCCGGCCGTCGTCCATGAGCCGCCAGAGCCGGCCGAAGTCCTCGTTGCGCATCACCACCGTGGGCACCGCCTGGGCCGGGTCGTAGCTGCGGTTGTGGAAGGCGCGGATCAGCCCGTTGCGCATGCCGGCGTCGTTGATCCGGGCCAGCGCCTTCTGCGCGGCGCAGAAGGCGTCGATGCGCTGGTCCACGTCCTTGGCGCGCAGCGCCCCGGCCCGTTTCGGCGCGCCGCGGTCGGCGGGCAGCCGCGGCGGCGCCGGCGGCTGGGCCGGGTCGAAGCGCTTGATCAGTTCGGCCTCCTCCAGCCGCGGCGCATAGCGGGCCAGCAGCACCGGCGGGGTCTTCAGCGGACCGACCAGCAGCACCTTGCCCTTCAGCCGTCCCTCCAGGCCCTTGAAGGCGGCCTCCAGTTCCGCCGGCAACGGCTCCTCGGGCAGGTCCAGGCGCGCCACGGCGCCCTTCACCGCGCCGGGCGTCGAGGGCGTCCAGGCGGTCACCTCCACGTGCAGAGGGGCCCGGAAGGGGGCCAGGGCATGCACCGCGCAGTGCTCGTTGGTCCAGCCCGGATGGCCGAAGGCCCAGGGTTCCAGGGCGGCCTTGGCCAGGCCCCAGGCGGTCATCCGCTGCACCACGAAGTCCGCCGCAGCCTTGTAGCCGGGCGAGGCGGTGAGCCGGCCGCCCACGCCATCGGCCAGCTGGCGCAGGGTGGTCATGGCCTGGCCGCGCTGCAGTCCCTCCTCGCGGATCCGGGCGTTGAGGCCGGCATCCAGGACCTCCTGGCTGAAGCCCGGCGCCACCAGGGCCAGGACAAGGGCGGGAAGGCAAAGGGACCGGCGCATCGTCTTACCTCGTAAGACAAGGCTATGGGGGCGGCCCGGGGGCCGCAACCGGAATGTGCCGAAGGCGGGGCTATGCTGGGGGTTTCCGCGAGGACCTCCGATGACCGCCGACCGCAGCCACCCCGCCCCTCCCGAACTCCGGAGCGTGGTGGAGGCGCTGTGCGCAGCCTCCGAGGCCAGCGTCAGTGCCGGACCGAAGCCGGGACAGCGGCGCGAGTTCCCCTCCCGGCCAGCGATCGTGGCGATCATCGAGGACCTGCAGAGCGTCCTGTTCCCCGGCTACTCGGGGCCCTCCGAACTGAGCCCGGACACCCTGCGCTACCACGTCGGCGCCACCCTGGACCGGGTCCTCCACGATCTGGCCGAGCAGATCAAGCGCGGGGTGTGCGCCGTCTGCGTGGAGTCCGACCCGGCCCGCTGCCGGGCCTGCGAGGACCATAGCTGGGAGGCGGCGGTGGCCTTCGTCGGCCGGCTGCCCGAGGTCCGCCGGCTGCTCGGCACCGACGTGCGGGCCGCCTACGAGGGCGACCCGGCGGCCACCAGCCCGGACGAGGCCATCTTCTGCTACCCGGGGCTGGTGGCCATCACCTGCCAGCGGATCGCCCATGAATTGTTGAAACTGAAGGTGCCTTTGATCCCCCGGCTGATCACCGAGCACGCCCACAGCCTCACCGGCATCGACATCCACCCCGGCGCCCGGATCGGCGAGCGCTTCTTCATCGACCACGGCACCGGCGTGGTGATCGGCGAGACCTGCGAGATCGGCCGAAACGTGCGCATCTACCAGGGGGTCACCCTGGGGGCCAAGAGCTTCCCCCTGGACGACCAGGGCCGGCCGGTGAAGGGGATCCCCCGCCATCCGCTGGTCGAGGATGACGTCACCATCTACGCCAACGCCACCGTCCTGGGCCGGGTGACCCTGGGCCGGGGCAGTTCCATCGGCGGCAATGTCTGGCTCACCCGCAGCGTTCCCCCCGGCAGCGTGATCACCCAGGCCATGGAAAAGGACGGGATGCCCTAGGGGGGGAGGGCCGGGTCGGCCCGGCGGCGTCTCAATTTTCGATTTTCGATTGCCGATTTTCGATTGTGGATGCCTCGGCGCTCGGGTCAGCCCAAATCGAAAATCAAAACTCAAAAATCGAAAATGAGCATTCCCTTCCCGGTTGCGGGTTCCGGACGGGAACGTACACTTCGGCCAGGGATCCCCTGCACCGGAGGCTGCCATGACCAGGCCCCTTTCCTCCTTGGCGCCGGACATTGAACGCAGGCTGGCGGGCTGGGTGAAGATCCAGGAGCGCCATGTGCCGGCGGCTGAAGTGAAGCTGCGGCCGACGGTCACCCTGTCCCGGCAGTTCGGCTGCGAGGGCTTTCCCCTGGCCGAGCGGCTCAAGGCAGGCTTCGAGGCGGCCACCGGCGAGGCCTGGAACATCTTCGACAAGTCCCTGATCGAACTGGTGGCCAAGGAGGAGGACATTCCGCTGAGCCTGCTGAAGCGGCTGGGGGACATGTCGCGGGCGATCGAGGCCTTCGGCATGCACGGACCGGAGCACGTGACCCACGACATGGCCTTCGACAAGGTGTCCCGCTACATGGTGCAGATCGGCAAGGTGGGCAACGCGATCCTGGTCGGGCGGGGCGGGGCGATCCTGTGCAAGGGCCTGCGCAACAGCTACCACTTCCGGCTGGTGGCCAGCCACGAGTGGCGGGTCCGGACCTACGCCCAGCGCACCGGCCTGGCGGCCGCCGAGGCCGAGGCCCAGGTGAAGGAGAACGACAAGCTGCGCGAACGGTTCGTCAGCCAGTGCCTGGGCGAGAACGTGGCCGACCCGCGCTTCTACGACGCCATCTTCAACAATGAGCGCCACGGGGTCGACGCCATCGCCCGGGCCATCCTGGCCTATGTCCGCGACGCCTGGGAGGACAAGGGCACCTTCAAGCAGGCCTGAGGGGGGCACGACCCCGGGGCTGGCGCTACCATGGGGGCGTGCGTGCGCTGCTCCGGTTCCTGTTCTCCGCCATCGGTCTGACGACGGCCGCGGCGCTGGTGCCCGGCATCCACCGCGGCGCCTTCCTCGAACTGCTCGCCGTGGCCGTGCTGCTGGGCTTCTGCAACGCCACCCTCGGCGCGCTGCTGAAGTTCCTGGCGGTGGTGCCGGTGGTCCTGTCGCTGGGCTGCATGAGCCTGGTGATCAACGGCCTGCTGTTCTGGCTGGTGGGGACCCTGTCGGCGCGGCTCGGCCTCGGCTTCCGGGTGGACGGCTTCTGGCCCGGCTTCTTCGGCGCGCTGGTCTCGGGTTTCATCGCCTGGCTGCTGGAGACGGTCCTGCTGGGCCGGGGGGGCAGCCGGCCCGAGCCCCCGCCGCCGCCGATCAAGATCATCAACTGACATGGATCCGCGCCTCCCGATCCTGGTCTTCCTGCTGCTCGGGCTCGGCCTGGTCCTGCTGGGCTGGCGCAAGCGCCGCCAGGGTCTCCGCCACGGCGCCGGCGAAGCCCTCGACGCCGAATCCTTCGCCCGCGCCGGCCGCGAGCAGGGCAACCCCTTCATCGTCGCCGGCAGCGCGCTCATCGCCATCACGCTGGTGGTCTGGCGGCTGGGCCGCTGACCCGCGGCCCGACATTCATCCACGGACCCGGTGCGGCAGACGGCTAGAGTGGACGGATGTCCCCCGCCCGGCGCCTGCTCCTGCTCCTCACGAGCATCAACATGGTCAACTACCTGGACCGCTACGTGGAGAAGGCGGTCCTTGAGCCGCTCGGCCAGGAACTGCACCTGAGCAACGCCCAGCTGGGGCGCATGACCTTCGTGTTCATCGTGGTCTACATGGTCTCCGCGCCCCTGTTCGGGATCCTGGCCGACCGCTTCAACCGTACCAAGCTGGTGTCCCTGGGTGTGGTGCTGTGGAGCCTGGCCACCATGGGCGCGGCCCTGGCCCACAGCTATCCGGCGCTGCTGCTGAGCCGCTCGCTGGTGGGCGTGGGCGAAGCGGCCTATGCGAGCCTGGGCCCGGCGATGCTGGCCGACAGCTTCCCCGAGT
>WBZP01002984.1_pt1 | contig 10691 bp, 10 predicted proteins | sample 5204301 | NCBI WGS metagenome assembly WBZP01 (sample SAMN12412401, study PRJNA552823) | activated sludge metagenome | isolation source: activated sludge from nitrification reactor of wastewater treatment plant... | place: USA: Pennsylvania | collected 2017
TCGCCATCGTGCTCGAGATGGTGCCGATCGATGCTGCCGCCGCGGTCACCAAGGCGCTGCAGATTCCCACCATCGGCATCGGTGCCGGCCCGCACTGCGATGCCCAGGTGCTGGTCTGGCAGGACATGATGGGCCTGCGCACCGGCAAGGCGCCCCGGTTCGTCAAGCGCTACGCCGACCTCAACCAGGTGATGCTGGACGCCGCCCGGGCGTACGCCGACGAGGTCCGCTCGGGCGCGTTCCCGGCGCCCGAGCACTCCTTCGAGAGCTGACCTTCACGAGATCCCCTTGAGATCTGCGGATGCACCGAGAATCGGGTGCATCCGCAGATCTCACGCCGATCTCCACCGCGAGCGTTTCCGCAGGTCAACACGTGTCCTGGCGGCATCCCGCGAGGTCACCTACAGTGCCGACATGGAACAGCCCCAGTTCTGGTTCAACACCCGCACCGGCCAGGTCGAACCCGATGCCACCCGGTCGCGCGGGGAGGACCTGATGGGCCCCTATCCCACCTACGAGGCGGCGGCGCGGGCCCTGCAGACGGCCCGCGAGCGCACCGAGAAGTGGGACGAGGAGGACCGAGCCTGGGACGAGGGTCGGGGCAGCGGCCCTGCCCGGGACGACGCCTGACGCTGCCCTCCGGTGGGGCGGGCACCGAGCGGCCGCCTACACTCCCGCCATGTCCGCCTCGACCCAGCGCGCCCCGTTGTCCCCGGGAGTGATCGCGCCGCGTCGCGCCGTCCCGGCGTCGATCACGCGCCCCCCGTACGTCGGCCTGGCCCGCGCGCCCCGCTACACCGGCAGCGAGGTGAAGGACGCGGCCACCATCGAGGCGATGCGGGTGGCCGGGCGGATCGCCGCGCAGGCGCTCGAGGCCGCCGCCGCCGTGGTCGCCCCCGGGGTGACCACCGACGAGATCGACCGGGTGGGGCACGAGTTCCTGCTCGACCACGGCGCCTACCCGTCCACCCTCGGCTACCCGGGCAGCGGCAACGCGCCGCCGTACCCGAAGTCGTTGTGCACCAGCGTGAACGAGGTCATCTGCCACGGCATCCCCGATTCGACGGTGCTGCAGGACGGCGACATCGTCAACATCGACATCACCGCGTACGTGGTGGTCGACGGCCTCGGCGTGCACGGCGACACCGACGCCACCTACCTGGTCGGTGACGTCGACGAGGACTCCCGGCTGCTGGTCGAGCGCACCCGGGCGGCGATGCTGCGCGGGATCAAGGCGATCGCCCCGGGGCGCCAGATCAACGTGATCGGCCGGGTGATCGAGTCGTACGCGAAGCGGTTCGGCTACGGCGTCGTCCGCGACTTCACCGGGCACGGCATCGGCACGGCCTTCCACTCGGGTCTGATCGTCCCGCACTACGACGCGGCGCCCCTGTACGACACCGTGCTGGAACCGGGGATGACCTTCACGGTCGAACCGATGCTGACCCTGGGCACCTACGACTGGGACTGCTGGGACGACGGCTGGACGATCGTGACCAAGGACCGCCGGCGCACCGCGCAGTTCGAGCACACGGTGCTGGTCACCGACTCCGGCGCCGAGATCCTCACCCTGCCCTGAGCCCGGCGGGCAATCGGGAGGTTTCGGAACACCCCTCGCGGCATCTGTCGCCCGAGGGCCGCGACCGACACAATACGCAGCGTGAAGCAGGCCTCGCCGTGGATCCACCTGGGCCGCTGGGCCCTGGGGCTCTCGGCGCTGTCCGCGGGGGTCGTGGTGGGCGGCGGCACGGCGGTGTGGCGGTTCGAACGAGGCGTCCCGGGGGCCAACCTCCAGCACTGGGGCGACTGCCTCTGGTGGGCCAGCGCGACCCTGACCACGGTGGGTTACGGCGAGCACTTCCCGGTCACCCTGCTGGGCCGGCTGACCGCCGTCTGCATCATGGTCTTCGGCATCGCCATCATCGGCGCGGTGGCGGCCATGGTCGCCTTCGGCTTCGGCCACCGGTTCGCCAGGCGACTCGAGGAGGCGGTGCGCCACGTCGAGGAGGGGCAGCACGACCTCGACAACGACACCGGTGAGGGGTCCCGCGGGCTGCGGGGCGCCGTCGGCCTGCAGGAGCTCGTGGTGAGCGTCCCGGACGCCGACTGCGCGGCGTCCCTCACCTGGCTCCTCGCCCGCCTGGGCTGGCACCCCTCCGCGGACGACGCCGGGCTCGGCTGGGCGCAGGGCGGCACCCGGCTGCGCCTCGCCGTCCGGCCGTGGACGACGCCGGTGGGCGTGCAGGGGCGGCTCACCTTCACGGCGGGCCGGTACGACCGGATGATGCGGATCACCCGCGAGTCGTTCAAACACGGTTTCCACCGGTTGGAGGAGAAGCGGTCGGCGCCCAGGCCGGGCGCTACGATGGCCAGCCCGGCGACCACCGCGGAGGAACGGGTCGTGCTCCGCACGGCCTCCGGGTTCGAGGTCGCCCTGGTCGTCTCCTGACCCGGGGCGCAGCGCACACCACGCAGCAGAGAGGCGAGCCACGACCATGAGCACGGACGCCGGACCCCGTCGGCGGGTGACCTCGGGCATCGGCTTCGGCATCGACATCGGCGGCTCCGGAATCAAAGGAGCTCCGGTCGACTTCGGGACGGGCGCCTTCCGGGCCGAGCGGCTCCGGATCCCCACGCCGCAGCCCTCCACCCCGCAGGCCGTCGCCGACGTGGTCGCCCAGGTCGTCGCGCAGTTCGGCCGGGGGGCCGGGCGCCGCCCGATCGGGGTCACCTTCCCCGCGGTGATCCAGCAGGGCGTGGCCCGGACCGCCGCCAACGTCGACAAGTCGTGGGTCGGTACCGACGTCGACGCCCTGATGACCGAGCGGCTCGGCCGCAACGTCGTCGTGCTCAACGACGCGGACGCCGCCGGGCTGGCCGAGACCCGCTACGGCGCCGCCAAGGGGGTTCGCGGGGTGGTGTTGATGGCCACGCTGGGAACCGGGATCGGCAGCGCACTGATCGTGGACGGCGACCTGGTGCCCAACACCGAGCTCGGCCACCTCGAGCTCGACGGGCACGACGCCGAGACCCGGGCCGCCGACAGCGCCCGGGTGCGCGAGGACCTCACCTGGAAGCAGTGGGCCAAGCGGCTGCAGCGCTACTTCGAGGCGGTGGAGAACCTGTTCTGGCCCGACCTGATCGTGGTCGGTGGCGGGGTCAGCAAGCGCGCGGACAAGTTCCTCCCCCTGCTCGGTCTGCGCACCCCGATCGTGCCGGCGGCCCTGCTCAACGACGGCGGCATCATCGGAGCGGCGCTGTACGCCGCGGAACGGGGCTGACGATCGGCTCCCGAACCAGGGCCGGCCGTTCGCCGCGCCCACGATCGGCCGAACGGCCGCCACCGGGCGACCTGCACCTCACAGGCGGTCGTGAGAACCTGACGGGCATGACCACGATCGGCCCGGGCGTCCTCGTGCGCCCAGGCCGGGGCCGGCACGCCTCACCCCGGCGGCACCGCCGCTGGCGTCGGGTGGTCGCCTCGCTGGCGGCGGTCGTCCTGGTGCTCGGTGCCGGGGCGGTCGCCACCCTGATGCACTTCACCGGCAACATCGCCTCGGTCACCCTGCCGAGCGGCGTCCTGGCCCACCCCACCGCCGAGCCGACCGCGACCACCTCGGTGACCATGCTGCTGATCGGCACCGACGCCCGCCGGAGCGCCGAGGACTGCGCCATCGGCCGCGACTGCAGCGACACCGCCACGAACGCCGACGTGCTCATGCTGGCGCACCTGTCGGCGGACCGCTCGCACGCGGAGGTGCTGAGCATCCCGAGGGACACGATGGTGCCCGCCCCGCCCACCGCCGACTGCCGGGGCGCCTCGACGGTGGCGACGGCGTCCGGTTCGGGTGGGCACACCGCTTCGGCGTCCACGAGCCCGCCCACCGAGGGCGAGCTGATCCAGATCAACTCGACGCTGAACCACGGTGACGGGTGCACGGTGTCGGCGGTCAGCCACCTCACCGGCGTCCCGATCGACCACTACCTGAAGGTCAACTTCTCCGGGGTGCGGGACATCACGGCGGCCGTCGGCGGGGTCCGGGTCTGCGTCAGCGACAACCTCTACGACGACGGGTCCCACCTGCGGATGGCCAAGGGCGAGCACCTGGTCGAGGGGTTGTCGGCCCTGGCCTATCTGCGCACCCGGCACGCTTTCGGCGACGGGTCCGACATCTCCCGCACCCACGCCCAGCACCTGTTCCTCTCCTCGATGATCGGCACGATCACGCAGGCCGGCACCCTGATGAACCCGATCAAGGTCGCCCGGTTGACCGAGGCCGCGACGAAGGCGCTGACGGTCGATTCGGAGCTGAAGGACATCGGCCAGATGGTCGACCTGGCCCGCGCCGTCACCGCCATCCAGCCCGACCAGATCACGATGCTGACCCTGCCCGTCGTGGAGTACCCCGCCGATCCGAACCGGCGGATCCCGGCCCCGTCGGCCGAGCGGATCTACGAGGCCCTGCGCACCGACACCCCGCTGGCGCGCCGGCCGGCCCGGACACCGAGCACGTCCCCGAGCGCCTCGGCATCCCCCGCCGTCACGCTCACGTCGGACGACGCGCTGACCGTGCTGGTACACAACGGCACCGGGCGGCCCGGCGTCGCCACCGCCGTTGCTGCGGACCTGCAGGCCAAAGGGCTGCCGCGGGCCGCGGCGGGCCCCGACCGCAGGATCCGGCTGAGCCGCCTGCACTACGCGCCGCGGGACGAGGCGACCGCCCGGGCCCTGATCGCGCTCTGGGGGCTGCCCGAGTCGGCGCTGGTCGCCGACCGGACCTCGGGGATGGTGGTCTACCTCGGCGCGGACTGGACCTACCAGGCCCCCACCCCGACGCCCACCCCGTCGACCTCCTCGGCCCTCGGGGAGGCGACCTCCGAGGGCGGCGCCACCTCGGCGGACGCCGCCCAGGCGGGCTGCGCCCAGGTCAGCCAGGACCGGACGATCAACCTCCGCTACATCACCGGGGAGGACCGCGGCGTGACCCCGGCCCGGGCCTACGAGCTGACGAGCCCGACCACGCCCGGGGTGATTCAGGTCGGCTGACCGGAACGGCCCGCCTGCTGATCCCCGCGATTGGCGGTTCCGGACCCATTTTCCGGGTCAGATCCCGCCGATCGCGGGGATCACCCGTCAGTCGAAGAAGCGGTCGATGTCCGCCGCCTCGCTCAGTACCGCGCTCTGGGCGGCGAGGTTCTGCAGGTAGTCCAGGGCGCCGTCCCGGCCCATGCTGCGGGTGGCGACCGTGCCGGCGATCGAGGCCAGCGCCGTGACGAAGGCGAGATGGGCGTAGTCGCTCTTCCCGCTCTCGCTCAGCACCAGCTGCATGGCCTCGGCATCCCCGAGCAGATGGAAGCGCGCGAACGCCGCCGCCCGCTGGTTGGCCTTCGCCGCTTCGCGACGTTCCAGCGTCGACATCGGGTGCCTCCTGATCCGCAGTGGTCGTCCGGGCGGCATGGCGCCGCCCCCGGGCTCGGCCTGCGCCCCTACGCCATCAGCCGCCAGGGACCCGCGCAACCGGGTTCGCCCTCCGCTCACCCGGGCGGCGGCATCGCCGGAGACGGCGCGGCCCGCCGCCGGGATCACCCTGGTTGGTCCGACTCACCCCGTCTTCCCGTCAACCTAACCAAAGACAGGAAAAACTTCAGCTCTATGGTCTCGATGCGAGAAATGCTGTAGTTTCTCTCGGGCGACCCCACCTGGTTCTCCCCCGTAGCCAGGTGGGGTCGCTCGCGCGCGCCGGGAGACGAGAGCGGGCGCGTCGGAGCGCCCAGCCTCGTCTGGGGGCGGGGGGGACGAGCCGGGCGATAAGCCGGATTCTGTGCCCGGCCGGGTGACCCGGCCGGCGGCGACCATCCATCTAGCGACGCCGTTGCCGACGCCGTCCTGCGGCCTACCCGGGAGCTCGGGCGGGCCGCCCTCGAACGCTCCCTGTCTGGCCTTGCTCCGGGTGGGGTTTACCGAGCCGCACCGGTCACCCGGCACGCTGGTGGTCTCTTACACCACCGTTTCACCCTTACCGCCCGGCGAGCCGAGGCCCGTCGTGCGGCGGTCTGCTCTCTGTTGCACTGTCCCGCGGGTCACCCCGGGTGGGCGTTACCCACCACCCTGCCCTGTGGAGTCCGGACTTTCCTCGGCGGGGCACCGAGGTGCACCCGACGCGGTCGCCTGCCCGGCTCGTCCACGGCCCAGCCTACTGGACCGCGAACTGCACCCGCCCGCTCCGGACGTCCACCCCGGCGAGCCGGACTCGGGCGGTGGAGCCGAGGGGCGCCGTCCCGGCCGCGGTGGCGAGCACGGCGGGATCGCGGAGCTGGACCTTGACCCCGGTACGGCCCTGATCGACGACGACCGCGTCGAACGACTCCCCCACCCGGTGGACGAGTACCGCGGCCTCGACCACGTCGGTGCTGCGCCGTTCGAGCTGCCCGGCGAGGGCGTCGGAGGCGCGCATGATCTCCGGGAGACCGGTCAGCGAGTCCGTCACCCAGCCCGGCACGGGCCGGCCCGCGCTCAGCGCCTCGCACACGATCAGGCCGAACCGGTCGACCAGGCGGCGCAGCGGGGCCGTGACGTGCGCGTACGGGGCGGCGACCGCGGCGTGCGTGGTCACCTCCGGTGCGGGGGCGCCGGGCATCAGCGGGGTGTAGCCGGCCCCGCGGAACAGCGCGCCCGCCTCGTGCATCAGCGCCAGCTCGGCGGGCACGTCCCGGCGCAGCGACCGGAGCAGGTCCCCGTAGCCGAGACCGTGCGGCCAGGCCACCCCGAGGGCCGCCGCCTGGCGCCGGAACCGAGACAGGGCCCCGGGGTCGGGCGACGGCAACGTGCGCAGCAGCCCGACGCCGCCGCGCAGCATCAGCTGGGCCGCCGCCATGCCGGTCATCAGCGACAGCTGCGCGTTCCACTCCTCGGCGGGCAGCGCCGGGCGCAGGGTGACCGCGTAGCGACCGTCCCGGGCATCGATCTGCTGCTCGGGCAGCGGCAGGCTCGCCCCGCCCCGGGCCTGCTCCTGTCGCTGCCGCAGCAGACCGATCTCGCGGAGCAGGACCGCTTGGTCCGCAACGAGGTCCAGGGCGTCGCCCGGGCCCGCAGCCGCCGCTCCCGGGCCGGGCCGGACGGCGTCCGGGTGCGCGTCGGCCGCCGCCTGCACCTCGTCGTAGCTCAGCCGTCGGCGGCTGCGCACCATCGCCCGGCGCAACCCGGTGGCGGTGACCGCGCCCGCGCCGTCCAGGGTGAAGCTCCAGACGAACGCCGGACGGTCCAGCCCCTCGAGCAGGCTGGCGGCGTTCTCCGACAGCACCGGCGGGTGCAACGGCACCCGCCGGTCGGGCGCGTACAGGGTCTGGCCCCGGCGCCGCGCCTCGACGTCCACCGGCGCGCCCGGCCCGGTCGGCGCCACGAAGGCGGGCACGTCGGCGATCGCGTACTCCACCCGGTAGCCGTCACCGGCCCGGGCCAGGTGCAGCGCCTGGTCGAGATCGGTCGACCCGGGCGGGTCGACGGTGACGAACGGGACGTCGCGCAGGTCGGCGTCCGGCAGGTCGGGACGCCGCGCGGTCGCCTCGGCGGCCGCGAGCACCTCGGCGGCGAACTCCTCGGCAATCCCCAGCTCGACCCTGACCTGCGCGAACCAGCCGGCCAGCGCCGCCACCGAGGCCTCGTCGCCGCCGGTCAACCGCACGCTGCGCCGCACCATGCGCGCACCCTACGCCGCCCTCGGCCGTAGGGTCGCCGCGTGCTGATCCTGCTGCCGCCGTCGGAGGGAAAGGCCCCCGCCGCGCGGCGGGGGCGCCCGGTGGACCTGGCGTCCCTCTCCTTCCCCGGGCTCACCGCCGCCCGCGCCGGGCTGATCGACGCGCTCGCGACGACCAGCGCCGCGCCGGACGCGCTGCGCCTGATCGGCGTCGGGGCGTCCCTGGCGGGTGAGGTCGAGCGCAACACCCGGCTGCGCGCCGTCCCGGCCCGGCCCGCGATCGAGGTCTACACCGGGGTGCTCTACGCCGCGCTCGACTGGTCGCAGCTGACCGGGGCGGCCCGGCGGCGGGGGGCGCGGAGCCTCGTGATCGTCTCGGCGTTGTGGGGCGCCGTCCGGCCCGGCGACCGGATCCCGCCGTACCGCGTCGGGCTCTGCTCGGACCTGCTGGGCGGCCCCGGGGCGGGCGCGCCCACCCTCCGGCCCGAACGGGTCTGGCCCTCCGTGCTCGGTGCGGAGCTGGCCGCCGCGGCCGGCGACCGGGTGATCGTCGACTGCCGCTCCGAGGGGTACGCCCGCCTCTGGCGACCCGCCGGGGAGCAGGCCGGACGGACGGCGGCGATCCGCGTCGTCCGGGACGGCCCGACGGGCCGCAGCGTGGTCAGCCACATGGCCAAGCACGCCCGTGGCGAGGTGGCCGCCTTCCTGCTCGAGCACGGCGGGCGGGCACCGCGCGACGTCCCGGCCCTGGTCGAGGTGCTGAGCGACCGGTGGGACGTCGAGCCCGTCGCCCCTGCGCGCCCGGGCACCCCGTGGCGGCTCGACGTCGTGGTGCCAGGCTGACGCTAGCGTGACCCGGTGACCCCCGAGGAGTTCCGCACCGCGGCGCACGCGCTCGTCGACTGGATCGCCGACCACCGCACCCGCGTGCCGGAGCTGCCCGTCCAGGCCCGCACCAAGCCCGGTGAGATCGCCGCCGCGCTCCCGGCGACGGCGCCCACCGGGCCCGAGCCGTTCGACGCCGTCCTGGCCGACCTCGAGCGCCTCGTCGTGCCGGGCGTGACCCAGACCCAGCACCCGCACTTCTACGGCTGGTTCCCCTCCAACGCCTCACTCGCCTCGGTGCTCGGCGACATCGCCTCCTCTGGGCTGGGGGCGCTCGGCATCACCTGGCAGTCGGCCCCCGCGCTGACCGAGGTCGAGCAGGTGGTCACCGAGTGGCTCCGGGTCGAGACCGGCCTGGACGACGGCTGGCACGGCGCGATCCACGACACCGCCTCGACCGCCTGCCTGGTGGCCATGCTGGCGGCCCGCGAGCGCGTCACCGACTACGGCGAGACCCGGGGCGGGTTGCAGGCGGAACCGGCGCCGCTGGTCGTCTACACCTCCCCGCACGCGCACTCCTCCGTGGCGAAGGCGGCGCTGCTGGCCGGGTTCGGGGCCGACAACCTGCGCCAGGTCGAGGTCGACCCGGTCACCTACGCGATGCGGCCCGAGGCGCTGGCGGCAGCGATGGCGGCGGACGTCGCGGCGGGGCGCCGGCCGGCCGCGGTGGTCGCCGCGGTGGGCACGACCGGCACCACCGCGATCGACCCGGTTCGCGACATCGCTTCCGTCGCAAGGGATTTCGGCGCCTGGGTGCACGTGGATGCCGCGATGGCCGGCTCGGCGATGCTGCTGCCGGAACTGCGCCCGACGCTGTTCGACGGGGTCGGTCTCGCCGACTCGATCTCGTGGAACCCGCACAAGTGGCTCGGGACGATCCTCGACTGCGCGCTGCTCTACGTGCGCGACGTCGAGCACCTGGTCCGGGTGATGTCGACCAACCCGTCGTACCTGCGCTCCGCCGCGGACGGCTCGGTCGTGCAGTACAAGGACTGGGGCATCCCGCTGGGCCGGCGGTTCCGCGCCCTGAAGCTGTGGTTCCACCTGCGCCTGGACGGTCTGGACGCGATCCGTGAGCGGCTGCGTCGCGACCTCGCCAACGCCACGTGGCTCGCCGAGCAGGTGGCGGCCGAGCCGGGGTGGCGCGTGCTCGCCCCGGTGCCGCTGCAGACGGTGTGCCTGCGCCACGAGCCACCCGGCACCGTCGACGACGCCGGTCAGGTGCTGGACGGCGCCGCCCTCGACGCGCACACCCTGGCCTGGGCCGCCGCAGTGAACGACTCGGGGCGGGCCTTCGTCACCCCCGCGCTGCTCGACGGCCGGTGGATGGTGCGGGTCTCGATCGGGGCCGAGGCCACCGGGCGCGAGCACGTCGAGTGGCTCTGGGCTCTGCTGCGCGAGGTCACCACCCAGGCATAATGGAAAGCAGAGTCTCGCATTCTGTGAAGGGTCGCTTTATAGTCTGGCTATGACTCGCGATGAGATCCTGCGTCGCGTCGCCGCCGGCGAGCTGAGCCCGGACGACGCGCTCCCCCTCCTCGACGCCCTCACTCCTCGGGCCGCAGACCCCCAGACCCCCGCCTGGGGCACCGCCGACCACGGCGCCGCCCCGGCCCCCGGCGCCACCGACGAGACCCCCGGCGCCGAACCCGGCCCGGTCACCGCGCAGGGGGTGCGCGCCGTCCGGGTCAAGGCTTCCTACCGCACCATCGAGGTGATCGCCGACGCCTCGGTCGGCCAGGTCGCGGCCAGCGGCAACCACGCAGTGCGCCGCGACGGCGACACCCTGGTCGTCGAGAGCCAGGAGAACCCCGTCAGCGCCTGGCAGGAGGAGTTCGCCGGACGCCGTCCGGGCTCCCCCGGCGCCGCGACCGGCCCGGGGTTCACCTTCGCCGACCTCCCCCGCAGCCTCGCCTGGGCCAAGTCGTGGTTCGACCAGCGGCTCGTCGTCCGGGTCAACCCCGAGCTGCCGGTCGAACTGGACGCCGCCGGCGCCAGTGTCAAGATCAGCGGCATCGAGGGTGGGGCGAAGCTGCGGGTCATCGTGAAGCGGATCCTGCGGAATTACAGCTACCCGCCAGACAAGCAGGAGCGGGCGACACGAACCGTATT
>WBZP01006986.1_pt1 | contig 10690 bp, 15 predicted proteins | sample 5204301 | NCBI WGS metagenome assembly WBZP01 (sample SAMN12412401, study PRJNA552823) | activated sludge metagenome | isolation source: activated sludge from nitrification reactor of wastewater treatment plant... | place: USA: Pennsylvania | collected 2017
ACCGCCTTGAAACCTTCCCAGCGGTACTGCAACTGCTCGATGCCTTTCATCAGCATCTCGACCATGAAGATGCCCGCCTTGCGGACAATCTCGAATTTCTCGGACAGCCATGTCCCGATCTCCCAGCCGACCAGGAAGGCCCCCAGCACGGCGAACGCTGTCTTGAGCACACCGACGCTGGCCACCGCCGCCGAAACCGAAAGATTCGCGGTCGCCCACGCGGCCGAGGTAGCACTTGCGGCCGCCACGGCAGCCGCACCGGCGGTTTGCCACGCGGTGATCAGCGCCGGGATCAAGCGGTAGATCAATACGGCCAGACCGACTTCAGCGATGCGCTTCAACCACTGCATCACCGTGTCGAGGTTTTGCGCCAGCCACGTCAGAGCCTCGGCCAGCTTCTTGGTGAAGCCGGTCAACTCGTCGAGTTTGCTGACCCACTGCCCGAAGGCATTGCGCAGGCGCTCGAAGGCTTGGCTGACGGTAGCCGGAAGCTGGGCGTATTCGCTGGCCAGCTTGTCCTTCTGGCTCATCAGCGCGTTGACCACCACATCGGCCGTCAGGCGGCCTTCCTCGGCCAGCTTGCGCAGCCGTCCGATCGGCACGTTCAGGCCATCGGCCAGGGCCTGCGCCAGGCGTGGGCTGTTTTCAACGACCGAGTTGAATTCTTCACCTCGCAACACGCCCGAAGCCAGGGCTTGGCCAAATTGCAGCAAGGAGGACTGCGCCTCGGTGGCCGAAGCCCCCGATAAGCGCAAGGCCTGCGAAATGCTCTCGGTGATCGACAAGGCATCCCTCTGCTCACCACCCAGCATGCGCACCGCTTGCTGTAACTTGCCGTACAGCGTGGCGGTTTCCTGGATTGGCACGCCGATGCGTTGGGCGATGTCTAACAGCTCTTTCTGGGCGATGGCGTACTCGCGCTGACCAGCGGTAGCGAGCTTAAGGCGCGCCGACATCATGTTCCAGGCGTCGGCGATCTGGACGATCTCCTGCACCTTGCCCGCAGCCCAATTGATCGACAGAAAGGCCAGCAACTGCGTCTTGGCCCGGCCTTGACTTCGGCCATGCCAGCGGCCGCCTTGTCGCCAGCGGTCTTGGCGCTGGCGGAGAGTTCGCCCAAGGATTTCTCGGCTGAGGTAATGGCGCGTTTGAGCCCCTCGTCGGCACCATCCAGCGCGACAAGGACCGAAATGCGATTCGCCATGATTCAATTCACCTGTCTGATCTGTTTCGCAATCGCTGCTGACAGACGCGGAATGCGTCCCGCCACCAGTCGTTCAACATCGAGCCGTTTCTTAAGCACAACCTTGGGCACCAACACGGCGATCGGGATATCGGTGCCGCGCTTCAGTCGCTTGACGCCTTCCGCTTTGCGGTAGCGGCGCTTGAAGCCGGCCAGAGGTCGATCGTGTTCCTTGAGGTTCTCGGCCATGAGGACGATGTGGCCCTTGGCGTTCTTGATGAAGTAGGCGTTGCCACCGCGCATCAGCTCGGCGACTTGCGCCTTGAAGCGTTTCCTGCCCACCCGTCCGTGCAGTGGAATCAGCATGCGGCCGGCAATCGTCCCTCCCTTTTCATGCATCCCTGACCAGGGAATGCGTGATCCAACGTACAGGGCCGGCAAGCGTTTCGAGTCCTTGGCCAGCACGCGGGCGGTGAAGCCTTTGAGGAAAGACTTTTTGACCACCGCCATCTGACCCGCGACATGGCTACGCACGTCTTCCTTGAGCTCGGATGCCTCGCTTGCGATCGCCCGTTCGACGGCTTTCTGAACCTTGGCCCTGAACTCGCCACCCCAGCGGCGGAGTTGCGCCTGCGCAGCGGTGCTATTGATGCGAATTGAGATGCGCATCTTCAATCAATCGATCAAGGGTCTGGTCGAGATGTCGGGCGTCGCCCCGGCTACCGATGGCGACGAGCGAGAGCAGCCGCGCATCGCGGGCCGCCTCGTTACGCCCCGTCGCCGCCAAGAATGCCCGCAGTTGGCCCAGTGTGTAGTCCAGGATGTCGGGCAGACGATGGCCGTGTTCGATCAAGTGCTGGAGGCAATCGAACCAGACACAGGCATCCCCGTTGGCAGCGTCACGCTGTTGAACATGCCGTCGAGTTTCGGTAGCACCGTCCGCGTAAAAAAATCTGCGTTCACCTCGATGACCTTGGCGGCCAACAGGATGGCGTCGTCAGCCGCCAGATCATCGACCCAGTCGCGTGGCTTACCCACAGCAATGGCAATCGCCGCCAGCAGATCATCACCCCGCTCCCCAAACAGTTCCAGCCAGTTGATCTCGCCCGCCGAAAGATGCTTCATGACCGGCGAAATCACGCGAAGGAAAGCAGGGAGTTGTCCGACCTTCAGGGGCTTTAGCGAGATCGCTTCTCCCGCGATGTTCAGATCAATGCCCGGCGGCACCAAGATATCCAACTCACTCATGGCAGTTTTCCTCAGAGTTGCACGATGCGGCCGAACTGACCGAGCACTGCGTCGTATGGTTTGGTGGTGTCAGCCAGCAGCGAGCCTTCCAACTCGAACTTGTTGTACTCGTCCGAGATGAAGGAGATTTCCTTCAAGGGATCGAAGGCCACGCGGTACAGCTCGACCAGCACCTTGGCGTTGCCCTGCGCGGTATTGATGCCCTCCAGCCGCAGGTAACGCTCGGGCAGCGCCTGAGTGAAGATGCCGATTTCGGTGGCGATGCCGTAGGCGTAGCTGGCCTTGAACGGTGCAGTCAACCCGGTGGTGTCCAGAAATTGGACGGCACCAAAGTCCAGATCGGCCGTGTAGTGGGTACCGGCGGTCAAGGTGGCGGGCGTCCCGGCTGAGTCTGTCACCACCAGGCTCGACACCTTGGGGTGGGCCAGGAAGTAGCGGTCGCCAACCACTGGCACTGCACTGCCGATGGGCTCTGCGGTAACCGTTCCACCGGACCCTGTGACGTGGTTGCCGTACAGGGCCAATGCGAGGTTCTCTTTAGTGAACTCCTCGATCGTCAGGTTCACCGTGGCCGATTTCTGCTTGACCATACGGTGGTCCAGCGAGCGCTGGCCGGTCTGGCTCTCGTAGTGTTCAAGCACATCGGTTTTGAGGGACAGCTTGAGTTCGGCCACGTTGCCGGGCGAGCGGACTTCGATCGGCAGACCGGCCGTGTCACGCTTGCCGAGAAAGACGCGGCCTTGGAATGAAGCGTAGGTGCTCATGGTTTGGGTTCCTTACGTTGAACGAGGGAGGTCTCAAGCTCCCCACGGGTCGGTTTGGGTTCGGGTTCGGCGATGCCGTTGGCCAGCAGCCACTCGGCGATGTCGGCATCAACGTCGAGAACGACGCCTGCGGCGTGGGTTTTCCCCGCATGGGTATGCGGCCGGGTCAGAACGAGTCGTGGCATAGGGTCATCCTTGGATCGAGATGTCGTTGGCGAGCGTGCGGTAGGTGATGCGATACCGCGCCGGCAAGGCCACCGCCACGGCATCGGCGTCATCAACCTCCCACTCGCACTCCTGTTCCCTGACGCCGAGTGCCAAGCCACCGACCGTTCCATCCGCCAGCAAGGCGAGGTGGGCAGCGGTGAGAAGGCGATCAGCCTCTGTTTCGGGAGTCGTCGGAGCGACGTTTCGCGCCAAGGCGACTAAGCGAACCGTCAGCTCGCGGGTAACGCGATCGTTGGCGCGTTCAGTGATGGTTTCAGTCTCGGGAAACACCACCAGCGCCGGACATTGCTCCCGGCTAATGGCCACCGTGGGCGAACGGTGCAAGGTGGCGCCCAAGGCTTCGACGGACGGACGGACAGCCGCCATCACCGCCAGCAGAATCCGCTCGCGGATCGAGTTGCCGGCCATGGGTCAGATCCTGCTGAGTTTGGCGCGCAGCTCCGAGCCATCGCCCACAGCTCGAATATCACGCACCTGGAACGACTGACCATCGATTTCGACGGTCTCGCGTGCGGCCAATCCCACCAGGACGCTTGCCGGGTAAGACATCACGTACTCCGTGCTCAGCGTCAAACCGTCGAGCAGGGTTTCGTCCGGGGCGGCAAAGCCCACGAGGTGTGCCTGTTCGGGCGAACCATCGCTGGGCCGCCAGACACAAGGCTTAAGAAACCCGGCGTGGGCAGCTGCCTCAAAGAGGTTGTCGATGAGCGCCATGATCAGGCCATCGTCAGCTTGACCAGCACGCCCGGCCGATGGCACATCGGCAGCGGGTTGGACTGGGTATGGAGATCGGTGCCCCGATCGAACTTGCGCGGCTCCTGCTTGGCATACAGCGGCTGGCCCAGCGTGTTGGCTGTCTCGTTGAAGTCGGCTGGCGCGAAGTAGGTGCCGAAGGTGTCAATGGTGCCCAGCGGAAAAGCATGTGCCTCGCCTGCTGCGATGAAGCGCCGGCTGGTACCGCTGGCATCCGTAGCCTGGCCACGATATTCCTCGAAAGTGATGCCGCCAAAGGTGAAGCCAGCGCGCATGTCGTTGATCAGCACGACACCCTGCTGCCAGTTGGTGAAGGCTTGTTCGACCTTGGCGTGGCCCGTGAGCGCATCGAAGAACTCGGGGGAGCACAGCACGTGGATACCAGTCATGTACTCGCCCTTGAGGTTGTCTTCCAGGTGGCGCAGCACTTCGGCACACTTTTTCTTGACCTGGGTGTTGGCGTTGCCCAGTTCGAAATTGACCGTGGCCGGCGTGATCTCGAACTCGTCGTACAGGTCGTAGATCACCGAACCATCCGCATCCAGGATCACGCCTTTAAGCGCCCCCATGCGCAGATGCTCCAGGGTGATGGCGTGCTTGTTGCGCATGGTCTCCAGATGCCGTGCCATCACGCCAGCCAGAGACTCCATCTCGGTTTCCGAACCGAAGGCGCGCAGCCCCTGGACTTCCTCGGGCAACACCACGTCGTCATGCGGGATGTGAGGAATCACAAAGGAGCGAACCTTGCGCTTACCGCGCGTACCGACCGTACCAGGGGAGCCGGGCGGCATGGACGGCAGCAGGTTGAGCACACCGTTCTGCTCTTCCACCACGATTTGACGGGTGCGCACGGGTTTCGCGGGAAAGAGCTTGATCTCCTCCATGCGTCCGTAGCGATTGGGAATGAGGTTGATGGCCGCCGTCATGGAGGCCATCGCGAACGCAGGATTATGGAAAGGGTTTTGCATGGTTGATCTCCCTGGCTTTAAGCGCCGGTACGCACCAGGACACCCAGTGCTTTGAGTTGAAGGATGGCGGCCTGCTGCTCTTCTGCGGCGATGCCGGCTGGCCACTGGAGCGCGTGATCGGCAACGATGGCGTGACGTGCCACCATCAAGCCGTCGTTTCGATCTGCCAAATGGGCATCGGCGTCCTGCATCAAGACGCCCGCGGCGTACTGGCTGCCGTCGGTGGCGGACGGGTCGATCTGCTTGACCTTCCCTGTCGCAGTCACCATGCCGAGGACGGTTCCCAGAGGCAGGGTTTGGCCGGCGGCGACGGTCACGCGATCACGTGAGTACAGATTGGGCGCCTCGTACTTGAGGAGATCGCCGAGGTTGAGAGGTTCTTGCAATGCGGGCATTTCAGGCTCCATTCAGATTCATTGAGATCCGAGGCGGCTCTTTACGGCCTGGACCAGGGGGTTGTGGGGCGATGCCGGATGACCGGCATGGGCTGCAGCCATGGCGGCTTGCGGATCGATGCGACTGACGATTTCGGGCGAAGCGTCGGCCTGCGCCGCGAGCAGCTGGCTGCGCACTTGGGCAGGGGCGGTTTGGGCTTCAAGGAAGCCCGCAATCAGGTCGGTGCGCCCGGCCAGCGTGCAGGTCTGCGCGATTTCCACGGCATCAGCCATGGACAGGCCGGGTGCAGGGGCAGACTGAGAAGGACTGCCAGTGGGAGCAGCAGCATTGCTGTCAGGAACAGCGGGATCGGTTAGATCATTCATAAAAGACTCCATCTGGAGGTTGCGGGAAGCGCCCGAGTGGCTTGCCGCCAGATTCGGGAGTGGGGAAACGGTTTCGAGAAGTTGGGTGAGCGCGTCATCGAAGGTGCCTATGGCGTCGGCCAGCCCAATCGCTACGGCAGCCTGTCCAAAGAACAGCCCGGCCTCGGTGTCGCGCACCGTGGATGGCTCGATGCCCCGATTGCGGGCTACCGTTTCGACGAACAAGCCGTAAATGCGATTGACCTCGGCTTTGAGGAAGGCGTGGGCTTCGCTGGAGATCGGCTCATGCGGATTGAGGTCGTTCTTGCGGTCGCCAGCAAACACGGCGGTGTAGCGAACGCCGTCCTGCACATCCTTCTCGGACTGGTCGACATGCATGGCGATGACCCCAATCGAGCCGACACCACCAGTGCGCGAGACGAACACCTTGCTGGCGGCAGAGGCCAAGGCATAAGCCGCTGAGAAGGCCATGTCGTTGGCAACAGCCCAGACGGGCTTGATCCGGGTTGCTGCACGAATGCGGTCGGCCAGATCGAACACGCCACCGGACTCACCACCCGGCGAATCGATGTCGAGCAGGATGGCGGCAACGTCTGGACTGGCCAAAGCAGCATCCAACTGAGCGGCAAGCCCGGCATAGCTGGTCAGACCGGATTCGGCTTCCAGACCCACGGTACGGCGTACCAAGGTGCCGTGAATCGGGATGACGGCGATCTTGGGGGTGTGCGCCGGCGCATCACGGGCTGGTGGCGAGAACCCTGCGGGAGCAGCGAGATCGGCCAAACCAACCCTGGGGCCGAGCACGGCCAGAATCACGTCAAGTTTTGGGCGATGGATCGCCAGCGGCACACCGAACAGGCGTGCCGCCAAATGGGGTAGCAAAGTCATGGATGTCCTTCAGACAGGAGGTGCGCTTGTCACTGGATCGGGCGGCGTAGCGCTTTGGTTCGGCTCTGCACTGCCGCCATCCTTGGAGGTTCGACGAGGGTCAGAATCGAAGATCAATCCCAGGTCGTCGGCACGCTGGTTATCAGCTGCGATCTCACGATCGACATCCTCGGCGTCATAGCCAAACGCTGAGATGGCTTCCGATCGGCTCATGAGACCCGCGCGGATCGCGAGCAACATGGCCTTGAATTCTTTTTCTGGGTCGACCCACTGCCAGCCCTGCGGAATCCACTTAACCTGCAGGTACTGGCGTCGCTTGGCCGCCCCACCTCGGGCAAAACCGGGTGCATCGAGCGCACCGGCCAACACCGCCTGCTTCATCCAGGCAGCCCAAACCGGGCGGCACATCTGGTGCACCAGCACGCTGTGCTGGACCATCTCGCAACGGCGTCGGAACTCGAGCAGACCGGCCCGGATGCTGGAGTAGTTCACCCCAGTCAAATCCCCGGTCAGCTGCTCATAGGTCACGCCAATGGCAGCTGCGACCGCCCGGAACTGGTTGCGCAAGAACTCGGAGTACGACCCCCCTACATCGGCGGGATCGGAGAACTTGATGTCCTCCCCCGGCTCCAGGATCTGCAGCGTGCCCGGCTCCAAACCGGCCAAAGCGATTCCGTTGGCGTCGGCCGCACCTTCGCCCATCAGGTTGTCCTCGGGGTTCTGGCGCGTGACGAACCCGGCGAACATGGCTGCGGTCTTCTTGCGGACCAGCTCGGCATCGTCGTACTGGTCGAGTTCGTTGAGCTTGACCAGCGCGCGTGACAGCCAGGGCTCACCCCGGATCTGGCCAGGGCGAAGTACGCGGTAGAGATGGATGATCTCTTTGGCGTCGATCCGCACCGTCTCCAAACCGCCCTGGCCGGACATGGGCGCCAGCCGCCCGTCTTCGGGGTGGGATTTGTAGAGGTGGTAGGCGACGCGCCGCCCCAGGTTGTCAAACTCGATGCCGGAACGCACCACGTTGCCCGAGGGCAGTTCGGTGTTGAGATTGATCGGCAGGTGCTCTGCTTCGAGCAACTGCAGTTGTAGCGGCACCACCAGGCCATCCTCTGGCCGGCGGGGACGCAAACGAATAAAGCATTCGCCTCCTTCGAGCATCGCTCGACAGGCCAAGGCTTGTAAGCCGTAGAAGTCGGTCTGCCCGGCAGCATCGGCTTCTTCGGTCCAATCCCGCCATAGTGCCTGCACTTCGGTTTTGAACCGTTCGTCGCTGGCCAGGCTCTGCGGCTTGATGCCGGTGCCGACCGCATTGGCGACGAAGGCCTCGATGCCTGACTGGGCCCAGGCGTTGCGCCGCACCAGGTCACGGCTCTTGATGCGCAAATCGCTGCTGGTGGCCAACAGGGCCGCAACAGCCCCGGGGTTGCCGGGCATCCAGGCTTGCGAGCGGCGACCACGACCCGCCGCATCATGGATCGGCGGCTGTCCGAACAGGGATCGGAGTTTGGAATACCAAGCCATCAGAACCCCTTGGCCGTAGTGACCCGAATCTGGCGAGGGGCACCCGGCCAAAGGCCGGTTTCGGCGGCTTGCTGAGCCAGACCGCGTTTGACCTCACGGATGGCAACGGTCAGTTCTTCGATCGAGCGGTACTCCACCGTCTTGTCACCGAAGCTCACTCGTCGCTCGCCCTTGGCCAGGGCTGTTTCGAGCGCATGGAGTTGGGATTCTGTGTAGGCCATCAGCGGTACACCACGAGGTTGATTTCGGTGGAATCGTCAAAGGACGCTTGGGCAGTGCCGCACGCGATGTCGACGAACTGTTCGGTTTTGAGGTCCGAGGTCGATCGGACGATGGCCACGCGCTGCGTACCGCTGTTGGTGCTGCTGCGCGCCAAGGCGGTCCAGCAGTAGTTCGCATCGGGCAGCGTCACTGCGAAATGCACCCGGTAGCGGCCCACAGCGGTGCGCACAACGCTGGCGACGTTGTAGGCACTGGCGATGACCACTTGCCCGCCGACGTAGCCAAAGCTGACCCAGGCTCTGGCGACCCCGGGGTGGCTCGCGTCGATCTTGGTTTTGACCTCAAAACCGATGCGACTGGCCAGTGCGGCGATAGCAGAGGCCAAACTCATCAGACCAAGGCTCCGTCGAAGATGGCGACGAAGTCGGTATCGGTGTTGCCGACATCGCTGCTGGCCACTGCGCCGATGTTGGTGCGGGCCTGCAGTTGCTCGGCCACAGTCAGCGTCTGGGCCGCATCGAAACGCACGCGCAGATTGACCGCGCTCAGGATGGCGTCCAGGCCCGTGGTGCCGTTCTGCAGTAACTGCTGGATCTCAACCAGAGTGTCGTAAGCTGCGTCCGCCCCGCCCAGGATGTCGGCCTTCAGTGCATCTAGCAGCGCGACGATCTTGTTTGACGAGTAGGTGCTGTTGGTTGCGACCTGACTGTCATCGATCGCTGTCGACGAAATCACAGCGGCCTTCAACTCATTGATGGCCGCAACCAGACTGGACTTGTCCGCAGTCGACAAGCTGGCCAGGTTGCCGGCGGTGGCTCGGACGTCGTTGAACTCCTGGGCGACCCGGATGACCAGGCTCTCGATGCGGGTGGCAAGACTCATGAAAACTCCTCAATGTCAGGACAGCCAGCGGCTCTTGATGACGCGCCGCCGTGATGGGGTTGCAGAAACAGCGAGGCCACCTCGTTGGGTGGCCTCGTCTGGGTCGTAGGTTTGAATCGGGGGCGGTTCGTCCGGTGGCCGCTCCAGCCCAAGTTGTCGTTCGAGTTCGCGCCAGTGGCGTTCCTCGAACCGGTCCAGGCCTGCCGCCGAAGCGGCCGCCCGGGCGTAGACGTAGCAGTCGAGCGCTTCATTGCGCTCGCGCATCTTTTGCCATTCGCGCACAGGGAAGCCGTTGCGGTCGCGGCGGGTGATCAGTTGTTCGGCGCAGAGCTGCTGGATGAACTCAGCATCGATCTTGGGCAGGTGAACGAAGCCAGTCGGATAGACCGTGGTCACACCGTCCTCACTGACATCCGCGCTCTTGCGCAGGTTGTTGTAGAACTCCAGCTTGGCGATGCCGACGGCCACCGTGAACACCTTGATGCCCCGGCGTAGCTTCTTGCCACCTTGCGAAACGTCGATGGCTGTCGGGGTGCCTATCAGCGCCGCGCCGCGCGGCACACCCTTGACCGCCATCACCCGCGAATCCCGGCAGGCTCGCACGAAGGCATAGGCCTCCTGCGTCGCAAAGCCAGTGTCCAGCGCGAAGCGAGCCAGTGGCATTGACGCACCCGAGGCGTGCGTCCAGTTTTCGGCAAGCAGCTCGGCGAGTCGCTTCCACACCGCGTCGCGGGCGGTGTCGCCCATCAGCACGCGGTGTTCGACCAGCCAGGACTCCTTGCCACGCCCGAACGCCCAGATGGACGCCTCGATGCGATCCTTCTGCACATCGGCTGCGCCCACCAGGAGCAGGCCGCCTTGCGGCACGGTGCCGATGCGGTAGGCCTCGCGGCGCTCGACCAGCCGTTGCCAGTCCGGCGCCTCGCCTTCCTCAACCCAAGTCTCGCCCAGTTCGGTGTTCTTGAAAGTCTTGATGGCTGCGGCCGATCCAGACTCTTTGCTGACTGCGCTTTCCCACGCCGTCGCAATGTCGCGCCAGGAGCGCCAGCCCACCGGGCTGTACAGCGACGAAAGGTGGAACCCCGCCGTTCGGCCATGGGCATCTTCCGCCATGGATCGCCACTCACCGTGCTCGAGCATCCAAGTTTTGTGGTGCTCAGCGATGGTGGTGTCGCATGACTCACAGATGTAGGCCGCCGTTTCCGGCTGGCCCCCGCCGGTGGCGTAGCGCCAAACCCAGGCCACCAACGCGAAGGTCGCGGCGGTGTAGAA